>JACLAD010003849.1_pt1 | contig 88947 bp, 78 predicted proteins | sample 8027901 | NCBI WGS metagenome assembly JACLAD01 (sample SAMN15725071, study PRJNA655200) | protist metagenome | isolation source: fluorescence activated cell sorting (FACS) single amplified genomes of... | place: Spain: Blaines Bay Microbial Observatory, Mediterranean Sea | collected 2016-07-05 | reverse complement strand
GGGGAATTAGATTCTGAGAGTTGGGAAGAAATTGAAGATGGTATAGCCCGCTCACCAGGAACCTGCATGACCATGGGGACAGCTGCCACGATGATGTCATTGGCAGAAGCGCTCGGATTGAGTATGCCAGGAGCGTCTTCAATTCCTGCGGTTGATTCGAATCACAATCGCATGGCCTCTTGGAGTGGGCGTCGTGCGGTAGACATGGTTTGGGAAGATCTCAAACCAACAGATATCATAAGTGATGATTCCTTTGCCAATGCGATAATGGTTCAGATGGCAATCGGAGGCTCCACTAATGGAATCATCCATCTTTTGGCAATGGCTCGCAGAGCCGGAATAACTCTTGATCTTGAGCGTTTTGATAAGATTTCTCAGGGAATTCCACTGCTTGCCAATGTGAAACCATCAGGCCAATACGTGATGGAAGATTTCTATTTTGCAGGGGGCCTGCGGGCGTTGATGCAGCAATTGAAAGATAGACTGAAGTTGAACGCGAAGACAATCAATGGCCGAACCCTCGGAGAAAATCTAAAAGGCGCGGAAATTTATCATGATGATGTTATTCGTCCTCTAGAGAATCCAGTAAAGCCTGCTGGCGGAACAGCTGTTCTGCGTGGTTCCCTTGCTCCAAAGGGAGCGGTCATCAAGCCTTCAGCTGCTGAAGATAGACTACTGAAGCATCGTGGGCCAGCCATCGTTTTCAAAGATATCAGAGATCTGAAGGCTCGGGTGGACCGTGATGATTTGTCAGTGACTGCTGATTCTGTACTTGTTCTTCAAAATGCTGGACCAGTAGGTGCTCCAGGGATGCCAGAGTGGGGGCAGCTCCCAGTACCCAAAAAATTATTGCAACAAGGAATCAGAGATATTTTGAGAATTTCAGATGCACGAATGAGTGGAACCAGCTATGGTGCCTGCGTTTTACATGTAGCTCCGGAAGCAGCGCTGGGTGGACCACTCGGCTTAGTGCGTGACGATGATTTAATTGAGCTGGATGTGTTCGAGAGACGCCTTGACTTACTGGTGGAACCTGAGGAGCTAGACAGACGTCGACAGGAATGGCAGGCTCCGGCTTTGAAACATCAGAGAGGTTATGCAGCGCTGTACGTGGAGCAGGTTACTCAGGCAGATGAAGGCTGTGATTTCAGATTTCTTCAGGGAGCCCCTGGAGAGACAGCCGAACCGGATATTTTTTGAATCTAGTGGGTGGAGTAAGGCCTCTTAAATAACCCATTTACAACATTGATGACTAAGAGAGATGAGTAAGATCAGAGTCGGAATTGCAGGAACAAGTTGGTGGGCAGACGCAATGTACTTGCCTGCTTTGGGGGGAAATCCTCATGTAGAAGTTGTCGCAGCTTGTGGACGGAATCCTCAGCGGGCTGAGGCTTTTGCGCAAAAATGGAAAATTTCCCAGCACTTTATCGACTTCAAAAAAATGCTGGATGAGGCCGAGTTGGATGCTTTGATCGTTTCGACAGGTAACCACACTCATGCTCCCTTCACGATAGCTGCATTGGAAAGAGGAATCCCTGTTCTTTGTGAAAAACCACTGGGTCTCAACTATGCGGAAGCGCTTGAGATAACCAAACTTGCGCAGAAAACCAAGTTAGTCAATCTCGTACCTTTCACTTATTCGTTCATGCCGACGGTTCGCTATCTTAAGCGGTTGATTGATCAAGGGTATATCGGTAAACCCTATCACTGCAATCTTCGCTACTACACAGGCTACCGCAGAAAAACAGAGTATACTTGGCGTCTAAACGCTGCAGAGGCGGGATCAGGCGCTTTGGGAGACATTGGCTCTCATTTCATCTACCTAGCTCAATGGATGATGGGTTCTGTCAGTGCATTGAGTTGTCGTCTAGGTTCACCAATTGATCGACCCGACACAACCCCAGATGGGAAACCATTCACTCATACCGATGACACCGCAATGGTCATGCTTGAGTTTGCCAATGGCGCTCAAGGGATGATTCATGCGACGACGATCTGCTATGAAGATTCCCCATTTGGTCAAACCCACCACATGGAGTTTCATGGTTCAGAGGGAACCCTTTACTCAGTCACAGATTGGGACAAGGTTCAGCGAGTTAACGGGGCACAGGTTGGTGAGGGATTACCCCACGAGCTTCCAATTCCGGATGATATTTGGGGCAAAGCCCGAAGGGATACCGTCCACAACACCTATCGAGATGTTTTTCGGCAGGATGGACATATGATCGGAGACTTCATCGAGGGAGTTCGCACTGGACAAGCAGTCCGTCCTGATTTTGCTGCGGGGACTGATGTGCAGCGTATCCTCGATGCAGCATTGTTGAGTCATCAGGAAGGTCGCCGGGTACTGATTGAAGAAATACAATAATTCTTTGCTATCTCATCCCTGAAAAGGGGTTTTAATCAACACGTGGAAGTAGGAGAAAAATGATTCGCTTTGCTCTGATTGGTGCTGGTCGTATTGGCCAAATGCATGCTGCCAACATCGTAGCTCATGATAGGTGCAGCTTGAATTGGATCTATGATGTTCATGCTCCATCCAGTAAAGCTGTGGGCGCGAAAACAGGCGCCAAGGTTGCTCGTGATCCAGATGAAATTTTTGACGATGCTGAAGTTGATTCGGTTTTTGTAGCCTCCTCTACTCCAACTCACGCAGATTTCATCGTTCGTTCTGTTGAGTCGGGGAAAGCGGTCCTATGTGAGAAGCCAATCGATCTAGATATTGCGAAGGTTGAAGAGTGCAGCAAAAAAATCAGCGGAGCAAAAACACTTATTCAAATTGGTTTTAATCGGAGATTTGACCCTGGACATGGACAGGTAGTGGAAGCAGTCCGAAACGGTGAGATTGGCGACTTAGAGCAAGTTGTCATCAGCAGCCGAGATCCGGAACCTCCACCAAAAGCCTACTATCTCGCTGCTGGTGGAATGCTGAGAGACATGACAATCCATGATTTTGACCTGGCACGCTTCGCCTTGGGTGAAGAGGTCACGCAGGTTACTGCATTTACCAGTAATCTCTTCGATACAGTTGCCAAAGAGATTGGTGAGATTGATTCCGCGATGATCCTTATGAAAACTGCCACCGGGAAGCTCTGTCATATCAACAATTCTCGCCATGCAACCTATGGTTATGATCAACGTCTGGAAGCACATGGTAGCCAAGGAATGCTACGCTCTGAAAACCGGCAACCTACAAGCGTTGAGCGTTTCAATGCTAAGGGGTCTCATTGGCGAGACGCTTGCGAATTCTTCTTCATTGAGCGTTATCGGCAGGCCTACCTGAAACAGCTAGAGAGCTTTATGGATACTCTGGAAGCAGGCTCTGCGTCCAAAGTTTCTTTTGAGGATGGTCGCCGTGCGTTGATTCTGGCGAATGCAGCTTACCGCTCCGTGGAAACTGGAAAGGTAGTTACAGTGAACTATGAAAATCCACTGGAGAGGGCATCATGAATAGTTCCTCGCAGGAGAACCAATCGAAGCCAGTTTTTTTAGACCTGCATAATATCAGCAAATCCTTCGGGGCCATTGAAGCTCTCAAGGGGATTAACATGCAACTGTTTGCAGGTGAGGTGGTCGGGCTGATGGGAGATAACGGTGCTGGTAAATCTACATTGATCAAGATTTTGTCCGGTAACTATCAACCTACCAGCGGTGAGATGTACTTAGAAGGGCACCCTCAACAGTTCAATCGGCCAGTCGATGCCAGAACACATGGAATTGAGGTTGTTTATCAGGATTTAGCGTTGTGTGATCACCTCACCGCTGCCCACAATGTTTTTTTGGGAAGAGAAAAGAAAAAATGGTTGGGGCCATTAAGAATTTTAGACAACAGGTTTATGTTTTCCAAGGCAGGCGAAATTTTCGCAATGCTGAAATCTGAGACACGCCCACGCGACTTAGTGAAGCAAATGTCTGGTGGTCAAAGACAAGCGGTTGCGATCGCACGCACTCAACTATCTTCGCCAGAACTTGTATTGATGGATGAACCCACAGCTGCAATTTCGGTCCGCCAGGTCAGTGAAGTCTTAGGATTGATCAAGCGTCTTCAGTCACAAGGTGTTGGGGTTCTCCTAATTAGTCATAGGATGCCAGACATATTCACGGTCTGTGATCGGGTAGTTGTGTTACGAAGAGGAGAGAAGGTTGCTGATAAGCATATATCAGAAACTTCTCAGGATGAAATTACAGGATTAATTACTGGTGCCCTAGAAAGCGCTTAACAGAAAAGGTAATTCAATGACCGACTTAAGCCTTACAAAAGCTATTGATTCTCAAACGCATTCAGTTTGGCAACAGTTCTATCGCTCACAGCCATTTTGGGTAACTATTGCTGCAATTGGTTTGTGTGTGGTGCTATCTTGGGCTGGGACAGATTCACGTGGAGAACAAGTTTTTTTTACCGCTCAAAACTTTAATAATGTTGCTCTAAATTTTTCATTTATCGGTATTATTGCTATTGGTATGACAGCTGTAATTATTACTGCTGGTATCGATCTTTCTGTGGGTTCAGTTATGGGTTTATCGGGGATCGCTACCGGACTAACTTTATCTAGTGGCTACGGGGTCGAAGCTGGAATTGCAGCCGGATTATTAACTGCTTTAGCTTGTGGACTTGTTAATGGATTTCTCATTAGTTATGTCGGTTTGTCTCCCTTTGTTGTAACTCTTGGAATGCTAAGTATTTGTCGAAGTTTGGCTTTAGTAGTTTCCAATAACAAAATGTTTTATGAGTTTGGGCCTGATGAAGACTTATTTGTAAGTATTGGTGGAGGGAGCTACTTTGGTATTGCTAATTCATTAGTCCTAATGTTGATTTTAACAATATTTTTAGGATTCATGCTCAATTATACCGCTTGGGGCCGACATTTATATGCTATAGGTAGTAACGAGAATGCAGCAACCATGACAGGAGTTCCTGTGAAAGCTGTGAAAATGTCTGCATATCTTTTCTGCAGTCTGACAGCAGGAATGTCAGCTATAATGATTGTTGGCTGGATGGGCTCCGTTACCAACGCTCTAGGAATGATTTATGAGCTGAGAGTTATCGCTTCTGCGGTTATTGGAGGTGCTGATTTGATGGGAGGAGTTGGCTCTGCTTATGGGGCATTGATTGGTTCCTTTTTAGTAGAACTAATTAGAAACGGTTTGTTGATGGCAGGGGTGGATCCCTATTGGCAGGGGACTTTTGTTGGCCTGTTCATCATCTTCGCGGTAGCATTGGAAAGAATCCGAAGCCACCGATCTAGTTAACCAAATTTAAGGAGTCTGCCTATTGAATCACAACAGAGTACGCGATTATTTACTGACGGTTAGTTTTTTTCATAACTGGAGAATTTATATGAAAAAGTTTTTACTCGGAGCTTTGTTGCTACCGTTTAGCTTAACCACGATGGCTTTTGCTGGTGGACATGCAAAACTGACGTTTGCTCTTGTACCTAAGGCGATGAATAATCCCTTTTTTGATCTGGCCCGAGATGGCTGCAAAAAAGCTGAGGGTGAAATCGAAGGTATTGAATGTCTGTACATTGGCCCTGGCGAGCACACTGAACAAGAGCAGATCCAAATTGTACAAGACTTGATTTCGCGGAAGGTAGATGGAATTGCTGTAGCGCCTTCTAACGCACCAGCAATGGGGAAGGCTCTCAAGCGAGCGAAAGAAGCGGGAATCAACGTGATCACTTGGGACTCTGATTTGTTGGCCAAAGATAAGGAGTTGCGAACTGCTTATGTTGGTACCAACAATTATGATATCGGAGTCAACTTGGCAAGGCTGACACGTAATTTGAAGCCACAAGGTGGATCAATTTGTATTCAATCTGGTGGAGCATCAGCTGCTAACCACAACGAGCGTATGCAGGGTATCCGTGATACACTAGCAGGTACGTCTGGAACAACACCTCCTGGCAATCGATTAACAGGTCAAAATGGCTGGACTGAACCAGATGGTTGTCCACTTTACACAAATGACGATTTCCCACTTTCAGTGCAGCAAATGGCGGATATTTTCATTAAGTATCCAGACCTAACTGCTTACGTGCCAACCGGTGGCTTCCCTCACTTTGTACCCAAGGCATTCAGACGAGTGGCAGGAGAAAATCAGGAGAGAATACGCACTAAGCAAACAGCTGTAGTTGTTGCCGATACTTTACCAATGCAGATGGAAATCTTGAAGGATGGTCTTACGCATGGTCTCGTCGGGCAACAGCCTTACATGATGGGATACAGAGCTATGTACGTTCTCAAGGACCTAGCTGACGGCAAAGCTGTTGAGGATCCTATCTACACAGGTCTTGATGTTTGCCCATTTGAGGCTGCTTGGAGCTGTCTCTCCGGTGGGGGTTGATGGCTAGTTTTTAGTCATTAATTTTCACTTTCCTTTGCTGCATGGGATCCCTGATCCTGTGCAGTCTTCCCTCCAGCCCGAAATTCAAAATGGCCTCACAAAGTCTAAATGGAAAAGTCGCTGTTGTTTCTGGTTCCACTCAAGGTCTTGGATTAGCAATAGCCCAACTCTTTGCCGAGCAAAACGCTGCTGGTTTGGTGATTTGTGGAAGGAATGCACAAAATGGTGAGAAGTCCGCTGAAATTTTGAAAGGACAGGGAACGCCAACAGAATTCGTGCAGGCAGATTTATCAAGCGTGGAAGATTGTAGAAAAGTGATTCGAAAAGCAGATCAAGCTTTTGGCAAAGTTGATATTCTGGTGAATAGTGCGGCAATCACAGATCGGGGAACCATTCTAGATACCTCCGAAGAGCTATTTGATCGCATGTTTGCAATCAACACGAGGGCTCCCTTCTTTCTAATTCAAGAAGCCGCCAAGATCATGATCCGTGAAAAGATTGAGGGAGCAATTGTCAATATTCAGAGTATGTCAGCACATGGAGGCCAACCGTTTATCGCAGCTTATTGCGCTGCAAAAGGCGCGCTTTCCATCGTCACCAAAAACTCTGCATTTAGCCTGATGAAAAATAAGATTCGAGTAAACGCACTGAATATTGGTTGGATGGATACTCCTGGAGAAGACAGAATCCAAAAAGAATATCATCTTGCTGAGGCAGATTGGTTGGCTAAGGCAGAAGCTGATCAACCCTTTGGGCGATTGCTCAAAACGGATGAGGTAGCACGTGCAGTACTCTTCTTGGCTTCCGCCGATTCAGGAATGATGACCGGATCTGTTGTAGATTTCGATCAGTCTGTTTTGGGTTGCTATGACAGTCCTCCTCATCCAGCGTAGTTATTTAAATTCATTAGATAATTGAAGAAAATTTATGCAGTTTTAAATGCCAAGCTATTAATCCAATTACTTCCTCTGGTCTAGTTGCTTTGAGAGTTCTATCCGAAATCTTCTTAATCTCTTAGTGAAACTGAAACACGATCAAACGTAAAATAAGTTAGGCGGAAGATCACATAATAATGTTAAGTGTCTCCGGTGCCTTTGATCTCGATGATAGAAGAAAAAACCAAAGGTACTTAACTAGTGATCAATCTGTAAGCAGATATGAGCTCTCACAAGACTCTCTGCTAACTGATCAACGCTTGCAAATAAGCGTTCCTCACTTGCCAAAACAAGGACCTAGTTTCTGTCACTAAAAATATCTTGATAAAGGACTATTTTGACACAGCAAATCCTAGAAAAGAAAAGGATCGGAAAAACTGATTTGATGGTATCCCCTTTGTGTTTTGGAACTTCCGGATTGGGGAATATGCCGGATACCTATGGCTATGAGGTGGATGAAAAACGAGCACGAGAAACCTTCAATGCTATTTTTGATGGTCCAATAAATTTCCTCGATACTTCCAACAACTATGGATTTGGGCGCTCTGAAGCAAGAATTGGTGATGCTTTGAGGGAGAGAGGTGGTTTGCCAGATGGATTTGTAATATCGACAAAAGTAGATCGTGATATGGAAAGTGGTACTTTTGACGCCAGTCGTACCAGGCGATCTTTGGAAGAAAGTCTCACTAGACTTGGATTAGAAAAAGTTCAAATTCTTCACCTTCATGATCCTGAGCACGCACGCGACTTGAAGGAAATAATTTGTCAGGGTGGTGCGCTCGATGAGTTGTTCAAAATCAAGGAAGAGGGGTTGGCTGAGGCCGTCGGCTTGGCGATGGGGAGACTAGATGTGATGGAATCCATTCTGTGGGATTGGCCTTTCGATGCAATGATGAATCACAACCGATGGAATGTGATTAATAAATCAGCAGACTGGGTATTCACAAAAGCTCATGAACGAGGCATTGCTATTCTAAATGCAGCGCCATACGCTTCAGGAGTTCTTGCTAAAGGTAGTTCTGTAATGCCGAGAATTGCCTATCAATATGCTACAGCAGAGTCTTTAGAACCGGTTAAGGCCATTGAGGCGATCTGCACAAAATACCAAGTTCCACCAGGTGCACTTGCTTTACAATTTTCGACGAGAGATCCCCGAATAACCTCAACGGTTGCTGGTGTAACCAAACCATCCAGAGTTCAGCAGACAATTGATTGGGCGAATGTTGAGTTACCAGATAGTCTTTGGACAGAGATAGAGAATCTAAATTTCTCAATGGAAGATCCAGAGGCCAATCGAGAATATAAACCAGGTTGACGGTCAGCTTGGCCAATCCATCTCAAAAAGCCTTTCTTTCGTAGCTCTCGTTCAGGGAGTTGATGAGGATTCCAAAATTACTGCTCTCCAAGGTGCCTTCTAATAGTCGCCAACTGAACACAGTTAACAAAGATATCCATCGCCTTCGATAGATCCTCAATTGGCGGGAAGGTCGGTGAAAGTCGGATGTTTTTATCTTCAGGATCTATCCCATACGGAAAAGTCGAGCCGGCTGGGGTTATTTTTACTCCAGCTTCCCCCGCAAGTCTGACAATTTCCTTTGCATGGCCTGGGAGCGAGTCAAAGGAAACAAAATAGCCCCCATCTGGGCTAATCCAGCTACCCATCTCCTGATCTCCAAAAGATTCTTCTAGTTTTTTTAGGACCAATTCAAACTTGGGTCGTGTAATTTTGGCGTGCTTCTGCATGTGTTTCTTGGTTGCAGCCAGGTCAGGTAACAACCGAGCATGACGTAATTGATTAACTTTGTCTGGTCCGATTGTCCAGTAGGCCATCTGTTCGAGGAAATGTGAGATATTGGCTTTCGATCCACCAAGAAACGAAATCCCTGCCCCAGCCAAAGTGACTTTTGAAGTAGAACCGAATAGAAAGACGCTGTCCTGTGTGCCATGAAGTCGACAAAGCTCCATCAGGTTTGTTAGCTCGGGAGCGTCTTCATGATGATCGTGTACGGCGTACGCATTGTCCCACATTATCCGAAAATCTGACGCTGCCAGATTCCCTAAGCGTGCGATGCGGTCTACAACTTCGGCGCTGTAAATATTTCCGGTTGGATTCGAATATTTTGGAACGCACCAAAGTCCTTTGACTTGAGGACGCCTTACCTGGGTTTCAATCATCTCCATGTCTGGTCCATCCGCTTTCATAGGGATGTTCACCATTTTGATTCCCAACTTCTCGCAGATCGCAAAATGTCGATCGTACCCTGGAACAATCGCCAAGAATTCTGAGGGAGTAGATTGTTGTAGCCATGGGGTGGCTCCAAAACCGTAATGAGCCCCAACATGCAGCACTTGGTACATCAGAGAAAGGGAACTATTGCCACTGACGATGACTTCTTCTTCGGGTAACCCAAGCCAATCCGCCCCCAGGTTTCGTGCTTCAGGCAAGCCGGTTAACCCTCCATAATTGCGGGTGTCAGTCCCATCAGACGCCAAGTAGTTACCCTGCAAGATTCCATCAAGTCCATCTGCAAGAGCTAGCTGCTCAATCGCAGGTTTCCCACGAGTTAGATCCAATTTCAGGCCGGCTTTGATGAAATTTTGATGGTTATCAGCTAATTCTGACTCCCAGTCTTTCATTTTCTCTACAGGGTTATTCTTCCAATTCAAGGCTACCTCAGTATGTAGGAGGATCGTGATTAAGATGAAGCAATTTGGGTTTTGGTACTTAATCTCTGGAGGTCAATGAAACCAGACCAAAATTCAAATCTATGAAGTAAGATGACTTTGAAAAATTTACAAAAATACTGAGATTCTTCAAGAAATGAATCAAGGAAGCTGAATTGGGTCAATCTTCTAGACTGCGTCTCAGGAGTAATCCTAGTCCAACGTCAAGCAGCACCCAACCAAGCAGCACCCAGTGGGCAATTTCAGCAATGTGTAGCCAGGGTCCGGCTTGCTCAGGGACTCGAATTTTTACTGTTTTGGCAATTGATTGGTCCCATTCTCCGGTCTGCAAAACAACTCCTCTGGCATCACTGATTAAAGTGTACCCAGAGTTACTAACCCGAATTAGTGGCAACCCGATTTCTACACTGCTGAATTGAGCAAGTACTCGGTGCCAAGCAGCAATCGAGGACGGAAACCAGCCATCATTGACGGGGTTCCATACAACACGAACCCTGGATTCTAAGGCTTGCTTGAGTATTGATTCAAATCCAATCTCATAACAGATGGCTGCCAAGATGGAACTGCCTTCCGACAAGGGCAGCAAGTTGAGTTCACTACCAGGCAGGTAACGACGGGCATTGGGAAGCCAATCTCTCAGGAATGGGAAACTCTCTTCCCCAGGTAGGTATTCACCGAAAGGTACCAACTTTTGCTTGGTTTGTGAGGCTCGTACAATGCCGGTTGAGCCAATCATTTGGGCAACATTGTAGTAAGCGAATTGCTCCCCCCGAATCACTTTGGGATTATCAACTGTGCTGGAAACCATGAAAAGAGGACGCTGCCACTTTACAACAGCTTGTCTGATCTGTTGCCTTTGCTCCACCTGATCCATCCAAGATAGTGGAAATGGAACCTCGGGCCAAAAAACGGCTTCAATATTTGGGTCGGTCTGAATCAATTCAGTGCTTTGTTTCAAAAGACTTAGCAGCTGATCTTTTGAAACAGGATTTTCCTCATTTGGAATCGAGGTGAAATTAGGTTGAACCCAGCCAAATTGTAATTCTTGGAAGAGTACGTTTTTACTTCGGTGTAATTCATAACTACCCCAACTGAAAATGATCACCGGTAAGAAAGCAATCAAAATCAGATGATTCCTCAATCTTCGATAGTCATGCTTGAAGCGTAAAAAGCTATGCACAATCAGCCAGTTGACCCAGATCAACAGTAGATGCAGTGTTGGGGTTCCTCCCCAATGAACAACCTGTAACCAAGCAGCCTGTTGGCCGAGGGCATGGACAGGAAAAACGGGTGCAAAACTAGGGATCCACAAGGTCAAGCCAACCCACAACAATGCAGTCCGTAACGCTCCAGCTGGCTTTTCAATCCAGTTCAGACGGGTTGTTAGTAGCCCAAAAATCAAATAGGGAATGCCAGCAATGAAACAAAGAAAAAGCCAAAGAATGATTGAGATCCACCATGGCAAACCTGGTTGATAAGTCAGCGGGGTGTGAAGTCCCCAGGTTTGACTGATCCAGAGAATTGTTCCAAAACATCCACCAAGCCAGGCTCCCTGCTTAGTAGTTGCTCCATAAAGAGCTATACCTAACGGGACCAAAGAAACCCAGATCAGAAATGATGTGCCACTCCAGTTGAGTGCAGGAGAGCAGATGGATAGGAGCCACGTTGATCCTAAGGCAAGGATCGTTCGGTTCTGAGGGAGGATGGCTGAGGGCAGCGGCAAGTTGTCTTATTGGAGGGCAGCTTTACGGACCCAATCTTTTGGTTCCTGCTGGATCAAAAGATCGAATTCGTCAGGACTGATTGTCCGAATTGCTCTAGCAATAGTTAGACGCAATTCAGGATCAGGATGATCATGAAACTGCCACGCTAAATCACGAACGGCTTTTGGTTGGTCCGCTGAAAATGCAGAAGCGTAGGCTTTCAGTCCGTGCCGCAGCAGAAGCGGTGGTGCAGTCGGTTGAAGCAAAGATTCCAAAAAAGTAGAAACCTCTGGAGTGGGATAATGCTCTAGAACTCTCAGAGCACGAAATCTGTAATAATTGGGAAGGTAATCATCTTGGATAATGCTAAATAAGTGTGGAATCTCCTCTTCACCCAGAGTTGCATAGGATTTAGGCGGATCCCAGTGGCGACCTTCCAGACTCTCCTTCACTTGGCTGTAGGAAACTTCAGCTTGGACTGGAAAGACAAAGACGAGCGTCCAAATGAGAAGGGCTAGCCAATTTGAAAAACTTCTCATGATTCCTCTTTCGTTGGTGCTTTAAACAGGGTTACTTTTGTTTGTTCGCCTTGGGGCGCCGCTCGAATCAGAGTGTTTGTCTCTACCATCACTTCAACAACGCATTTTGTACTTTCACTGTAAGATCCTGCTTTGTCTCGGATGCTAGTGAGCGATCGAACCAGGCGATTTCTATTGCTTCGCCACTCAGTGATTGTGGGATCATCTATGAGCAGCAATGCCAGGCATTTCCCCCCCTGTTCAAAATCTGCCCTCACTTTTAATAATTCAGGATACTCCTTGTGAACTTCTTTGACAAACTTCATTGCAGGTGTGTCTTCATCTTTTTCTTTATTTTTCCCACTACCACCGGATACCTTTTTACCTGAATTTTCTCGTCCAAAATCCATGTTGCCATCTTTAGGTTTTGGACTATTAAGCGGCTTTTCTTCAACGGAAGCCGCTGGTTTGTCTTCCTTAAAGACTTCCTTGAACAGATCGGTGTAGGTGTTGATGATAGCGATTGTAATTACCAGGAGAAGTATGATTCCTGCGATAGCTAAAATTCTCTCCAGTTTCATTCCATCCCCCCTTTGTGGGTAGAGCAGCCATGCTTCAATTCGTGAGTTCGAACCCCAATAAAACCCGTGAGTTGGAGGAAATTTTGCAAATTTCCATCCAAATGAAACCACTAGAACTGATGGAGATTCAGACAGATGACCTCACAGAATTAGTGGTTCATAAAGCAAGAAACGCCTTTCAGTTCAGCCCATCCCCACTGCTTGTTGAAGATACTTCTCTATATTTTGAGCAGTGGGGGAATCTACCCGGACCACTAATCAAGTGGTTCATAAAGAGCCTCACTCTAGAAAAATTGGTGGAATTATTATTTCAGGGAGAAAACCTTAGTGCTCGTGCAGTCTGCGTTTTAGCTTTCACCTCTGATGGAGAACAAGTCCATTGCTTTCAAGGAGAAGTGTTAGGTGAGATTGTTGCCCCAAGAGGTAATAATGGATTCGGATGGGATCCAATCTTTCAACCGATTGGAAGTCAAAAAACCTTTGGCGAGATGACTTCCATTGAAAAACAAAGCTTCTCGATGCGAGAAAGGGCAGCACTCGCGTTTAAGCAGTCCGCAATAGCGAAGGCAGAGCAAAACTGACATTTTCATCAACAAGCTTCAACTCTCTCACATTATTTTGAGGAGCTAACTCACAAAGCTTTGCAACAATGCTTTGTACGACGTCCTCGGGAGCTGAAGCACCAGCTGTGATGCCAATAGACTTCACCCCCTCTACATCAGCCTTCTCTACCTGAGAAGCCTCCTCGACCCTGCGAGCTTCGATACCCTGCGCCTTGGCAACCTCAACTAATCTAAGAGTGTTGGAGCTATTCGATGCACCGACTACTAGAATTCTGTCTACCTGAGAAGCCAGCTCTTTGACGGCATTTTGGCGGTTTTGAGTCGCATAGCAAATGTCGTCTTTCGGGGGACTTTCTATGTTTGGGAAGCGTTGCTTTAAGATCTTAATAATCTCAGAGGTGTCATCCAGTGAGAGGGTAGTCTGTGTCAAGTAGGCCAATTGATTTGGATCGGGAGGCTGAACTTTTTGGGCATCTTGAACAGTTTCAATGACGATCATTCGCTCTGGGGCTTCCCCCATTGTCCCTTGTACTTCAACATGATCGGCATGGCCAATTAGCAGAATAGTAAAGTCTTTGCGGCGATAACGCTGAGCCTCACCATGTACCTTAGTCACAAGTGGGCAGGTTGCGTCAACTACTTTCAAACTTTGTTCTTGGGCTTGTTGTCGTACTGCTGGGGATACTCCGTGTGCAGAGAAAATGGCATGGCCTCCTTTGGGGATGTCCTCGATTTCTTCAACAAAGATCACACCTTGAGCCTGTAGGCGTTCTACAACTTGTCGATTGTGCACAATTTCATGGCGTACATAGATGGGCGGCCCCCACTTTTCGAGTGCCTTTTCAACGATCAGAATGGCCCGATCAACTCCAGCACAGAAACCGCGAGGACTAGCTAGCACAATTTCCAGCTTTTTTTCATTCATTGCATCACAAGTGTAAACAGGTCTGGGAGGGATTTGTTATCATTTCTGAGTTCCTGAGGACTAATGTGCTTCTAGCCAATTGTCACCCAAACCGATTTCTACGACAAGTGGGACTTCCAAGACGATGACATTTTCCATCTCTTCTTTAATGATCGCACTAGCTTTTTGGATTTCTACCTCAGGTACATCAAAAACCAACTCATCGTGAACCGAGAGAACCATTCGAGTATTCATTGCCTCCGAACGAAGTCTTCGATCTACAGAAATCATCGCAAGCTTAATGATTTCGGCCGCACTCCCTTGAATTGGGGTATTGATTGCCGCCCCTTCCGCAAGACGTTTTGATAACCCTTTCCCGTTGATATCTGGGATCAGCCGCCGGCGTCCCAGAAGAGTACTCGCGTAACCCTCTTTCCGAGCTTTTTCGAGAAAATGTTCCTGCAGTGCGTGGATGGTGCTGTAGCGTTGGAAATATGCTTCTATAAAACGCTTTGCCTCTGCTTTGGGGGTTTGCGTCACAATGGAAAGCCGTTCTGGACCCATTCGATAGATTAGCCCAAAATTGACTTCCTTTGCCTTCGATCTCTGTTCTCTGGTCACATCTTCAGGCTGAACTTGGAAAATCGTAGCAGCTGTCAACGCGTGGATGTCTCGCTCATGCCTGTAGGCGTCTAAAAATGTAGGATCTTTTGAATAATGCGCGGCAACACGAAGTTCGATTTGGCTGTAATCTGCTGCTAGCAGTTGATTACCAGGTTTAGAAGGTAAGAAAACCTTACGAATGCGACGCCCCTCGGCACTACGAATAGGAATGTTTTGTAGATTTGGATTATCGGACGATAGTCGGCCTGTTGCAGTGGAAACTTGGTGAAAGGTTGAGTGAATTCTTTTTGTTTTTGGTTGAACGTAAGTCGGTAATTGGTCGATGTAGGTGTTTTTGAGTTTATTTAGAGAACGGTAGTCAAGAATGGTTCTGGGGAGTGGATATTCACTCATTTTCTCCAAGGTGTCTTCATCCGTGGAGAGCCCCAAGCCAAGTTTAATTTTTTTGGGTTTGATACCACAGGCTTCATGTAATTTGAACTTTTCATACAAAATTTCCTGGAGCTCAACCACAGAGTTTAGATTGAACTCTTTGTCTGCAATGCTGTGAACTTTGGATCTCAAGTCGTTCAATCGTTTTTCAAATTCTTCTGAGATTTCTGACAATTGTTCGGTGTTTACTCGGATGCCCTCGTATTCCATTGCGGCAATACAGTGTGCAAGGGGCAACTCCAGGTGTTTAAATAAATCTGCGAGCTGATTCTGCTTTAAATGCTTCGATAAGCTCTCCCAAACTTGCAAAGTAGCTGCTGCTCGTTCTCCAAAATACTTCCCTCGCTCTGGATCAGGTTCAGCCAGCATCGAAAGCTGTGCAGAAGAATTGCTTGGAAGCTGTTGAGTGAGTTTTTTGTGAAGACGCCGTTGAACAAGGAAATCTAATTCGAAACGTTTCTCCAAAGAATCTGTCAAATGAGCGGCAATCATCAAATCACCAACAATGCCCTGAACTGATATTCCCTGATTCTGGCAAAGTTGGCACATCTGTTTGAGATCACCAACTACTTTTGGGGCAGTAGCATCTTCGAGAAGATCTTTGAGTTGCTTGGGAATTGTCTCACCAAATGGCCAGTAGATGGCTTTTTTTTCATTGGTGCTTAGGGCTATGCCCATCCATTGGACATTATGTTGATTGGTAAAAGTTGCGTCAGCAATGATCGCCAGAGGCTTTTCCTGTGTGATTAAGGCAGAGGAAAGCCAGTCCTGCCAGGAATTCTCCCCGATGATGTCAGTTTCAACTTCGATGGGTTCCAGAGCAGAAGGCTTTTCCTGTTCGGATTCAGTTTGAGGGCTTTGTTTTTCGAGATGCTTTGCTGGACTGGGTTTGGAAGCTGTCGTCAGGCGCTTTAAGAGGGTGTTGAATTCAAGTTCTTCAAGGATTTGATGAAACTCGACATTATCAGAAAGCTTCATTTCACTTGGCTTCAAATCCTCGAATTTAATGCTCAAGGGGACTTCTCTGAAAATTGTTACCAATTCTCGTGAAAGAAAGGCAGCCTCGCGATCGGTCTCCAATTTTGCGCGGAGAGAATCACTCTTGATGTTAGTTAAATTCTCGTAAACTGAAGGAATAGATCCAAATTCTTGAATTAGTTTAATAGCAGTTTTCTCACCTACTCCTTTCACACCAGGAATGTTATCGGAGCTATCACCCATTAGTCCTAAAACTTCGATGACTTGCTCGGGTGTACACCCAAATTTTTCAAAAACACCGGCTTTGCCGACCCGATCACCGTTGTGGTTGAGTAATGTGATTTTGTCAGTGATTAACTGCATGTAGTCTTTGTCACTCGTGACCATGACACCTTCCAAATCCGCATTGGAACACCAATGCATCAAGGTGCCAATGATGTCATCAGCTTCGTAGCCAGGTAGGATCAGGTAGGGTAAATGTAAGGCTTCAACGAGTCTGGGTAGATATGGCAGTTGCTCCACCAAATCTTCTGGCATTTTTTCACGGGTCGCCTTGTAGGCCGGAAATCTCGCATGTCGGAATGTTGGTTCGCTTGAGTCAGAAGCAACCGCCAAGTATTCAGGTTTGTCTTCCTCTAATATCTTAAGAATTTGCTGAATGAATCCCCTCAATCCACTTGTATTCAGACCTCTTGAGTTGATCAAGGGGTTCCGAATCATTGCAAAATAACTACGGTAGAAGATTGCCATCGAGTCAATGGCGAAGAGGAGAGGCATCCGATGATCTGAATTTGGAATTTGATTATAAACGTGCTTGACGTTCCCAAAGCTTTAGATAGCGTACAATTTGATTCATAGCGTCAAAGATTGCGCAAAATAAACCGGGTAAGCCATCTCGAAAACCTTGCTTCAGCAAATATCGCCTTAGGAATCGGCTAAGCGGGCGAAGTAGGAGAAAACGAAGATGGTTAGTTGGAGAAATTTGAACCCCAGCTTCTTGTAAATAATCTGCTTCCACACCAGTATAAAAATCAAATTTGCGTAGAAATTGACTTATGTCCAAGTATGGATAGTGGAGGAGCGCATTGTTTAGAACTCTTACTTGACCATCAACTTGCAGTTTTTCATGTACATGTCGATTTGGAAAGGAAGCTTTTCCTCTTCGAAACAAACGTAGTTGAAAATCTGGATACTGACTCCCATATTGAAGCCAGTATCCAAAATAATGATTCTTGCGAGGTAATTTAAAGGCGGATGCCTCTGGATCAATTTGGATAACCGATTTCACCTCCTTGATTAACTGCTCGGATATTCGCTCATCAGGATCCAGATAAAATATCCAATCTCCTCTCGCCTGATCCATTGCAAATGATTTATTGATATTCAGATTTCGATTGTTTGAACGTTCAAATGTTTTGCATCCAAATTTTTCTGCAATTTTTAATGAAGCATCCTTGCTTTCGCAATCTACGTAGATTACTTCCTCTGCAAAGGAAAGACTTGGTAGCAATTCTTCTAAGTGCAGGGCTTCGTTATGACCGATAATCGTAATGCTTAAAGAAATTGGACCCTCTAAATCTGATGACATCTAATTTTAGTAAATTTTTCGAATCAATGCTGTAAAGAAGATCATTTGAAGTCGAAATGATCTCATACTCGAACTGGACTGAATTGGAAATGTCCCAGACAAATTTTCTCCAGTAAATTTTGGAAAAGTGGCCTTACGTGTTGTTGTTGGAACTTGATGCTCAAATCTATCTCAGCAAGATGGACTTGAATATTTTCGAGTTCGGTTAGAGTAAAGCCTTTCGTATTCTGGAGGAGTTGTCGTCCAAGAAACTGATGGATACGCAGTTTGGAAAAAATTTCTGTTTCAGAAAGCCGTTCATTCAAAAAATATTTAACTAGTAGAAGTCGGCGCACCTGAGAAGTCAGAACACCAAAAAGCTTTACACCATCTCTTGGATTTTCCTTGAGATGAGTTTCAAGAAATTCAAGAGATTGAGCGAGTTCTTTTTTTGAAATGCTCTCACTTAGAGCATATACAGAATAGTGTTTATGACCCTTGACAAACTTAAGAATTTGATTTGCCTCAACGACTGAATCAGTTCCGAGCAAGAGGTGAAGCTTTTCTAACTCATGGTCCAAATCATTAAGATTTTTACCGACTAATTGAATTAATTCGATAGCCACATTTTCAGAAATCCGCAGTCCTTTACCAAGCGCACGTTGACGTGTCCATTCAATTGGTTGATCGTTATCATAGGCTACAAATTTACGAACCCTGCCACTTTTCTTACAAGCATGTAACAGAGGTTTACTGAAGTCATTTTCGCGAGTTGCCTGACTACAAAGGACTAGAAACGTTTTTTCCAAGGGTGAGTTGAGAAAATTTAAAACAGCATGAAATAGCCTTGTTTCCTTGCTTTTGTCATTTTGACTTCTTCGAGCCTTTATCCTTTCAATATTGTCCAGGCGCACCACTCGGCTCTCTTCTAAGAAAGGAAGCGACTCAAGACTTTGAATCAACTCGCTAAGTTGGCCTTCATTTTCACTTCCCTTCAAAATTTCTTCAACACTGAAGCGCTGGAAACCAAGATCACGTGTGTCACTTGGTAAGATTTTATTGGTGAGTTCAATTACCTGCTCATTTATAAGGAGGTCTTGATTACCATAAAATAAGAATACCTGTGGACGCTCTCTCATTGGTTTTACCGCCTATGAAATCGAGAAATTTTCTGCCTCACTTCCATGGCCGACGCTGCTTCATGCAAAGCAAAATCTGCAATCTCTTCTGCCTCAGAGAGAGTAAACGTTGACATCCGTTCCTTCATTAAAGGAATCAGAGATGCGCTCATTGAAAGTTGGCGTAATCCCAAGCCCACAAGAATGACACTACCGTCTGGGTCTGAAGCCATCTCTCCGCATAACTCCAAGGGCATATTCACCTCTGCACAATTCTTGACCAGATGTTTAATCATTTGGAGAACTGCTGGGTGCAGTGGATCATAAATATCTGATACATTTGAATTATTTCGATCTACTGCCAATACATATTGTGTTAGGTCGTTTGAACCAATTGAACAGAAATCTATTTCTGACATAATTTTATGGCTAATGAAAATTGCAGCGGGTACCTCAAACATCACCCCAATTTTTAGCTGCGGTGCATAATATCCCTCTTCTATCAATTCTTGCCGACACTCCTTATAAATACCTCTGACAGACTTAACTTCTTGTAGATCTGTAATCATTGGGAACAACAGTCGAACATTCTCACGTCCCTCTGAAGCTAGTAGAATCGCCTTTATTTGAGTTTTGAGAACCGCCGGTTGTTTCAGCTGTCTACGAATAGCTCGAAAGCCCAAAAATGGATTATCCTCTTTTTGAAATCCCATGTAGGGAGCAGCTTTGTCTGCTCCTAAATCAAGAGTTCGAATAACAACTGGGAAATCATTTGGTACCCTTTCAATAATTTTTCGATAAGTTTCACATTGATTTTCAAGGGATGGGTAGCTATCTAGAGATAAAAAATAAATTTCAGAACGATATAAACCAATACCCTCAGCTCCAAAGTGTTTTAACTGTAGAGCCTCACTTTCTAGGGCAACATTTGCTAAAATGTTTACACGCTCTCCGTCGCTGGTTAAGCAGGGGAGAGTCCGAAATCTCTCCAGCTGGCTTCGATGGCGATCTTGGGCTACTAGTAGTGCGGAGAAATCCTCAATAGTTTCTTCACTCGGTCGTATAACGATTGAGCCAACTCCTCCATCCACAGCAAGCATATCTCCCTCATGAATTTCATGAAGAGACGCTTCACTAACGCAGATAGCAGGGATCAAAAGGGATCGTGCAAGGATAGCAGCATGTGATACAACCCCACCGCTAGAAGTAATGATCCCTTTAATCTTTGTACTATCGATGCGGGCGATATCACTTGGTAGAACCTGCTTTGCTACCAGGATTCCCTCTTTGTCTGTGATCTCCCCAAAGCTATGACCCAAGTGGTGTAGTAAACGAATCCCGACATCTTTAAGATCCTGGCTTTTCTCTCGGAGATAAGAATCTTCTATGTTGTTAAATGCGATCAGGTATTCGTGGATGACTTGATAGATAGCCCATGCCGCACTATTGCCCTGGCCAATGTACCCTTCAATCTTTTCCTGAAAGGCAGAGTCTTCCATAAACATAATGTGAGCATGGAAGATTGCGGCCTCATCAGGACTCACTAATCCTGAGAGTCGGTCAATCAAGCCTAAGACATCTTTGATTGTTTGGTCCAGGGCATTACGAAAAGCTTTGTTCTCTTCATGAATGCTCCATGGAGACGTCCGCACTGGCTCTTCCATTGAACCTTGCTCAAGAACAAGCGCTTTCCCTAACCCAACGCCTTCGGCTACTCCTTGACCTTGAAGCATATGTGTTTGAGGCGCTGGGCGAGAAGAACTAACGGAAGTGTTGCTATCCAATTCCTTAATCAACAAAGCCTTGGAGACAAGACCCGCAATTTGGGAGGCAATGGTTGTCATCAAACGCTCTTCATTTTCTGAAAAACTTCGACGTTTGAAGGTATGAACCGTAAGTACACCGATGGCACGGCGGTAGATCAGAAGTGGGACTCCGAGAAAAGACTGGTAGACTCCCTCACCAATATTCGGGAATAACTTGAATCGAGGGTGTCGATGCATCTCGAGTACTTGTAGAGGTCGAGATTCCTGCAGAACAAGCCCGGTGAGTCCTTCGTCAGGTCTCATGGTGACTGCATCGATTGCTTCTGGCACTAAGCCGATTGTGGACTTCAGCCGTAGTTGATTTTCTTGTGCATCGTAGGCGTAGATCGCGCAGGCATCGACCCTCATGCGTTCCGCGATCATTTTGGCAGTTTGTTGAAGTGTTTCGTCTGCGTTATGGGAAGTAGTGATGATTTGGCTGACGTCAGCCAAAATTTGTAAGGCAGCGTCCTGGGATAGTTGGGTCTGAATCATTGCATACTAACTTGAAATCATAGGGCATTCTCATCAACCTCACCGGTTCGAATGCGAAGTACCTTGTTCAGTTCATAAACAAAAATTTTCCCGTCCCCAATTTTCCCAGTCTTCGCTTTGTCTTGGATCATATGGAGAACTTGTTCAAAATTTTCGTCTGACACTGCCACTTCTACCTTGATTTTCGGTAGAAAATCAATCTCGTATTCTGCTCCACGGTAAAGTTCTGTGTGGCCTTTTTGTCTCCCAAAACCCTTGATTTCTGAAACGGTGAGACCTTTGATTCCAATTGCGGCTAAGCCATCTTTCACCTCATCAAGCTTGAAAGGCTTAATGATCGCTTCAATCTTTTTCATCGCCTACTCCTGTTGTTAAACTTAGCAATTACCCTCCCCGGACTTTGAATTTTATTTTCTTCAACGCTTGTGCCAGTGCATTAATTCTCAGCATTGATCAGGGGTGACAGAGAAGAATGATTATAGGACCTTGCCTAAAATTTAGACAGAATGCTCAAATTCTTGAAGATCTCAACTTGTTTTTTGACTTAATCGGTCTTGTTTAGCTTTATTTTCCAATCTAACAACAATCCTTCGTTTTCAGGCAGAGGATATTGTTTTTCATCCAGCCTGATTTGAACTACCTCACTATTACCAATGGAAAGGGTATAAAATTCTTTAGCTGTTTCCCAACTTAGAAATTCGCCAGCCTTCAGATAATGAAGGGAAGCTTGTTCTTCATCAGATTGGACAGCTATCCAAACAGATTCCTCTGCTCGCAATTCAAGGATTGGAAAAATGGAATGATTTTCTGTGGGAGCTAAATTATTAGCTGATGATTCTGCCGGAATAAACAGTTTGATTTCTTCAGTTTCAACAACCTGTTCCATCGACGGATCAATCATTTCATTTTGGCTAGTCGCATCACCAAATCTGTTTTCCTGTTCACCAGAAAAACTCTCATCAACTTTTGATTCAATGATTTTCTCGCTTGCTGCACCAATGGTTGCTTCAGTTTGTGGAGCATCCTTCTGCTGGTTCTGGTTTCCAGAAATTGAGTTTTCTTTCTCAGAGACACCTGTTTCAGTGCTATTTTCATTATGAACTGAATCCCAAGAATTGAGTTGCAAAATCAGTAATAGCGCAGCCCCCAATCCTAACCCAGAGATCCATTTGCGAAGATTAATACTTTTTGGTTTGCTCTCTAACGGATTCAAATGAACAGGCGTAATTTTTTCTTCGGATATAGGTCTCTGCTCAACAACTTCTTTGAACAACTCCCATTCTGAGGGAGGTATCTGTAAAAACTGAAGATAAATTCTCAAAAAACCTCTCATGAAAACCTTGCCTGGCGGGGCTTCCAGATTCCCTTCTTCCAAATGCCGAAGTACTAGTACGTCTAATCGCGTTTGACTAGATACATCTTCCAGGGACCATTCTTGAGAAATTCGGTGATTTCGGAGAAGTTGGCCTAATTGCTGTTGATTGGAGATATTTTCGGAGGAGTTAGCCATTCAGGTTCTTTTGTCAACTTTCATGACTTGTTCATAAATCAGACGGACTTTATCAGAGGTTTTTCCTAAAGAACTGGGGATATTATCAAATTGCCCTTGGCGACGGAGAAGAGCTTCTAAATGCAACGTTTGATCTTGATTGAGCTTTAGGGTGTTGACTGACTGGTCAAACAAAAGACGAAGAGCCGTTTCAATTTGCCGAATCCAGCGATAAGCCTCTTGTAAAAAAGTGGCTTCATCTGAAGAAATCAGCGCTTCCTTTTTAATAACTTCCAAAGCTTTCAAAGTCTCTGGTGTACGTAGTTTTGGAAATTTTTGAGCAAAATTTAACTGAAGATATTGTGTCAGAAATTCAATGTCTAGCAAGCCACCCCTCCCCTCCTTCAAGTTTTTTTGTTGAAAAGTCTCTCCTGAGCGTTCTTCTTCTTTGCGTCCTCTCAGATGGGCGATTTTCAAATGCAGATCATCGGGAATTTTCCATTCATAAGCTGATTTTGATAACAACTTGTGTACAGATTCTCTCCACTTTTCATCTACGTCCCCTCCCACTACCCTAGCTTTAATAAGTGCCTGATGTTCCCAAGGCTTTGATTGTTGATGGTAAGCAGCGAATGAACTGATCGTCGTTACAAGCACTCCTGCATTACCAGAGGGTCTCAATCGTGTATCTAATTTGTATGCGTACCCACAACTAGTGACTGAGGACAAAAAAGATATGATGCGCTGAATCAGTTTAGCGTAAAAGAGCTGATTTGTTACTTGTATTTGCCCATCAGTTTCTCCCACACCTGAATACAGAAAAATAAGATCTAAATCAGAATGATAGGTTAACTCTTTCCCCCCAAGCTTCCCCATGCCAACAATACTGAATTTTGCAGGCTCCCCATTCTCATCTCTCGGTATGCCATGGCGCTGAATGAGGTCACGAAAACAAACTTCATGAGCCTTTTGAAGAACAATTTCAGCAAGTGTCGTCAAACCTTGACGTGCCTGATTGTATTCAAGAAGACCATCTAATTCTGCACTGCCTAAGAGGAAGGTCTGTGTATGCTTGAAGCGTCGGATAGCATCCAATTCCTCTTCCTGATGAACGCATTTACCGAAAGCTCTCTCAACTTCTTCCTTCAAAAGTTCAACATCAATTCGTAGCTCTTTTGGCTCAAGTTTGTTCAGCAAGTCTGTGTTTGTCAGTAGGTGGTTCCACAAGGTGTCACTGGTTGCAGCAATCGAAGCTAAGCGACTCCAAGAAGCGGGATGAGTGCAGAGGGGGCGATATTTCTCGAGCTGCGCACCTATGGTTTCGAAAAAACGATAGAATCGCTTTTCTAGAAGATCTTGTCCCGATTGACGAAGGATAGGAGTGAGTTGTCTCGCAAGGGACTCAAGCAGTTGAACTTCTTCTGGTCTAAAATTTCTGAGTCTTGTGCTGTTGCGAAGTGCTGCTTCCACTTCGAGATGCTTCTGGTCAAACAAACCTCCAAAGATGCTGCGAACTTTGGCCATGGTGTTACGAAGGTGATGTAACATGCTCTGCCGATCCGCCTCTGCATTTGCAGAGTAGAATCCCATCATCCTTGCAAAGCACTGCTGTTCAGATTGATTACTTGGCAAAGTGTGAATTTGCTTTTCGTCGATCATCTGCAATCGATGCTCATATTTTCGTAAGATTAGGTAGCACTCTCTAAGTATGTTCCCATCTTCGACAGAAAGAATACCTGCTTGGGTTAGGACAGATAGGGCCTTCAAGGTATTTTGTTGTCGTAACTCAGAACGGATCCCTCCATAAAGCAATTGAAAAATCTGAACAAAAAATTCGACCTCTCGAATTCCACCAACACCTAACTTAACATTGAGTTGACTCTCCCGAAGATGCTCTTTTTCAATCTTTTCTTTGATCTCAACAACGCCTTCTAGAAGATTTTCGTCGACACTTTTTCGGTAAATATAGGGGTTAATTGACCTGAAAAAAATCTCAGCAATTTCTTGGTCTCCAGCAACATAAGATGCCTTAATCAGGGCTTGTTGCTCCCAAAGTGCTGCTCGTGACCAGTAGTAGGCTTCTACCTGTTGTAATGGCAAAACTAGCGCTGAGGCATCACCCCCAGGACGTAAGCGCATGTCAACTCGAGCTAAAAAACCTTCTTCCGTATGCTCGGTGCACCACTCAATAAAGGTTCTGGCAATTTTTTGACGTAGCTTTTGATCTTTTCCTTCATCGCCTGTGATGGGATTTTCATCGTGCACAAATATTAGATCAACATCGGATGAATAATTTATTTCTTGGCCACCCAACTTGCCCATTCCTAGGATGAGAAAAGGCGGTCGTATTCCATTTGGCAACAGATTTTTGCTAGAAAGTTCAATCTGTTGAGCCTCCAAAGTGGCTGCACGAAATGCCCAGTTAAGGGTGATTTTAGTCAACGATGAAAGTTCTGCTAAAATTACTTCGTCTGTTGTTAGATTTAGTAAATCACGGACTGTAAGTCGGTAATATTCTTGGTATTTGAATCTTCTGAGTAGATTTCTTAGCTCTTTAGAATGCCAGATAGTTTGAGTGTGAATTCTGCCAATCAAACTCTTTGATAGCTCATCATCGAATCTGGGTTGGTCTAAATTGTTCGATTCTCGTAGCTCCTTTACCCAACTTGGATGGCGAATTAGTCTTCTTGAGAGGAAATGGCTGTAACCCAGGACAGCTAAAGATTGATGAACAACTGGTTCATCGCCTTCAAGGTAATTGGGAAAATATTCTAGGAGATTATCAAGATCAGCTATTGCCTGTTGTGGGAATGGAGAACACTGAATCCAAGACTCTAATGCGGGAGAGATTTTTAAACTTCTCTGAACAATTGGTTCAAATTCAGAACTTTGTTGATCTTCATGTGTAGGTTCTAGCATGAATTTGTTGGGGTCTTCGTTTGGATGTTGTGAGCCCACTTTTTCCTAATGTTTTAAATTTGCTATTTTCAAGGGCGGAATGTCTAAAAACAGCTTTGTGCACTTTTTGCACACCGACCTCGAGCTAATAAAATTTTTGCAAATTGACTGTAGGATATGAACAAATTTAAGCTCCAAACAGCACTGAAAGTTCGAGAGAGGCTGGAGAAACTATACCAAAAATCTTTTGCTGAACAAGTACAGGTCACACAGAGATTGACGGATCAATTGAATATTTTGGAAGAAGCATTCGAAGAAAACAATTCTGCTGTCGATCTTGCTAAGCGAAACGGATTCACGATTACAGATCTTGTGAGATCGAACGGATTCGGACAGCGACTGAAATATCACCAATCTGTTGTGCAAGATCAAATGATCGAACAGCAAGAGTTGATGGAACGTCGAAGGCAAGAACTGGTTTCGGCAACTCAACAGAAGCGTGTTCTGGAGATCTTGCGTGAGAAGCACGAACTCAGAGAGAGGGAGATGCTTCAAAAAGAGGAAACTTTTGAGTTAGACGAAATTTCACTGAACCTAAGACGTTATCGTCAGGAATCCTAATTCGAAATAGAATACTTTAGCCAATGTTTCTTTATTCACATCGTATTTCTCTTCCACTCATGATGCCCTTGCTGGTTGCCTCTCTTCTTGTGGCAAGGCCCGCTTATAGCATTCCGACGACTCTTGAAGAAGGGCAGCAGTGGATCGGGGAGCTATGTGCAGATTTCGGTATTGAATTCTGCGCGTATGTCCCTCAGGAAGATGAGGCGAATGCAAAAAAACCTCTGAGGCTGACAGCTACAGAGCGTCAAGTCCTCACTAGATTGGTTGAGCACCAGGAAAATTTAGAGAGAAGAGGGCGTGATCTTGATCGCCGTGAAACCCAATTACGGGCCCTTCAGGAAGACGTTCAACGACAGATAGTTCAACTGGAACGAATACAACAGGATATTGAACAATCTATTGAAACGAAAAAAGCTCAGGATATTGAGCAGCTTGAAAAAGCTGTTTCTTTCTACACCAGGATGGATCCTGCAGCAGCAGCTTTATCAATAGCAAATTTAGATCAAAAAACTGCTGTTAATATCTTGATGAGAATGAAAGACAAGCAAGCATCTGCAGTACTTGAAAGTATGACTGCGGAGCGTTCCTCAGAACTGATAGACTCAATTGCGCGTAAGCGCTGAAAATTAGGAGTTCTAAAGATGATTGATGCCTTACAATTAGCTCCCACTTCCAACAAATCTCTGTTGGCAAAGAATCCCGAGCCTTACAGTAGCTCTTTCAAAGAAACTTTGCGGCAGGCGGATGGTTCAGATAAAGAATATTTGGAAACAAGTTCAAATGTCCGTGATCGTGAGGAAACCAGATCAGATAGCCGAGAAGAGATTCGTAGAAAGATAGCCGAAGGTAAGGAGAGCAAAGGTGATTATCGTATCAAGATTGTTGATTCAGATGAAGAGATGCCAAGGGGGCCAGAAGAAATCGCTGTTCTCGAGAGAGCCTTGCGAGCGCTTGATGAAAAAGCCAAAGAACTTGAATTTAACGAAGGTGAAATCGTTGGCGAACTTACAGAAGAACAATCTGCTGAACTGGCTAGATTGCGATCAATGATCGAAGGTTTATTGAATGGTGAAGAACCTTTTCAAGAGTTAATCGCTGAAGATCACGAAGCCTTTGCTTCACTTCTAGCCACCTTGAACCTAGAAGAAGGTGATGCAGCCAGACTAGAGCGCGATCTTGGATTCACTGGATTCGGAGAGCCAACTGGGGAGGAAGTACGCAATGACGGTAGTATCGTAGTAAACGGTTTTGGTAGTGGTTCTAGATCTCTCGCTGATGATCCAAATCTTGGAAGGTTGCAAGCGAAAGTTGGGGATAATCCAGAAAGTGGGAATCCTGATCTTGAACTGGTAGCCCTCAAAGAACGTAAAAATTTAATGAATTTGACAGAAGTGCAGGAAGTTGAAGATCTTGATCCCAATGATCCTAGATTCAATTCCGGCACAATTGATCCTGAACGCGCTGAAATGAGCATCGAAGAACAAATTCAGATAGCTAAAGCAAATCGTCTGGTGAATCAAGAACTAGAAGCGGCTACGAAAGCAGCTTTTTCTAAACAAGAAATCTTAAAAAACTCCTCAGAATTAGCGGTTCAAAAAGATTTGACACAGCAACAAAAGCTTGAAGAAATCTTGATGCACAAGCATGTCGAGGGAAAAAATCTTGAAGCAGAACAAACTTTAGAGTCTCTGAAAGCTCAACAAATGATTATTGGAGGAAATGCTTCAACTAATTCCAATTCCATCGACCATACTCGCTTAGCCCCATCAATGAATGGATTGAATGCCATTGCTTTGGAAATGCAGCAACAGAGGGAGAACGCTAGTGTGAGAGATTTTCTCAACAATGGTGAACAGGAATCAAATAATTCTGGCAATCTCCCCCAAAGCCAACTCTCTAAGATCGCATCGGCGCCCGACGCTAAATCCGCAAGTGGTATGACCTTTGCGCAAGTTCAGGATTTGTTGTCGGAATCTCCGTTTGATATGTCTCAACTGACACGCAATCTTCGGAAAGGTAGAGAAGGAGAATCCCAAGAAGTGACCTTGCGTTTGCGCCCTGATGAATTGGGGACATTGACGATGAAAGTAAGGCAGCTTGGCGATCGATTGCAGGTTGAGATGCACGTTGAAAATCCTCACGTGAAGCAACTTGTTGAATCAGATCTTGAACAACTTCGAAATCGTTTCCTAGATAAAGAATTTAATTTCTCTGAAATGGAGCTCACTGTGAATATTGACGCACGTTCAGACGCAGATTCACAGGCGTTTGCAAATCAGGGCCGTTATCAGGAGGATACAACGGCAGTTAGTCAGAAACAGAGAATGAACGCTGCTCAAGAGACTGCTTCAGTAGTTCGTCAACCAACCCGCTCAGATGGCAGCTTGAACCTCTATGCTTGATGCAAAAAGGAGATTTTGATGAATATCAATGATGTCAATCAAACTATTAATGTTGCGCAGACATCTCAACGTCAACTAGCAACCAGCAATTCAAAAGATGGCAAAGAACTCGGTAAGCAGGACTTTCTGAATTTGCTAATGACTCAAATGTCCCATCAGGATCCAATGGATCCAATGAACACGGACAGCATGATGCAGCAGATGGCTTCGCTAGGAACGGTGGAACAACTTCAAAATCTAAATGCTAAGACCGATTCGTTGCTAAATTATCAAGAACAATTGATGCGTTCAGGTTCTGCTGGATTCCTAGGTAAGGATGTAGAGGTTCAAGCAAATGAAATTCAACTGATGAATGGAGCATCTGCCCCAGTTTCTTATGAACTGGTGGGTGATGCGGATGAGGTGGTTATTCAGATTATGAACGAAGTAGGTGATGTCGTTCGACAAATCCCTCAAGAAGCAAGGAGCCAAGGTCATCACAATGTGATTTGGGATGGCATGGATAACGAAGGTGATCCTCTATCTGATGGCACTTACTCAGTTAGCGTAGTTGCCAGAACACAAGAAGGAGCAATAGTTGACACGCTCCTCTCAAAGTCTGGACAGGTTCAGGATATCCGATTTGAGGGAGGAGGTGCACAAATCAAAGTGAATAATGAGTGGATCTCAACAGGAGACATCAAAGGATTGGGCGATAAGACAGACCGGAGATTCGCACAAGCCCAGCCGATGCCCCTGCACACAGAACTGCAACTGCGTCAAGCTTATGGCCGCTTAAGAGACCAAGAATAAATTCTTTTCCCGTAGCCAATAATTAGGAGCAATTCATGGCACTACTTGGATCATTGCAAACAGGCGCCAGCGGCGTTCGAACTCACGGAAAAGCGATGGCTGTCGTTGGCAACAACATCGCAAATGTGAACACCTTTGGCTTCAAAAGAAATGAAGTTGCCTTTGAAGACGTAATGGGGAACGAATATCCTCAGGGAGCGTCTTTCACTCAGGTCACTAATGGAGTAAAAATTGGTGCAGTGAAGCAAGATTTCACTCAGGGGACTTTTGAAAATACCAGTTCTCATACGGACATGGCTATCGGTGGAAATGGTTTTTTCACATTAATCAACCCTAGATCAGGCCAGGAAATCTACAGCCGAAATGGTCAATTTACTTTTGACAAAGAGGGCTTCCTTTCAACTGAACGCGGAATGCGTGTACAGGCAATTGAAGTTGACCGAAACACCAAAGAAAGCAAGGGACTTCCTGGATCTTTGAAAGTGTTAGGACTAGTCGATCCTCCTCAGGTAACAGGAAATGGAGCTGACGGTACCGGAATTCGAGTTTCAGCAAATTTGGATTCGAATGCAGTGATCAAAGATGTTCCTTTTGATCCGACTAATGTACGTGATTCAATGTACAATTTTTCTACATCGGTGACGGTCTATGATCGATATGGTGATCCACATACTTCCACAGTCGCCTTCCGGAAACGCCCTGATTTGCCAGAGCAAATCGATCCAGCAACTGGTCAGCCAATTCCTGGAACAGGTGTAATTAATCAGTGGGAATATTACCTAATGTTTGATGGTGGTTCCATTGGTCAGATGCCTGGAAACCAAATAGCTGTTGGTGGTGGCTTCCTGCAATTCACTGAAGATGGGAAGTTGATCGCTGCAACTAGTGGCAGCTTTGAAGCTCAACCTGGAGGAGTCGATGCTCAAGGAAACCCTCTTCCATCAGGCCCCCCTAGATTAGTTCCCCAGCCTGTTGACCCGGAGACTGGAGTTCCCCAATTCGCAGTGCCTTTCAATGGTGAAACACCTGTTGTGATTGGTGTTCACTTGGGAGATGGTTACAACCCTGATGATCCCACAGATCCGAGAACTGGACTAGATGGCTTGACTCAGTTCGCAGGTCAATACTCAGTTAGCAAAGCCAATGCAGATGGTAATCCTTCTGGGCAACTTGAAAATATTTTCGTGGAACCAGATGGCACGGTAAATGGAGTATTTGATACAGGCTATAGTAGGCCAATTGGGAGACTGATCCTAACGAAATTTGATAATCCCGGTAAGCTAATGCAGGTTGGGGATAATATGCTTCAGGAGTCTCTTGGAGCAGGTAAGAAAGTCGCGGGTGAACCGGGGACACCAGGATTCGGAGAAGTGCGTAGCAAGAGTCTGGAGCAATCCAATGTGGATCTGTCTCTAGAATTTGTGAAAATGATCGAATCGCAAAGAGCTTTCCAAGCGAATGCGAAGACCGTCACCGCAACTGATGAAATGATCACGGATCTGGTGAATATGAAGAGATAATTTTTGAGGCCTTTCTTAGGCCATCAACACATATTTTAAAGCCATGCTGAAACTTTCCATGGAACTTAATCTCCTGAGAAAGCCATTGTTAGTGGCATCTATTTTAATTGGGCTGAAAACCGGAGTCATGGGACAGACAACGGAAGCCCAAAATCAGGTTGATCAATTTTCCGCTGTAAGCATGGAAGCACAACGGTTAATTTTCGAAATGTCGCAGATTGAAGGTGATAGGGCCAAGGGCATCGCACTTAAAAGACCAATTAGGAAAAATGTAGGGCGATTTGGCAATACGATTGAATATAAGTCGCCCCGAAGAAGACCAAGTTCGTCACGCAAATTGATAATTGGGCGTTCCCAGTCTTATATGTCCGCAATACCCTAATCAATGGGGCTAATTTCATTCAAAATGAGGTTAGTTGCATTCAAATAGTCTGTCCGTCCAACAATCGGCCTACCCACTACCAAAAGATTCGCCCCCTCTGAAACCGCATCTGCAGGGGCAAGTGTACGTTTCTGGTCCCCTGTGTCGTCTTTCGATCCTCGAATACCAGGGCAAACTCTTAAGAGGGCTTTTCCCGGATCAATTTGATCAAGCAGGTGTAGGTCTTGTGGAGAACAGACAACACCAGTAATTCCAGTTTCGCGAGCTTCTCCAAAGAGTTTGTGAAGGGTTTCAGCAGGTGAACCTCCGTAAATCCTTTTACATTCATCTGGGATTGCAGAAGTTAACAAAGAAACCCCTAGAATTCCTACCCCTTTGTCTGCAATCTTTTCTAATGTTGATCGACCCATTGAAAGATGCACAGTTGCTAAGTCAACATTCAAACTTGAAAGCCAAACGACAGCATTTTCGACCGTGTTCGGAATATCATACAGTTTGAGGTCGACAAAGACTTTCCCGAATTTTTTCAATTCAGCAACCCATTCAACTCCTGCAAAAGTCAGTGAGTGCCCAATTTTAAAACCCCACAACCCATTTGATTGTAAATGGGACAAGTCACCGGCCACCTGTAAAGCCTTGTCAGGGGCCATGCCATCCAGTGCAACAATTAATTCACTCATAATCGGGCACCTTTGATTGATGAATGAAATTCTCTAGCCTCCTGCAATGTGGTCAGAGAATAGACAGGTACGTTTTTTACAGCTAACCCACTAGGAGAACGTCGATCAACTCCAACGATGATAGCTTCAAATTTCACATCAAAAGCCTGCAGTACTTTTTCCATTCCAGTGATTTTTGTCGATGCACTCGTAATCACATCATCTACAAAGACTATAACATCTTCATTTGTGGGAACCTTTCCGACAAAGCTTCCTCCGTCTCCATGCTTCTTCTCCTCCTTACGATCGAATAGATAACCAACGTCTCTACCTAGAAGTTCCGCCAATTCTACGGACACAGCACAAGCCAAAGGAATCCCCTTGTAAGCGCTACCATAGATCAAATTACATTCTGGAATTTCTGGCTGAATGGCTTTAGCCAAAAATCTGGAAAGCTTTCTGAGTTTGTTCCCTGAGTTGAATGATGAAGAGTCAAAAAAAACATCTGAATTGCTTCCATCTTTTAGTGTAAATTCTCCGAACTTGAAGGCCTGACACTCGACTGCAAACTTCAAGAATTCTTGCCCTAAATTCATCTGCAACGTACCCATAAAACTCGGTTATCCTAAGAAATGATTTGGAGAGCGAATTATATTTACTTCAGTAATTTTCAATCATCCACTATAATTACGTTTTTCTAGTGCTTTCAGTAACTTGATTTCTTTTATCTGTTGCAGAATCAGAACTGCACCTTGAGAATACATTCTTCTAGCCAGAGAAAAATAATGAGCCAACATCGTTTCGAGACTCTTCAATTACATGCCGGCCAAGCACCTGATCCTACTACAAAATCCCGTGCAGTCCCGATCTACCAAACTACATCTTATACTTTTGACAATGCAGAGCACGGAGCAAACCTATTTGCTTTAAAAGAATTCGGAAACATCTACACACGGATCATGAATCCCACTACAGATGTTTTCGAGAAGCGAGTCGCAGCGCTAGAGGGAGGCGTTGCTGCTTTAGCAACGGCATCTGGGCAATCAGCTCAATTTCTCGCACTAACGAACATTATGGAGACTGGTGACAACATTGTCAGCACATCCTTTCTTTATGGGGGAACATACAATCAGTTCAAAGTTTCCTTCAAGCATCTTGGATTGGGTGTTCGGTTTGCCGAGGGAGACGGAGTAGATAGCTTTGCGGAGAAGATTGATGATAAGACAAAAGCAATTTATATCGAAACGATGGGTAATCCGAGGTTCAATATTCCTGATTTTGAGGGCTTGGCTCGACTTGCAGAAAAGAATGGCATCCCTCTAATTGTGGATAATACTTTGGGTGCTTGTGGTGCTCTGTTTCGACCAATAGATTATGGTGTGAACGTTGTGGTCGAATCTGCAACCAAGTGGATTGGGGGCCATGGAACCAGTATCGGCGGAGTAATCGTAGATGCCGGAAATTTCAACTGGGGGAATGGTCGCTTCCCATTGTTTACAGAACCATCTGAGGGTTACCATGGTTTGAAATTCTGGGAGGTCTTTGGAACAGGAGGCCCAGTTTGTCAAATGCTTGGATTGCCTGCCGAGTTAAATATTGCATATATCACAAGAGCCCGAGTAGAAGGTCTGAGAGATTATGGATCAGCTTTGAGCCCATTCAATTCCTTTATGTTGCTCCAGGGCTTGGAAACATTATCTCTACGTGTGGAACGACATAATGAAAACGCTCAGTCTTTGGCAGAGTGGCTTGAAGCTCACCCAGCGGTAGAATCTGTAAGCTATCCTGGATTGAAAAGTAGTCCTTACCATGAACTGGCTAAAAAATACATGAGCCAGCGTGGTCACGGAATGATGCTCTCCTTCACCATGAAAGGTGGCCATGAGAAGGCGGTTAAATTTATCGATGGACTCGAATTAGCCAGTCACCTTGCCAATGTTGGCGATGCCAAGACATTGGTGATTCATCCTGCATCGACGACTCATCAGCAACTGAGTGAGCAGGAACAAAGATCTGCCGGTGTAGAGCCGACAATGGTGCGGGTATCGGTTGGCCTCGAGCATATCGATGACATTCGTGAAGACTTCCAACAAGCCTTTGATAAAGCTGCTGTGTAGCCTATAGATAAGTGGAGGCGAGGTTCATTGGAATCTCGCTCTCCATCTATCCCTTTCAAATATTCCAAGAGTAACATTCATAAATGACCCTAGTCATCGATCGGTCAAATCATACTCTTCCACTCATTCGACAGGAACGTATTTCTTGGATTACACCAGAGGATGCGGAACGGCAGGATATTCGTCCATTGCGGATAGGTATTTTGAATATCATGCCCTTTGGTAAGGATTACGAGTTCAATCTCCTCCATCCACTGGGATTGTCTATTCTTCAAGTAGAGCCGGTTTGGATTCGTTTGGAATCACACGAGTATTCGTCAGGCGATCAACAGCACATGTCTGACCTCTATCAGACCTATGAAAAGGCGAGTCAGTTATTCCGGTTGGATGGCCTGATTGTTACAGGCGCCCCAGTTGAAAAAATTCATTTTCATCAAGTGCGCTACTGGAGTGAGATTTCAAAGATTATTCAAGACTCTCGATTAAATTGTCCAAGTACTTTGGGGATTTGCTGGGGGGCGTTTGCTCTGGCTTTTCTGCTTGGAGTGGACAAGCTGACCTACGACAACAAACTATTTGGTCTCTTTAAACTCCAGAATCTTGATTCTGGACACCCTATCACAGGGGAACTGGACGATGAATTCTGGTGTCCGCAAAGTAGATATGCGGGCATTGACGATAGCCTGATGGAAGGAGCACAAAGGGATGGGAAATTGAATCTGCTAGCTTATGGAGAAAGGGCTGGTTATTCAATTTTTGAAACTCCTGATCATCGATTCGTGATGCACAGTGGTCATCCAGAGTACAATTCAAGGCGCATTGTGTACGAGGCTGAACGCGACAAGCTAGCAGGAGATGTTTTGCCACCAGAGAACTTCGATCTCAGTAATCCAATAAATTGCTGGCGAGGACACCGCAATACCTTTTTTACCCAGTGGTTGAAGTTCTGTTATCAGCAGATCAGTATGCCTCGGTGAAGGTTGAACAGAGATCAACTTAGAGGGGATTATTCATCGTCGAAAGATGACCCAGAGCGCTCCACTACCCCCCCAGCGAGGTGGAGCCTCTCGGACCTGTGCGATATACTTCCTCCCATTTTTTACCAGCCACTGCTCTACGGTCTGCTTAAGCACAGGGCCAGCTTGTGAACGGTTGCCTTTACCAGTAACAATCAATAATGAGTCAAGTCCATGCAAAGCACCGTAATGAACGTAATTCTCCACAAGCATTAAAGCTTCTTGTCGATTTTTACCATGGAGATCGAGAGTTTCGTCTGGAGCGGTATGGCTTTGAAAAGCTTTGCGAGAAGTCTTTATTTTGGCTGGTTTTGATTTCTCATCAGGCAATAAACTTGGGTCTGAATCTTCCTCTTTGTCAGGAATTTCGCCAATGCTAGTAAATATTTGATCCATCCAATTTGATTCTGTCGTTGAATCATCAAAAGAAAGGCTGGATTTTCTTGGATTGTGAGGAGGGTTGGTTTTGGACTTCAATGAGACCTCCTGACCAGTAAGGTAAGGGAGACAGGGACGATTGCCCCTGATGAGATGTCTCAGAAATAATAGCGGGCAGCGAGTGCGTTGTAAAATCCTTGTTCTGTGCTTCCGAGGCCTTGCTGCCGTCGGAGCCCAAGTTCTGCTGACAAGCCAACATTGGGGTAGTTGATAGGGAAAAATTCAGAACCAGTGAATAGTCTGAAAAGAGTGCCTCGTTCATCTTCTTCGCTTTCGAAGCCGGCTCCTGCACCGAGGAAGAGATTATGTCCGCCTTCATTCAGAACTACTCGAGCGAATCGGCCTTCTAATGAGAAATGAGTGATATCCATTTCTTCATGGTAGCCAATTAACAATTCCAGAGAATCAATAGGGCTAAGCCAGTTCTTCAAACTAACTCGTTCTTCTGGGACCGCAGATGGTCGGTAATGAAGGCCAATTCCGAGTTTGCGAGCAAGATTTCTTTCGGCAGCTTCAAATTCAATCAAGCGAATGTCCACTCTTTCAACCTTGAGTACACCGAACCCTCGATCTGACTCAAGGTAAAGCATTTGCTCGTCCATACCCTGAATGCGGCCACTCAGTGATTCCCCGCTGTTGAGGTGAACCACGGCTCCGTATGCTGTGGCTGTCAAGGTCCATCCGATGAGCAAGACCAGCAGCAATCGTAGTTTTGAGAACATTCTACCTCTCTGAATGATCGTAACAAACCGATGAATCCAACACCGGCGCAGTGACAGATTTTCCGACTCATGCAATAGATGCACCGCCTTTTTTCCGCGCCTTGACACTCTGTGCCATTGGGGCAATTTTGGGAAGTTTCCTTCAAGCTGTGTTGGATCGTAAAAGAATTCGTCAAAAAAAATTCCAACTCGATGGCGGCGATCAAGTTGCTCAAAGATTGAAAAAATTGAATAGCTTGTCTCCGTCTAGATCTTTCTGTTTTGCTTGTGGGTCGCAACTAGCTTGGTACGACAATATCCCGATTTGGTCTTATTGCTGGTTACAAGGTAGATGTCGTCTCTGTAGAGTAACATTCAGTAATAAATCATTTCGTATGGAACTTGGGTTGGGTTTGGGGCTTGGCCTTTTGGGCTGGAGCATCAAGATAAGCTGGTTGCTTGGAGCCCTCACATTTTTATGGGTGATTTGCTGGACCGTTTTTTTAAATGCACCAACTAGTTGTGTGGAGAAATCGAAGTAAAGTTTTGCATAAGAATTTATTGGAGATGTTTTAGTGAAGATCATTCCTGCGATTGACTTAAAAAATGGCCGCTGTGTTCGTTTGCTTCAAGGGAAAGAGGATCAGGAAACAGTTTATGGGGAAGACCCGGTTGAAACAGCTCTAAGTTTTGAAGAGCAGGGTGCTGAACAAATTCATCTAGTAGACTTGGACGGTGCTTTTCGAGGTGAATTCAAAAACTTGGAGCAAGTAGAACGTATTGCTCAAGCAGTCAAAGTCCCCTTAGAACTTGGTGGCGGTATTCGAAGTTTAAATGACATTTCAAGAGTTTTCGACTTGGGAGTGAATTTCATTATTATCGGAACGATTGCGGTGAAAAATCCGAAGATTTTAGAGGAAGCAATCCAAAAGTTTGAGAATCAACTAATCTTGGGTCTTGATGCTAAAGATGGAAAAGTGGCGGTATCAGGTTGGGTAGAGGTCACAGAATTCAGTGATGAGGAATTCGCAAACCAGTGGAAGCAACATGGGATCAATAGGGTGATTTATACCGATATTGCACGTGATGGTATGTTGACAGGTCCAAATTTGAGTTCACTCCGCAGGATGGCGATATCGACTGGGCTGAAAGTAACAGCCTCAGGGGGAGTGTCTTCACTTGATGATTTAAAACAATTGGTGGAGTTAGAGCGAGACGGAGTGGATGAAGTGATCGTGGGCAAAGCGATCTATGAAAGACAGTTGGATTTGAGAGAAGCGTGTTTGTGGCTCAATCAACGTGCGGCTTGAAGTGTTTCAGTTTGGAAAGGGGAATTGATTTTTTTGAAGAGTTATCATTTCAAATATTTTGATGATTCCAATTTGGTCTTTTGAGGAATAGTCTCTAATAGATCAATTTGATCAATCGTTTTGGGTTGTTCAGGATCAGTAAATTTCGAAATCAGGAGTTAGTGGATGGAGATGCAATATAGAAGGTTGGGTCAAGCAGGAATCAAAGTGAGTGTTTTGTCTTTTGGATCCTGGGTTACTTTTGCCAAACAGCTCCCCTTGGATAATGCCCTCGCGTGTATGCAAGCAGCTCATGATGCAGGAGTGAACTTCTTCGACAACGCGGAGGCTTATGAAAAGGGAGAGTCCGAAAAATTGATGGGACAAGCTCTGAAAGAACTTGGCTGGGCCCGTGAAACTTATCTGGTCTCCACAAAGTTTTTCTGGGGAATCGTGCCGGGGGTCAATACGAAAAACACCTTGAATCGCAAGTATCTCAGACAAGCCATGGAACGTTCGCTCGAACGCTTTGGTCTGGATTTCATTGATCTTGTTTTCTGTCATCGCCCTGACCCTGAAACTCCTATTGAAGAAACCGTTTTTACCATGTCAGAAATGGTTAGTTCCGGGAAAGCTCACTATTGGGGCACTTCCGAATGGTCAGCACAGGAATTGTTGGAGGCCTATGAAATCGCTGAAAGATATCACCTTCACAAACCAACAATGGAACAGCCTCAATACCATCTATTCCATCGTGAAAGATTGGAGGAAGAATATGATCCACTTTTCAAAAAATATCAGATGGGCACCACAATTTGGAGTCCCCTTGCCTCAGGTATGTTAAGTGGAAAATATCTTGAGGGTATTCCAGCTGATAGCCGAGCCAACCTTCCTGGATATGAATGGCTCCGAGAGAAACTAACGGATCAAACTACCTTGAATAAGGTGATGAACCTGAAAGTCATCTCCGATCGACTAGGCTGTTCTCTCTCCCAATTAGCCCTGGCTTGGTGTGCAAGTAATCCAAATGTTTCCACCGTAATTACTGGGGCAAGTCGAGTGGAGCAAGTTCATGAAAATATGAAATCTTTGGGGGTGTTGGAATTGCTAACTCCCAGTTTACTTCAAGATATTGAAGGAGCAATCGCCTGAAAAAGTTTTACCTTTAGATTTCAAAATAATTTATTTTGGATAAAGTAAGTGATAGATCACAAACTAAGAATTATATTAGGACTTGGTTAAGTTTTGTGGATGACCTGCAATCTACTACTTTTTCAAACTAACTAAGCTATGATTAAAAAAGTTCAAATGATTTCACTAACTATTCATAGTTAGTTTCGATTTTCTTATTCTCCAATCGAAGACACCATTCATTGGGAATTCAACATTCTTAGGTTTCAAAAATGAAAAAACTCCTATTTTTCACAAAATTAATTTTTCTTATAATTTTAACAGGTTATGCTCAGGCATACGAATTGACAATACTGCATATGAATGACCATCACTCTCATCTATCTGCCGATACTAGCATGGATCTCAAGCTTGCAGGCAAAATGACTCGAGTACGGTCCGGCGGATTCCCAGCTGTTGTTCAGAAGTTCAAAACTTTAGAATCTCAAAATAGAAATGTGATTAAATTGCACGCTGGAGACGCTATCACTGGAGATCTTTATTTTACACTTTTCGAAGGTGAGGCTGATGCTGCTTTAATGAATGAAGTGTGTTTCGACGCTCTCGCAATTGGAAATCATGAATTTGATTTTGGAGATACTGGATTAGCTAAATTTTTGGACTTCCTAAATGATGGTGAATGCAAAACAACTTTTTTAGCAGCTAACGTCATACCTGAACTAGGTGCCTCAGCTCTCGCCAAGAAAAGTGTAAATGATTATTTATTGCCTTATGTAATATTAGAAAGAGGAGGTGTCGAAATTGGAATCATCGGCATCGACATCGTTAGCAAAACAACCATTTCATCCAGTCCTGATTCCACGACGAAGTTTTTAGATGAAAAAAAAACTGCCCAAAAATATGTTAAGGAGTTACAAGATAAAGGAGTCAAACACATAATTCTATTAACCCATTATCAATACAAAAATGACCTCGAACTCGCAAAATCACTGGATGGAGTCGATGTCATTGTTGGTGGTGATTCACATTCTCTTTTAGGGAATTTTTCCGAACTCGGGCTTAATTCTGTGGGGCCCTACCCGACTATCTCCTCAGATAAGTCAGGTCAACCAGTGTGTATTGTTCAGGCATGGCAATTTTCACAAATTGTGGGCGAGCTGATTGTTCAATTTGACGAATTAGGTAATGTTAAGGATTGTTCAGGAACTCCGCATATGATGTTGGCAGATAGTTTTAAGCGCAAAAAGAGTGAAGGGGATCGAGTGGAGTTGGCAGGTGATGTTCGGAAGGATGTGATGTTGGCAGTTGAAGAAAACCCCCTTTTGAGTGTTGTTTCAGAGGACCCCGAAGCAGCTGCTAAACTTGCGACCTTTACTGAAGCAGTTTCCGAAAAGAAAGCTATTAAAGTAGCAGTTGTTGCAGAGAACTTATGCTTTGAGCGTATACCAGGACAAGGCAGGTCCAAGTTATGTGATGTGTCAGTAACGTCCGTAATGGGCTCAGACATATCAAATCTCGTTGCACATGCATTTCGAGACATGGCAAAGGCCAGTCAAATTGCAATTCAAAATGGCGGAGGTGTCCGCATTGACATTGGTAAAGGTGATCTGAGCATTGGTGATGCCTACCAATTACTTCCTTTCGCAAATACATTAGTTGAATTGGATATGTCTGGTGCAGAAATCCACGAAGTTCTCGAGGACGCTTTGGACTTGGCTCTCAAACCAGATGGGTCATCAGGGGCTTATCCATACGCTGCTGGTTTAAGATGGGATGTTGATGCAAGAAAACGAAAAGGAATGCGAATTTTAAACCTTGAATTCAAAGGCCCAAAAGACAACGAATGGGTCCCTATTTCCAAAACTCGTATGTTTAAAGTTGTGACTAACAATTATATAGCCTCCGGGAAAGACGGCTATCTTACATTCGGTAAGGTTAGCAAGGAAGGCCGTGTTGTTGATACCTATTTGGATTATGCACAAAGTTTTGTTGATTACGCAAGGAAAGTAGGAACACTTAAGAAGTTGCCAGCATCTGAATATTCAACTCAGTCTTTCCAAAAATAGATTTCAATGGATTTGCAAAGCGCGTTCAAGTGATTTGTTGAACAAGCTTACACTTTATCGATCACACTAAATTCAATTAAGCTTTTTGTGAAATAAAACTTGAATTAAGTTCACCTAGAACTTTTTTTAAATCTAAAATTCACTAGAAGTCACATATTACCTCACAGAACCTATAAATTTAACCTGCATTCTAACTGTATCGACTAGCCAATCGTTGCCCCCCCATCAATAACGAGGTGGGCACCTGTCACGAAAGAGGCTTCATCTGAAGCAAGAAACAGAATGCCATTGGCTATCTCGACAGGCTCTCCCATGCGTTTCATAGGGGAACCTTGCCCGAATAATTTTCGGCCCTCCTCGACACTAACTCCAATATATTTCATATGATTTTCACTGGCTTGTGTAAAGATCGCGCCTGGGCAAACCCCATTTACACGAATGTTTTCCAAAGCCAGATCTAGAGCGAGGCAGCGAGTCATTTGCATGATCCCACCCTTGGATGTGTTGTAGGGTACAAAAGCAGGTTGTGCAATGAAAGAGCTCACAGAAGCAACATTGACGATCGCCCCACCACCATTTGCTCGCAGATGTGGTAAGACTGCCTGAACCATGTTAGCGTATCCAATGATGTTGACCCCCAAAACTTTTTGCCAGTCCTTTGCGGTAGTCTCTTCAATTTTTCCAAAAACAAATGCTGCTGCGTTATTGACAAGGATCTGAAGACTTCCAAAGGACGAGATTGTGGCCTGCACGACTCTTTCAACAGATTTGGAATCAGATACATCAGCTTGCTGATACTCTGCCTGGCCCCCTGCGTCTCGAAGCATCTGTGCCGTCTTCTTGGCATCCTCTCCGTTGACATCAACAACCATTACTCTGGCACCTTCTTCCACAAATCGAAGGGCAGTTGCTTTACCGATTCCTGCACCTGAACCGGTGATGATCGCGTTCTTATCCTTTAACCTCATAGCTACCTCTGTGCTAATACCTTCGCTTAAGCTCTGTAAATTCGCATTGCATTTAAAGCAAAGAGAGCTTCTTGTTCCTCTTGGCTTCGATGATCCACTAACTTCTGAAATTCTTGATACATGCTTTGAGTATCCCAGCCCTCCAGTTTTTCTACAGGATAGTTTGAAGCAAAGATGCAGCGCTGGACTCCGAACAAATCAATCACCTTATTGACCGTCTCCTTAATGAGGGAGTCCTGATGCCAATGCTTGTTTGGATATGTCAGCATTGAGAGTTTTATCGATACCTGGTCAAGATTTGCCAATGCTTGCAATCCTTCCCAGTATTTTTGCCCTTCCAAAAGATCATCTCTTTTGGGAGTGCCCAGATGATTTAGAATCACCGGAATTTTAGGATTTCTTTGAAAAATCTCAGCAGCTTTTTTGTATTGGTGTGGATTGCATTGTAAGTCAAATGAATAACCTGCTTCAGCTAATGTGCTAAAACCCTGTTGCCAGTTGTGCAAATCTAACAAGTTTCCGAGTCGACTGCTTCTGGGCCAGGATGGCTCATGGTTCAGGATCTGACGAATCCCACAGACGTTCGGAATTTTTTGGAGTTGAGCTAAGAGTGACGGCCATTCTGAACTTTCCAGAGGTCCTGTTGCGACAATCTGATAAGATAGTTTTGATTGAGAACATTGATCAGCAACCCACTTGGCTTCTGCTAAACATGCATTTTCAAACAGAGGCCCATCGTGTTCAATATGGCATACGCTGACTGCCTCGACAAACGTTCCACCGATCAACTCAAAACCTTCCATGCGAAGATCAGCTTCATAGCGTTGAATCGTATAGATCGGATCGTCGTCGGGAGCAAACAATTGGGCTGAATCATGACCACTAGGGCTGTTTGGTCGTACATCCCAAATATGAAAATGTGGATCCCAGACTTTCATCCTTCCTCACTGTTGAGGTTAAAGATACTAGCGAACAAAGGCTTCGTGCAAACCACCATCAACGTTGATGAGTTGCCCAGTTGTTCGGCAGAGACGCTCTGAGGCGAGCAGAAAAATTGCCTCTGCCTGGTGTTCTGGTGAGATCTGTGATTTGAGAAGAGTCCGCTGGGCATAGAAATCTGCCAGACGCTTTCTCAGACTTTCAGTATCCTCCTGCTCGTCGAAAGGTAATTGATATTTGGAGAGTGAGGAGATCACTCGTTCTCTTGGGAACATGCTACTTCCTTCCACCACTGTCGCAGGTGCTAATGCATTGACCCTTACCAGAGGAGCCATTTGAATCGCTAATTCTCTGACTAAATGGTTCAAAGCAGCCTTCGAACTGTCATATGCCAGGCTGCCCACTTTACTGACGGTTGCGTTGACGGAGGAGGTTAAGATAAGGTTCGCAGACAATCCTTGTCTAAGACAAACTGTGTGAGCCTCTTCAGCAACCATCGCAGGGCCAATCACATTCACATCGTAAGTCTGACGCCACTGGCTATCCGATATGCGACCAGAGGAATCGGGTGGAAAGAACACTCCAGCAGTAATAATCAAAGTGTCCATCCCTCCGTAAGCCAACACTACATCCTCAAACAGCCTACTCAGACTCTCACGATTGGTCATGTCTGCTGAGCGAGCGAGGGTGGGACCACAAGCACTCAGCCCAATGCCAGCTACTCCAATACCCACTCCTACCTTTTTCACTAACTCTTCAGCAGTAGCTTCTGCGGCCAGAGAATTAGCATCTGCGCAGACAACGTGGGATCCCTCTTTGAGTAAACGATGGCAAACGGATTTACCAATCCCAGAGCCAGCTCCAATCACAACAGCCACTTGTCTGGACATCTCCTGCTCCGGAGGCATTCGCCGAAGTTTTGCTTCCTCCAGTAGCCAATACTCTATATCAAAGGCTTCTTGCTGATCGATGGCAACATATTCATCCACTGCTTCAGCTCCGCGCATTACTTCAAGTGCACAATTATAGAATTCAGCAGTAACTCGGCTCTCACTCTTGTTTTTACCCCAGGCAATCATCCCCAGTCCAGAGATGAGCACAACGCTGGGGTTGGTGTTCCGGAGTGCAGGAGAATCATCATGCTTACAACGCTCATAGTAAGCAGAATAATCTTGTCGATAGCGATCAAGCCCCTCCAGAATCAGCTCTTTCAAATCAGCTAGACTCTGATGGTGAGGATCCCACGGTACATACATCGGTTTGATTTTGGTTCGCAGAAAGTGATCCGGACAACTTGTCCCCAATTCTGACAAACGAACGACATCTTCTGAGTTGACGAAATACCTCATCATTTCATTATCCTGCACTGTCGCAACCAGTCGCTTATCGCTGGATACTTGACCACGAAGCCACGGCAGAATCTCAACAAGTGTAGATCTGCGTGCGGATTCGTTTAGCTCGGAATAACGTATTCCTCCGAAAGTCAACTCACCTTTATCGTGCTGGGCCAAGTACTCATCAGCTTTTTGGATGATCTCCACGGTCCATTCATAACACTCCTGATCGCTTTCAGCCCAGTTGATCACACCATGTCCGCCAAGCAATACTCCTCGTGCACTCGGATTTTCTTGGCAAATCTTCTGTAATTGAAGTCCCAGGTCAAAACCTGGTCGTTGCCAGGGAAACCAGACCAAATCCTCTCCCCAGATCTTTTTCGTCAGTTCCTCAGATCGTTTGGAAGCTGCAATAGCGATTACTGAGTTTGGATGCATATGATCGACATGCTTATGAGGGATGAAGGCATGTAAAGGAGTATCAATCGAAGCGGCCCTCGGATTCAGATTGAAGGTGCAGTGAGGATACATGCCAACCATCTGATCTTCGATGCTGGTCTTGTAGCCCTTTACTGGTGCAGAGGTATATTTGGGAATGAGGTCAAGTAGTTTCTGCTGGTACAGAGATGAGAAATTCTCTCGCTTGGAGGTGCGTAGATCTCCGCCAGAACCTTTGACCCATAGAACCTCGGTTTGCTCACCGCAGAGAGGATCAATTTCTTGAAGTTTTGCAGAGGTATTCCCTCCACCAGTGTTGGTAATCCGTTGGTCGGAACCCAGCAAATTAGAGCGATAAATCAGTTTGCCAACTGGATCAAGTGTACTTGCATAGTCAGCATCCCATTTTGGGTAGAGTCGATTCGTGGATATGGGGTATTTCATGGTAATTTCAGGAAGCGTTGATAGGCCTTATCCCAGATAGGCTGATCCTGGGGAAGATATTCTTCAATTTCAAAAGAGTTTCGGACGGTGTCGCGTATTTCTGAGAGGGAACTCAAATGTCCTAAAGCGAGACTTTGAATCAGAACGTTCCCAATTGCTGTTGCTTCGGACGGACCACTGAGGACTCTACGTCCAGTAGCATTGGCAGCTAGCTGATTCAGGAGTTTGTTCTTGGATCCACCGCCAACAATGTGGAGTGTTCTGAGGGTTTCACCAGTTGTCTCTTCAAGTTCGTCCAAAACCTTTCGATAGGAGAGCACAAGACTTTCCAGGGAACTGCGGACGAAGGCTCCATGGCTCTCAGGGACAAGTTGTTTCGATTCAATGCAGTAGGCTGCTATTTTTTCAGGCATTTCACCGATTGTAGTAAACCGAGGATCGTTAGGGTTGATTAGGGATTGTAGAGAGGATGCGGCCGATGCCATTTCAGTGAGAGTAGAATAATCATAAGAATACCCCTCACTTTCCCACTTGCGCCGACACTCCTGTACAACCCACAATCCACTGATATTTTTCAGTAAACGAATACTATGGTTTAAACCAACCTCATTAGTGAAGTTGTATTGTCGGCTCTTGGGGGTGATCACGGGTGCATCTAATTCAACCCCTAATAAGGACCATGTACCAGAGCTAAGATACGCCCAATCTTTTTGTCCACTTCGAGCAGGAGTACCAACGACAGCTGCCCCGGTGTCATGCGAACAACTTGCAATGACCTTGGTGTTGCTGGCTAAGCCTGTGCTCTCAGCAACTTGTTCAGTGATTGGGCCTAGTATCGAGCCACATGGTACAATTTCGGGGAAGAGATCATGGGGCAGTCCAAGGGCATCAATCAGAGGCCTGGACCATTCCTGCCTGCGGGGATTATAGAGCTGAGTTGTGCTCACCATGGAAGCATCACCTACTGCTACTCCAGACAACATGTAGTTGAACCAATCACCCATTGTGATCAGTTTGTTAGCAAAGGTCAGTAATTCAGGGGACTCATCTTGGGCAGCAGCGAGTTGATAGATTGTATTGATTGGCATGAACTGAATGCCAGTTTCATCAAAAATAAAATCTTCGCCAAGTTGCTTACGAACCTTCTCGTAGTAGACCAGATTTCGTGGATCTCGATAGTGCCTGGGTGGGGTGAGGATGGGTTCTTGGTCACGAATAAGAACAAAATCAAGTCCCCATGAATCAGCGCTCAAACTTGCAATTGGCAAGTTGAGCTGAACTGCTTTGCGTACACCAATCCGGAGCTCTTCAAAGATTTGTAGGACATCCCAACGAAGAGACTCTCCTACGGAAATGCCGCCTGTTGGAAAACGATGAATTTCCTCCAGTTGCAGTTGTCCTTGTTGGAGTATTCCAATCATGACACGGGCGCTTTCAGCACCACAATCCAGCGCAATATAAGCTTGTTTTTGAATCATTTGGGAAAGATTGGAGTAAGGCCTGAACTTATTTGATTACTGGGGCATCATTGGTTGAAATTTCAACCAATATTTAGGAGGCAGCTTTATAAACTCTTCTAGCATTTTCAGAAAAGAGTTTTCTTTGATCGGCCGGGCTGAACAATTTGACTAGATCTTTAAATGCGTCAAAGAGCTTTTCCGATGGCCAATCCTCATTTAGTTCCACAGGAAAATTTGAAGCAAAAAAACAGCGGTCAACCCCGAAGGTATCAATAATTTTTAATACGGTTTCTTTAACCAGAAAATTATTTTGCCAATCTTTATCAATGTAGGACAGCATGGAAAGCTTGACAGAGTTTTGTGGACAATCAGCTAGAGCTTGGATTCCCTCCCAATAGAATTTTTCATCTTTTAAGTCTTGCAAGGTTGGACTTCCCAGGTGTCCAAGTACTAACGGGATTTCAGGGTTTCTTTCGGATAACTTTGCTGCTTGTTTGAATTGATGAGGGTTGATCTGTAAATCAAAGATGAGTTTAAAATCTTTGAGTTTTTCAAATCCATCACACCATGCTGGGTTTTCAAGCAAATTCCCTAGGCGTTGATTCCTTGGCCACGAAGGTTGATAATTGAGAATTTGTCGAATGCCTCTCACTTTGTTGTGATAATTGATCTTGGCAAGCAGGTCCGCTACATTGGGATTCTCAAGGGCCAACGTTGCGACGATATAATAGTCTCTTGTTGAATTACTAATTTGCTCTGCGACCCACTTGGTTTCGGCAAGGCAGTGATCTGCATACTCATCACCGTTCATCTCAACATGGCAGACACTGACTGCTTCGACAAAGACTCCTCCTGTGAGATCAAAACCAGAATGGTCTAAATCTTTCTCAAAATCCTGAATTCCGTAGATTTCCTTTCCATGTGGAGCAAAAAGAACACTTGGGTCGTGTCCACTTGGAGTTTCCGATGAAATATCCCAAATATGAAAATGCGGATCCCAAAATTCCATGTTTAGTTTTCCATAATTAATAGTTGTTAACGCAGAAAGTTTTGCTAGGTAGGATATTGGAAGATTAATCTACTTTGAAATGTGTTTAGAAGGTCGGGGGTTCGCCCCGACCAAAAAAACTACTTGGAGGCTGCCTCCACATTTGATTTGTCATAGACTGTGAAAGGCCCCATCAAAACCCGGAGCCCCTCGGCACGAGTTGGGTCTTTCTCGACGGTGTAATAGCCCATTCGACCCGCCTTAAATGTCTCACCTGGAATGCCTTCCATTTGACCTGTTGCAATCAGATAGGTTGCGTAATAGGAGAGGTATCCTAAATCCACAAAGCTCCAGAGGGCAAATTCTGGTGCGCAATCATTCATTGTGTAGCTTACCATTTCAGCTGGTAACCCAAGACCGCTTGTTTTTACTTGGTCACACAACCCCTCATCCTGCATCGCCTTAGCAGCAGCAGCAATTCCAACGGTTGTTGGAGCCATGATCAATTTCAGATTAGGATACTTGTCAACCAGAGCCAGTGCTTGATTGTAACTTTTTTCAGATTGATCATCGCCGTAAACAACATCTACCAAGTTCAGTGATGAATATTTTGGGGCCTTTAGGGCCTCTTTCATTGCAGCAATCCAAGCATTCTGATTGGCCGCATCTGGAGATGCAGATAAGACTGCAAAATCACCACCTGCATTACCCATGATGTTCATAGCCATATCAGCCATCACAGTTCCAGTTTCGTTGAAATCAACTTGAGCTATGAAAAGTTGTTCTCCCTCAGCGGATGGAATTGGAGAGTCCCATGTTACAACTGTCAATCCCTTGTCGCGAGCTGATTTGGCTGCTGGTGCGAGTTGGTCCCCAGCATTATTAGAGATCATGATTCCGTCTTGTCCTTGGGTAGTTGCTGTGGTGAGAATCTCAATCTGGCCGGCCACACTATTTTCAGGCGTAGGTCCTAAAAATTCTAATTTCCCAGGGTTTTGCAACTCTTTATGAGCTTCTTGAGCACCCTGATTCGCCTGATCAAAAACCAAAATTCCCAAGAACTTAGGCATCAGGACAAGATCGGCCTTCATTCCTTTCTTTGCGACAGTGTGTGCCATCAGAATTCCGCTGGAGACCATCATTGCAACAGCAGCGACAGCTAGAAATTTTTTCATCATGTGATTATCCCTTACTAGTAGGATTAATTAAATTTCCAATTGAGTAAATTAAAAGTCTGTGCATCAAAAATACTTGATATCAAATCATAGGCAAACCTCCTTAAAGATTCATTATGAGCGAGATGTCCGGAGAGATTCCCAATAATTTTTCAGATTGGGAACCATCGCAGAGAATATTAGTAACATACCGATTACACCAGTCTGAAGATGTCCTGTTATGTTACTTAAAGACATTCCGTTTCTCAGATAGAGTACTATCAGAATAGAGAGGATTACACCATAGATTGATCCAGAACCACCGAAAATACTGACACCACCGAGCAGTACCATCGTTATGATGTCAAGCTCAAAACCAAGTCCCATATCTCCCCGAACTGAGCCCAGTCGAGCAGCAAAAAGAATCCCAGCCAAAGCAGATATGAGACCTGACAAAGTGAAGAGAATCAATTTGACAGCAGTGACATTAATCCCAGAATAGCGAGCCATGTCTTTATTAATTCCAATTACATAAACATATCGACCGAAGCCTGTGAAGCGGAGTACCATAACGGCAAGGATCAGCAGAAGAAAAAAAATAATCACAGCTAACGGAAGAGGACCTAAGATTGGCTGCTGACCAAGTTCTTCAAACCAGCTTGGAAAAACACGAATTGATCGATCTTCTACTAAAACTCTGGCCAGGCCTCGGAAGCCAATTAGCATCGCAAGAGTGACGACGAGGGAGGGCAAGTTCATGAAAGTCACCCAAAAGCCGTTGAACAAGCCTCCTAGCATGCCGATCAGTAAGCAAATAGCTAATGCTGTTGGCATTGAAGCTCCTGCATCCACCAGCCATCCCAGGGCACATGCTGCAAGTCCCATCATTGAGGCAACCGAGAGATCAATCTCTGCGTTAATTATGATGAATGCCATGATCAAGGCGATGATGACCTTTTCAATCGCAAGCGTAAATAGATTAATCTGGTTGTCAATACTCAGAAAAGCATCGGAATTTACTGTATTGACGCTAATAGTTAGAATCAGAACTAAACAGAGAAAGCTTTCCCAACTTCTTAGATACTTCCAAACATTCGTCATCGATTTCCTAGGTTTCTGGAGAACTTCGGGCCTGTTTTCTAGCCCAATACAATTGAAAGCGCTTCATAATAACGCTGTCAGTTGCAACAGAAATTAAAATCAAGAGTCCCAACAAGGCATCTCGCCAGAATTCACTAATCTGCAACCAGCGGATCAGACTGTTTTCTAACAAATCGATAAGAACTGCGCCTAAGAATGCTCCAAAGGCGCTTCCTGAACCGCCAAAGATATTCACACCCCCGACGACGACAGCAGCAACAGATTTAAGTTCAAAGCCAATTCCGGCCACAACGGTAATGTTTCCAAAGCGAGCCAGGAACATGAATCCAGTTAAACCCGCAAGAGCGCCACAGAGCAGGAATGCTGTCAGGACCATCTTCTGATTTGCAAAACCGGCCATTTTTGCGGCTTCTGGATTTGAGCCGATTGCATAAAGCTTACGACCAAAGGTTGTGTATTTGAGCACGATTTGGAATAGAATCACGACCACAACCATCCCAACGACTAGAACTCGTAGATGTAATCGGTCAAAGCTAATGAGGTTCAAGCTTGGGAGATCAAGCAGCCACCTCGGAAGGTTGACTGTCAATACGGTTTGAGCGTTTGAATACTCCACCAACAAAGTACGGTAAAGAGCCATTGTGCCCAAGGTGACAATGATGGATGGTATCCGGCAATAGGCCACTAAGATCCCATTGATTCCACCCATCAATGTTCCAACTCCCATTGCGAGAAAGATTGCCAGCATTGGGTGCATATCACCATACTGTGATAGCTGATACCCCACAAAATAAGCTGTGAATCCAACAATTGAACCGACAGACAAATCAATATTGCGTGTTAAAACAACCATGGTTTGCCCGATTGCCAAGACTGCCATCAGGGCTACACTGGCGGAAACTCTGTTGAAAAGTCGGGCATTCAAGTAGTTTTCTATCACTGAACTAAATACGATAAGAACTAGTGCAATCAAGATCAGCAGGACCAGTTCTCTCAGTTTTTCGGGTCGCAGTCCTTGAATGGCGTTCATGCAGTCTCCCGTAGTTCTCCCATAGCGAGTGACATGATGGACTCTTGAGTGGCCTTAGGGCCATCCAAAATACCCATCTGTCTACCCTCTCGCATCACTAATACCCGATCACTCATTGCTAGTACTTCTGGGAGATCTGATGAAATACAGAGAATCGCCATGCCTTGGTCAGCCAGTTCACGAATCATGTTGTGTACTTCTGCCTTAGCTCCGACATCAATACCTCTGGTCGGTTCGTCCAGAATGAAAACTTTTGGTTGTGTATTGAGCCATTTGCTAAACATCACTTTCTGTTGATTGCCTCCGGACAGTTTGCCGACCTCGTGTGTTAAATTAGGAGTCTTGATTTGAAGCCGGTTCTTGAATTCTTCAGCAGTTGATTTTTCTGACTCAGTACGGATCAAGCCCAGTCTTCCCAAGTACCTTTTCAAAGCTGGTAAGGTTATGTTTGAAGTGATGGAAAGTGGCATTGCTAATCCCAACTTTCTTCGATCCTCAGTCATGTACGCAATACCAAGATTTTGTGCAGCTTGAGGACTTCGAATACTTACGTTCTGCCCATCTAACTCAATAACTCCTGAGTCATTGGGTTGGATCCCGAACAAAGCCAGTCCAACATCAGTTCTTCTTGAACCAACTAATCCTGCAAAACCTAAAACCTCTCCCTCGTGCAGATCGAACTCTATTCCTGAAAAAACTGCCTCCTTGCTTAGGTTTTTGACTGACAACACGCGCTTGCCGTAGTTTTTCTTTTGCCTAGTTGCATAGAATTGATCGACTTCCCGGCCAACCATCTCCCTAATTAACTGTTCCCGGCTAAATTCCTCAGCTGATCTGGTAGAAATGTGCTCGCCATCTCGGAGTACCGTGATTCTATCTGCAATCTCAAAAACTTCATCTAATCGGTGACTGATAAATAGAACAGCCACGTTTTCTTGTTTGAGTTTTCTAGCAACCTTGAAAAGTTGTTCCACCTCGTGGTTTGAAAGAGAAGCAGTGGGCTCGTCCATGATCAAAACTTTGACATTCAATGAAATTGCTTTTGCGATTTCTACGGCTTGCTGAGATGCCAAGGTAAGTCCACTGGCTGGTGCCCGCACATCCAATATCATCCCGAGATCTGAAAGGATTTTATGGGCGTCTTCATACATTTTTTTCCACTGAACCCAAATCCCTCTGGCTCGGTGGCTGATGAAAATGTTCTCAGCAACATCTAGATCTGGAAAGACCATTGGCTCTTGGTAAATGGCCGCAATCCCGAGAGCCTGAGCCTCCTGTGAGCTGCTAAGTTGGACACCATTCTCAGAAAAAAACATTTCGCCTTCATCAGGTTGCTGGATGCCGGTTAGAATTTTGATCAGAGTGGATTTCCCAGCCCCATTTTCTCCTACTAGTGCATGGATTTCACCTGGAAAGAGTTTGAGGGACACCTCTTTGAGGGCTTGTGTCATATCAAACCGCTTAGAGAGATTACTAACCTTGAGAATAGGAGATGGTGTGGAGTTCACTTATTATTCATCAAATTAATGGTCAGTCCATATGCCACTGAAGCGGCAGCAAGAAGGGGAAGTTTTTCTGAGAATCTATTTCGATCTTCATAATTGGAGTCATATACTCACCCCAGCGTCTATTCACATCACTAGCATTGATCGCTGCAATTGTTTGCTCCAAGTCTTCCGTTTCAAAGTAGCCAAAAAGAGTAAGGCCATGCCGAAAAATCGAGTAGTTTTGAACTCCCGCCTTTCGAAGCATGTCAACCATTTCTGGCCATATTTCATCATGACGCTTTTTGTATTCATCCTCATAGCCAGGACGTACTTCTAAAACCCATGCAAATTGCTGGTTCATACAACTTCCGGTTGAATTTCAGTTGTTGGTGATGAAGACTGCCTTCTAAACTCCTGAATCCGATAAATCGAATCAGGATTCGGCGGGCGTGGAAACGGCATGATGATATGTTCAGGCTCGCTCCTGGGGTGCAGGGTACTTCTCCCTAGTACAATCTTTTCTTCAAACTCTTGAAAGTCTCCGTAAACTTCAAAATCAACTAGAGGCCAGGCATCTGCAGAAGCGTATTCAAAAAGAAGTAGTCGACGTGGACGATTTGAGAAATTTGGACTAGACCCATGTAATGCTTTCACATGATGAAAACTTGCTGCACCAGCTGGACCTGTCAATTTTACTGCTGTGGAAAGATCAATTTTCTCAGAATCAGGATTAACTGATCCACTGAACACCCCTTGGAAGTGATGGTTCAGAGTTTTGCCCCGATGGCTGCCCGGAACAATCATCAGCGGAGCGTTATTTTCATCAATATCATCAATCATGATGCCTACTGCTAGGAGATCGGCATTGGTATGCGGATAAAAAGCCCAGTCTTGATGCCAGTCAACAGCTGCACCTCCATTAGCCTCTTTTATGTTGAGCTTGCTGTTTCTGAAGCGGATGTTTTCGCCAATTAATTTGCTGAGAATCTCTAGTATCTGAGGTTTTCTGACAGCTGCTGCAAAAACAGGGTGTTGTTTGTGAGGTACCTTGATTCTTTGGACCCTCGGATTCTGGCTAGAGTGATTGTGTTCCAGATCAAATTTTTCATCGGAGGCTATGTGATTCCTTGATTCTTCAATCAATTCATCTGTGGCTAGTTGAAGATCATGTACCTCTTCTTTGTTAAACAGGCCCTCAATACAGGTAAAGCCGGCTTGCTGATACTCCTCGATCATACTCATGATTTGCTCAATTACAGATGATTGTTTCTTCTGATTTGGCGGAATTGTAGAGGGCTTCCAGAACCTGGACAGTTTTGAGACCTACGTCATGATTTCCACAATTTCTCCGACTTTTTCCTCTACAGATATCGATAAATCGATTCATCGACTCTTGTGTAGAATAGGAACCAAATCCACCATTCTTTTCAATCTGAACGAAGATGTCTTTTTTATCGAATCGTCTGATTTGCAAACGTTCCCGCTCTGGTTCTACATCTAAGAGCATCATTCCTTCACTGCCATAGATTTTTAGATCCAGTTGAGGTGGACAGTGCTTTGGTAGTCCTGCTGCACCCGATAAGACAGCAGAGGCACCGTTGCCAAAACTAATAATTGCAGAGTCGTAATAATCTGCACCTGTCTTAGAATTTACTGTGCGAGCAAATACACTTACTGGTTCCAAAGATGTCACAAAAAAAAGCGCTGCAAGAGCATGTGAAAGCTGACCCCATCCATAGCCTCCAGCACGATTTGGATCTGCCCAAGTAGATGAATGAGGTCGGTACATGTGCTTTTCTGTTTCCGCCATGGGCTCACCACCAAAAAGATCCATTAATGCAGAAGACATATGTAAGGAAACGTGCTGGATTTTACCAATACTTCCCATTGCAACTTGGTCGGCAGCTGACTCCATGTAGTGGGTATGATTCAGCCCATAAGGTGTCATCAAAGTTTTTCCAGTTTTGCGTGCAATTGAACAAAGTGCTTCTGCATCTTCTGTCGAGGTTGCCATTGGTTTTTCCACCAAAACATGGCAGCCCTTTTCTAGGGCGTACTTGGCGTGCTCTGCATGGAAAACATGCGGTGAAGCTACGATTACACCATCTGGGTTGAGTGCATATAGCTCCGTATGATCTTCACTGACGAATGGAATCTCAAAGTGTTTTTGGATTTGTTGCAGTTCTGTTGAGCCAATTCTAGAAACCCCAACAAGCTCTGCGTTTGGATTGGCGAGGATATGAGGAAGATGAAACTCACAGGCCCACCATCCAGCTCCAACCACAATAATTTTTGATTTTTTACTCATTGGGAATTACCGGATCAAATCATTCAAAAAAAATTGACCTCAATTTTTCAAAGAGAACTAAACAATCAATTTTTGGTGGAAAAACTGAACGAATCACCAGATTATTTCGAGGTTTTTTCCTAATTATGGGTTCAAAAATCTTATACTGGCCTGCATGATATATGATATAGCTGGTATTACCTATAGCACTCCTTTGATTTGTTCAATAGAAAACTTTGGAGGTCAAAATCATGATCACTTGGCAGGAATCTAATATAGAGCGACCCAAATCATTGGTTCAGATCGCTGCGGACGCAATCCGGAGGGGAATTATACTGCGTGAGTTGGTCATGGGGCAGCCTCTCACGGAAGCTGGTTTGGCAAAAACGCTTGGAATCAGTAAAACTCCGGTCAGAGAAGGCTTATCACTATTGCGTTCAGAAGGTCTTGTAGTCGCAGAGCCGCATCGTGGCTACCGAGTTTTCAGCATGACACAGGAAGAGCTAGTCGATTTTTGTGAATTACGTTTTGCCTTGGAATCCCAGGCGTTGCGGTATGCGTTCCAGCGTCAACCATCGAAGCTTGCCAAACAGCTACAGCAAATCATTACCGAAATGGAGAGCAACTTCAGTCCAGAGAATCGTGAAAAGTACCTGGAGTTGGACACAAACTTCCACAAGAGCTTTTTTAGCTGTGCCGAAAGTAGATTCCTGCTTCAACATTACGAAAATATCAACGCCATCATTGAGACGGTACGACACTATATTTCTGGTACCGATGAAGCAACGGGAAATGCTTATGAGGATCACAAAAAGATTACGGAATGCCTTATTAATAGAAATCTTGTGGGTGCACTTGAACATTTGGAGGCGCACATTGTCAACTGGTCCAAACGCAGTAATTTGAAAGCAAATCTCTCGGAGGTCATGAAGTAAACGAAAGAAGATTGTTTTCACTTCCTGCCAATTTTCTCTTGCCATCCTCTCCTTCCAAGAGTACCAAATTTGCTAAATATCTGATCAAGTCCGTCCTATTTCCAAGAACCCGAGTAACGAATCTGCATGAGTGCCGCAACCCGACAGCCCATCCTATTGAAAGACTATAAGGTCCCTCCCTACTTGATTCCAAAAACAAAACTACGATTTGAATTGGGAGAAGATAGCACCGAAGTTCAGTCGATTCTGAGTTTACAAAGAAACCCTCTCGCCAAAGATGAAGATCGCCAGTTGCGCCTTCACGGAGAAGGCATTGAGCTTCTGGAGTTGAAACTCAACGGCGCTACATTGAGTGAAGATGATTACCAAAAAGACGAAGAATTTCTGACAATCCCAAACTTTCCAGAGGAAGGAGAGCTAACAATTCGGACTAGGATTCAACCTCAGGAAAACACCACTCTGGAAGGTCTTTACAAGTCGAATGAACTCTTCTGCACACAATGCGAGGCCGAAGGCTTCCGTCACATTACCTACTTCCTAGACCGCCCTGACGTCCTTTCCAGATACACGACTACAATCGTTGGAGATCAGCAGACTTATCCCACCTTGCTTTCCAATGGAAACCCCATTGACTCAGGAAGCTTGTCAGATGGGCGCCACTATGTCACCTGGGAAGATCCATTTCCAAAACCAAGTTACTTGTTTGCCCTTGTTGCAGGAAATCTGGAATGTCTGGAAGACTCCTTTCAGACAGTGTCAGGTAACCAGGTAGCCCTGAGAATTTATACCGAGCATGGTTACAAGGAGCAGTGTCATCATGCGATGGAATCATTGAAGAAGGCAATGCGTTGGGATGAGGAGCGATTTGGGTTAGAGTACGATCTCGAAATCTACATGATTGTCGCAGTTCAAGACTTTAACTTCGGAGCAATGGAAAACAAGGGACTGAACATTTTCAATGCTCGTTACATCCTCTCACGATTTGACACTGCAACCGATGAAGATTTTGAAAACATCGAGAGTGTGGTTGCTCATGAGTACTTCCACAACTACACGGGGAATCGGGTTACTTGTCGTGATTGGTTTCAATTGAGCTTAAAAGAGGGGTTGACCGTCTTTCGTGATCAGGAATTTACCTCGGACTTGAACTCTCGACCCGTCAAACGAATTCAAGATGTCAGATTTTTACGAGATTACCAATTTCCGGAAGATGCAGGACCAACAGCCCATCCTGTCCGTCCAGAAAGTTTCCTCGAAATCAATAATTTTTACACCGTCACCGTCTACGAAAAGGGCAGCGAATTAATTCGAATGTTGCAAACCCTGATCGGACGTGAGGCCTTCACCCAAGGTGTGCAGCACTATCTAAAAAAGCATGATGGACAAGCAGCCACGGTAGAGAATTTTCTGGAAGCCATTGCAGAGAGTGCCAAGACGGATCTGGAACCTTTCAGAGCTTGGTATCGTCAGGCAGGCACTCCAAGAGTTTCTGTTCGAGGGGATTACTCTGCAAATAAGCAAGAATATGAGCTCCATTTCGAGCAATCCTACCCCCAACTGAACGTTGCAGGGGACAGGCAGGCTGTGCCGATCCCAATTCAAATCGGTTTGTTGAACAAAGCCGGTGGGAGTATCTCATCGACAGAATCGGACGTATTTTTACTTGAGATGCCCAAAGATCGTCTGGTGCTCACTGGAATTTCAGAGCAGCCCATTCCGTCGTTGCTTCGGCAGTTCTCAGCCCCAGTGCGCTTGGAATATGACTACTCAGCTGAAGAGTTGGCCTTGTTGTACCAAAGGGATGCTGATGAGTTCAATCGCTGGGATGCAGGACAGCGTTTGGCAACGATGGTGATTGAGCAGAGCCTTCAAAGTCTGCAACAGGGGCAACCTCCATCTGAACCAACTTTGCTTTTGGAAAGCTTCGAGGCGATCTTGCGGTCGGGACATTCTGACCTCTCCTTCTTGAGTCAATTATTGACCTTACCCTCTGAAGGTTACTTGAGCGCTCAGTTCCAACCCATCTCACCGAATCAACTAAGGGAGGCTCTCTGGGGATTGCACGATTCATTGAGCAACCAACTTTGTGAGATTTGGCAGCAGAAATACGCAGAAATCGGGCAAACTCCTGCTGAAAGTTTAACTGCAGAAGCTATTGGGAAGCGTCGCTTCCGCAATCTTTGCTTGAGTTACCTTGGAAGAAGTCAGGAAACTGCTGGGGAAGAATTGGCTTTCCAACAATTTGAGCAAAGCCAGAATATGACTGAGGCCATGGGTGCTCTGAATGTGTTGACTCATCAATCAGGCCCACTTCGTAATCAGGCATTGGAGTCTTTTTATCAGAAGTGGCAGGACGATGCGTTGGTGTTGGACAAGTGGTTCAGGATTCAAGCCGCCTCACGCAGAGAAGACGTTCTTGATGAGGTTGAGGGTTTACTGAAACATGAAAAGTTTAGTTATCGCACTCCAAACCGTGTGAGAGCCTTGGTTGGTGGATTCAGTCAGGGTAATTTTTTCCGTTTTCATCATGAAGATGGCAGAGGCTATCAATGGTTGGCCTCCCAAATTCAAGCGTTGGATAAGAGCAATCCCCAAGTCGCCGCAAGGTTACTCACCCCACTGGTACGCTGGCAACAGTTCGCAGAACCATTTCAAAGCAAAATGCATCAAGCGCTTCAGCAAATCGCTAATACTTCAGAACTGTCAAAGGATGTGTTTGAGATTGTCAGCAAGAGCCTGGGTGAATCAGCATGAGTTTCCAAGAAGAACCATCCTTACCGACTAGATTACTCTTGATCCGGCATGCCCAGACAGAGTGGAATATCCAACGACGATTTCAGGGTCATGGGGATAGTCCTATCACTGAAGAGGGCCATGAGCAGCTTCAACGCCTGAAATCAAGGCTCGCTGGAGTAGAATTTGATGTCGTCTATTCCAGTGATCTCGGGCGCACCATGGAAACGTCCCAAATGCTTTCTGGTAAAAAGATGGTCGAGGAACCACGTCTGAGAGAGCGAGGAGTAGGTATTTTGGAAGGTTTGAATTTAGAGCAAATCATGGCGGACCATGCTGAGGCATTTCGAGATTTTCGGTCAGGTGACAAAGACCATCAAATTGAGGGCGGTGAGAGCCTTCAAAATGCCCTCAATCGAGCCTGGACATTTTTGGAGGAGATGCCCGAAAAACATCCTGGGGCTGAGCTAGCAGCCGTCTCCCACGCTGGGCTGATTCGGCTGATTTGTAAACAGATCTTGGGGCTTGCGCTGGATGCTCCTAATTTTTTTCAGATCCCCAATACGAGCCTGACCCAACTCATCTTTTCACCAAAAGATCTTAGATGGAGTCTTGAATGTTTGGCTGATACCACGCATCTTCAGCCAGTTTTTGACCCTCTTGTAGTGATCTAATGCATGGCATCTATTTTCAGTCGTATCATTCAAGGTGAACTGCCTTGTGAAAAAATTGATGAAACAGACAATGAGATTTGTTTTCTCGACATCTCTCCTTTCACCGAAGGGCACACTTTAGTGATCCCCAAGCGGGAAGTAGCTCGATTTGAGGAACTTCCTGAAACAGAAGCACTGAGTCTGATGCAGACAATGCATCGAGTGACCAAAGCCGTCTGCAAGGCTTATGGAGGTTCGGATTACAACATTCAGTTGAACAATGGACCCGACGCGGGCCAGGAAGTCCCTCATGTACATTTTCACATCATCCCCCGTCCAGATGGACTGCGAGTTCCCAAGCTAGGGAAATATGCTGATGGGCAAATGGCGGAGGTAGGGGCACGCATACGAGCCTGTCTGGATAACTGAAAGAATGAGATCACTGCTTTTGGAGAACGACGCTAAATGTTGAGGCCATCTTCTCCAGTTCAGCAATTGGCAGCAGTCGACATTGGTAGCAAAGCTGTCCGGATGGTTCTTGGTAATTTGAATTGCGAGGGGCATCTGCAAATTCAGCAGCGTTGGCGAGCTTTTCTCAGTCTCGGCGCCTCAGTTTTCCGAGACCAATCCATTCCCACAGCACAAATTCTCGCCCTACAACAAGTTCTTCAATCTTTCCAAAACTCACTTCCGCAAGATACTCCCTGGTCTATTTCTGCGACAAGTGCTTTCCGAGAAGCCAAAAACCGAGATGAAGCCCACCACGAACTAGCTAGACAAGGTTTTCAGATTCAGATTTTGACGGGGTTGGAAGAAGCAGAATTGATTCATCATCTCTTCCGACGACAATGGCCAGACTTGCCTGGGACAACCCTGCATGCTGATTTGGGTGGCGGAAGCTTGGAGTTGTCCTTGGAACAAGATGCGCAGTTGCTTTGGCAGGACAGTCTGCCACTCGGTGTATTACGCGCTGGGAAAAGGCCAGATTTATCTAGCCTTGAGGCTCTTACAGAACCCTTTGCAAAAGTAAGTCTGAGCCATCGCCACCTAGTAGTGTCCGGAGGAAGTGCAAGAGAGTGGGGGGAACGGCTTGTCTCAGAGGGGATATTCGGGGCCCATGAGCCGGGACGAAGTGTTTTTGAATACCAGTTCTTGCCTCTGAGAAAGGCAAAGACCAGATCAGCCTCGATCTTCTCCAGACTGATCGAGATGTGGAAACCAGTACAGGTCATTATTCCTCGTATCGGTCTGAAAGAAGGCTTGTTATTGAAGTTGGCAGAGCAGCTAAGTAATCAGGAGTGCCGTTTGAGTTTGGGTAAGGAGGTTCCTGTGCTTCAAGTCAATCTTCCTCAAGCGGAATTAGGTAGTTAAAACTACGGCAAGCTCAACATCTGGATGGCATCCAACATTTGATCATCGTAAAGTCCAAACATGATTCGGATCGCTTGAATCATGTAGGGCATTCCCAAGAGAAGGAAGATAAACCCCATCATTAGTGTCAGAGGGAACCCCACGACAAAGATCTGGATCTGAGGAACAGAGCGGGAAAGGAGTCCCAAAATCACGTTGGTGATCAGAAGTGCGATGATGAGGGGGGCCCCTAACTGAAAACCAATGGAGAAGATCCCAGAACTCAGCTGAATCATCATACTCGCCAAGTCATCCCCCATTGATGCCTGGCCCACAGGAATCAACTGGTAGCTTCTCACCATTGCCTGAACTACCAATGCAGGACCATCCAAGCTCAGGAACACCAGTGATGCGATCAACGTCTCCAGTTTAGACAGTAATGATATTTGCTGCATGGAAGCGGGATCGAAAACGTTTGCAATGCTTAATCCCATCTGGAAGCCGGTCATGGCTCCTGCAAACTCTACAGCAGCAAAGAGAATCTTACCAATTAGCCCAAGGGTTACCCCAATCAATAGCTCACTAAAGACCAGCATCAAAAAATGATGAATTTGCTCCGGGAGAACTGTGGGAGATGGTAGAAAGGGATTCAGGATCAGGGAGAAGACCAGAATGACGACGATTTTGATCTGTGCGGGGATATTGGAACTGCCGAAAATGGGTGCAGTCGTCAATACCCCACCAACCCTGATTAATACAAGCAGGAAAACTAGAAGTTGCGAAGCATCATAGCTTAGCAGATTTGCCATGCTGGCGCCTGAATCCTAATTTAGTCTCGGTAGTTCCCAGCGTAGTTGGTGTCTTCACTAAATCCGCCGACTCCACGGTTGCGATTCGCACGTCGTTCCTGTTCCATTTGTGCTTCAAGGCTGAGTCGGGTGAATGGAAGGGCCATCAGACGTTTCTTGCCAATCCACTGTCCTGTTTCTTCGCACCAACCATACTCCCCACTGTCCATCCTCTGCAGAGCTTCCTTGATCTGTTGTAGGCGGTCAATTTCTCTGCTTTCAATCAAGCTGTTGAGAGTTTGCTCCTGGGAAATGACGGAGTGGTCCACCTCGTCTCCGACCTCGAACTCTGTCTCTTCGTGTGTGGCGTTGAGCCGCTCTTCAATTTCCTCCATTTGGCTCAAAAGCATTGCCCGGATTTCCTGCATCTCCTCGGCAGCCATTGCTTCTTCGCTATCAATTTCGTCAGGGGTATCCAAGTCCTGCTCGTCCGTGCTCATTTCCGAGTTCTCCTATAGAAATGCAATTCAATGCGATTAATTTAGAGGGAGCACGAGGCCCTTCAGATTTTGGGCCAGTCGTGCAAAAGGGCTAGAATTTCTACCATCTTTTTATGGGGATGCAACACAAAATTTAAGATTTCTTTAAAATCGCTGCAGAAAAGCCCATCCAATGCCTTGAGGGAAGCAATTGCCAAAAGCCTTTTTGTGTTTCTTGAATCCCTCCGGGTAGCTCTTTCCAGGGAATCGGCTGTAGCCCAAGTTCCTCGCCCAATTGCAAAGGCATCTGGGTTTCTTCTGGTTCCAGTGAGCAGGTCGAGTAGGCGATCCAGCCACCTTTTCTGACCACTCGTACTGCTTCTTTGAGAAGTTTCTCCTGAAGTGCTGTCTGTCGCAACAAACTCTTTAAATTTTCCACCCATTTGATGTCGGGGCTCTTCCGGATGGTTCCAGTTGAAGAACAAGGGACATCCAGCAGGATACCATCCACTGACCCGCTGGGGAAAGGTAGCTGCGTTCCGTCGGACTGCAACATGCAACCAGCAAGATTGAGTCTCTGCAAATTTTGGCGGACTTTCTTCAAGCGAGAAGCAGAGACATCATTCAGCAGAAATTGACCCGGATAGTTTTGTGACAGTTGAAGTCCTTTTCCACCTGGAGCAGAACAAACATCCAGAATTGTTCCTTCCAAAAATGGTCTGATGGCTTGGCATAAAGCATAAGAAGAGGCATCTTGGGCATAGACCATTCCTTCCTTGGCCATCGCTGTGTTCCAAACTCCCTGACTCTTTTGCAGAACAGACAATTCTGGGAAGACAGGGTGCGCTTCCCAGTCAATGTCGATGGCCTCCAACTGTTGACGAATCGTAACGATATGCTCAACTTGGCTCGGAGCCAGAGTCAAATTGGGCAATAAGTTGTTGGCTTCGCATATTTGCTCTGTGGCTTCCACACCATAACTTTGGGTCCAGCGTTCCACCACCCAATCCGGATGGGAGGTCCGTGTGGCAAGCGGTCTTTGTGTTGGCGGCAATAACCCTGATTGTAAATCCCGCTGCAATTGACGAAGGATCGCGTTGACCAGACCGGTTCTGGCTTCCAAACGATGCATTCGCACCAACTCAACCGCTTGATGGATTGCATGGTGCTGTTTCGAACTGCGCAAAAAAATCAGTTCGTAGGCCCCAATCAACAGGATCCCTTGCAACACATCCTGCAGCTTGGACCATGGAAGCCGACATCTCTCCTGAACCTCTGCCTGGAGCCAACGATGGTGGCGCAACACACCCTGCAACAAGTGTGTTTGGTGTCGATTGTCTTCGCTTGAGCTGAATTCTGCCTGCCGAATCGACTGCCAGTCTCTTTGTTTCTTGAATTGTAGATAACTGCGCAAGACCAGCAATTGTGGAGTTTGGGGGCTGTTTTTTGATGGATGACTCATGAAGAAATCTCAGGGTGTGAACGCTATTTGCATCAATGCACAACAACTTTAAAACCCAGATCCCTCAACGTCAAATAAAAGTAAGCCATGGGAGCAGTTCTTAACCAAGATGAGGTAGATGCACTGCTGCGCGGGGTGTCCGGCGATGACATGGACATGGATGATGAAGAGGATGAGTACGACCCGGAGGAAGTCGTCCCCTTTGACCTGACTGCTCAGGATCGTATCATACGTGGTCGCATGCCGACCCTGGAAATCATTCATGACCGATTTGTCCGACTATTTCGACTGACCCTCTCCAATGCGCTGCGCAAGGTCGTCGATATCAGCGTGCGCTCAACGGAACTGATCAAGTTCGGTGAGTTCCTGAAGACCCTTCCGGTGCCTTCGTCCATGAACCTCTTCCGAATGACACCGTTACGGGGCAATGCGATCCTGGTACTCGAGACTCGCCTGGTTTTCACCTTGATTGATTTGTTCTTTGGTGGAAATGGTGAACTCGAGATTAAGTCTGAAGGAAGAGATTTCACCGAAATCGAAGCCAGAATGATCAAGAGAGTCACGGTCAGCGCCCTAGAGGATCTGCAGAGCTCATGGCGTCCCGTATTCCCGGTGCAGATCAACTACACCCGAGCAGAAACCAACCCTCAGTTCGTGGCAATCGTTCCTCACAGCGAAATCGTGATCGTTGTCACCTTCGACGTGGAAATTGGGCGGGCTCCAATGGCCATTACGCTCTGTGTGCCGTACTCCATGATTGAACCAATCAGGACCCGTTTGAATGCAGGCTTCCAGAGCGAACAGGACGAAAAAGACAACACTTGGAGCAATCGTTTCAAGAAAAACCTGAACCAGACCCATGTCGAACTGGTAGCCCAATTGGGGGAAACCCAGATGTCAGTTCGCAACTTCCTCAACCTGGAGGTGGGTGACCTGATCACGCTTGAGCACGAAGTCCAGCACCCCATTGGTCTGCTCGTCAACGGTGTGCAAAAGTTCTCGGGTTACCAAGGTTCTTATAAGGGCCACAAAGCCATCAGCGTAGAAGAGTTGGTCTATGTGCCGCCAGCAGTCGATGAAATGTTGGTGATGTAACCTCTTGACAAGAAAGATAACCTCACACTAACATACTTGCATTATTTGAGCGGGCTGATAGCTCAGTTGGTAGAGCATCTGACTTTTAATCAGGTGGTCCAGGGTTCGAGTCCCTGTCAGCCCACCAACAATATCAGTGCCTTGGGCGTTAATAAAACTCTAGAAACCTTCGTAATTTTGCCTGTAGGCGCACTTCAGAAACAAACTTCTCCCCTCCTCGATCATTTCTTCTCGCACACGCACACTGTCAACTTTAACAAAAAATTGCGCCCAGGCGCACAAGCACATTCCCCGATGTGTATTCATTGGGTCAAGAGTCTGATGCTGCCAATTCAAGTTGTTCATCCACCTGCTTTGCCTTCTCTGCTTTAATCTGACGTTTCCGTTTTTCCACAATACTCTTCAGTGCTGCCAAGTGTTGATCCTGAATACTGCTCTGATGGTGGGTAATGTTGCCGATCAACTTCTCTGAGAGCAAGTTCGGGTGGAAGCGACTGGCAATCCACTTGCGTCCATCGATGGCGACTCTCGCAACGTCTGGGGGCATCTCTCCGTTCTCTACCTTCAGCACCAGTCGCTCGATCATATTGGCGTGATAGAATCCTCTTTCCTGTAGCGCTGCCAGGCAGGCCTGCCGATGCTCTTCGTTCTTGTGCAGGAACTTCCAGATGACAATGCGACTGCGATCAAACTTGGCTCCAATTTGAGCAAGGCTACAGCCATCTGCAATCATCTCACAGACCTCATCCAGATCAAGTCGGTCAAGCCGCTGAATTTTACTCTCTGGCATACAAATCTCCTGATTCATTTAGATAACTACTGTTTCTAATTTTCTGATAATAAGCGACCTCATTTATGTCCTTTCTCGGGTCTCGAGACAATTGATTTGACAAATCCTATTTGTAGGTAGATTTTGTGCATCTTCAAGCATAAAAAAACATCAAATTTCAGGTTGGTAATCTTACATTGTTCTTAAACAGTTAGAGGAACATGAAAAACGCACTTTATCTATTGCTAATGAGTTTGTTCGTTCTTGCTGGTTGTAACAACCAGTCCCTGGAGTCCACAGAGCAGAGTGTCTCCCGCACTCACCAGGTAAAGATCAGTCTGGGAGATGACTTCTCCAGTCGTTCTCACCGCTACAAGGGTAACTATGATGATGTGAGCAACGGGGGATCAGTTGTCCTTTACTACGCTTTCCAATCTGCCGACAATACAACTGTGGAACTGTCGAGTAATATGTCTCCCTCAGGCGGAAACTGGACTGTTGACCTGACTCTGGCAACCGGAGAGTACACCTTCCGTGCTGAAGCCTTCAACAGTGGCAAAGTGAAGATTTTTGACACTGACACAGCACGAACCTTCCAGATCACCACAGCGACGACGAACTTAAGCTTAGGGCTGCAGCTAAACCCAATTCTGGAAGATGTGAGTGGTACGCCAATGCCGATCATCACCCAACTCTCCAAGCCTTCGGGTTACTTTCCGGGAACCAAGATGAAGATTGGTTTCACGGTGAAGGGTGGTCATGACGACCAGCTGAACTTCTTTACGAATACTGTTATCCCCGCACCAGACAACAGTTCAGATGCCCAAAATGTCAATAATTATTCTAATTCTACGGATTTGAGCCCAAGCATTTCTGATAACTTCAGCACCTACCAAGATAACATCACATTGGACATTCCGGCCGATGCAACTGGTCCACTGACGGTGGTCTTCGGTGTGGATAGCGAGACACTGCAATCCGGGAGTTACTTACAATTCAAGGTAGACCAGGCAGTAGGAGTGAAGAGCGACAATAGTACTCTCGTGTTTGTCCCGACGGTTGACAAGTTCAAGTTGACGTTCAACGCGGATGAAAGCAGTTCCAATTCTCTCAAATACTCTTTTGAGATCGAGGGCAACCAAGGCTTCAATGATAATGTTAGTTTCCAATTCGATAGTAACGCGAGTGCTTTTGCCACTGTCACACCGGATAACTCATCCAATTATGGTTCAAATGAGCGGGCAGGTATCCTTTACCGGAGTGTACTTTCCCCTGGAAAACTGAAAATTACATTTACGAAGAATGGAGGGCAATTCAGCTACTCCTACGAATACGATGTTCCTGGAGGATCGACGACAGAGGTTAATACCTACATTCCCTCACCACCTCATGAGCACCATCCGGTTGCCACTGAATTTGACGACTACATGGTAAGTACCCTGGCCGGCCAGGCAGGAGTTGGAGGTTCTGCTGATGGTCAAGGGACTGCTGCTTCATTTCATATTCCCTAGGGTATTGCAGTAGACTCCTCTGACAAACTCTATGTGGTAGACAATCACAATCACTTAATCCGTAAGATCGATCCCTCTGGTACCGTAACGACTTTAGCAGGCCAGGCAGGAGTTGGAGGTTCTGCTGATGGTCAGGGGACTGCTGCTTCCTTTCATTTTCCCTTCGCTATTGCAGTAGACTCCTCGGACAACCTCTATGTGGCAGACACTTGGAATAACCTAATTCGCAAGATTGACTCCTCTGGGAACGTAACGACCTTAGCAGGTCAGGCAGGGGTTTCAGGATCTGCTGATGGTCAGGGGACTGTTGCTTCCTTTTCTAGTGCTATGGCGATTGCAGTAGACCCCTTGGGCAACCTCTATGTGGCAGACGCTCATAATCATCTGATTCGCAAGATTGACTCCTCTGGTACCGTAACGACCTTAGCAGGCCAGGTGGGGATTACAGGATCTGCTGATGGTCAGGGGACTGCTGCTTCCTTTAATAATCCCTCGGTTATTGCAGTAGACGCCTTGGGCAACCTCTATGTGGCAGAACACAACGGTCACCTGATTCATAAGATCGACTCCTCTGGGAACGTAACGACCTTAGCAGGCCAGCGGGTTTCAGGATCTGCTGATGGTCAGGGGACTGCTGCTTCCTTTAATCGTCCCTACGATATTGCAGTAGACTCCTTGGGCAACCTCTATGTGGCAGACTCTCATAATCACCTAATCCGCAAGCTGACAGGGGTTGTCTACACGGAGACAGTTTCTGGTAACAGCCAACAGTTTCTTGATACACCAGAGGTTAGTAGTACACCACTACCACAAATTGACGCTGGAGCTCACCACACCTGTGCCCTGCTCTCGGACGATACTGTAAAATGCTGGGGAAGGAATGATCGTGGACAACTTGGAGATGGAACGACCACAAATAGAGCTACTCCAGTCAGTGTCCAATTCTAAACACCCAACAACTGAATTCTTTTGCAACCCTTCCTGACTCTCCTCGCACCAATTCTTGGCCAGCATAGGCGAGTCTCACCTGAAAACAATCTGCTCTGTGCATCCCATCATTGGGGACCGGTTTCACAATTTCGGATAACTCATCCAAATACTCTGTCTTTAAGCTAAAAATTAATCATTGCACTTACTTCTCCGCCCAACTCCTGCCCACCACTGCTTCTGCAGTAATGGGAACTTCACTGACAAAAGTCTGCATTCCGTCGATCATGGCCTGCTCTACAATACCCTGTACCTTATCTGCCAAGGGTGGGGGGGTCTGCACGATCACCTCATCGTGGATCACAGCTACCAATTCGGCATCCAGCTCCTCCAGACGCTGCTTTAGGACCACCAGGGCTGCCTTCATCCCATCAGCTGCCAAACCCTGCACCGGTTGATTGAACAGCGTGTTAGGTCGTAACTTACCATCCTTGAAGCTGACATCATTCCGACTCAGCCAGCGTCTGCGATTGGTTTCCTGAGTCCGGATTTGCAGTTGGGTTGGATCTTTCTGGATCGCTTGCTTCATTTGCTGCTCGAGGTACTTGTGCATTCGCTTGATATTGGGGTAGAGCTCAAAGAAGGCTTTGATGATCGCTGCACCTTGTTTCTGGTCCTTAGCTATTCCATCCTTGACCAGCCGATTGGGACTCATGCCGTAGATCAAACCAAAATTGACGGCCTTGGCCTGTTGACGTTGTTCTTTGGTCACTTCTGCTTCGGATACTCCAAAGATCTTGGCAGCCGTCATTCGGTGCAAATCCTCTCCTTGCTTCATTGCATCAATTATCTTAGTCTCTCCTGCCAACTCGGCACAGATCCTCAGTTCAATCTGGCTGTAATCGCAAATCACGAAGACTTTGCCTTCTGTCGGGATATAGAGTTTGCGGAACTCTGCTGAGCGGGGAATGTTCTGGAGGTTGGGGTTACTGGCAGAGATTCGACCACTGACTGCACCTAGTGGATTGAACTGCCCGTGTACCCGACCGTCACTCCGGCGATGTTTCTCCTGCAAGTGATTGACGTAGGTATTGAGGCGCTTGTGCAGGTGTCGGCACTCGGTGATGTTTTTCAGCAGATTCGCAGCTTCTGGTTTGCCCGTAGTGCTGGCCAACTCAACCAAGGTTTCCTCCCGGGTATCTGGCAGGTTGATCCGCCAGGTCTTTTGGAAATACTCCTTGATCTGGGGATGGGATTTGATGTTCAGAGATTCCACGGTGGCAGGCTTCTTTCCCTTGGCAGGCTTCTCGAGCTGAGGTAGTTGGGCAGTGAGTTCTTTCAGTTGCTGCTCAAGACTCTGCTGCAGAGCCACTCTGGATTCATCATCGATGGCAAAGCCAGTCAACTCCATCTCCTGCAGTGCTGGCAGGGCAGCTAGTTCCACGGCATTGACCCAATTCAATTCTTCATTCTGTAACTGTTCCACTAGCTTGGGAAAGATCAACCACGGTGCTACCAAGTCATCGGCCAGGTATTGCAGTTGCTCCCTAGAATAGGGACCACCCTTGAAGGATTGCTGGATACGCTTGTCCTTGAGCATCGTCTGTTTCAATTCCCGCTCAACTACATCTTCCAGCTTATGCCCATAGTTCGGACCACGCCCGTTGTGGATAATTTGAGAGGCCAGCATTGTGTCAAAGATCGGGTAGGGTTGTGAGCCAGTATGCTGCTTGAGAAAGCCAGCATCGAATTTGACGTTATGCCCGATCTTTAGTTGCTTCCTCTGCCAAAAGTCTTTGAATTCTTCTGCTAGCTTAGTTTCCGCCTGAACATCGAAGATCCAACACTGGAAACCAGACGTAGCAGGCACTCCCAGACCAATCAATGAAATCTGGTGATCGATCGGACTCAGGCCGGTGGTCTCCAGGTCAAAGGTTACGGCAGGTACTCCTGCTATCTGTTCGTGAAAAGAATCGAGCAAGGCTGAATCAAGGGTATCGATGAGGTAGATGGTGGGTGAAGGGGAGGTCTCTTTCATAGTTCTCTGTAAATCCTGAAATTGTGAGTGGACTTAATTTTTGAGGAATTAAGCTGACCCCCTGTTGAGCTTAACTTTTAAGTTCATTCTTAAGTAAATTGGGGAGGAGCTTAATGGGATCAATCTTGATAAATACTGAGATGGCAGACAGAAATGCGAGAAAAGTTAAGTGCTTAAGGGTGTCAGGATTAAGCCAGCGGATTTGCTTAAGTTTTGGAAGTTAAGTCCTTAATTTTCAGCTTAATTCAGCTTAAGTTCGCTTAACTCTCTGACCAGGCCACATCGTTATCTGCCTGCTCTTCCTTGATCTGCTTAACATGCTGACAAACGGCAAAGGCCGAGATGCCCAATTCCCGAGCAATTTCACTTTGTTTCCAGTTGGCTTCCAGCAATTCTGCAATGCGTTCTCGATTGCTGATCTCGGCAGCCTCCCATTTCCAGACTCCATCGGTCATGGTCAACTTGCGTTGCTCGGTCTGCTTGCTCTTGCGTGCATGACGTAAGGGCTTGATGTAGGTCAGCAGCATACTGGTCATACCCTCCTCCAGAGGCACCTCCAGGGGGGTCAATTTGATCGTACCATCGGGAGTATCAATCCTGCTTGAAGTCCCACGTTGATCTCCAGACTTTCCCGTATGATGAATCAGCAGGATGCTGTAGCCACGCAGTCTCATCTCCAGGGTCCAATCCTGAATAGGTTGCCAGGAACGGGATTCGTTCTCCAACCCACTTCGGACCAGGGTGCTGATGTTATCCAGCACGATCAACTTGGTATCTGGTTGCAGGGCCTGCTCAATGAACTCCTGCCCTTCTGGTGTACTGAGGCAGGGAATTCCTTTCTGCTGTTCATCACGGGCCAGCAGGTTGAAATTATTGGGCAGGTACTTGTGAACTTGATAGAGCAGTCGAATGCGCTCCTGCAACAGGTTCAGTGGCAACTCCCCATCAACATAGAGCACCCCAGCAGGTTCTGGAGCAACCCAATCTAAAAACTTGCCACCAGTTGCCACGGCATAAGCAATTTCTATCGCAAAGTGGTTTTGCCACATCCTGAGGGTCCAAGAAGAGTGATCAGCTCTCCTTTACGGATATTCAGGCTGAGTTGGGACACAGCGACCGTGTCTCCGTAAGCAAGCGTCAGATTTTTCAGGGAAACAAAGGACTCAGACATAGCGAGAGAAGCCCAGGAATTTTTCAGCGAGGAAAATGATCCCCACGGACATGATTGCGAGCAACGCAGAGAGGGCTGCGACTGAAGGGTCGTAAGTGATTTCCATATAGGCCAGCATATCTATTGGCAGTGTGCGTACCCCTGGACCGGAAAGAAACAATGAAACGGGTACCTGATTAAAGCTGGTGACGAATCCCAAAATGAAAGCTGCTAGGACTCCTCCGCGAATATTGGGCAGCACTACTTTGACAAAAGCTCCCAATCGTGTGCAGCCCAGCAATATGGCAGCTTCCTCCATGTCGCTTCGCAAATTCTCCAAACTAGCTATTACAATTCGTACCGCATAGGGAATTACCAGCGCAGTGTGAGCCATGAAGAGCGCCAGTGAGACCGTGAAATCAAGTGGAATTACCAGGTATCGCAACAGTCCGAGCCCAACAATGATCCCCGGAACGATGATTGGAGCTGCTACGATCGTTTTGACCGTCTCCGCAAAAGGTAGACGATAGCGACTCAGGGCGTAGGCTGCCGAAACGCCGAGCACCAAGGCCGTCAGTGTTCCAAATACAGCAAGGAACATGGAGAGAGCAAAACTCTCTCGAAAACTCTCGACTTTGAAGACTGCCCAATACCATTTGAGCGAGAGTCCCTGCGGTGGAAAAGCCAAATTTTCTCCAGCCGATAGACCTGCTACGATAATGATAAAAGATGGCCCGATCAGGAAAGTGAGGGTCAGTCCAATAATCAAAAACGATGTCCACTTCCCCATCAGGATCTTCTGCCAAGAACACTGTTCTGGATATCTTTCCCAAATTCGAAGAGATCCGGTGAAAATTTTGATCTCATACTTTCAAAAACAAGAGTCAGCAGGTTGATTACCTGCCCAATTAGGATTGTTATACAGTTGATTTCATGGACTACGTTCGAGCGGTAGCAATCCGTTTGAAAAGAAGATTGGAGCCAAAACTCATTGTGATCAAGATGGTGGCAATGATTCCTGCGGACACAAAGTCATTGGCTACATTCACTCTCTGATACAGCAGTGTCTCCAGCATCAATACCTTCGCTCCCCCAAGGATCGCAGGGGTTATGTAAGCGGTGAGAGAGCCCGTAAAAACCAGTGTTCCTCCGATGACCAGCCCTTCCTTAGTCAGCGGAAGGATGACCTTCAGAAAGACCTGTAGCCAGTTAGCTCCCAAAACTCGGGCAGCAGCAACCGCTTCATTTGGTAAATTTTCCATGGCGGAGATCAGGGAAATGATCATCAGTGGCATGAAGAGCTGAAGCAATCCAAGGAAAACCGCTGTCTCTGTAAATAACAACCGAATCGGTGTGTCACTGAGTCCCAACCCGACGATGGCATCGTTGACAATGCCGGTACGTCCCAAAATGACGATCCAGGCATAGGTTCGTGCAACAGGGGAGATCATCAGTGGCAAGACCACCAGCCCGAAGATTCGTCCACGATGTTTGGATGGTAGATGGAAAATGGAGAATGCTGTCGCATATCCGATAACGGCGCTGACCCCCGCAACAAGGAAGCCTAGTTTGAGGGTTCGGAAAAAGACCGTCTGATTCAGGGGCTTGCTGATAAAGCCCGCATAGCCTTGCAGCGACCAAGCTTCATCGACCTTGAAGCCTTCTGAAAGGAGGACGAGGACAGGCAACAAGAAAAGTGTTGCTGTGAAAAGTACTGCAGGGAGGGCCAGCACCAAGCCCTCTAGACGGTTTTGAAACACGGTGGGAGTGTTGAGAAGGAGGAGCCCGGAGTAATCACTCCGAGATCTCAGTCAGGTTTGATCAACTATCTACTTGATGACCTTGGTGTTCCAACGCTCAACCCAGCCTTCACGATTGTCGATGATATCGGCAGGGCTGATGATGTTGAGAGAATCAATGAGTTCAGCACCATAAGTCAGGCTCACAGCAACTTCGTCTGAGACTTGAACTTTCTTATTTGCGGGACTGTCAATCTTGGCGTTGGCAATGCGGGTCTGGGACTTCGCGGAGAGCCAGTAATCCATGAATTGATAAGCTAGTTCTTCATTGCCATTGCCTTTGGTCATGATCATCGCATTCATCCCTCCCGTTTGTCCTTCTTGGGGATTGGCCCAAACAAAGGGAAGCGGGCTCTTTGCAAAGCTGCTCCAGGCAAAACGTCCAACTGGAGCTGCAATGACTTCTTCCTGGTTCATCAACTGCGCAAGTTGAGAAGATCGGACGTAAAAGGTGACGATGTCATCAGCCCTGGCGCCAATGCTATCAAGGGTTCCTTCAAATCCGTAGCCTTGGTGGTCAAGTGCCTTTGACAGCATGAAAAGAGTGAGTGGTCCCTGAGTGCCGGTGATGTTGGGAAGAGCGACTCTGCCAGCAAGTTCAGGGGATAGGAGATCTTTCCAGCTGTTGATTTGAACCAAGTCTGAGCGATAGACAATGGAACTGGCGTAGAAGGTGTAACCGACAGCCCAATTTTCACCGAGAGGATTCTTGGCCGCCTCATAGAGGTCATTGTAGCTGGAGAGTTTGGAGACATCCAGATTCTGGAGAAGTCCCTTTCGAGCCAACGCCAGTGCGTCATGGGACGAGATCACAGCCATGTCGATCACGGGCTTGGCAGCATTGGCTTCGATTTTGGCCATCCGCTCGACGCTGTTGCCGGTTTCGATCACCAGCTCGCAGTCACAGATTGCCTCAAACGGATCATAGAGTGCTTCTTTGTAAGCATCTTGAGCAAAAGAATAGACGGAGATGGTCAATTTCTTTTCTGCGGCGACCGCTGTATGGACTGTAAGAATCGCGCTAATTGCTGCGAAAATGAGAGATGTTGCCTGGACTGAAAATCGCCCTGAAAGAATGGCCCAGGAGGCTCCCTCGCCCCCAGTAATCACAAGATTCGGTAGATCACACCGGTATTTCCTCCAACTTTGGAGAATTTGGAGATGTAATACACAAGAAAATCAGCATTGGTCAAGGGAATTTTTGAAGAGGGAGATAGACAGTAGAATTTAGTTTGTTTTGCCAAGTTAATCGATCTGAGCTTTAAGCAATATGCTGATGGAGTACTTTATTGACTATTTTGATGGCTTCAGTCGAAAACAAGCTTCAAGACATCCGATGAAAAATCACACCAAATTAATCTCTTTCAAAAAATTCAGGTTCCTTTGAGCAGAAGTGAAAGCTTGATCAGTTGTTGCTCTTGGCATGTCCTGTTCGATCACCCCAATGCCTTCGAAGTTGATGGTTTCAAGAACAGTCTTCAGTTCTCGAAAATCAATAATTCCATCTTCCAAGTCACACATTACATCCAGATCAAATGCCTGGTCTGAATCAAGGTTCTCCTGAAGAACTCTTTTTTTGATTAGCCCATCTACATTTTTGAAGTGTAGATAAGCAATACGCTCAGGGTACTTAATTAGAAAATCAAGCGCCGAGCGGTCGCCTGCTTCAGGAATTCCATTGGAATAAGCGTGATGGCCGGTATCAAAACATAGATCGATCCCGGTTGCTTCCATCAAATTTTGGATCTCATTTTCATATTCGTAGAGAGATTTGATATGCGGATGAAAAACGGTTTTGATGCCGTGTTCTTGGAAGGTGAATGCGGCCATCTCACGAATAATCTGAAAATATTTGTTTGATTGTGAGAGGGTCAAATCTGATTTTTTTTCACCGAATCTCCCAACATCCGATTCATCCATTGTCACAAGATATTTTGCATTCATCTGAACCAGTAGCGTACACAACGAATTTAACTCTTCCCGAATACTATCTAAATTGCTGATTTGATCGAAGGCATAGCAGGCCGTTCCCGCACAAACGGACAAGCACCTCTTCTCAAGTTCGGTTGATAACTCCTGATAGTTTGCTGGTAGATAGCCAATCGGGCCTAGTTCAAAAGCTTGATACCCTGCGGAAGCAGCCTGATCTAAAAAAGTGTACCAAGGTGTGCCTGATGGAGTTCCATCAGGATACCAGACTCCCCAAGAGCAAGGGGCGGTAGCTATCGTTACTTTCATACTGATTCCGATTTCTTTAAGGTTTCGATGATTTTCTGGAACAGTTCCATGTCTTCAAGCGAGTCCTGCAAACTTGTTTTTGGCTTACGGCTGGAAGCAATACAGTCGTAAAACTCACAGATTTCATTGACAAAAGAATCCTTGTAATCAGGACCATAGATGGTGGTCTGAGCGTTCCCCTCAGCATACACAGAAAGTTCAAAAGTGGAAGATTGATGGCGTACATAGGGAGTCTCATAATTTATTTTAAGTCGCCGATCTCTCTGATAGATCTCGATGGTTGCGTCAAATTGAACGATTTCCTGATTGTTCACTAACTCATAGGTTGCAAGAAATCCGTCGTATTCTAGGACGATGACCAGTAACTCTCCTTGATGTGATGCTGCTGCTGCCTTGACCCTAATTGGGGATCCGAATAGCTCACGGACAGCAGAAAAACTATGACAACCAAGGCCGGTTAACATTTGATAAGCGGTCCTGTGTTCTGCAGTTGTTTCTGGGCCGAGAGCGCTATCTAGTTGTTGTTTGCGCTTCTTCTTCGATGCTTCGATTAAATCCGAGGGGATATCAGCAGGTGAAAAGATCGGTCTTGTTTGACTCACGAAAAATGGGCCTTCACAAATGATATCTCGGAATCTTAGATATTCTGTTTTCTTAGGGCTCACTCGCATCAGTTCCTTAGCCTTGAGGAACGATCCAGCGTAGCGACGCATGTAGCCAACCATTGTAATTTGATTTGGAAAACTTTTTTCCAACTGAACCAGTTCTTTTAGTTGCTGTATGTTTAGGGTAGCTGGTTTCTCAACGAAGACATGTTTTCCAAATTTGATGGCCTCCTGCACAAATTCAAAGTGATGTTGATCTGGAGACAGCACAAATACAGCATTAATCTCAGGATCCTTTGTGACACCAGATGGAGAAAGATAACTACTTGAAATATTATACTTATTTGCAATAAACTCATTTAATGAGGGTGAGATGTCGGCAACAGCTTTGATCCGATACTTGTCATTTAGATCTGAAAGGATGGGCAAGTGAACAAGCTGTGCAACTTCGCCTAAACCAATAATTCCCACGTTTATTTTCATTTGATCCCTCACAAGCCTAAGAAAAAATTTTCGAGACAATTGTAGGTTTTTGCACCCGGATTAAAATCCTAACAGTATTGAAAGTTTGAATTTTCTAATTTCTGGAGGAAATAGGTTAGAAGATGGTTAATCTTTTAACATACCCTTGACCATTTATTATTTCACTTTAGTTGTAGAAATAAATTTTCAAAGATCTCAGTCAAGCAGTTAATAAAATTAATAATTTAGTAAGTCGTTTAAGATTTTCAAAATATAAATCTAGTCATTGAATCATGATGTTTCTTAGCCGTTAGAGGTTTCATCAATTAAATTTGCCTCAACTTTCTAAGTCAAACATTTGTTGAAGGAGGCCAAATGTAAACAGTTCTATCTGCTCACCAAGAATCGGTCCTATTTTGAAAATTAATCAGTAAAGGAAGTCATGAAAAAAAGTCTTTTTAGCAGGTTTTTCAGATTCTCTACTATAACGGGTGTACTCGCATTCACAGCGCTGTCAAATTCTGCTCAAGCACAAAGTTGCTCCAGTTACAATGAATCGCCGATGGTGGCAAATGCGGTCGCATCTGGAGCGCTCCCAGAGGTTGGAGAACGTGTTCCTGAAGAACCACTAGTTGTGGAGGTCGCAGAGCAAATTGGTGTTTATGGTGGAACAATGGTTGATACCACGGGAGGGAACCGGTTAGCTGAATTTCGTCACTTTGGATATGAACCACTCGTGCGCTGGTCAGTAGATGGAAGCAAAATTGTACCTAACGTCGCCAAGAGTTGGCAGATTTCTGATGACGCGACAACGTATACCTTCCAACTGCGAAAGGGTATGAAATGGTCTGATGGCGAGGAATTTACGGCTGATGATATTGTGTTTTGGTGGAAGTACGTCGAGTCCAACAAGGATATACAATCAAAGCCGCGCGGCTACATGGTTGTCAAGGGGGAGCAAGCAACAGTAACGGCAATGGACAAATATACTGTTCAATTCTCGTGGTCTAATCCAAATGGCCTGTTACTAGAAAACCTAGCCTCTCCCTACGGAGTTAGGGTTGTACAATTTGCTGAGCACTACCATCGACAATTCATCAAGGGCTTGAACCCAGATGGGGTCGCAAAACTCATGGCTGCTGATGGTTCTACTGACTACACACAGTGGTGGAATGCTACTGTCGGTAGCTACGGCAAGCAGTCAGAATATAACAATCCCGCTCGCCCTTCTGTACATGGATGGATTCCCAAAGAACCCTTCCTCGGAAAAGAGCAATTCCAGTTCGAAAGAAATCCATACTATTTTAAGGTGGATAAAGCCTGTAACCAACTGCCATACATTGATTACCGTCAATGGGTCTTGGCTGCGGATACTGAAATCCAGTTGGCAAAGTCGCTGACCGGTGAGGTTGATATTAGTCGAGTCAATATCTCCACGCCTGCGAACCGAAGTGTCTTCTTTGAAAACATGGAGCAGGGAGACTACCGTTTTGTGGCCGCAGACTCAGCTGATATGAACGTGGCTAATTTTCAGTTCCCTGAAAATCATCCTGATACCTTCAGGGCTTCTGTTTACCGAGACAAAAACTTCCGCATCGGGCTGTCCCACGCAATTGACCGAGAAGAGTTGATTGATGTTGTCTTTCTAGGTCAGGGTGAACCGTATCAGGTAGCTCCACGTCCAAGGTCTCCCTTTTATTCAAAAAAGATGGCAAAACAGTACACCGAATATGATCCTGAGCTTGCCGCAGAATACTTGGATAAAGTACTCAGTAAGAAAGACAGTGACGGATTTCGGTTGCGCCCCAATGGTGATCGTTTTGTCGTTGTCATTGCGGTCAACAAAGACTTCAAATCCGACTGGGTTGACATGATGGAATTGATCAAAGGGTACTGGGAGGCGGTCGGAGTAGAAACGGTGATTGAGGTTCTTTCGGATGCGACATCCATCAGTCGGCGCGGAGCAGCTGATAATGATATCGGTCTTTGGCTATCCGAAAATGGAGCTGGTCGCTTACCCCTATTAGCTCCTAATGATTTGCTTGGAGCTGATAACGACCTTGATTGGAAGAAGTATCATGTGACTGGTGGGAAGGAGGGAACTGAGCCCCCAGAGAATGTGAAGCGAATGCTGGAGCTGATTGATCAGATTCCACTGGTCGCTGGTGCCAAGCAAGATGAGGTTATGGGGGAATTTTTGGAACTGGTAACAGAAAATTTTCCTCGCATTGGAATTGCTCTGCCAGCAGGAAACTATCGGGCTGTCAGCAATCGCCTCCGCAATGTACCTGAGCCCCTTATGGAAGGTTGGATGTATCCTGGAATTTCTCCTGCAAACTTTTCAACCTTTTACATAACGAAGGATAAGCAGTAGGTCACTTGGGGTGAAGATTGAGATTGCCTCGATATCTTCGCCCCACTCGATCCCCTTTTTCAGATGCTTAGATTCCTCGTCCGAAGACTCTCTTTGATGATGATTACGGTTTTCGTCATCACTGTGGTTTCCTTTTTCATTATCATTCTACCACCTGGCGATTTCGTGGATAGGATCGTATTGGAAGCCAACCAGTACGGGGAGGTTTTTGAGGAGCATGAGATTGCTGATCTACGCCGAATGTATGGACTCGATCAGAGCGCGTTAGAACAATATCTGATATGGATGGGAAATATTCTCTTTCGTGGAGATTTCGGATACTCCTTCGGGTGGGATGTTCCAGTTTCTGAATTGATTTCTCAACGCCTGGGACTGACAACGACCCTCTCCGTCGTTACCTTGATGTTCATTTGGATCGTAGCGATCCCAATCGGAATCTATTCTGCGGTTCGTAAGTATTCTCTTGGAGATTATGCAGCTACTTTTGTAGGTTTTGTGGGGCTTGCGGTACCAAATTTTCTCCTAGCACTCGTTCTCCTCTACATTTCATTCCGTTACTTTGGCCAAAGCGTTGGAGGACTATTCTCTCCAGAGTATATCAATGCTCCCTGGTCATTCGATAAGTTCCTCGATTTACTATCTCACCTCTGGATTCCGACAATTGTTCTGGGGACTGCTGGGACTGCGGAAGTTATCCGGAAAATTCGAGCTAACCTCCTTGATGAATTGCATCGTCCGTATGTGCTGACAGCCCGAGCGAAAGGGCTCACAGAATTAAATCTGGTCATTAAATACCCCGTGAGACATTCGCTGAATCCCTTTGTTTCTGATTTGAATGACCTATTTGTAAAAATCATCTCGGGTGAAACAATTGTTGCTGTCGTACTGGGTCTGCAAACGACAGGACCTCTTCTCTTGCAAGCTCTCAAAGAAGAGGATCTGTACCTCGCATCTTCCTTGATCATGTTCCTGAGCTTTCTTGCTGTGTTAGGAACTTTATTTTCAGATCTCTGCCTGATGATATTGGATCCGCGCATCAGACGCCAAGCGAGGGAAGGAGAAATGATGTGAGTTTCGCTGCAGATAACGCTAGCTACGGAACATTGATCTGGCGAAGATTCCGGCGACATCGTTTGGGCTTTTTGGGATTCTTGTTCACAATTTCCATTTACCTGGTGGCTGCATTCACTGAATTCCTGGCGCCTCACTCACAATCCACCTACAAAGCTCGTGATGTCTATGCTCCACCCCAATCGATTCGTTTCTTTGTTCAGGATCGATCTGGACAGGAAACCTTCCAGCTTCACGTCCTAGGATATCGCTCAAAAGTCGACTATGACTCTGGTAAGCGAACTTTCGTAGAAGATCCGCGAAAAATCATTCCACTGGGTTTCTGGGTTAAGGGGGACAAATACGATCTCTGGGGCTTGGTTGAGTTTGATCGACACCTCTTCGGTCCGATTAAAAAAAGTGACCGTGTTTATTTTTTTGGTGCTGACAGATTGGGTCGGGATGTTCTCAGTAGGACGATCCATGCGACCCGTGTGTCCATGACCATTGGTTTGGTGGGTGTCGCGCTGAGTTTGATTTTGGGAATCATGATTGGGGGAATTTCAGGTTTTTTTGGCGGTTTCATCGATCTTGCTATTCAGCGAATGATTGAAATTCTGCAGTCCATCCCTTCGATCCCATTGTGGATTGGTTTAGCAGCTGCGATCCCACCGACAGCTCCACCGATTCAGACTTATTTCCTGATCACAATCATCCTTTCGATCATTGGATGGACCGGACTCGCCCGCGTTGTGCGAGGACGATTTATGGCTCTCAAAGATGAAGATTTTATCAAGGCCGCAAGGCTGGATGGAAATCGGCCGCTGCGCATTATTTTCAAATACATGCTTCCGAATTTTCTCTCTCACATTATTGCAGTGGTAACCCTGGCGATTCCAGGAATGATCATCGCTGAAACGTCGCTAAGCTTTCTAGGGATCGGCCTTCGGCAACCAGTTGTCAGTTGGGGGGTGCTGTTACAGGAAGCGCAGAATCTCAAATCGATTTCAACGGCTCCCTGGCTGTTTCTTCCAGGCTTTGCTGTCGTGCTAGCAGTCCTGTCTTTGAACTTTCTTGGTGATGGTCTGCGAGATGCGGGGGATCCTTATGAGACCTGATCTCTTGATGTCTGTCCAAGGGCTTTCTGCTTCTTTCTGGGAAGAGAAGCGTCGCCTCCAGGCGCTTAAAGATGTTTCCTTTGACATTCCAAAAAGCAAAACGGTTTGTCTTGTAGGGGAATCTGGTTGTGGAAAGTCAGTAACTGCAAGAACGCTCTTGGGGATCACAGGTGCCAATTCGACGATTGACCAGGGAACGATCCACTACTCTGATCCAACAGGGACACTAGTGGATATAGCGGGTTTGAAGCCTGATTCCAAAGTCTTACAAAGGCTGCGTGGGAATGATGCAACGATGATTTTTCAGGAACCGATGACGGCGCTTTCATCCTTCTACACGATCGGGAATCAAATCGTTGAAGCTCTGAGACAACACGATAGGGTCACCAAAAACCAGGCAAGAGCCCGGGCGATTGAGGTTCTGGAAGCAGTTGGAATGCCTGATCCAGAGGCTCAGATGGAATCCTATACTTTTGAGCTTTCAGGTGGTCAGAGGCAAAGAGCCATGATTGCCATGGCGCTGATGACAAATCCTCGCCTGTTGATTGCCGATGAACCCACGACAGCCCTGGATGTGACCACAAAAGCAGTTATCCTGGATTTGATGCGTACGATCCAGAAGAAATTTGAGATGTCCATCTTGTTTATCACTCACGATCTGGGGGTTGTGTCAGAAATTGCTGATGAAGTTGTGGTGATGTACTTGGGAGAGGTGGTTGAATCAGGACCTGTTGAGCAAATTTTTTCCAAACCCCGTCATCCCTATACAAGAGCACTGATATCTGCTGCACCACATTACGCTGGCAATCAGGAATCGAGGCTGCCCGTCATTCCAGGGATTGTCCCTTCACTGTTGGAGAGACCCACCGGATGTGCTTTTTCCACGCGCTGTCAGCATACCAAGTCAGAATTGTGCAATATAGATCGGCCTCCAATCAATCTTGGTAGTACAAATGTTCGGTGTTTTCTAGGGAGAGCAGGTGTTCCTGAAGAGTTCAAGAAAGAGGGAGTAACCACAGCCAGTGACGAAGGGGAAAAAACGGAATCACTTGCAAACGTGGCTTTGCAGGTGGAATCAGTGTCTCGACAGTTTGTGAAGCGAACGGGCTTAATCCGTAGAAAAGAAAAAACGATTCGTGCTGTAACTGAGGTGAGCCTGGAAATAAAAGAAGGAGAAACGCTGGGTCTTGTAGGTGAGTCGGGCTGTGGCAAAACAACACTTGGTCAAACCATTGCTGGATTGATAGATCCCTCTGATGGCAAGATTCGATTAGCTATCGAGGGACAAATGCGTGAGATTTCAAATTTGTCCGAGCAGGAGCGGCGCAATGCTTGGCAGCACATCCGCTTTGTTTTTCAGGATCCATTTGCTTCACTCAATCCCAGGATGACTGTTTTTGAGATTGTGTCTGAATCTTTGAGAAATGGACCCTCACGCATTGAAGATCGGCGCCTCCGGCAGCAGAGAGTCTATGAAGTCCTAGAAAGAGTTGGGCTAGATCCTGCCCAGAGTGATCGCTATCCTCATGCCTTTTCGGGTGGGCAGCGCCAGCGAATTGGGATTGCCCGGGCCCTTGCTCCCAAACCAAAAATTGTGATTGCTGATGAACCTGTGTCTGCCCTAGATGTTTCGGTACAGGCCCAAATACTGAATCTTTTTCAGGATTTGCAGAGAGACCTTGGCCTGACCTATCTTTTCGTTTCGCATGACCTGAATGTCGTCTCTAACATTTCTGACCGTGTCGCAGTTATGTACGCAGGACGCATTGTAGAAATCGCCCCAACTGATGAGATCTATAGTTCTCCTCGTCATCCATACACTGCAGCTCTTCTTTCAGCTGTCCTTACGCCAGAATATACCCCCAATAAATCTCGTAGAGAGCCTTTGCAGGGACATCCTCCAAACCCAGCCAATTTGCCTCCAGGCTGCTCCTTTGCTCCAAGATGTTCTTTCGCGAGTTCAAATTGTCAGCAGAATTCACCAACGCTGGAGTGCGATGATGAAGGGAGGCTCGTGGCCTGCCATCGTAAGAATGAACTAACGCTCTCAGGTATCACAAAGGTTAGCGGAAACGAGGTAGCATAAACTTGATAGGTTAAAAAGCCTTTCAAAGACCAAATAGTAACAAACACAGATAGGCAGATCATGAAACAAGAAATTTACGGACATCTTACACTGGATAGCATGGCCACCCATGTTCCGCACAATTTTAAGGTGCCCGATGGAACCAAAACACTGCGACTTGAATTTGCACACACACCAGAGCATCCAGGAGTGGGTAACATTCCACACCAGCTTAGTATTTCAGTTTATGGCCCGAATGGGGCACGGGGAACCAGGCACAACAATGATGATCAACAACCGATTATCTCCACATACTGGGCATCACCGGGGTATCTGAGTGGCCCGATTGAGCCAGGAGATTGGACTGTTGAGTTGGATGTTCACCGCATCCTGCCGCCTGGTAGCGTGGATTATCAAATCAATGTGTTCTGCGAGAACGAAGTCACAGATGCTAAAGCGCCAAAGGCTACCCCATTGAGGCCGAATTCAGTGAGGCGGCGTGGTCCGGGTTGGTATACTGGGGATCTACATGGGCATACCTATCATTCAGACGGAGATTTCAGTCCAGCGGAATTCCTAGAGGAAGCCTGGAAGAGAGAGTATGATTTTGTTGCCCTGACGGACCACAATACTCAGTCGGCAGTTCCCGAAATTACGAGTCTGGCTGGAGAGGCAATGACAATTCTACGGGGGGTGGAGCTGACAACCTTCAATGGGCATGCAGTTGTCCTAGGTGTCAGTGATTGGACAGAATGGCGAGTCAAGGATGGTAGCTCCATGAGCGCTCTGGCTTCAGATCTTCAAGACAGAGGAGCGCTTTACATCATTGCTCATCCCAAGAGTGAGGGTCACCCAATCTGTACGGGTTGTCGTTGGGCTTTTTCGGATATGATGCCCGGACCTGCAAGGCATGTGGAAGTCTGGAACAGAGGCTGGGCAGGCCCTCATAACGAACCAGGACTGCGCCAATTCTACAAATGGCTCAATCAGGGATTCCGAATGGTTGCATCTAGTGGAACAGACAGTCACCGTCCAATGCCGCCTGAAGTCCGTATCGGAGCAAACAGAGTTTATGCCCACGATAATACCCAGGATGAAATTCTTGCTGGCCTCAGAAGAGGAAATTGTTTTGTAACCAGTGGTCCAGAAATCAGTTTCACTGCTGAAACGGAGGATTCAAAAGCTAGTATGGGAGATTTAGTGAAGCCAGGTCAGCTAAAATTGAAGATGGGTTGGTCTTTGGGGCTAAACGGATTTGATCCCTTTGAGTTAGATGCTGTTCTGATTAAAAATAACGAGACTTTGGGCCGTTGGTCCTGTGATGATCATTCAGATTCTGAGTTTACAACAATCTCTGAGGAAGCAGATTGGTTTACCCTCGAACTGAGAGATCAAAGAGGGGAGCTCCATTCACTCTCAAATCCCATATTTGTTGGTCAGCAGGTTGGTACTTGGCGATAGAGTAGAGGAATCACTGCGTAGCTGCTCTGTAACCTCGCCTCGTTTGATTAACTCTTGAGGAAGAAAACATTGGAAAATTTTATTCTGTCATCAGGTCAGCAAATTAAGTTCGACATTCACGTTGATCGTAGCACCAAGGCAAGGTCTCCGTTCTTTGAGATTCCCGTGCATGTGCCGAAGGGGGTCACTCGGATTGATGTCAGCTTCCAATACGATAAGTCTGACGATTGTCTGATTGATATTGGTATCTTGGATAGCACCGCCACAGACTTTCCGACTCGAAGAGGCTTTCGGGGATGGAGTGGTGGGGCACGGGATCATTTCTTCATAGCCCGAGACAGCGCGACTCCTGGATACTATGCGGGTGAGATCCCAGAAGGCAGATGGAAGATACTGCTGGGGCTCTATGTACTCCCTGCTGAAGGAGCAAGCGTCAAATTGGGGATGAAAGCTGATGCTGCTGCTCGACAACTATTCGTTGCTCCTGAACCGGTTCGGGTACGGAGAGACGGCCCAGGATGGTTCCGAGGGGATTTGCACTGCCATACTTATCACAGCGATGCCAAGGGTGCCCCGGAGGTCCTTGCAGAAAATGCTAGATCGGTTGGGCTCGATTTCCTAGCTGTTACAGATCATAACACAACTACGCAGTGGCAGTACTTTGGCCAGCAGAGTACCCCAGATCTAGTCTTTGTCCCTGGTATGGAACTGACCACCTATCGTGGGCATGCCAATGTCTTTGGCCTTTCGGAGTGGATTGATTTTCGGATAGCTGGAAGCGAAGACTTGCCAATGTTTCTTGAGGAAGTGAAACGCCAAAATGCGATCTTTTCAGTCAACCATGACAAGGAGCCGCTTGTTTGGGACTATGACTATCCCGAAATGGATTGTATGGAGGTCTTCCACGGACACTGGCTTACCAGTAATGATGGTGTCTTGAAAACATATGATCGACTGCTCGCGGAAGGTCGTCAAATTTCACTGATCGGTGGTAGTGATTTGCATCAGCCTGAAGGATTGAGATCGCCAGGGCCTTTTGGTCTAGGCAAGCCCACAACGGTCATTTGGGCTCCCTATCTGGATGCTGGTTCTGTTGTGAGCGCTCTGAAAAATGGATTTGGGTATGTCACAGAATCCCCAACTGGGCCTCATCTGGCCTTCACTGTCAATGATCAACCGATGGGGAGCCACATTAAACGCTCTGAGTTAGACTCCAATGATCTTGAGGTAAATTTCGAAGTAAGAGGCGCGGAAGGTGATCAACTGCGTTTTGTGACAGAGGATGGTTGTGTTCAGTCATACAGAATTCCTTCAGATGATTGGCAGGATAGCATGACAATTTCAGTTCACGGTAAATTTCTTCGTGCAGAAATCGAAGCTAAAAATAGCCGTCAACGACTGATAGATGAACTAGTGGACTGGTACAAAGAGCGTCCTATTTACAACCGATCTCAACAATCCTTGGAAGATCCTCCGAGAATCCTCAGAACGCTGAGCAATCCAGTTTTTTTAAAGATTTTTGACCGGAGTTTAAAATCAAATTGATTCCTTTGGAACCAAAGAGACCCAGTTGAAACAGCTTTTGGATTAACATCTTTAAGAAAAACAGGTCAGATTCATGAAATTGAAAAGGGCATTTACTGAAGAAATCAACCTTCAATACTTGTTGGATCTTCAAGAGAACTATTCCTCAGAGAAAAATTGGCCTCTCGTGATATTTCTGCATGGTTACGGAGAGCGCGGAGACAATCTTGAGCTCGTTCGAAAGCATGGCCTGCCTAAATTAGCAGGGGAAGGTCAGCAATTCTCTTTTATTTTGGCAAGCCCACAATGTCCTGCAGAGTTCCATTGGCGCAGCAGTTTCATCATTTCCCTGGTTGAAGAACTTCTGGAGAACTACTCAATTGATCCGAATAGAGTCTAATTAACAGGGCTGAGTATGGGAGGGTATGGGACTTGGCAGGCCGCCTTGGAATATCCAAAGAAGTTCGCTGCAATGTACCTATCTGCGGAGGAGGATCGCACATAGATTTGCCGTTTGTGGAGCGTTTGAGAAACCTGCCGATATGGGCCTTTCATGACAGCGGGGATGATGTAGTTCCTTACCAGGAATCAGTTCGGATGGTGGAAAAAGTCAACGCTTCAGGCGGGAATGTGAATCTGACGACTTTTCACGAAAAATCTCACGATTCTTGGACCGCCGCCTATTCCAATCCAGAACTTTACGACTAGATGCTGGGTAAGGCTCGAAACCACTAGGCTACTCGATATCCGTCGTACCAAACATTCGGCACAGTTCCGACATTACGGAGAGTATGGATAGCCTGTGCGGGGATAAAAATTTCTTCTCCAACCATTGGTCTGTGCATTTGCCCTTCGACCTCAATTTCTATCTGCCCCTCTGCCAAAATCACTAATTCGTCGGTTGAATGTGAAAAGTCCTGCCAGACTCTTCCCGGTGGATCTCTAAAGATTCCGAAGCTGAAACCTCGGGATTCCCATTGCTGACTTATTTTCTTTGCGTCCATTTGAACTGCTTCAATTAGTTTTAGATGATTTGAAGTGACCTTCCAAAAGCAAGTAGTCCGTACACTCAAAAAGAAATTCCAGCCAGAGTTGCCTCCGTTTTGTCTTGGAAAGATGAGAAAAAACTCTGAGATTTTGTTTCCAGTGAACTCAGACTTTTCATCTGAAGCCAACGCGACTATCTTTGCCTCCAAGTTTCATAATGCTCTAGATCCAAACACTATTGAGGAAGAACCCCTTTATGACATCTGTGAAAGCCGCTGATGGGACAACAGTCCAAAAAATTACTGTTACCAATGGTCCTGCGAGAGCTCAATTGATTAGTTATGGAGCTACCTTGACGGATTTCCGACTGGATGGGATCCCCTATTCTCTGGCCTTGGGGAGTCCTGATCCAGAGAGTTATTTCGGGAAAATGCGATACTTTGGGGCTATTGTGGGACCCATTGCGAATCGAATTGCTCAGGGTAAGGCTCTCCTTGATGGTCAAAGTTTGCAACTGGCAGTCAATGAAAACGGGAATGCCTTACATGGGGGACTGGAGGGAATCTCCCAAAAAAATTGGCAGGTTGAGGAGTTGCAATCGGATCGGGTCACCTTTTCGGCAAAAACCTCGGATGGAGAGAGTGGGATGCCTGGACCGCTTGAAATCAAGGTGAGCTTTTCGATCCAGAATGACGGTGCCCTCAAAATTGAGGTTGTAGCGGAGAGTGAAAAACCAACTTTCTGTAATCCCGCTTTTCATGGGTATTGGTGTCTGAATGACAAGGGCTTATCAGGTCACAAGCTGACGATCCAGGCAGATCACTTCCTGCCAACAAATGAAGCCCTGATTCCAACAGGAGAGATTCAGCCGGTCGCTGATACTCCCTATGATCTCAGGCAACCAATGGCTTTACCCGCGGAAATCAGCCTAGATACCAACTTCTGTTTGAATGGGAGTGGACTGCGGGAGGTGGCCAGATTAGAAACAGACGAGCTCGCAATGATTGTCGAAACAGACGCCCCAGGATTGCAGGTGTATGACGCAGCTCGGCTGGATACATCCCCTGTTCTGGGTCATTTGGGGAAGCCTTATGGTGGGCATGCAGGCATTGCGATGGAACCACAATTCTGGCCTGATGCTCCAAATCAACCAAATTTTCCATCCATTACTTTGCGTCCGGGGGAGTGTTTCAGTCAAACCTCGTTCTTCCGCTTCCTCCGGAAATAAATCGAAGGGTTAGGAAATCAAGCACTAGCTTCTGGAATTTTCGCAAAGCGAAGGTCTGTCACTTCTTCCACACGAACAGGGAGTCCTTCCTTTGCGGAGCAAATTGCCGCCATTGTGGTTTGCACATCTCGTTTTCCGTCTTCTCCGGTGTAGCTCGGTTTACGGCCATGGATGAGCGCATCAATGAACTCATTGATCTGGTTTTGATGCGCTTTGCTGTAATACGAAACCTCAGACTGCCAGATATAGTCACCACCCTCATCAAATCGAAAAGTTCGAGTTTCTTTATCCTTGCGGTGAAGAACCAGATGTGTGCTCTCCCCCATCCATTGCAGTCCTCGGCCTCCTTCACCCAGCACTTCAATCATTCCCTGGTCACCAATGATGCTCAAACTAAAGCCATACATCGGGTCAAACTTCCCATTGAGTGTTTCAGCTCGCATCCAGACCCATTGACAAGCAGGATCGTCGTAGGTCCAGGTGATGATTGGGATATCCCCTGAGTCCTCTGGACGGTAAACGTGCGTTTCGCCTTCATCGACTTGGTAAGCAGTCTTCATCCAGCTGATATCAGATTTCAGCGCATAGACTTCCTTGATTCTTGACCCCATTAGGTATTCCGCGGTGGCAAAGAAATGAACACAATGATCAAACATCCAAGGGAAGCCCGCACCCCCAGCCTTTTTGGAGTCCATCCGCCATCCACGATGATCATCAGTCACTGGACGGCCGTTCTCCAGTACTCCCGGACGTTCGACCCACGATCCAAATCGTTGACGTATCTGCTGAGGCTTACCGATTTCACCAGCATCAATTAAAGTTTGGGCCTGTTTGAGCGAGGTCATGAAGATATAGGATTCACCAACCATCAGCGTGATACCCTGGGTTTGAGCGGCCTCACAAACCTCCTGCCCTTCAGTTAACGTCAAACAAAATGGCTTTTCACAGAGAATATTTTTTCCTGCCATGGCCGCCGCCAGTGCCATTGGAGAATGCAAAATCGAGTGGTGATGTCTACGGTATTGATCTCTGGATCCTGTAGCATCTGCTCATAAGAGGTGTAGGTTTTGGGAATACCATACTTATTCGCGATCTCTTTTAAACGAGCTGCGTCAAGATCACAGACAGCCATGACCTCTGCATCCGGATTGGCTGAATAAGCCTTGAGATGACTCTCACAGACCATACCTAGGCCAACGAGCCCTACACTCACTTTTTCAACTTTCATATTTTGACCATGATTCCAGATGTCATTATAGGAACATAGATGCAATTGCCTCGATGGATCGCTTCTTATACTATCGGTTTTTCGAATAATCGACACATCTGGTAAAAGGATACTCAAATGTCTGAAATTTCAAAGGGACTCGCTAACGGGTTAACCAATTATGGGGATCCAGAGTTTGCTAAATATCTGCGACGCTCGTTTGCGAAATCCATGGGCTACACCAATGAATCCCTGGATAAGCCGATTGTCGGTATCAGTTATACTGAAAGTGGTTTCAACAACTGCCACCGGCATTTCCCTGAGATGCTTGAAGCGGTAAAAAGAGGAGTACTGGCCTCAGGCGCTTTGCCGATGCCATTTCCGATGATCTCCTTGGGGGAGGTTTTCTTGAGTTCAACCTCGATGGTCTACCGCAATCTGATGGCGATGGCTGTGGAGGAGATGATCCGGGCCCAGTCAATGGATGCCGTTGTCTTGATGGGAGGTTGTGACAAAACAGTACCAGCCTTATTG
>JACLAD010002570.1_pt1 | contig 89285 bp, 89 predicted proteins | sample 8027901 | NCBI WGS metagenome assembly JACLAD01 (sample SAMN15725071, study PRJNA655200) | protist metagenome | isolation source: fluorescence activated cell sorting (FACS) single amplified genomes of... | place: Spain: Blaines Bay Microbial Observatory, Mediterranean Sea | collected 2016-07-05 | reverse complement strand
AATAGTTACTTCTGTCGATGCCTCACAGTTTCCTTCTCCTACAGTGTAGGTTGTAGTGAAAGATCCAATTGGATTGTTCTGATATTGGCTAATGATGTTGCTGATAGACGGGCTAAAAGTTCCATTCGTGGGTACGCCAGCAGGTAGAAGATCTGTAAATAATTCTCGTACTTGGTCGGCCGAATTGATCCTTTCATCCAAGCCTGCATTACAAATCTCACCGGAGTAGCTTGGCTCCAGGTTTACATCTTCAGTAATTGTAATACTGATTTCAGCAGTATCTTCACATGCTCCCTCACCAACCGCGTAAGTCGTAGAAACTTCGATTGGCCATGAATTGGAAGTGTATTGTGTGATTATAGACTGTAAAGGATCTCCACTAAAGGTTCCGTTAGTATCTCTGTCTCCTATCCATTCAGCTAAATACGCTTCGGGACTTTGAGTTGGATCCTCAAGAAATCCATTTACCAGGGCTTCGGCTTCCGACTGGCAGAAAACGAGATTAGCATCATCACCTGCATTAGGATCTTCTGTAACTGTAATGGATAAATCAACACTATCCTCACATCCTAGGTCATTTGTAATGGTGTAAGTAGTAGTATATGTTTGTGTTGGATCATTGTTGAAGGCTACTTCTATTTCTGAAATTGTACTGTTAGAAAATGTACCATTAGTTGGAACTTCAGGTTCAAGAAGCTCAATAAATAACTGTCTTGCAGTTGCCCCTTGTGCAAGTCTTTCCTGTATTTCAGAAAGACAGTATTCACCGTCTCCAACTTGTTCTCCTGCTTCAACGTCCTGAAGTTCTACAGTAACCGCAGTTCTCGCCGAACTTTCACAACTTACTCCAACACTGGAAACAAAGTAAGTTTCACCGTCTTCAAGTGGCGTGTTCTGGCTTAATTCAACCTGTGAAGTGGCAGTAGCATAATACCTGTTATCCCCTTCAGCAACAATGTCTGCCAAAGTTGGTGCGTCACTGGAACAAAACTCCTGCTCAGCATCGGCTGCCGGTGCTTCCACTTCGGTTAAAAGTACTCTGGTCCTGCTTCTATTGGTAGTACAGTTTAGTTGTGAGTCTACCGGGTCTTCGTAAACTCGTGCTGCATAATAATAGACCCCGTTTTCCAATTCTTCAGTTGAAGGATTGTCAATAGGTTGTGGAGTTCCTGTTGCAGTAGCACTGCGGTACCATTGAACAGAATCTTCTGGTGCACTTGTCCTTAAATCTGAAACGAAAATGTTTGGATTATTGACATCAGAAACACAAATGTCTAATGTTCCAAGGGATTGCTTTGTGTTTGCTTCAGGTCTTCTTGTCAAGGCATCTTCTTCAACTCCCAAAATCTGAGGTTGGTTAAAGATAGTTACAGTAACAGAAGATTGACATCCGTCTACATCAATATAATAAGTGGTTCCGCCAATTAGTAAAGTGGTGGCGTCAAGTTCATCAGAATATCCGGAATCGCTATAAAACGTGATGTCCGTTCCTTCTACCAGGAGATCGTTAAGTTCAGCTTCCTGGCTGTCACAGAAATACTGCTGATTCCCAGTAGCATCTGTGTTTTGGTCTGTCACTCCACAGCTGTCTACCTGCTGTCCATAAGAGTGAGCACCGCTCAATAAAATTAAGGCAAAAAAGAATAGAGGTATTCCATTCTTGCCCAGAGTAAAAATTCGCATAGGCTCTAAGTGTTAAATTAAATCGATTGTGTTTATGATGTTTAAATGGTTAAAAATTTCGACAAAGATTAAAAAAAAAATCCTAATCTCTTGTTAACCCGAAGGTTTAATTATCAGCTAATTCAGTGCTGCTATGTCTTTGTGTGTAGGGGGGATAAATGTACAATTTTTTCATAAACAATATATTATTAGGAATTTTTTTACATTTTTTAACTTTCCCTCGTTCTTTAGCTCTTACGTTTGATCTCAGTCTGCTCAAAAAAAAGGGAAAAGAAAGTTCCTTTTTGAAGGGGCTAATTACAACTTATTCACTCTTGTACTTCCATGGATTGATTTATCTTTGCATTAAATTTATTTCATGAGACTACACTTTATTGCAATTGGCGGGAGCGCTATGCACAATCTGGCCCTTGCTCTACATCAAAAAGGATATAAAATTTCTGGAAGTGACGATGTCATCCATGAACCCTCAAAATCGAGATTAGCCAAATATGGACTGCTTCCTGAAGAATTTGGCTGGTTCCCTGAGAAAATTTCTTCCGGTTTAGATGCTGTGATTGTGGGAATGCACGCAAAAGCCGAGAATCCCGAACTTTTAAGGGCCAAAGAACTTAACATTCCTGTTTTTTCCTATCCGGAGTTTCTTTATGAACAGTCAAAGCACAAAACAAGAGTGGTTATTGGAGGCTCTCATGGAAAGACCACAATAACCTCCATGATCCTGCACGTCCTAAAGTATCACCATAAGGAAGTTGATTATATGGTGGGAGCGCAGCTGGAAGGTTTTGATACAATGGTGCACCTTACCGAAGAAAATGATTTTATTCTTTTAGAGGGAGATGAATACCTTTCTTCGCCCATAGATCTCAGGCCCAAATTTCATTTATACAAACCTAATATTGCCCTGCTTAGTGGTATTGCATGGGATCATATCAATGTTTTTCCCACGTACGATTCTTATATCGAACAGTTCAGGATATTTGTCGATTCCATCGTGAAAGGTGGGATCCTGGTGTACAACGAAGAGGATAATGAGCTGCAAAAGATTGCAAATGAAACAACAAATACCATTCGGAAACATCCTTATAAAATCCCATTTTATAAGATCGAGGAGGGAGTGACAATGCTGGAGACCCCAGAGGGTGATATGCCTGTTGAAATCTTCGGGAAACACAATTTAAGCAATCTCGCAGGTGCAAAATGGATATGTCAACATATGGGGATTGATGAAGATGATTTCTATGAAGCGATTGCAAGTTTTTCAGGAGCTTCAAAACGCCTTGAAAAGATTATTGATAAAAACGGTTTTACAGCCTATAAAGATTTTGCGCACAGTCCTTCTAAAGTTTCGGCCAGCACTAATGCTGTTAAAGAACAATACCCCGATAAGAAACTCATCGCCTGCCTGGAGTTGCACACTTACAGCAGTTTGAACAAAGAATTTCTTGAACAGTATCGCAATGCGCTTGATGAGGCCGATGTGCCCGTAGTCTTTTATTCTCCTGAAGCTGTGAAAATTAAACAGCTGCAGCCTGTTTCTAAAGAGGATATTGCTGAAGCATTTCAGCGGGAAGATCTCACATTATTCACAAATCCTGAAGAGTTTAAAGATTACCTGCGGAATTTAGACTTGACAAATTCTGTTTTACTTTTAATGAGTAGCGGGAATTACGGTGGTCTTGATTTTGAGGAAATTAAAAGTTGGGTGAAATAGGCATTTTTGGGTAATAAGACATTCATTTTCTTATCTTTAGCCAAATCAAAACAATGGCTTCAGAACAGCGTATTCCATTTACTATAAAAAATTGGGCCGAGGATGATCGCCCAAGAGAAAAACTCCTTCAAAAAGGAAAAATGTCATTGAGTGACGCCGAGCTGCTGGCAATTTTGATAGGAAGTGGTAGCAGAAATGAAAGTGCTGTGGAACTTTGCAAAAAAGTGCTTGCTTCAGCAGGGAATAGTTTAACTGAATTAGGCAAACTATCTGTAAACCAATTAACGGTGCACAAGGGAATAGGAGAGGCAAAAGCCATAACTATCATGGCTGCACTCGAACTGGGCAGGAGAAGGCGTACAGAGGAAGTCCTTGAAAAGAAAAAGATATCTTCGAGTGCTTCTGTTTTTGAATTGATGCAACCCATAATTGGTGAGTTGCCTCACGAAGAATTCTGGATCATTTATTTGAACAACTCTAATAAAGTGATTGATCAGCTTCAGCTTAGTAAAGGAGGGATCACCGGTACATTGGTAGATGTGAGGCTTGCCCTAAAAAAAGCACTGGAGCTGGGAGCTACTTCTATTATTTTAAGCCATAATCACCCCTCCGGAAACCTCAATCCCAGTAGTGCAGATAAGCAACTAACCCAAAAACTGAAGACTGCAGGGGAAAGTCTCGACATAAAGATTCTGGATCATATTATTGTGACCGAGAAATCTTATTTTAGCTTTGCCGATGAAGGTTTGCTATAAATAATGCTGCAGTTATGCTTCTAATCTACATCCAAAAGGAAACATCCAGAATAACTTATTCTTTCAAGCATATTTGCACAGGAATATTGGGCATACCCGTGAGTTTTACTTCAAAAATTGAAGAGTTCATTGCTCATGAAGGCATGAAAATATCTTACGGAAAACAGGCGCTGGGAAATGAGATTTTTATTCAGAATGTTGACCTGCTGTTAGAGCAGGGTTTTGCAGATGTGGAAGTGAAGGTGCAGGACTGGGAGGGAACTCCCTGCTTTTTTTCGGTTTCAGAGAATAGCAGTATTCCATTCGACATTTTTGCGGCTTCCTTTTATCTTCTTACGCGATATGAGGAGTATTCTCCTCATGTAAAAGATGAAGTTGGCAGGTTTCCCGCGGCCGAAAGTCTGGCGTTCCAGGAAAATTTTCTTCATCTGCCGGTCATCGATATCTGGGCGTACAAGTTTCGGAAAGTGCTGTATACAAAGTTTCCGCAGAGCGATTTACAACAACGAGGATTTTCCAGCCTCAATATCATTTCTGTGACAGAAGCCTTCTGTTATCGAAAAAAAGGTATTGTGAGGGCAGTTGTAGGCTTTATGGTTGACCTGCTGCAGTTTAAAATGAAATATGTAGTTGACAGGTTGCAGGTAATGCTTAACTTTAAAAAGGATCCTTTTGATAACTACGGAAGTATCATTAAATTCCTGAAAAAATATAAAATCTCTCTGAAATTCATGTTTCAGGTTAGTGATTTTTCAACCCATGACAGAAATGTCAATTACAACAGGCTGGAGTTTCAGAGTTTAATAAAGTCTGTAGCAGATTATGCTGAAGTAGGGTTGCAAATAGGATTTCACGCCAACCAAAGGATGAAAATTCTGAGGGCCGAAAAAGTGCGTTTGGAAGCTATTCTTAAACGAAACATTGAAAGCGGATTGAATAGCAAGTACAATTTGCTGTTACCAGATACTTATAACAACATGGCCGAATTGGAGATAAGAAACGACTTTTCAATGGGTTATCCCGAAGCTTTGGGATTTAGGGCCGGGACCTGCACGCCTTTTCTTTTTTATGATATTAATTTTGAAGTAACTACCCCGTTAATGGTACATCCTTATGCTGTGAGCATTCAGGCGCTGGAAGGAGTTAAGGAAGCCGAAGCAAAAAGCAGGATTTTGGAGCTAAAGCGCCAGGTAAAACAAGTAAACGGAAGCCTTATAGCCTTATACTCCAACGCCGATTTTTCTGAATATTCGAATGCGAAAAGAAATTATGAAATTTTAAAAATTGTCAATGAAATTAAGTAATATAGAGCACATTTTTTTTGACCTTGATCATACGCTTTGGGATTTTGACAAGAATTCTGGGCTGGCTTTTAATTCTATTTTTCAGAAGAACAAAATAGAGGTAGAAATAGACAGGTTTATGGAAGTCTATTCTCCTATCAATGAAAATTACTGGAAGCTTTACAGGCAAAACAGGGTCTCACAGCAGGATTTACGATACGGCAGGCTTCGGGAAAGTTTTGATAGTTTGGAAATAGATCTAACTAAAGAGCAAATAGACCTTTTGGCTATTGACTACATTGATTACCTTCCGCAGAATAACATTTTACTTGAAGGTGCGGTGGAACTATTGGAGTACTTAGCACCAAAGTATAGACTTCATATCATCACCAATGGTTTTAGGGAAGTGCAGTACAAAAAACTGGAAAACTCTCACATAATGCCATTTTTTGATACTATTACAACTTCAGAAGATGCCGGGGAAAAAAAACCGCACAGGCTTATTTTTGAAAAAGCCCTTGAAAGTGCGGGTGCGACAGTGAAAACGAGCCTCATGATTGGCGATAATTTTGAAGCCGATGTAATAGGTGCCCAAAAAGTAGGAATGCGTGCGATCCTTTATAATTATTACAAGAGAGAATTTTCACCCGAATGCCTACAAGTGTTGAAAATGAAAGAAATAGCTGCTTTTCTATAGCAATAAATAAAATAGCCTGCCGTTACAGTACATAAATTGCCGCCCCATGTCAATACCTAAATTTTTACACATTCTGCCACTTGTGGCTGTCCTGGTGGTTGCCTCTGGCTGTGTTCGTGATGTAGATGTAGACCAGGCAGAAGAAATAGTAATTCCGCCTTCAGCTGCGCTAGATCTTGTATATTTTACGCTTGACAGCACTCATTTTGAACAGCGGAATACTGCTGGTCCATTCGTAGCACGAGATGTTGTGAGACTGGAGTTTCTTGATGACGATTACATTCGGGATGGCCTGGTGCGTGCAGATTACAACTTCATCTATACCAATACTTTTGAATTTCCCATTAAAAATACGGTTCACTTTCTTTCAGAAAATGACGTTGTGAAATACAGGTTAAATTTCGAAATACCTGCAGGTAGCCTTGAAACACCAGCGACAATTAATTACACCGAAATCATTAATGAGGATAGAATTGAAGGAATAAGAGAATCCATAAAAATGATCATCACTCTGGAGATGCAGGCTCCTGCGCCTCCTTCAGAAGGAAGTCTAAAGCTGAAGTCAAAAGCATTTTATGATTTTGAATTTAAGTAATGAGGGGTAGGATCTTCATTTTATTATGTTTTATTTCCGCAGTAACCCATGCGCAGAACAAGCAGTTGCTTTACAATTTTGAAGATCTGCCTCAAAACCTCATGAGCAACCCCGGTGCCGAAGTGCTCTTTGATATGCATGTGGGATTTCCTTTACTCTCACAAATCCATGTTTCGGCAGGTTCTTCGGGAGTGGATTTTTACGATATTTTTAAAGAAGATGGAACTTCCATAAATGAGCATATAAGTGAGGCTATTGCGAAAATGTCTAATAAAGATCATTTTTCTGTGAATCAACAAATGGAAATCCTATTTCTTGGTTGGCGGGATAAGGAACGGCGGTATTTTTCTGCCGGTATATACCAGGAAATGGATGCCTTTGTATATTTTCCCAAAGAACTGGCAGTTTTGGCTTATGAAGGAAATAAGGACTATCTCAATCACTCCTTCAACTTTTCTGATGCAGCTTTTACTGCTGAAGTATTAAATGTTTTTCATTTTGGATATACAAATTATTTTTCCGAAGATCTAAACTACGGTGTAAGAGCGAAATTGTATTCGGGTGTATTCAATGCAAACAGCACGAACAACAGGGGGATTTTTAGAACTGTTCCTACTCCTGCAGCGCCAAATGTGTACAGGCACTTTGTGAACGGGTTGGATGCAACAGTTTTTACTTCGGGCTGGGCACCTTTGGTTGATGAGGAAAATACCGGAATGCAAAATCTGCGTAATGTTGCAAAAAGTGCCTTTTTGGGAGGTAATCTTGGAATTGGGGTCGATTTAGGTTTTTCTTACTATTTAAATGATCAAACAAAAATTACCGGGAGCGTGCTTGATCTTGGCTTTATTAACCAGAAAAAGGATGTCGAAAATTACAGATACTACGGAAATTATCAAACCGATGGAATAGAATTGGATTTTCCCACGCCGGGGGAAGGTAGGCCACCTTATTGGGACATTTGGGAAGATGATCTTGACAGGAAGTTGCAGGATGAGACTTTATACGATTCTTATGTAACCTGGCGCCCGTTAAAGTTGAACGCCTCCATTGATTTTGGTATAAACGAAGATACAGAACCCTGCAATTGTCACCGCCCCACCGGCAGGAGACGATATTTACAACATTTTGGCCTGCAATGGTTCGCGATTAGGAGACCCAGAGGATTTATTCATGCCCTTACATTGGCCTACGACAAAAAATTTTCCAACAGCTTTAGTGGTAAAGTAACTTACACTGCAGATTCTTATTCTTTTTCCAACATTGGGCTTCTGGTTTCTACCAGTTTTAAGAAATTTAATTTTTATCTTGCTGCAGATAATCTTTTGGAATATCCAAACCTGGCAAAGGCAAACAGTTTAAATGTACAGCTGGGTTTACAGCTAATTTTAAACAGAGAATGAAAAAGCTACTTGTAATATTTTTTATCATTGGTCAAATATCTTTTTGTAGTGCACAGGAATTTTACGTGCGCGTACCCGATAGGTTTGAGTTTTTAGATGAAGAGAATGAGTATCAGTTAAATGCGCTTGCGGCTTTCCTTTTAGAAAAACACGGCTTCGAAGTGCTTTATAAGAAAGAAACGCCACCGGGAGTTGATCCATGCCAGGTATTAACAGCGGCGATCGATAATAAATCAAATCTTTTCAGGTCAAAAGTGCAGCTGAAACTTCAGGATTGCACCCAAAACACCGTTTTTACTTCGGAAGAAGGAAAAAGCAAAGAGAAAGATTATAAAAAGGGATTTCACGAGGCCTTGCGGGAAGCTTTTCAAAGTTTGAAAAATTTTGATCTAGGGCAATTGACAGTCTCTGATGTGAATGCTACAAAAATTGACAGGAAAGTCGTACCAGCCGTAACTTCGGTCGAAGAAAAGGATGAAGTTGAAGATATAGTTCCTGAAACGTCAGAAGAAAAAACAAATGACAAATTATTTAGGAATGGAAATCAACTTTATGAGTTGAAAAGTAATTCCGCAGGCTTTGCTCTTTTTAAAGAGGGCGAAGACGAAAAATTTGCGACGCTTTTAAAATCGGGGAGTGGTACTAATTATATTTATTCTTCAAAAAACCTGCAGGGAAATGCCTTTTTTGAAGCATCAGGAAATTTAGTCGTAGAATATCTTGATGCCAATTCCGGCCAGTTAATTTCAGTAAAATATGAACTACAGGATTAGTAGCCGTATTTCGTTTTCCATCGCTTTTTAAGAAAATCTCTTTGAGCTTGTTCCCGCGAATTATTTCCGGGCTCATAAAGCCTGGTATTTGAGATCTCGTCGGGCAGAAATTCCGTTTCCGAAAAGTTTCCTTCGTAATTGTGGGCATATTTGTAATCCTGTCCGTAGCCCAGGTCTTTCATTAATTTTGTGGGGGCATTTCTAATAGATAAAGGCACGGGAAGATTCCCGGTTTTCTTTACCAGCTGCTGTGCTGTGTTAATTGCTTTGTAGGAAGCGTTGCTTTTGGGTGAAGTTGCGAGATAGGTTGTGCATTGGCTCAATATAATGCGCGATTCGGGGTGACCAATGGTGGAAATCGCCTGGAAGGTATTGTTTGCCATAATTAGAGCTGTGGGATTGGCGTTGCCAATATCTTCACTTGCCAGGATGAGCAGGCGGCGCGCAATAAATTTTACATCTTCGCCTCCTTCAATCATTCTTGCGAGCCAGTAAACAGCCGCGTTTGGATCACTGCCTCGAATTGATTTTATAAAAGCGGAAATAATATCATAATGCTGCTCTCCGGTTTTGTCATATAAAACGGTGTTTTGCTGCACCTTTTTGAGTACCATGTCATTGGTTATCTTCACTTCTTTTCCTTCTTCGGAAGTCACTAAAAGCTCAAATATGTTCAGAAGTTTTCTGGCATCGCCGCCACTTAAACGTAAAAGTGCTTCAGTTTCGGTAAGTTCTACCTTTTTAGCGGCAATGACAGCGTCTTCCCGAATCGCCCTTTTCAAAAGATCAATAAGGTCATCTTTGGAAAAAGGGTTGAGCACGTAAACCTGACATCTGGAAAGAAGTGCCGGGATGACTTCAAAGCTTGGATTTTCGGTTGTGGCTCCCATGAGCGTTACCCAGCCTTTTTCAACCGCGCCGAGCAAGGAATCCTGCTGCGATTTGCTAAACCGGTGAATTTCGTCAATGAAAAGAATAGGGTTTTTGGTAGTGAAAAGTCCGTCGCTTTTCTTGGCTTTTTCAATGACTTCCCGCACATCTTTTACTCCGCTACTAATGGCACTTAGCGTAAAAAATGGCCTGCCCGATTCATTTGCAATAATGTTCGCGAGCGTTGTTTTGCCCACCCCGGGAGGTCCCCAAAAGATCATACTGGGAACAAGTCCCTGCTTTATCTGGCTTCTTAGAGCGCCATTTTCGCCAATAAGATGCTGCTGACTTAAATAATCATCCAGTTTTTTAGGTCTTAGCCGTTCTGCCAGTGGTTCATTCATGCTGTAAAAGTAGGAATTAAAAAAGTTTCAAAAAAGCCAACAGAAATGGCATTTTTGAATGGATTTATTCCCGAAGGATGACAAAGTAGCAGAAACAGGAAACTGGTTGATTTTTTGTAATATAGAATATTGAGAATTTTGAAAAGTGAAACAAAAGGAGTCATTTATATTTACGCCGGGAGTTTTAGGATATCCTATCTCTTTTGTTCTTATTATATGGATCGTCTTCTGGTTTGAAATACGGTTTGGATTTGATTTCACCAGGTTCGGGGTTTATCCGCAAACCCTTAAAGGCTTGAGAGGGATTATTTTCTCCCCTTTTATACACAGCAACATAAAACATCTATTTAACAACACCATTCCACTTTTTGTGCTGTCGCTCTCTCTGTTCTATTTTTACAGAAGTTTGAGCTGGAAGATTTTGTTCTTCGGACTTTTATTGAGCGGATTTTTGACCTGGCTTATTGGTAGGCCCGCATACCACATAGGTGCCAGCGGAATTATTTATGTGCTTGCTTCATTCCTCTTCTTTAAAGGCATTTTTTCCAGGCATTATCGGCTGGTGGCACTTTCGCTTATCGTGGTCTTTCTCTATGGAGGCCTGTTGTGGTATGTTACTCCTGTAGACCCAAAGATTTCGTGGGAAGGACATCTTTCAGGATTAATTTCGGGCCTTCTTTTTTCACTTATTTATAGAAAAGACATTGCGCAACCGCCCAAATATGAATGGGAGCAGGAAACGTATAAAGAGGAAGATGATCCTTTTATGCGGCACTTTGATGAAAACGGAAACTTTATTGAAAATCCTGATGGTGACGAGCCTGATTACGTGTACCATTTCAAAAAGCATAATCCAAAGGAGAGGGAATAAAGTCCTTCAAAAATGACATTTTTGAAGGATTAGTTCTACTGGCTTTACTTTAGAATGAACAGTTTGTCTACTGAAAAAAAATCAAAATCTATAGTCGCTGGCGAAGGACTTCATAAAGAAAAGCTCCACAGGCTACAGAGACGTTCAAAGATCCTGTACTACCTTTCATGGGCAGTTTTGCCTTATCGTCTACAATCTTTAAAACCGAAGGTGAAATCCCTTTACCTTCATTTCCTATTATAAGGGCTAGCGGCTGAGAAAGGTCCTTGTCGTATAGAAGATCACTGGTTTTTTCAGTTGCGGCGATAACTTTTACTTCGGAAGCCTGCATAAAGTAGATGGCATCTTTTATATGATCTACTTTGCAGATAGGGATTTTAAAGATGGCGCCTGCAGAAGTTTTTACAGTATCAGCAGTTACGGGAGCGCCTCCTTTTTTCTGAATAATGATTCCATCAACGCCGCAGCATTCTGCGGTTCTAATAATGGCTCCAAAATTTCGAACATCATCCAGCTGATCCAAAAGCAGGAAAAGGGGAGTGGTTTCTTTTTGAATAGTAGCGGTAACCATTTGTTCAAGAGAAACAAATTCAATGGGAGAAATAGTCGCTACTACTCCCTGGTGATTTCCCTTAACCAGTTTATTAAGTTTTTCTACCGGTACATAAGAAACATTGTATTCGCGGGAGGACATGTGTTGTTGTAAGTCCTGAAAAAGCTGCCCCGAAAGACCTTTTTGAATATAGATCTTATCAATTGTTTTATTGCTTTGAATGGCTTCTATTACAGCATGCAGTCCAAATATTCTAGTTGTTTCTTCCATAAGGCAAATATAGGTATAAAAAAACCACCCTAAAAAGGGTGGTTTTCGGCATTTTCAAAAAATTACAATCAAAAGTTTACTCCTGGTCCCACCATACAAGAGATGTATTGCTGTCTTGCGCCGGAGATAGGTTTGAAACTCCTGCCTGATAGTTGGCATTGTTCAGGTTGATCTCGTTTACAGGATAAAGATATCTTGTTGGAATTCCACCATCGTTCAATGGATCTGGTGACGGAGTTAAATTTGGCCATCCAGTTCTTCTCCACTCATTCCATGCAAGGAAACCTTGTGGGAATAAAGCTGCCCATTTCTCTTCTCCAATAACCTGCAGGATGCCGGTTTCTGAAGCGTCTTCTAATCGGCTCGCAGCAAATGCTTCAGCATCTTCAGTAATAACCATTGGTTCAAGCCCTGCAGCTTCAACGTGAGCACCTGTACCAAATTTCTCTGAAGTTGCAGTAAAGGACTGGATTATTCCTGTCTCTAGCATAGCTTCTGCGTCTTCGCCTGTCCATCCAAGTTCAGCAGCCTCAGCTCTGTTAAGATAAGTGTATGCAGAGGTGAGAATTGGGAATGGCGCGATAGGAGAGGTGATGTAAGTCGAAATTCTTGCATTTGTTCCTTCGGCAACTCCTTCCTGTACACCGTACACTAATCCCGGTGCCTCTGGTGCAGTTGAGTATACACGTAATCTTTCATCAAACATATCGTTTGAGTAATCTTCGGCATCTCCCTGAAGAGCATCCTGCATGAATTCAGACATGTTATAATCTGCTGGTCTAAAGGCAACCCATGGGTTGTCTAAGGTAGCAACGTTTACCGGAGTGTACCATGCTTCTTGCGGTATAGTTTCGATAACTCCATACTCGTTGTTAAGAGCGGCCTGAAATTCTGTAGCAGCAGTGCCAGCTAACTCAGTTTCGCTCATTTGGATAGTTACACTTAAAAGCAAAGAGTTTGCAAATCTTCCCCATGCCTCAACGTCACCTCCGTAAAAGATGTCACCTTGTGCACCCATTTCTTCCGGGTTAAGCATATCTCTGGCTTCCTTTAATTCACTAATGAAATCCTGATAGATCTCTTCTTGTGGAGTATAGGCCGGAGATTGTATCTCAGGGTTAAGTGCTTCCATATAAGGAATGTCTCCGTAAGTGTCTGTAAGACGCTTAAAAATTATAACCTTCATGATCCTGGCAACGGCTACCTGATTGTTAACAGATCCATTTGCCTGGTAAGCAGGAGTTGATGTTACACCTTCATCTTGAGATACATTAATGATCTGTTGAAGGTTCTGTAAGGTTTGCACGTAATATGGCTCCCAATCTACAGGAGTTTCGGCGTACCTTGAGGGATCAGGGTAACTTGGCTGTGCCTGGTACTGCACATAAAGATGTGGGTTTCCAAGCCAGTCTCTAAAGCCAATACCCGCAGTAAATTGACGCTGTGCGGCAGTTAGAAGTGCGCCCGAATTTAGTTCTAGTGAACCGTTACGGTTTTCATTGGTGTCGCCAAAGTCTACTGTCTCACAAGAACCTAAAGACAATAGCATCACTGCCACCAACAATATTAAATTGTACTTTTTCATTATTTTTTATTTAAAATGTTAACTTAATGTTCATACCATAGCTTCTTACGCTTGGTAGCTGAGCATCCTCACCCCAGGGCTGTGAAAGCTCAGATGGGTCCCAACCATGGGTGTTGTCATCAGCAACAGCGATCAACCAAAGGTTACGTCCAATGATGCTGATGCTGGCAGAATCAAATACATTATTTACAAGACTTCCAGGCATTCTGTAAGTTAAACTAACGTCTCTTAGTTTAATATAGTCTGCGTCATGAACATATTCTTCAGCAATAATGTTTGAATTGAACTGACCATAGTAAGTTACTGCATTTACATACGTATCCGCTTCTCCTGTTGGAGTCACCACTGTTTCACCCTGATCATTTGTTGTAATGTCTGCATAAACACCTGTTACGTGTACTCCTCCACCTGCATCAACAGCATCACGTACGTTATTTCCACGGTCATTAATTGCTGCAGTTCTTTCAGTTAAACCTGAGTAGTCACCCCACATTTCTGAAAGAGAGAAGAAATTTCCACCTTTCTGAAAATCTACAGAAGCCATAAGGCTAAAGTTTTTGTAAGTAAAGGTATTTACTAAACCACCTGTAAAATCTGGAAGAATACTTCCAAGGTACTGGTCAGTTTGATAAGCATATGTTCCGTCCGGACGTACAACTCGGTTACCATCGTTATCATATACAAATCCTGTGCCACGTAATTGACCCCATTCTTCACCTACTCGGTGAACGATGTTTACAAAATCCCAGGTATCCTGGTTAGAAAGGGTACCTGCTCCGGCACCGGTAATAGACGTAAGATCGCCTGGTAAGCTTAGAATGGTAGAACTGTTTGTCGCCCAGTTTGCCAGTAAATTCCAGGTAAAATCTTCGGTCTTTATGATGTTTGCATCAAGTGAAAGTTCAATACCTTCTCTTTCAGATTCCCCTGCATTCGTTAAGAAGTCAGAATAACCTGTTGCTGACGAAATGGTAATAGGAATAATCTCATTTTCACGGTGCTCATTGTAGTATGTCGCAGAGAAACCTAAGCGGTTATTAAGAAATCTAAGGTCAACCCCAAACTCATACGAGGTATTCATGGCCGGTTCGATGTTTGGATCAATTAACCTTGAACGGTCATACTGTAGGACTCTTCCGTTGTATAGGTCGCTTCCAAGAGGATATACAGGGTTTAAGGCCAAAGCACCCACATCATCACCTACCTGTGCCCAACCACCACGAATTTTTCCAAAAGTAAAAATATCGTTGTTGTTAAGCAGCTCGGTAAAAATGAAGTTACCACCAATAGAAGGATACGTGTACCCATTGTTGTCTGCGGGAAGTGCAGAACTCCAGTCACGGCGAATGGATGCATCAAGATAAATCATGTCATCATAACCAAGGGAAATATTTCCATAGATACTGTTTACCTGCTTCTCATTTTCGAAGGCTGTTGCCGTAAGTCTTTCTCTTGAGTTTGAATACGTATAAACATCTGGAAGGATCAAGCCACCACTATCAGAGTTGGTTTGACTCATATCATTTTGAAAGTAATAAAAGCTGTTTTTACGGATGTTTCCTCCTACAAAAGCCGTAACATCAAAGATTTCAAAATCCTGATCATAAGCTAATCTTGCCTGATAATTATCTTCTACACTGGATTCATAGCGTCTTCCAAAAGAGTTAACCCACTCATTATATAATGCCGGAGCGGCAGAGAACTCTATTAGATAAGGAACTTTCCAAACTCTGTTATATTTACTTTCGTTTCTTGAAACCTGAACAGTTGCTTCGAAGTTATCCAGAAAAGAGTAAGAAGCGTGTACATCTCCTAACAGTGTTGTTGTTTCACGATTGTTCTCATAAAGACTCAACCAGTCATAAGGGTTGAACCAGAAAGCAGGTTTTTTAAAATCCAGGTCACCAATGTCTTCGCCGGCAGCCCATGCATCTAATCCCCAGTTGTTCCAGGATGCAAGATATCCTTCAGTAGTAGTTAGACCCTGAAGTTCTCTCAGCTTGCTCATATCGATGTTTCTTGCAAACCAGGAGTTGAAAGATCCTGTAGTCTGGTTTCCATAGTCATCTGCAAATTCTCCTGAGACATTTCCTACGGTATAATTAGCATTTACACCAACAGAAAAATTGTCTGTAAGGTTAAAGTCAAAAGCTGCTGTAATGAAGTTTTTGTCAAGACTAGATTCTGGAATAACACCTGTTTGTTGAAGGTTTGTAAATGACAAACGTGCAGTATAATCTTCACCACCTCCGGTTAAAGATACTATGTTCTTAAATGTTGATCCTGTATCGTAGAAATTTCTAATGTTGTCAGGGTGCGCTTCCCATGTGTCGGTTTGTCCGAAGTAAGGACTGTTTTGGTACATTGCGTACCATGGAATGTAAGGTTCCCCGTCAAATCTTGGTCCCCAGCTTTCGTCGGCATAAACGTTGCCGTTGAAATATCTTTGCCCGTCGAAAACCTGCATGTAATCCGGGTAAGGTCCACCTGAAATTCCAAAGACGGAGAAATTGTATCCTGCATCAAAATCAAATGTTCCAAATTCAGCTTCACCTGAATATCCCTGTCCATATAGGTTTTGGTAATCCATCATTCTACCTACTTCATCAAAGGATACAGAACTGGTAATTTCTATTCCAATTCTATCAGATTCTCCACCTCTTTTGGTAGTAATCTGTACAACTCCATTAGAAGCCCTTTGGCCGTAAAGAGCTGTTGCGTTTGGTCCTTTAAGAACGTTTAGGGTTGCAACGTTACTCATGTCAATCACGTTAGGATCCGTTGTTGGAATTCCATCAATTACATATAAAGGATCGGCATCAGATGTTAAAGAAATTCCACCCCTAATACGAATTCCACCAGACTCTCCAAGTTTTGAACCTGCTTGAGCATTAATCTGAACCCCTGCCACTTTACCTGCTAAAGCAGATTTTATGTTGGTATCTTCTGTAATGTTAAGCTCTTCGGCATTAACGGTTTGAGATGCATACGGCAAGGTTTTTTCCGCCCTTCTAATTCCCAGGGCAGTCACAACAACTTCGTCGAGCTGAGCTGCATCTGGAGATAAGGTTACATCAATCCTGGGAGAATCCTGGAAAGTAACTTCAATTGTTTCCATTCCAAGAAAAGAGAAAACCAATACTTCCCCGTTACTAGCTTCAATGGAATAGTTTCCATCAAAATCGGTTTGTGTACCACGGGTGGTCCCCTGGATTAAAACGTTTACACCCGGTAAGGGCATTCCGTTGTCATCGGTCACTGTTCCCGTGACCGTCTGTAGTTCTTGTGCAAAAGTCATTTGCACGACTAACACTAGTAGTAGTGTTAGAATTCCACTAAACTTTGTTTTCATTTTTTAAATTTGTTTGAATTAGCCAATGCCAAATTTGATAATAAATTGTTAACCGAACAACTTTTTCGCATCAAAACTTCCTGTTTGTTGCGTTATCAGTACCCTTTTTATGTTTTTTTTAACTTAAATTCCGCTGCTTATTTAAGTGGTGATCTGCTGCTGCGCCGCCAGCTAGAGGGGAATTTGAAGATTCTTTGAGAAGTTACCTGTTGCTGGCTATTTTGAGGTGAAAATCTTTTTAAGGTAATTTTAACCGGGAGTTAATAAAAGCTTATGTAAAATGTATGTGAGAGGATCTTACCAAAAATAATTGAAAATGCTTTTTTAAAGCGTAATATAATCTATTAGGGAATTTCTTGATAAAGTTAGGCTGATTTTAGAGCTCAATTTTGTTGCTTAAAATAAATGCCTCTGAAAATTAATTAATTATGATTTGAATATTTGTTTTTTAATTCTACCTTTGCAGACCCTAAAAAAAGGGAGTTTTATTTAACAACAATTAGTGTAAAAGAAATTATGCCAACAATTTCACAATTAGTACGAAAAGGAAGAGCCAAGATTACCAAGAAGAGTAAATCGGCTGCTTTGGATTCGTGCCCTCAACGTAGAGGGGTTTGTACACGTGTTTACACCACTACACCTAAAAAACCAAATTCTGCAATGCGTAAAGTTGCAAGGGTAAGGTTGACAAACGGTAAAGAGGTGAACGCCTACATTCCCGGAGAAGGGCACAACCTGCAAGAGCACTCGATAGTATTGGTTAGAGGCGGAAGGGTTAAAGATTTGCCTGGAGTTAGGTATCACATCGTTCGTGGAGCTTTAGACACCGCTGGTGTAGAAGGTAGAACGCAGCGTAGATCTAAGTACGGAGCGAAGCGACCTAAGAAGTAATTAAAAACTTTTAATGTAAAGAAATGAGAAAAAGACAGGCGAAGAAAAGGCCACTTTTACCAGATCCAAAATTTAATGATCAGTTAGTAACCAGGTTTGTTAACATGATGATGTGGGATGGTAAGAAGTCTGTAGCCTTTAAGGTTTTCTACGATGCTATTGCTATTGTGGAAGAGAAAAAACAAGATGACGAAAAAACTGCCCTTGAGCTTTGGAAAGATGCTCTTTCTAATGTTATGCCACACGTAGAAGTACGTAGCCGTAGAGTTGGTGGAGCTACTTTTCAGATTCCAATGCAAATAAGACCAGATCGTAAGGTTTCGACTGCAATGAAGTGGTTGATTAGCTATGCGAGAAAGCGTAATGAGAAATCAATGGCGCAGAGATTAGCTGCTGAAGTTTTGGCTGCAGCTAAAGAAGAAGGAGCGGCTGTTAAGAAAAGGGTAGATACTCATAAAATGGCTGAAGCTAATAAAGCATTCTCACACTTTAGATTCTAAGAAATGGCACAAAGAGATTTAAAATTTACCAGAAATATAGGTATTGCTGCGCATATTGATGCCGGTAAGACGACAACTACAGAGCGTATATTATTTTATACGGGTATTAGTCATAAAATTGGTGAGGTTCATGATGGTGCTGCTACCATGGACTGGATGGAGCAGGAGCAGGAGCGTGGGATTACCATTACTTCGGCTGCAACCCATTGTAAGTGGAATTATCGCGATCAGGAATTCACTGTAAACATTATTGATACTCCCGGGCACGTTGATTTTACCGTGGAAGTTGAGCGTTCTCTACGTGTTCTTGATGGTATGGTTGCATTGTTTAGTGCGGTTGATGGTGTTGAACCACAGTCTGAAACCGTCTGGAGACAGGCAGATAAATATAGAGTGCCGCGTTTAGGATTTGTAAATAAAATGGACCGACAGGGAGCTGATTTCTTTAACGTGTGCAGACAGGTTAAAGAAATGTTAGGAGGTAACCCGGTGCCTTTGCAGATTCCTATTGGAGAAGAAATCGACTTTAAAGGGGTTGTAGACCTTATTTCCAAAAAAGCAATTGTTTGGAATGAGGAAGATTTCGGTATGACGTACGAAACAATTGATATTCCTGCAGAATTACAGGATGATGTTAATAAATACAGGGCAGAGTTGGTTGAAGCGGTAGCTGAATACGACGAAGCTCTTATGGAAAAGTTCTTTGAAGACGAGAATTCAATTACTGAAGATGAGATTATAGCTGCACTTAGAGCTGCTACAATAGATATGTCTATTATCCCAATGATGTGTGGATCTGCTTTTAAAAACAAAGGAGTTCAGGCTATGTTGGATGCGGTGATGAGATATCTTCCATCTCCTGTAGATGTAGATGCTATTGTAGGTGTTAATCCTGATACAGATCAAGAAGAGAAGCGTAAGCCAAATGTAGATTCTCCTTTCTCTGCTCTTGCTTTTAAAATTGCTACAGATCCTTTCGTGGGACGACTGGCATTCTTTAGAGTTTATTCGGGAGCGTTGGATGCCGGTTCTTATGTTCAGAACAACCGTTCCGGGAAAAAAGAACGTATTTCACGTATCTACCAGATGCACGCTAACAAACAACAGCCAATTGATAGAATTGAGGCTGGGGATATTGGTGCGGCTGTTGGATTTAAAGATATTAAAACAGGAGATACTTTAACTGACGAGAAACATCCGATCATTCTTGAATCGATGTCTTTCCCTGATCCTGTAATTGGTATTTCTGTGGAGCCTAAGACTAAGGCAGATGTTGATAAAATGGGTATGGCTTTGGCTAAACTGGCTGAAGAGGATCCAACTTTTCAGGTGAAGACTGATGAAGTTTCCGGACAAACTATTATCTCAGGAATGGGTGAGCTTCACCTTGAAATTCTTGTAGATCGTTTAAAAAGGGAATTTAAGGTTGAAGTGAATGAGGGTCAGCCTCGTGTGGAATATAAGGAAACTGTTACCAGAGAAGCAGATCACAGAGAGGTTTATAAAAAACAATCTGGTGGTCGTGGTAAATTTGGTGATATTGTATTTACATTAGGGCCTGCAGATGAAGACTTTAAAGGTCCTGGTCTGCAATTCGTTGATGAGATCAAAGGTGGACGTATTCCTAAAGAATTTATTCCTTCAGTAGAAAAAGGATTTAGAGAGGCTATGAAAACCGGACCTATGGCAGGTTTTACCATGGATACTTTGAAAGTAGTTCTTAAGGATGGGTCTTTCCACCCTGTGGATTCCGATCAACTTTCCTTTGAGTTGGCTGCGAAAATGGGATATAAAGTAGCGGCTAAAAAGGCTGGTGCTGTAATCCTTGAGCCAATCATGAAAGTAGAAGTGGTTACTCCAGAAGAGAATATGGGTGATATAGTAGGAGATTTGAACAGACGTCGTGGGCAGGTGAACAACATGTCCGACAGATCTGGAGCTAAGGTAATCAAAGCTGAAGTGCCCTTATCTGAGATGTTTGGATATGTAACTACCTTGCGTACCCTTTCTTCGGGACGTGCAACCTCTACTATGGAATTCTCTCATTATGCCGAAACTCCTTCTAATATTTCAGAAGCAATTATGAAGGCAGAAAAGGGAACCGCTAACGAATAATTATCAGGAAAATGAGTCAGAAAATCAGAATAAAACTAAAATCTTACGATCATAACCTGGTAGATAAATCTGCCGAGAAGATTGTAAAAACCGTAAAAAGTACGGGTGCTGTAGTGACGGGGCCAATTCCGTTGCCAACACACAAAAAGATCTTTACCGTATTGCGTTCTCCTCACGTTAATAAAAAATCGAGGGAGCAATTTCAGTTAAGTTCTTATAAAAGGTTACTTGATATATATAGCTCTTCATCTAAAACTATTGATGCTCTTATGAAGCTTGAATTGCCAAGTGGAGTAGAAGTTGAGATTAAGGTGTGATGACGCTGCATCCTTTCAAAAGGATGTGTAACATGTCCCGAGCAGTTGGCGAGGGAAAAACGGAGAAAAATGCATTCAGGATTGGAAGTGTTTTTTCAATCCTGAATATTTTTAAATAAATAATTTAATACTTAATTAATAATTATGTCTGGGTTAATAGGAAGAAAGATTGGCATGACCAGCATTTTTGACGAGAACGGGAAAAACATTCCTTGTACCGTTATTGAAGCAGGTCCATGCGTGATTACCCAAGTCAGAACCAAAGAGGTTGACGGGTACGAAGCTCTTCAACTTGGTTTCGATGACAAAAAGACTGCTAATAAAGCTGCTGAAGGGCATGCTAAAAAGGCCGGAGGTGCAGCAATGCGCAAAGTCGTTGAATTCAAGGGATTTGAAGGAGAGCACAAACTAGGTGATAGCATCACTGTTGAGCACTTTACTGAAGGAGAATTTGTTGATGTTTCCGGTGTAAGTAAAGGTAAAGGTTTTCAGGGTGTTGTAAAGCGCCACGGATTTGGTGGAGTTGGGCAGTCCACTCACGGCCAGCATAACCGATTGAGAGCTCCTGGTTCCATTGGTGCGGCTTCATATCCTGCGAGAGTATTCAAAGGAATGCGTATGGCCGGAAGAATGGGTGGTGATAAAGTAAAAGTAGAAAACCTAAGAGTTTTAAAAGTGGTTGCTGAGAAGAATCTTCTTGTAGTTAAAGGAGCAGTTCCGGGTCACAAAAACTCTTACGTAATCATTCAAAAGTAATGGAAGTAGCAGTTTTAGATATAAAAGGAAAAGAAACAGGGAGAAAGGCAAACCTTTCTGATGCTGTTTTTGGAATAGAGCCTAATAACCATGCTGTTTATCTTGATGTAAAGCAATTTTTGGCAAATCAACGCCAGGGAACGCATAAAGCAAAGGAACGTGCAGAAATTGCAGGATCTACGCGTAAGATCAAGAAACAAAAAGGTACTGGTACTGCCCGTGCGGGAAGTATTAAGTCTCCTATTTTTAAAGGAGGTGGAAGAGTTTTTGGTCCAAGGCCAAGAAATTACTCTTTTAAGTTAAATAAAAACTTGAAGAGACTTGCACGTAAATCTGCATTGTCTCTTAAGGCGAGTGGTAACTCTATTATAGTTGTAGAAGATTTTTCATTTGATACTCCAAAAACTAAAAACTTCACAGAAGTTTTAAAGGCCTTAGGACTAGATAATAAAAAATCTTTGATAGTGTTGGGTGACACAAATAAAAATGTATATTTGTCCTCACGCAATTTGAAGGCCTCTGAAGTTGTAAGTGCTTCAGAATTAAGTACTTACAAAATAATGAATGCAAATAATGTTGTGTTTTTGGAGGGGTCTCTAGAAGGAATTGAGTCGAATTTAAGTAAATAAGCATTATGAGTATCTTAATAAAACCTATTATTACAGAGAAAGCCACGTCTGATAGTGAACTAAACAATCGTTTCGCTTTTGTGGTTTCTAATAATGCGAATAAGATTGAAATTAAAGATGCGGTTGAGGCTGCCTATGGAGTTTCAGTTACTAAAGTTCGTACGATAAATGTCCGTCCAGACAGAAAAACCCGTTACACAAAGACGGGTGTTGTCACTGGTAAAACCAGTGCTTATAAAAAAGCACTAGTACAGGTGGCGGAAGGTGAAACTATTGATTTATATAGTAATCTCTAAGATTAAAAAATGTCAGTTAGAAAATTAAAACCAATTACCCCCGGGCAGCGATTTAGAGTAGTAAACGGATATGACGCGCTTACTGCTGATAAGCCGGAGAAGAGTTTATTGGCTCCGAACAAAAAGTCTGGTGGTAGAAACAGTCAGGGAAAAATGACCATGCGCTATATTGGTGGTGGTCATAAAAGACGTTACAGAATTATTGATTTTAAAAGGGACAAGCATGGAATTCCTGCTACTGTTGCTTCTATTCAATATGATCCTAACAGAACGGCTTTTATTGCGCTATTGAATTATCAGGATGGTGAAAAGCGATATGTTATTGCTCAAAATGGACTTCAGGTTGGGCAGAATATAGTATCTGGTGCCGAAGCAGTTGCTCCGGAGATTGGGAATGCAATGCCATTGTCAAACATTCCTTTGGGTACTATTATCTCTTGTATCGAGTTGAGACCTGGACAGGGGGCTGTTATGGCTCGTAGTGCAGGAGCTTTTGCTCAATTAATGGCGAGAGAAGGGAAGTATGCAACCATTAAATTACCTTCGGGAGAAATCAGAAGGGTATTGGCTACTTGTATAGCAACAATTGGAGCTGTGTCTAACAGTGATCATCAGTTGTTGGTGTCAGGTAAAGCTGGTAGAAACAGATGGTTGGGTAGAAGGCCTAGAACAAGACCGGTTGTAATGAACCCTGTAGATCACCCAATGGGTGGTGGGGAAGGCCGATCTTCTGGAGGTCACCCGCGTTCAAGAAAAGGTTTACCTGCTAAAGGTTTCAGAACCCGATCTAAGACGAAGTCGAGTAATAAGTATATTGTAGAACGTAGAAAGAAATAATAAGATATGGCACGTTCATTAAAAAAAGGACCTTACGTTCACTATAAATTAGAGCAAAAAGTTGCGCAAAACACCGAGTCTGGAAAGAAAACGGTTATTAAGACCTGGTCAAGGGCTTCTATGATCACACCAGATTTTGTTGGGCAAACTATTGCTGTGCATAACGGACGTCAATTCGTTCCTGTGTATGTTACGGAGAACATGGTAGGTCACAAACTAGGTGAATTTTCACCAACAAGATCTTTTAGGGGTCATGCTGGTGCTAAAAATAAAGGTAAAAAATAATTGAAGCTATGGGAGTTCGTAAAAGAGAAAGAGCAGAGCAAATAAAAGAAGCTAAGAAGCAAATAGCTTTTGCTAAACTAAATAACTGCCCTACTTCGCCAAGAAAAATGCGTTTGGTCGCAGATCTAGTTCGAGGTGAGAAAGTAGAAAAAGCGCTTCATATTTTAAAATTCAATTCTAAAGATGCATCACGCAGTTTAGAGAAATTGTTATTGTCGGCTATTTCAAACTGGCAAAACAAAAATGAAGATGCGAGTATTGAGGATGCTGAACTGTTTGTAAAAGAGATTCGCGTGGATGGTGGGAGTATGTTGAAGAGACTACGTCCTGCGCCACAGGGTCGCGCACATAGAATAAGAAAACGTTCCAATCACGTTACACTTGTGCTTGGAGAGAACAATAATACACAAAGCTAAGAAAGAGTATGGGACAAAAAACAAATCCAATCGGGAATCGTCTTGGTATCATTAGAGGATGGGAATCCAACTGGTACGGAGGAAATGACTACGGTGATAAAATCGCCGAAGACGATAAGATTAGAAAGTACATCCATGCTCGTTTATCAAAAGCGAGTGTATCCAGAGTAATTATTGAGCGTACGCTTAAGCTTGTAACCGTTACTATCACCACTGCCCGTCCTGGTATTATTATTGGGAAAGGTGGACAGGAGGTAGACAAGCTTAAAGAGGAGCTTAAGAAAATTACCGACAAGGAAGTTCAGATCAACATCTTCGAAATTAAAAGGCCAGAACTTGACGCTCATTTAGTAGCCTCAAGTATTGCAAGGCAAATCGAGAATCGTATCTCTTACCGTCGTGCAATAAAAATGGCTATTGCGGCTGCAATGAGGATGAATGCTGAAGGTATTAAAGTTGAAATTTCAGGTCGTTTAAACGGTGCTGAGATGGCGCGTTCAGAAGGTTATAAAGATGGACGTATTCCTTTGTCGACTTTTAGAGCCGATATTGATTATGCTTTGGTTGAGGCACACACTACTTATGGTAGGTTGGGTGTAAAAGTATGGATCATGAAAGGTGAGGTATACGGTAAAAGAGAACTTTCTCCACTTGTTGGGATGTCCAAAAAACAAGGAGGAAAAACCGGAGCCGGACGAGGTGGTGCTAATAAATCACGTCGTAGAAAGTAATTTTTTAAAGTAAAGAAAAATGTTACAGCCTAAAAGAACAAAATATCGCAAAATGCAAAAGGGCCGCATGAAAGGAAATGCTCAAAGAGGGCATAGACTTTCTAATGGAACTTTTGGAATCAAGTCATTAGACTCGAATTTTGTGACTGCAAGACAAATAGAAGCTGCACGTATTGCTGCTACCCGTTATATGAAAAGAGAAGGTTCGTTGTGGATTAAAATTTTCCCAGACAAACCTATTACAAAAAAGCCTCTTGAAGTACGTATGGGTAAAGGTAAAGGTGCTGTAGAATATTGGGCAGCAGTTGTAAAACCTGGAAGAATTCTTTTCGAAATAGGAGGAGTACCATTTGATGTTGCTAAGGAGGCCTTGCGTCTTGCAGCTCAAAAACTACCTGTAAAAACTAAGTTCATTGTAGCTAGAGATTATCAAGCTTAATTAGAGACGTTATGAAACAATCAGAAGTAAGAGAATTGTCTGTAGCAGAATTACAGGAAGAACTTGGGAAGTCAAGAAAAGCATATTCCGATTTGAAAATGGCTCACGCAGTATCGCCATTAGAGAACCCGATACAGTTAAGAACTGTAAGAAGATCTATAGCGCGTATTGCTACAGAGTTAACTAAAAGAGAACAACAATAAGTGTTATTCTGCTGAAAATGGAAAAAAGAAACTTAAGAAAAGAACGTATAGGTGTTGTTACCAGTAATAAGATGACGAAATCAATAGTGGTTTCTGAAACTAAAAAAGTAAAACACCCCATGTATGGAAAATTCGTTTTGAAAACGAAAAAATATGTGGCACACGACGAAACAAACGACTGCAACGAAGGAGATACTGTAAGGATCATGGAAACAAGACCTTTGAGTAAATCCAAGTGTTGGAGATTAGTAGAAATAATTGAAAGAGCGAAGTAAAAATGGTACAACAAGAGTCTAGATTAAGAGTAGCAGACAATACCGGAGCTAAAGAAGTTTTAGTTATTCGCGTATTGGGCGGTACAAATAGAAGATACGCTTCTGTTGGAGACAAGATAGTTGTCAGCGTTAAAGAAGCTACACCTAACGGTAACGTTAAAAAGGGTGCGGTTTCGACAGCAGTTGTTGTTCGTACCAAGAAAGAAGTGCGCAGGCCGGACGGATCTTATATTCGATTTGATGATAACGCATGTGTCCTTTTAAACCCAACCGGGGAAATGAGGGGAACACGTGTTTTTGGTCCTGTAGCACGTGAACTTCGTGATAAGCAGTTCATGAAGATTGTATCATTGGCACCGGAAGTGCTTTAATACAGAGAAAAAATGAGAAAGCTTAAAATAAAAACAGGAGATACTGTTCGTGTTATAGCCGGAGATCATAAAGGTCAGGAAGGTAAAGTACAACAGGTACTTCTGGATAAGAACAAAGCCATTGTGGAAGGTGTTAACGAGGTTTCTAAGCATGAGAAACCGAGTGCTGCAAATCCACAAGGTGGAATAAAAAAGAAGGAAGCCCCTATCCATATATCCAACTTGTCATTAATTGACAAGAATGGTGAAACTACCAGAGTGGGATATAGGGAAGAGAATGATAAGAAAGTAAGGTTTTCCAAAAAATCCAATGAAGTAATTTAGTTATGGCGTACGTACCAAGACTTAAGCAAGAGTATAAAGAGAGAATTATCTCTTCTCTTACAGAAGAATTCAGCTACTCTAACGTAATGGAGGTTCCAAAACTTGAAAAAATAGTTTTGAGCCGGGGCGTTGGTGCAGCTGTTGCAGATAAAAAACTTATTGATCATGCAGTAGATGAATTAACAGCTATTACAGGTCAAAAAGCGGTAGCGACCATATCAAAGAAAGATGTTGCTTCTTTTAAACTTCGTAAAGGAATGCCAATTGGGGCAAAAGTTACTTTGCGTGGAGAAAGAATGTATGAATTTTTGGATCGTTTAATTACTTCAGCGCTTCCGCGTGTACGTGATTTTAACGGGATCAAAGCTACTGGATTTGACGGTAGAGGAAATTATAACCTTGGAGTTACTGAACAAATTATCTTTCCTGAAATTGATATCGATAAAGTAAATCGTATCAACGGTATGGATATTACGTTTGTTACTACCGCTAATACAGATAAAGAAGCGAAATCGCTGTTAACCGAACTAGGATTACCTTTTAAAAAGCAATAAGTATGGCTAAAGAATCAATGAAAGCCCGTGAGGTGAAGAGACAAAAATTGGTAGATAAGTATGCTGAAAAGCGCAAGGCTTTGAAAGAAGCTGGTGATTACGAGGCATTACAGAAACTTCCAAAAAACTCATCTCCGGTACGTTTGCACAATCGTTGTAAATTAACCGGAAGACCAAGAGGGTATATGAGGCAGTTTGGTATCTCCCGTGTTACTTTTAGGGAAATGGCAAACAATGGATTAATTCCTGGTGTTAAGAAGGCTAGTTGGTAAAATTATAAATTGGAGGAAGGTTCCTGGCTAAAAGCATGGGAAAACCACTTCCGTAAATTGAAATAGATGAATACAGATCCTATTGCAGATTATTTGACAAGAATTAGGAACGCGGTTGCTGCCAGCCATAGAGTTGTAGAGATACCCGCTTCTAATCTTAAAAAGGAAATCACTAAAATTTTATTCGATCAGGGATACATTCTTAGTTATAAATTTGATGATAGTACCGCTCAGGGAACTATTAAAATCGCACTCAAATACGACAAGGTCACTAAAGATTCTGTGATTAAGAAAATTCAACGAATAAGTAAACCTGGTTTGCGTAAGTATGCCGGTGCTAATGAACTTCCAAGAATCCTTAACGGTTTAGGAATTGCCATTGTTTCGACATCTCACGGCGTGATGACAGGAAAACAGGCACAACAGGAAAAAGTTGGCGGCGAGGTATTGTGCTACGTTTACTAATATTTAAAGACGAAAAGAAATGTCAAGAATAGGTAAAAATCCAATCACAATTCCTGAAGGTGTTACAGTAGACCTTAATGACGGAGTTGTTACGGTAAAAGGAAAATTAGGAGAACTTACTCAGAAGATTGAAGATATCGATATGAAAATCGAAGAAGGAGTAATAACTTTTGAGCGTTCTTCAGATAAAAAAGATCTTAAAGCTAAACATGGTTTGTACCGTGCTTTGATCAATAATATGATTGAAGGTGTAGCCAATGGTTATACAAAAGAGCTGGAATTAGTGGGGGTAGGATACAGAGCTTCAAACCAGGGTCAAAAATTAGATCTTGCAGTTGGGTTCTCTCATAACATTATATTAGATTTGGCCCCTGAAATTAAGGTGGAAACAATTTCTGAAAAAGGTAAAAACCCTATCGTGAAATTGACTTCATACGATAAACAGTTGGTAGGCCAGGTTGCTGCTAAAATTCGGTCCTTCCGGGCTCCTGAACCGTATAAAGGAAAAGGAATTAAGTTTAAAGGAGAGCAATTAAGAAGAAAAGCAGGTAAATCAGCTTAATAAGTTTAGATTATGTCAGTGTCAAAACAAGATAGAAGAAATAAAATCAGGAAGAGGATCCGTAGGGATATCACCGGAACTGATGTGCGTCCTAGATTATCAGTATTTAGAAGTAATAAAGAAATTTATGCTCAAATAGTGAATGATGTGGATGGTAAAACATTGGTAGCCGCTTCCTCAAGAGATAAAGATGTTACTTCAGCAGAAGGAAACAAGAGAGAGCAGGCAGCCTTAGTTGGAAAAGCTATTGCTGAAAAGGCTTTGAAAGCCGGGATAGAAACCATTTCTTTTGATAGAAGCGGTTACTTATACCACGGTAGAGTTAAATCATTAGCAGAAGGTGCTCGCGAAGGAGGACTTAAATTCTAGAAGATATGTATCAGGATTATAAAAACGTAGAACTTGTAAAGCCGGGAGGTCTTGAATTAAAAGATCGTTTGGTAGGTGTGCAACGTGTTACTAAAGTTACTAAAGGTGGTAGAGCATTTGGTTTTTCCGCCATTGTAGTAGTTGGTGATGAAAATGGTGTTGTGGGCCACGGGTTAGGAAAGTCAAAAGAGGTGGCAGATGCTATTTCTAAGGCAGTGGAAGACGCAAAGAAAAACCTGGTTCGTATTCCTTTGAACAAAGGTACTTTACCACACGAGCAAAAAGGTAAATACGGTGGCGCCAGAGTTATGTTGCTACCGGCTGCACCTGGTACCGGAGTTATTGCCGGTGGAGCAATTCGTGCGGTACTGGAGTCTGTTGGAGTGCATGATGTACTTTCAAAGAACCAGGGATCTTCAAACCCACATAACGTGGTGAAGGCTACTTTTGATGCTTTGCTGCAATTGAGAAGCGCAGAAACTGTTGCTAAGCAACGTGGTATTTCGCTTGAAAAGGTTTTTAAAGGTTAATACAGGGAAAAATGGGAAAGATAAAAGTAACTCAGGTAAAAAGTGCAATTAAACGCACTCAAAACCAAAAACGTACTTTGGAAGCACTTGGTCTAAAGAAAATAGGGCAGGTTGTGGAGCACGAGAATACGCCAAACATCCTTGGTATGGTAAATAAAGTTAAACACTTGGTTTCCTCTGAGGAAACAAAATAATAAATTCACATGGATTTAAGTAACTTAAAACCTGCAAAAGGTTCAGTTCAAAGTAACAGTAAGCGTGTTGGGCGTGGAGAAGGATCTGGGAAAGGCGGAACTGCCACCCGTGGTCACAAAGGTGCCAAATCACGTTCTGGTTACTCCAGGAAAATAGGATTTGAAGGAGGGCAAATGCCACTTCAGAGACGAGTTCCTAAATTTGGTTTCACTAATATCAATAGAAAAGAATATCAGGGAGTAAATCTGGATGTTCTTCAAACTTTAGTAGACGAAGGCCGAATTACTGATACTGTTGATATGGACGTGTTGGTAGAAAATGGATTAGCTCGTAAAAACGAATTAGTTAAGATATTAGGAAGAGGTGAATTGAAGGCTAAGTTGAAAATATCTGTTCATAAATTTACTGCCTCAGCAAAGCAAGCTATAGAAGCTGCTGGTGGTGAAGCTGTTACTTTATAATAGATAAACAATGAAATTCATCAATACAATAAAGAATATCTGGAAAATTGAGGAGCTAAAAAATCGAATTTTAGTGACCCTTGGTTTATTGTTGGTGTATCGGTTTGGAGCACAGGTTGTGCTTCCGGGAATCGATGCATCTCAATTATCCAATCTGGCCACACAAACAGACGGAGGTCTTTTAGGTCTTCTTAATGCCTTTACGGGAGGAGCATTTTCTAATGCTTCTGTTTTTGCGTTGGGAATTATGCCTTACATCTCTGCTTCTATTGTGGTGCAGTTGATGGGTATTGCTGTTCCCTATCTTCAGAAGTTACAAAAAGAAGGAGAGAGCGGCCGAAGAAAGATCAACCAAATTACTCGCTGGTTAACTATTGCTATTACGTTGGTTCAAGGACCTGGATATATTTACAACCTCTACGCAACTTTACCTTCAAGTGCATTTTTGTTAGGTAATGGTGTGACATTTGTTGTTTCTTCTGTAATAATTCTTGCGACCGGTACCATCTTTGCGATGTGGTTAGGAGAAAAGATTACTGATAAAGGAATTGGAAATGGTATCTCTTTATTGATTATGGTGGGTATCATTGCCACATTACCACAGGCTTTTATTCAGGAATTTGCTTCCAGAGTGCTAGAGTCAAACGGTGGTGCTATTATGATACTTATCGAATTGGTGATTTGGTTTGCAATTATTCTCGCATCTGTAATGTTGGTGATGGCTGTACGACGTATACCTGTGCAATATGCAAGGAGAACAGCGTCTGGAGGATATGAGAAGAATGTTTTTGGATCAAGACAGTACATTCCTTTGAAGTTAAATGCTTCGGGAGTTATGCCGATAATTTTTGCGCAGGCAATCATGTTTATTCCTGCAGCAGTTGCCGGCCTTTCTGAGTCTGAAACTGCCCAGGGAGTGACTGCAGCCTTTAGCGATATATTCGGATTCTGGTACAATTTAGTCTTTGCGTTGTTAATTATAATTTTTACGTACTTTTACACCGCAATTACAGTACCTACCAATAAAATGGCAGATGATTTAAAACGAAGTGGTGGTTTTATTCCCGGGATTCGTCCAGGGTCTGAAACTGCTGACTTTTTAGATAGAATTATGTCTCAAATTACCCTTCCCGGGTCAATATTCCTTGCATTAATTGCAGTGTTCCCTGCAATTATTGTTTCCTTGTTGGGTGTACAACAGGGTTGGGCATTGTTCTTTGGAGGTACTTCGTTATTAATTATGGTTGGAGTTGCAATAGATACTATGCAACAGGTGAATTCTTACTTGTTGAATAGACACTATGATGGATTGATGAAAACCGGTAAAAACAGAAAAGCAGTAGCATAATGGCAAAACAACCGGCGATAGAACAGGACGGAACAATTGTTGAAGCATTGTCTAACGCAATGTTCCGGGTAGAATTGGAAAATGGTCACATCGTGACTGCACATATTTCGGGGAAGATGCGTATGCATTACATTAAGTTGTTACCCGGGGACAAAGTGAAATTAGAAATGAGCCCTTACGATTTATCGAAGGCTCGAATAACTTACAGATACTAATAACTATGAAAGTTAGAGCATCAATTAAAAAGAGAAGTGCCGACTGCAAAATTGTTCGAAGAAAAGGCAGACTGTACGTAATAAACAAAAAGAATCCAAAATTTAAACAAAGACAAGGGTAGTTATGGCTAGAATTGCAGGTGTTGATATACCAAAACAAAAGCGAGGCGTTATAGCATTGACCTATATCTTCGGAATTGGAAAGAGCAGGGCGCAAGAGATCCTTCAGGAAGCCAATGTTGAGGAAGGCAAAAAAGTTTCAGATTGGAACGATGATGAAATCGGGAGAATTCGTGAAGCGGTTGGTGGCTACAAGATTGAAGGTGAATTACGTTCAGAAGTTCAGTTGAGCATTAAACGTTTAATGGATATTGGAAGTTATAGAGGAATTCGTCACAGAGCGGGATTACCTTTAAGAGGACAAAGAACCAAGAATAACTCCAGAACGAGAAAAGGAAGAAGAAAAACAGTTGCAAACAAGAAGAAAGCAACTAAATAATAAGTAGGATGGCAAAAGCAAAAGCAAAAGCAACTCAAAAGAAGCGTAAGGTGAATGTTGAGTCTATTGGAGAAGCGCATGTTACTGCTTCTTTCAACAACATTATCGTTTCATTAACTAATAAGAAAGGTGATGTGATCTCCTGGTCTTCTGCCGGTAAAATGGGCTTTAGAGGATCTAAGAAAAACACTCCTTACGCGGCTCAGTTAGCTGCAGAAGATGCGTCTAAAGTAGCTCACGAAGCTGGTTTGCGCAAAGTAAAGGTATTTGTGAAAGGACCTGGTAACGGTAGAGAATCTGCCATTCGTTCCCTTCACAATGCAGGAATTGAAGTAACCGAGATCATTGATGTTACTCCATTACCACACAATGGATGTCGTCCTCCTAAAAGACGTAGAGTTTAATTAATAATAAGTATAACAAGGAAAGCAAATAGATCTGCGAAGGACAGAGACCTTAATTCCTGATCGCTTTCTTATAATCAAATTTAAATGGCAAGATATACTGGTCCTAAGACTAAAATAGCCCGTAAATTCGGAGAAGCTATTTTTGGAGACGACAAGTCTTTTGAAAAAAGAAATTACCCTCCGGGACAACACGGTAATAACCGTCGTCGTGGTAAAAAATCTGAATATGCGATCCAGTTAATGGAAAAGCAAAAAGCGAAGTATACCTATGGTATCTTGGAGCGTCAATTCAGAAACATGTTTGAAAAAGCGACAAGTGCACAAGGTATTACCGGGGAAGTGCTTTTACAATTGTGTGAATCACGTTTGGACAATGTGGTTTTCAGAATGGGTATCGCACCATCCAGAAGAGGGGCAAGACAATTAGTATCCCACAGACATATTACTGTAAATGGTGAATTGGTAAACATTCCTTCTTATCAGCTAAAAGCGGGAGATGTTGTAGGTGTAAGAGAAAAGTCAAAATCTTTGACTGCTATTCAGGATTCACTTTCTAACAATAGCACGGTATATGAATGGATTACCTGGAACAATGAAACCAAACAAGGAACATATGTTTCTGTACCTGGAAGAGTTCAGATTCCGGAAAATATAAATGAACAATTCATCGTCGAATTATATTCGAAATAATAATTCACAGAAGTCGTAATATGGCAATATTAAATTTTCAGAAGCCCGATAAAGTTATAATGATTGATTCTACCGATTTCGAAGGGAAATTTGAATTTCGTCCTTTGGAACCCGGGTATGGATTGACCGTTGGTAACGCTTTAAGAAGAGTACTGTTATCTTCACTTGAAGGATTCGCGATCACTTCGGTACGTATGGAAGGAGTAGATCACGAGTTTTCAACAATCCCTGGGGTTGTGGAAGATGTTACAGAAATTATTTTGAACCTGAAACAAATCAGGTTTAAAAGGCAAATTGATGAAATAGACAATGAAGCCGTTACAATTTCTGTTACAGGAGAAGACCAGCTTACTGCCGGGCATTTTCAAAAATTTATTTCTGGATTCCAGATCCTTAATCCTGAGTTGGTTATCTGCAACATGGATAAAAAGGTAAATCTAAATATGGAAGTTACCGTAGAGAAGGGTAGAGGTTATGTTCCTGCTGAAGAGAACAAAAAAGCCAACGCGCCTCTTGGTACGATCTATACAGATTCTATTTACACTCCAATAAAGAACGTAAAATACAGTATTGAAAACTACCGTGTTGAGCAAAAGACCGATTATGAAAAATTGGTTTTCGAGATCAGCACAGACGGTTCAATCCACCCAAAAGATGCTTTGACTGAAGCGGCTAAAACTTTGATCCACCACTTTATGTTGTTCTCTGATGAACGCATTACTTTGGAGGCAGATGAGATCGCTCAAACAGAGACTTATGATGAGGAATCTCTTCATATGCGCCAGTTGCTTAAAACCAAGCTGGTAGACATGGATCTTTCGGTAAGAGCTTTGAACTGTTTGAAAGCGGCAGAAGTTGATACTCTTGGAGATCTGGTATCTTACAATAAGAATGATTTGATGAAGTTTAGAAACTTTGGGAAGAAATCCCTCACCGAGCTTGAAGAGTTGGTGAACAACAAAGGTTTAAACTTTGGAATGGATCTTTCAAAATATAAACTTGATAAAGACTAATTGCAGTTTAATCTGCAATGGTTAAAATCTCTAATATAAAAACCATCATAGTTTGCTCCTCAAAACGGGTCGTAGCAAGATGATGAAACAAAAAATGTCATGAGACACGGAAAAAAAATAAACCACTTAGGAAGAAAAACAGCCCACCGTTCGGCGATGTTAGCCAATATGGCCTGTTCCCTAATTGAACATAAGCGTATCAATACAACTGTGGCAAAAGCGAAAGCTTTGAAGCAGTTTGTAGAGCCTTTGGTGACGAAATCCAAAGAGGACACTACTCACAACAGAAGAATTGTATTCAGTAAACTCCGGGACAAAAATGCCCTTTCTGAATTATTTCGTGAAGTAGCTCCTAAAGTAGGTGATCGCCCAGGTGGATATACCAGGATCATTAAGCTAGGTAATCGTTTAGGTGATAATGCAGATATGGCACTTATTGAATTAGTTGATTACAACGAAACCTACAACGTCAACAAGCCCGAGAAGAAAAAATCTACTCGTAGAGCTGGTAGAAAGAAAGCTACTGATACTGCTCAGGCAGCACCTGAAGCTTCTGAAAACAATAAAGAAGAAAAGAAAGAGGAGTAAAATGATCTTTTTTCGATATTTTTTAAAAAGGATAAGCATTAACAGCTTATCCTTTTTTTATATATCTTTTTTATCAAATTAGGATAATCTAAAAATTGAAAACCTGTAAATTACAACTCGTAATGCAGGATAGAATCTTATGAAGTATCAAACCAGAAAAAAAGCAATTGTTCTGCTGGCAGATGGAACCATCTTCCATGGTCGAGCAGTGGGAAACCAGGAAGGAAAAGCCTTTGGTGAAGTTTGTTTCAATACGGGTATGACCGGTTATCAGGAGATATTTACAGATCCCTCTTACTTTGGGCAAATCATGGTCACGACCAATGCTCACATAGGGAATTACGGCACCAATGAGAATGAAGAAGAAGCCGATACAGCTCAAATTTCCGGACTTATCTGTAAAAACTTCAGTTATTATCATTCAAGGCCGGCGGCAGATATGTCTCTGCAGGATTTCCTTAGCAAAAGTAACCTTTTTGCTATTTCAGATGTTGATACCAGAGCGCTCGTGACATACATTCGGGAGAATGGTGCCATGAATGCTGTGATCACGACAGAAATTGATGACATTGAGAATCTTAAAAAGGAATTGGCCGATGTTCCTGATATGGACGGGCTGGAATTGGCTTCCAAAGTGTCGACTAAAGAACCTTATTACTTCGGAAACGAAGATGCAGCTTTTAAGGTGGCGGTACTTGATGTGGGTGTAAAAAGGAACATTCTAAAGCATCTCGCAAAAAGGAATGTTTACTGCAAAGTTTTTCCTTATAATACTACTTTTGAAGAGATGGAAAAGTGGAATCCTCACGGGTATTTGCTGTCAAATGGCCCTGGAGATCCTGCGCCTCTCAAAAATGCCATTCAGTTGGCAAAAGATATTATGGAAGAGGATAAACCACTCTTCGGAATATGTTTGGGACACCAAATCATAGCCCTGGCCAATGGAATTTCAACTTATAAAATGCACCACGGCCATAGAGGAATTAATCACCCGATCATGAATGTAGAAACCGGAAAAGGTGAAATTACTTCTCAGAACCACGGTTTTTCTGTTAACAAAGAAGAGACAGAATCACATGCGGAAGTAAGTATCACCCACACGCATTTGAATGATCATACGGTGGCGGGAATAAGAATGAAAAATAAGAACTGCTTTTCGGTGCAATATCATCCCGAGGCAAGTCCTGGCCCAAATGATGCTCATTACCTTTTTGATGAATTTATTCACAATCTTATAAAGGAGAAAGCTTAGTACAGAAAGAGGCCCAAAAAAGACATTTTTGGGCCTCTTTATTTTCAGGGTTTTTAAAATGTAGTAGTTTAGCTGCTAAACCAGCTCAATGAAAGACCTACTACTCCTTTGTGCTTTTTATTTTCTTTTTCGATGAGCGCACAGAAGGGAAGACCCTCTGCAACAAATCAATTTTCTGTTTCTTTTTTGCTGCCGGGTCTGGAATATGAAACAGCGCTTTCAGATAAAATTACAATAGACCTGAGGATTGGTACAGGTTTCGAATTTGCGGCTGGAATGTACAGAAAAACACAATTTGCTGTTTTTCCTAATTTTTAAACACAGTATAGGTATTTTTACAACTTTAAAAGGCGGGCTGATAAAGTAAAAAATACAGAAAACAACAGTGCTAATTACGTTGCACTTCTTGGTGGCTTGCATGGAGGCAAACCAATCTTTGGTGATTTGAAGTACAATATGAACTACAGTGTAGAAATTGGACCTGTTTGGGGAATACAACGTGTGTAGGGAAGCGGGTTCAAACTTGACCTTCATCTGGATCTTGGTTACGCATTCAATAATTATGGAGATTCAGGTGTTTCTCCATTGGTAAGATTTAGTCTCGGATGGCTCATTTTCGAGTAGTATTTGTAATCCTCTTTTTATTAACCGGATTTTCTCATATCCAGGCGCAGAAGAATCCTGTGCTTTATGCAGGCTTTGATTATTACCGCAGTTCCGCTTTCGAAAACAGCTACTATGGCGCCCTTAATGCAGGTATCCAGATGTACCACTGGAAATTCCTTGCTCCCGAAGTAGGAGTAGATCATTTCTATGGACGTTTTGAGGGCAGCTCAATTCGATCCGGTTCTACTGTTGAAGGCATTTCAGAAGCAAAGCTTAATGAAAATTTTAGTGCAACAGTTTTAACTTTGAGCCCCAAATTGAAAATTGGAAAGGATGACGCTTTTATTACTTTCAGTCCAAAATATCACGTTGGTAATGTCTACGCCAGGGCAAGATATTTTCTTTATGATGAACGTTTTGACCGGTATGAAGTTGTCGAAACACAGGAAGCATCTGCTCCCACTTTCTTCTGGAGCTTTTCTTTAGGAGTGGAAGGTCTGGCCATTCAGACAGAAAAATACTGGTTCACACTTTTTCTTAATTATACAGAGGTTGATTCGCGGGAGGCATTTGCTAAACTTGATTTCTCACATCGGGATGCGAAAACCCCGGGACACAATAGTGCGACCATTGGCTTTGGAGTACGCTTCTATTTTAATCCGTTTCCTTCCGAAAACGATTAAGTGAATTTTTCTCGATATAAGCGCCTAAAATGGCATTTTTGCTCGTTTTTTTCGGCCTGTATTTGTATCTTGCTAATTATATAATTTAATCAACAAAAGTTACTATGAGTATCATAATCAACGTTCACGCACGTCAAATTTTTGACTCCAGAGGAAATCCTACGGTAGAAGTAGATGTAATAACCGAAAACGGTGTATTGGGAAGGGCTGCAGTTCCTTCAGGAGCATCAACAGGTGAGCACGAAGCGGTCGAGTTGAGAGACGGCGGAGACGACTACATGGGAAAAGGAGTTTCTAAGGCAGTAGAAAATGTGAATGACATTATCGCGGAAGAGTTGCTGGGATCTTCGGTATTTGATCAAAATTTGATCGATCAAACCATGATCGAGTTGGATGGTACTCCAAATAAATCAAAGTTAGGAGCAAATGCCATTTTAGGAGTTTCCCTTGCTGTGGCAAAGGCGGCTGCCAATGAGTTGAATATGCCGCTTTACCGTTACATTGGCGGGGTGAGCGCAAATACTCTTCCGGTGCCAATGATGAATATCATTAACGGCGGGTCTCACAGTGATGCTCCTATTGCATTTCAGGAGTTCATGGTGATGCCGGTAAAAGCAGAGAATTTTTCCGAAGCATTGAAAATGGGAACTGAAATTTTCCATAACCTTAAAAAAGTATTGCACAAAAGAGGACTTAGTACTGCTGTAGGTGATGAAGGTGGTTTTGCGCCAACTTTAGATGGCACTGAAGATGCTCTTGATACCATCCTGCAGTCTATCAAAAATGCAGGTTATAAACCGGGTGAAGAAGTGATGATCGCGCTTGATTGTGCTGCGGCCGAATTCTACGAAAACGGGAAATATGACTACACCAAATTTGAAGGTGATAAAGGGCAGGTGAGAAGTAGTGAAGAACAGGCAGATTATCTTGCCAGTCTTGCTGAAAAATATCCTATTATTTCCATTGAAGACGGAATGGATGAAAACGACTGGGACGGCTGGAAATACCTGACTGAAAAGACAAAAAATAAAGTGCAGCTGGTGGGTGATGACTTGTTTGTGACCAATGTGGAAAGGCTTTCCAAAGGAATTGATAACAAGATCGCCAATTCTATTCTTATTAAAGTAAACCAGATTGGTACTTTAACTGAAACTATTGCGGCTGTGAATATGGCGCACAATGCAGGTTACACTTCGGTAATGTCTCACCGTTCGGGTGAAACTGAAGACAATACCATTGCCGATCTTGCTGTGGCTTTAAATACAGGACAAATCAAAACAGGTTCTGCTTCTAGAAGTGACAGGATGGCGAAATACAATCAGTTATTGCGTATTGAGGAAGAACTTGGTTCTGTAGCTTATTATCCTCAGGAAAAAGCTTTTAAGCTGAAGTAGAATAGTTAATAAGATCTAAATCTTATCCCCTTTAGAAAATGTTCTTTAGGGGATTCTTTGTTTTAAGAAGAATCCTTACGTAAAACACCATTTTTGAACCAAAGGAATGCGCGGTTTGGCGGTAAATTAGCAGAGAATTTCGTAAATTAGCAATCCTAAAAATAATTCACGAAAAGTTATATAAAAATATGTCAAAAGTAGCTACTATAGAGATAGAAGGGAAAAAGTATGAATTCCCTGTTGTTGTTGGAACCGAAAACGAACTTGCTATTGATATCAAGCAATTACGTGGACAAAGCGGCGCAATTACCTTAGATCCCGGATATAAAAACACAGGTGCCTGTGAAAGTGCAATTACTTTCCTGGACGGGGAAAAAGGAATTTTAAGATATAGAGGATATTCCATTGAAGAACTGGCCGAAAAAGCCGATTTCTTAGAGGTATGTTACCTGCTTATCTTTGGAGAACTTCCAACTAAATCTCAGCTGCAAAAATTTAACACAGATATACTTGATCAAAGCATCGTAAATGAGGATATGAAAACTGTGTTGAACGGTTTTCCGGAATCTGCTCATCCAATGGGGGTTCTTTCTTCGTTGACAAGTGCTTTGACAGCATTTAATCCAAAGTCTGTTAATGTTGAGTCTGAAGAGGATATGTACAGAGCTATTGTAAAGATCCTTGCCAAATTCCCAGTATTGGCAGCATGGACATTACGTAGAAAGAACAATCAAACGCTTTACAATAAAGACACGAACATAGGATATGTAGAAAGTCTTTTAAAAATGATGTTTCAGAAGGAAGGGAAAAACTACAAGCAGAATAAAACCGTGGTGAACGCCCTTGATAAATTACTGATCCTTCACGCAGATCATGAGCAAAACTGCTCAACATCAACTGTACGTATCGTAGGTTCTTCTCACGCCGGTCTGTTTGCTTCAATTTCTGCAGGAGTTTCTGCACTTTGGGGACCACTTCACGGTGGTGCAAACCAGGCAGTAATTGAAATGCTTGAAGAGATCAAAGCTGACGGCGGAGACACTTCCAAGTTCATTGCTAAAGCAAAAGATAAGGAAGATCCATTTAGGTTGATGGGCTTTGGTCACAGGGTTTATAAGAATTTTGATCCGCGGGCAAAGATCATTAAGAAAGCAGCAGATGATGTTTTAGGACAGCTTGGAGTGGAAGATCCTGTTCTTGAAATTGCCAAAGGTCTTGAAAAAGCCGCATTGGAAGACGAATATTTTGTAAAAAGAAAATTATATCCTAACGTAGATTTCTATTCGGGAATCATCTACCGTGCAATGGGAATTCCAACAGAAATGTTTACAGTAATGTTTGCCGTTGGTCGATTGCCGGGATGGATTGCACAATGGAGAGAAATGCGCTTGCGCAAAGAGCCAATTGGTCGTCCAAGACAGGTCTATATTGGAGAAACCCACAGGAAATTCAAAGACATCGAAAACAGATAGAAATCTTTTTCCACCAAATGAAAAGCTTCATAGTTACTATGAAGCTTTTTTTATATTTGCACAAATTTTAGGCATTATGAAACTGAATGTAAAAAATGAAACCTCCAGGCTTAGAGCAGTCGTTTTAGGAACTGCCGAAAGTACCGGTGGTATACCAGATCTTACCGAAGCATACGATCCCAAAAGTAGGGAACATATCATGGCCGGGACGTATCCAAAAGAGCAGGATATGATCGAGGAGATTGAAGCGGTGGGAAAAGTTCTGGAGAAATATGATGTCAAAGTGTACCGGCCTAAAGTTCTTGAAAATTATAACCAGATCTTTACACGTGATATTGCCTTTGTAATTGAAGACAAGTTTATAAAAGCGAATATTCTTCCAGACAGGGAGAAGGAGATAGAAGCCATACGTCATGTCATTGATGAAATGGATCCTGAAAATGTTATCACGCTACCCGAAGAAGCGCACGCAGAAGGAGGAGATGTAATGGTGCACAATGACTATATCTTTATTGGCACCTACTACGGGAAGGATTATCCCGAATACGTTACGGCGAGAACTAATTTAAAGGCTGTAGAAGCTATTAAGGAACTTTTTCCTCATAAGACGGTAAAGACGTTTGATCTTAGAAAATCCAACATTGAACCGCGCGATAATGCCTTGCACCTGGACTGCTGCTTTCAGCCGGTAGGAAAGAATAAAGCTATAATTTACAAGGGAGGTTTTCTCGATGTAAAAGAATATGAATGGTTGATCAACTACTTTGGCAAGGAAAATGTTTTTGAGATAGAGCGGGAAGAAATGTACAACATGTACTCCAATGTCTTCTCCATAGCCGAAGACGTGGTGATTTCTGAAAAGAAATTTGTCAGGCTCAACGCCTGGTTACGTGAAAACGGAATTACGGTAGAAGAAGTGCCTTATGCTGAAATAGCCAAACAGGAAGGTCTTTTAAGGTGCTCTACGCTACCATTAATAAGAGATTAAAACAATAAATGAAACAAATTACAGATACAATCTTAATGGTTCGGCCGGTTGCTTTTAGAATGAATGAGCAAACGGCAGTTAATAACTTTTTTCAGGAAGGATTACAGCTCGATAGTGAACAGATCAATTTAAAGGCACAACAGGAATTTGATGCTTTTGTTGAGAAGTTGAGAGCTGTAGGCGTTAACGTTCTTGTAGTAGATGACGATAAAAGTCTTGACACGCCAGATTCTATTTTTCCTAATAACTGGGTGTCTTTTCATGAAGACGGCACGGCTGCGATCTATCCTATTTTTGCGGAGAACAGAAGAAGAGAGCGCCGCGCAGAGGTTTTTGAGAAAATAGAAGAGGAAGGTTACCATATAGAAGATGTAATAGATTATACCGATGCCGAGGAGGAAGATGTGTTCCTGGAATCTACCGGGAGCCTTTTGCTCGACAGAGTGAATGAGAAAGCTTACTGCGCCTTGTCTCCCCGTGCAGATGAGGAGCTGCTGATTGAATTTTGCGAAGATTTTCATTTTACACCGGTAATCTTCACGGCTTATCAGGATGTAGATGGAATGCGGCTTCCCATTTATCACACCAATGTCATGATGTGCCTGGCAGAAAATTTCGCCGTGATCTGCCTTGATAGTATTGATGATTCAAAGGAACGTAAGAACGTAGTGAAGCATTTGAAAGCCGATGGTAAGGAGATCATTGAGATTACAGAAGCTCAAATGCATCATTACGCAGGAAATATGCTACAGGTGCAGGGATCTGAAGGTAAAAAGTACCTGGTGATGAGCGAAGATGCAAGGCAAAGTCTTACCGGTGAGCAGGTGGCCGCTATTGAGAAACATTGTCAAATTTTAAGCAGTGATCTTGAGACCATAGAAACCTGCGGCGGTGGAAGTGCCCGCTGTATGATGGCAGAAGTCTTTTTGCCGCGAAAAAAATAAAAAAATGGCCCTTTAAAAAGGGCTTTTTTAGTGCACTTTTTCGAGAATATAACCGCCTTCGGCTTTTCCCCATACCTGCTCATCATCAGCAGAAAATCCCCGACTCCAGCTCACCACCCTGTCTTCTTCCACTGTAAAATGATTGATCACATATTTGGAAGCAGTTAGAGAAGAAGAGCAGTTCTTTCCCTTAGTCTTGCCCACAAATTTGTCGTCCTCTTTTTTAAAATAAATAGAACATCCGGTCATCGGCGAGAGATCTTGTGGGGCAAGCACCTCAAAAATGGAAGGTTCTTTCCAGCCCCCGTTGTAATCTTCTGAATGTGGTAGGTCATAAGGGCGCATCACCAGAATTCCTTGCTTTCCTCTTGTAATGTTGTATATCTTCTGCGTATAGGGGTTTTGTGGGGCATTGCTTAGTGCCTGCTCGGTATAAACCCATAACCCATCTCTGTCAGGCCAGATTGCAGATATGTTTAAAATAATATCGTAATAACTGCTGTCGTTTTTGGACTGTCTTTCAGATGTAAAACTTCCTTGTAAATAGCTGTACAATTCCTGTTCTTCTGTTTCAGGAATGGCACTGCAGGAGGATAAGCTAACGATTAATAGAACTGGATATAAATACTTCATGCGTAATCCTGAGAAAATTTCACAGTTTGCTTAAGTAGGCGGGCTAAAGTAGTAATTTTCTGACACTAAGTTATAAACATGTGGTAGAATTAACATATTTGCACATTCGGTTCAATTCGTTGCATTTCCAAGATTTTCTAAAGATCATCTACCCGGGTTGGGGCGTTATCTGATTTATTTTTAATTATCTTCTTTACAAACGTGTGAATTTCGGGATCTCCAGCCCCTGCCCATATTTTTATAAAGTGTTGATCTTTGTAAAAAGAATATTCTTCTGCTTTTCCTTTGTAAATCTTCAGTTTATAATTTGGAATTACCAGCGCATAAGTCTCCTGCATGCTTCGAAAACTTAAAATTACACCATTTGGCCGCATTTCTATGCTGCAGTTGTTTTCCTGCTGGTTCACAGTTAGAATATTATAAATGTCAATGCTTGCAGCAGTTATGGGAATATTCTGGTGACTTATACCATTCCACTTTTTTCGCTCTTCAAGGGTAAAGGTTTTACCTACTTCAGCGTCTATTTTTAATTTTTTTTCGGAATAATCATGAGAAATATTCAGGAGCATAAAGTGCTTTTTTATAAAGATAAACAATTGTAAAGGATTTTTTAGCCGGTTTTACTCTTTTGGTGCCCTGTGGCTATTCTTTGCAGCAATTATTTTGTACATTTTCCCACCATCCAAAAATGAGACTTTTTGTATAGATTCTTAAAAATTGTATTGATCCTAATTGGCGCCATTGTAATTTTGTATGGCGGCTATACGATCCTTACGCCCGGCTTTTCTTTAAATGATGGCCCGGTGAGAGCAGAAGTGCAGTGCAACCATACACAGGCGTATGCCATGATCGTCTTCGGTTTCCTGGTAATTCTGGCCGGTCTTGCTTTCAGAAAGGGTAGGTAAAATGTTATTTTTGACACTTCTGTTGTTCCGATCAGTTCTTCATTTAGATAAACACCGCAATCAAAAGGCTTATTTCTATTATCTTTGCAGGCTATAGAAGAATTCAAATAAAATCCAGCAATAAATGTCTATCCAAAGCACACTTTCAGCAGGCGTAAAAGAAGCTGTCAAGAACAAGTACGATGTTGAAATTGAACAAATAGAATTTCAGCCAACCCGCAAAGATTTTGAGGGGGATATTACCCTTGTGACCTTTCCCATGTTGCGGCAGGTAAAGACCAATCCGGTGCAGCTGGGCGAAGCTATAGGGAGTTACCTCGTGGAGAATAACGATGAGGTGAGCAAATTCAATGTTGTTCAGGGATTCCTGAATATTGTCCTGGACGATCGCTACTACCTTGATTTTTTCCGAAAAGCGAAAAACGACACAAATTTCGGGAAAGAAGCTCCTCAGGGTGAATCCATTATGGTGGAGTATTCTTCCCCCAACACCAATAAACCCTTACACCTTGGACATATTAGGAATAACCTTTTAGGATATTCGGTAGCTGAAATTCTGAAGGCTGCAGGAAAGGAAGTTTATAAAACCCAGATCATTAATGACCGCGGAATTCACATTTGCAAATCAATGCTGGCCTGGAAGCGCTACGGAAACGGAGAAACTCCCGAAACTGCCGGTGTAAAAGGGGATAAACTGGTAGGAAATTATTATGTGAAATTTGACCAGGTTTATAAGCAGGAAATTGCCGATTTGATCGCTCAGGGAAAGACTGAAGAAGAAGCCAAAGCTCAGGCACCTGTGCTGCTCGAAGCGCAGGATATGCTTAGAAGATGGGAAGCCGGTGATGAAGAAGTGGTGCAGCTTTGGTCGACCATGAATCGCTGGGTGTATGACGGTTTTGAGAAAACCTACGACAAACTGGGAGTTGATTTTGATAAAGATTATTACGAGAGCGAGACTTATCTCCTTGGAAAAAATATTGTTGCCGAAGGTCTTAATAAAGGTGTTTTCTATAAAAAAGAGGACGGCAGCGTCTGGATCGACCTTACGAAAGAAGGTCTGGACGAAAAGATTGTTCTGCGAAGCGACGGGACTGCCGTTTATATGACGCAGGATATTGGTACAGCCATTCAGCGGGTGCAGGATTTTGCCATCAACGGGATGGTTTATACAGTGGGGAATGAGCAGGATTATCATTTCAAAGTGCTCTTTTTGATCCTGAAGAAACTTGGCTACGAATGGGCCAACAATCTTTACCACCTTAGCTACGGAATGGTGGACCTTCCCAGCGGAAAAATGAAAAGCCGCGAAGGAACCGTGGTGGATGCCGATGATCTTATTGAAGAAATGACCGAAACGGCGCAGAAGATTTCTGAAGAACTCGGCAAGCTAGATGGATATTCTGAAGTGGAAAAGCAAGAGTTGTACAGGATCATTGGTCTTGGCGCACTTAAATATTATATCCTTAAAGTAGATCCAAGAAAGCGGATCTTGTTTAATCCTGAAGAATCTGTCGATTTCCAGGGAAATACAGGTCCTTTTATTCAATACACCTACGCGCGTATCCAGTCTATCCTGAGAAAAGCGGATTTTGATTACGAAGGAGATATTTCTGATTATAAATTAAATGATAAGGAAAAGGAATTGATCAAGCAGCTGCAGCTTTATCCCGAAACTGTTTCCGCGGCAGCCGAAAATCATAGTCCGGCGGTGATTGCCAACTATACCTACGACCTGGTGAAGGAGTTCAATTCTTTTTACCAGAACGTAACAATTTTGGGAACCGAGGACGAAACCGAAAAGAAATTCCGCGTGCAACTGGCTAAAATGGTGGGCGAAGTGATACGATCTTCTTTTGCCTTACTGGGAATCCAGGTGCCTGAGAGAATGTAAGTCCCCCTAACCCCCGAAGGGGGAAATTGGAAGAACGAAGGTGAAAGTTCGAGGGTAGAGCAAATCAAAGGCATCTTCAGGAGCGGCAAAACTGGAGAAATGTAGCAGAACCTTCAGGAAGCAAGGATAAAAAGAGATCCAAAAATGACATTTTTGAGACACCTTTTGGGAAAGCGGTTCAGGAGGAATTTCCGAAGGAATTTGAAATATTTTAAAGTAGAAGTGAAATGGAAAAATGTTTTCACTTCGGCATCAAATCATTAAATTTGCAACTTCCGGCCCTAAAAGGCAGGATTTTAATAAATAAGAGAACATTATGTTTGATAGTTTAAGTGATAAGTTAGATAGTGCCTTACATGTATTGAAAGGTCATGGCCAGATTACCGAGGTAAACGTGGCCGAAACACTGAAAGAAGTAAGAAGAGCACTGGTAGATGCAGATGTTAACTATAAAATTGCCAAAGAATTCACCAATGTGGTGAAGGAAAAGGCGCTGGGGCAAAACGTTCTTAACGCGCTAAAACCCGGGCAGTTGATGGTAAAACTCGTGAAGGACGAGCTAACCGAATTGATGGGAGGTGATGCTGAAGGTATTAACCTTTCCGGAAATCCATCGGTCATTCTTATGTCTGGTCTGCAGGGTAGTGGTAAAACCACATTTTCAGGAAAACTTGCAAACTATCTTATAACAAAGAAGACAAAAAAGCCATTATTGGTAGCCTGTGACGTGTATCGTCCTGCGGCGATCAATCAATTGCATGTGGTTGGAGATCAAATTGGGGTTGAGGTCTTTAGTGATGAAGGCAATCAGGATCCCGTTGCTATTTCTAAAGCAGCGATTGAACATGCAAAAGCAAATGGCAATAATGTAGTTATTATAGATACTGCCGGTCGTTTAGCGATTGATGAAACGATGATGACCGAGATTGCTAATATTCGGCAGGCGATCGAACCGCAGGAAACGCTGTTTGTCGTGGATTCCATGACAGGGCAGGATGCGGTCAATACCGCAAAAGCCTTTAATGAGCGCCTCAATTTTGACGGGGTGATCCTTACAAAACTCGATGGTGATACTCGTGGTGGAGCTGCGATTTCTATTAAATCTGTGGTGAACAAGCCTATCAAGTTTATTGGTACCGGTGAGAAAATGGACGCGATAGATGTGTTTTACCCTTCGCGTATGGCAGATCGTATTCTGGGAATGGGAGATGTGGTTTCCCTTGTGGAGAGAGCGCAGGAGCAGTATGATGAAGAGGAAGCGAGAAAGCTTCAGAAGAAAATCGCCAAAAATGAGTTTGGATTTGATGATTTCCTGAGTCAGTTACAGCAAATCAAGAAAATGGGATCTATGAAAGATCTTATGGGAATGATTCCCGGAGCCGGGAAAATGCTGAAGGATGTGGATATTGACGACGATGCTTTCAAGCATATTGAGGCGATTATTCACTCTATGACTCCGGAAGAAAGATCAAAGCCATCTATGATCAATGCAAGCCGGAAAAAGAGAATTGGAAAAGGATCTGGAACTTCTGTTCAACAGGTGAATCAGTTGCTGAAGCAGTTCAACCAAATGAGCAAGATGATGAAGATGATGCAGGGCGGCGGCGGTCGTAAGATGATGCAGATGATGAAGGGAATGCAGTAAACGCCCCCTCGCCCCCAAAGGGGGAATTTAAGGTTTTTTAAACAAAAATTTAGATAAACATATTCACGTTCCAACTCCTCCCCATTGGGGAGGTTGGGTGGGGCTAACTCTTTTCAAATGACTATTCTCGACGGTAAGAAATTAAGTAATGAAATTAAGGATGAAATTTCCTTAGAAGTTCAAAAAATGAAGGACCGCGGGGAGAAAGTTCCCCATCTTGCGGCTATAATTGTAGGAAGTGACGGTGCAAGTCTTACCTACGTTTCCAGTAAAGTAAAGGCCTGTGAAAGGGTAGGATTTGAATCTTCGCTTTACAGAATGTCTTCGACTACGAGCGAACTGGAACTTCTAAAGAAAATTGAAGAGCTGAACAAGAATGATGACATTGACGGATTCATTGTTCAGTTGCCGCTTCCTCCGCAGATAGATACTCAAAAAGTACTTTTAGCTGTAGATCCTAATAAAGATGTTGATGGTTTCCACCCAACCAACTTCGGAAAAATGTCACTTGATATGACCTCTTTCATTCCTGCGACTCCCTTCGGGATCCTGGAACTATTGGAGCGATACAATATTCCGACGAAAGGAAAGCACACTGTGGTTATTGGAAGAAGTTATATTGTAGGAAGGCCAATGAGCATCCTAATGGGACGACAGGGATTTCCGGGAAATTCTACCGTAACGCTCACGCATGAGTTCACTAAGAACATTACACAAATCACTTCCCAGGCAGATATTATTATCATTGCAGTAGGAATTCCAAATTTCCTTAAAGCCGAAATGGTGAAGGACGATGCCGTCATTATAGACGTAGGAATCACTCGTGTTCCCGACGAAAATGAAGAAAGGGGATATTATATTTCCGGCGATGTGGACTTTGAAAATGTAAGTAAAAAAGTTTCTTATATCACACCGGTTCCCGGCGGAGTAGGACCTATGACCATTGCGATGCTTCTAAAGAATACGCTCTTGGCCAGGGAAAATCACAGATCTGGCAGCTATTAAGTGAAATGGAAAGACAAATAAAAAAGCAGGATTGAAATTTTTCAATCCTGCTTTTTGCTTATAATTAATCTGGCTTAAATAGCCTAAAAGAAACCTTTTTTCTTCTTTGCGATCTTCCAGTCCAGGTAATCGTGCAGATCGGTTTCAACGAAGCGTAAGATCATAGTTAAAATAAGGAAATCATCGACATATCCCAGCCCAGGAATAAAGTCGGGCAGCACATCCATTGGATTTAGTATATATAACAAAGCCACTCCAACAGAAGCAATACTAAACCACGGCACTTTGGTGTAATCTCCTTTTCTAAAATCCTGAAGCATTCCAAACATAAGTTTTCCCAGTTCAGCAAACTTCTTTAGGGAAGGAGCTTTCGAGATCTTTTTATTGATCTCCTTTGAGTTGTCCATTACAAGGTCAAGGTCGCCATCGTCAAATTTGGAGATCTCGCTGTTTACGTAATCTTCATTTATTTTCTTCTTTACATTCTTCAGCATATCGGTTTTTTTAAGTTAGTATTAAAGCCGGTGTTGTTCATTTCCGTACTCGTGCTTGTATATCTTTAATATAAGCAAAAACAACGAGATAAGCAGTGGGCCAAAAATAAGTCCAATAAATCCGAAGAGTGGCACGCCTACCACTACTCCAAATAAGGTTATTAAAGGATGTACGCTTGATAATCTTTGAAGGATATACAGGCGCAGCAGGTTGTCTGTAATTCCCACAATTGTAAAGCCATAAATTAATATGAAAATGGCCTGCCAGTTCATGTCCTGTGAAAAAAGGAGAATAGCAACAGGCAAAATTCCAAGGGTGGTTCCTATGAAAGGAACCATAGCTCCAATCGCAGTGATGACAAACCAAAAGAAAGGATCGGGTACTCCCACGATGAGGTAGCCCACGAGGGCTACTACCCCCTGAAAAAAAGCCACCAGCGGTATTCCCAGGGCATTTGATTTTACAGATTCATCTCCTTCCTGCCCAATGACCTGCAGATTTTGTTCTCCCAGCGGAATGTAGGAGATAAGAATACCTTTGAGTTCTTTCCGGTTTATGAGCATATAGTAGAGCATGAAATACATGATACCAATAGCAATGAAAGCGTTAAAAGTACCGGCGCCCAGATCCTGGAGATTGCTGGAGATCCAGTTTGTTACCCTTGAAGAGTCAATACTGTTGTTAAGGTCGTAGCCAATATAAGTTTCCACAGTATTTATTTGTTCCTTCAGCGCTGCTATCACCCTTTCTGAATTTGCTACTGCCTTGCCGATTTTTGACGACAGCATTAAAATAATAAGAGTGACCGGCACAAGGATTCCCACAAAAGAAAGGAAGATGAGAAAACCAGCGGCAAGAGGAGGTTTCCATCCTCTGTTTACGAGTCGGTCCATCCATTTTCTCAAAATCACGTGCAAGGTGATTGCTCCCAAAACTCCGGTGAGATATGGAATGATCTCACGGAAAATTAAAACCAGTAAAAAAAGAATAAGTAGCAGCACGAACAACTGCCGAACCAGGGAAGGTTTTAATTTATCCATTTAATATTTTAATTAATGCTATTTTGCGAATAACTGACTTTCGTCTTTAAAAGCTTTGAACTCTAGTGCATTTCCGCAAGGATCTTTAAAAAACATGGTTGCCTGTTCACCCACTTTTCCTTTGAACCTGATGTAAGGCTCAATGACGAAGGAGACCTGCTTCTTCTGAAGCTCTTCGGCGAAGTTATGAAATACCTCCCATTCAAGTACCACTCCAAAATGTGGTATAGGAACCTCTTTTCCGTCAACAGGATTGCTTCCTCTTTCAGATTCCTTTCCTGAAGATTCTTTATAGTGGATCACCATTTGATGTCCAAAAAAATTGAAATCTACCCAGTGATCACTGCTTCTGCCTTCTTCACATCCCAGGGTGTCTCTGTAAAATTTTCTTGCCTCTTCCAGGTTATCCACAGGAATAGCTAAATGAAACGGTTGTACTTTATGCATAAATTAATGATTTCTCAAGGCGTTGATAAGCTCTTTTTTACTCATATTAGAGCGGCCTTCAATCCCTACTTCCTTTGCTTTCTTGTAGAGATCTTCTTTGCTTCGGTCTTCGTATTTTTCAGATTTTCCTCCTTTTTTGCCCGAGTTGGAAGAATTAGCGATCCTTGCCGCCTTCTCTTTACTGGCGCCTTCATCGCGCAGCGCCTCGTACTGGTCTTCGTTCTTGATTTTCTTGCTGTTAGTTCCCATTTTTATTTTAAAAATAGGAAGAACTGCAGCAATTTTAACCTAATGCTCTGTTAAGATTTGAAGCCTTTCCTTTTGGAAAGAGAAGAATTTCGGTTCTTGGAAGTGGTATTTTTTTTGCCATTTTTGGAGCCCTTTTTCTTCGGAATTTCCTCATTTTGCTCTTTTCCCTTTTTCTGTGGAAGCGAGCCTTCTTCGGTTTTGGTACTGGTGCCGGTAAGTTGCTCCAGTGTTGCAAGCTCTTCCGAAGTAACATGGCGGTATTTTCCCACGGGCACATCAAGCTTGATGTTCATGATCCTAATCCTTTTCAGCTTCACCACCTCGTATCCCAGGTATTCGCACATCCTCCTGATTTGCCTGTTCAGGCCCTGTGTAAGCACAATTCTAAAGGTATATTTGCTTAGCTGTTCTACTTCACATTTTCGGGTTACAGTGTCTAAAATGGGAATTCCGTTAGACATTCTGGAAATGAAATCGGGATTGATGATCCTGTCTACCGTAACGATGTATTCTTTTTCGTGATTGTTTCGAGCCCTTAGTATTTTGTTTACGATATCCCCGTCATCTGTCAGTAAAATAAGGCCCTCGCTGGGTTTATCCAATCTTCCAATGGGGAAAATTCGGGTGGGATAATTGATGAAGTCTACAATATTTTTCTTTTCGGCACTGTTGGTAGTACAAACGATACCTACAGGTTTGTTGAAGGCCAGATAGACGTTCTCCTTCTTCTTGGGTGCCACAATTTCTCCATTGACCCTTACCACATCTTCGGGAGAGATCTTTGTGCCCATTTCGGGCACCTCCCCGTTTACTGTTACTCTTCCCTGGTCAATAAGATCATCGGCCTTACGGCGGGAGCAGTATCCTGCTTCGCTTAAATATTTATTGAGTCTGGTGAGATTTTCAGAAGCCATGAATAGGTTTTTTCAGCAGTTTTGAAGGGAATCAATCCCAGCCAATCATAAAATACTTGATCTTGGCATCATTGGGAATTTGTGAAGCCTGAATTCTGGTTTGGGTATCGTATCTCAATTCCGAAGGCAATTCTTTCTTGCTTATGGTAATATAAGCATTGATGTCATCAATAAAAACTACTGCAGAACTTAAGGTATTCTCAATTCTCGAGATCGTGTAATTTTCAACAATATCCTTAAAAGTACTTGAGGTGTTCAAACCTTTTGCCGTTTTAAAGCGTGGGTCCATCACCTGTATATATCCTATCGTGCTCGTAGAGTCAAAAGCCTGTACAGGCTCCAGCAGCAGCAGTTGCTTTCCGTCCTGATCATAAACTTTGATTTCATTGCTGTTTCTGTAGAATTCTCCCTGGCTCACCTGTCTTACAAGAGAATCATTTGCGTAAATGGAATCCAGCTGATTCACGCGGGTGTCTTTTTGAAGTAAGCCTACCCTGTTTTGATCAATAAGAAAAGGATCCTGTTCTTGTTCGCAGGAAGAGAAACCTAGAATGGCAAAAAAGAGGAGAATAAATGCTTTTTTCATAAAGGATATTATAATATTGTTTAAATCTTTTAGACACGAATAATTTTTGGTGGGTAAAAATAATCAACTCATTAAAAGAAGCCCTTGCTAATAGAAGAAAATTTCATTCATAAACTTAGTCATTGGCGTAAATTCTTATTCAGAACCTGAAACTTTACTCTATCACAGGAGCTATTTTACCGCAGGAGATAGCAGGCGGATGGTGCCCATTTCGGCGTCGATTTCCGCTTCAATTCCATTTGGGATGGTAAAATTATCTGTAATATGACCAATCATACTACCCGAAAAAGCCGGAATGTCTAGTGGTTTGATATAATGATCGATCACCTCTTCCAAAGTGAGGGAACCATACCCACTTCCGGGATCACAATCTGTACATTTTCCGAAGACGAAGCCCGTGATTTTATTTAGCACACCTCCCAGCTGTAACTGGGTCATCATGCGATCTACGGCATAAACTGCTTCCCCAACATCTTCAAGGTACAGGATTTTTCCTTCCCAATCTGAAGGAAAATATGGAGAACCCATGATTCCGGTGAGAACAGAAAGGTTTCCTCCCAGAAGTTGTCCCGTAGCCGTTCCCGGACTAATTGTTCTAATGCGGTTTTTCACCTGTGTAAGCAGGTCGCCCTTGCTTGTAGGATTCTGCAGGAATAAAGCTTCCTTATCAAAAAGCAGTCTTTTGAAGTGGTCTACCGCAAAGCCATTCCAGGTAGAAGTGGCCAGTGGTCCGTGAAAAGTTACCAGCCCTGTCTGTTCAAAAATGGCATTATGAAGCGCGGTTATATCGCTGTAACCAATAAAGATTTTCGGGTTTTCTGCAATGGCATTGTAATCGAGTTTATCCAGGATTCTTGCGGCCCCTGAGCCACCTCTCAAAGCAATAACGGCATTAATTTCTGGATTTTGAAACATGTCATTGAATTCCTGTGCCCTTTCTTCATCGGTTCCTGCCAAATGTCCATACCTGCTTTTAACAAAGGCTCCAAGTTGCACTTTTAAACCCATTGCTTTCATTGATTCTACAGCAATTTCATAGGGTCCCGATTCAAAAATGGCACTCGAGGGGCTTATTATGCCAATAGTGTCGCCGGGTTTTAGACCTTCAGGAATAATTACATTTTCAGATATTTTCTCATTGCTTTTTGCAAAGACGTTAATACCAGGCGCAAACGGCAAAATGAGGCTGCCGGCGGCAAGGTTGTTCAGGAATTTTCTTCTTTCCATGGATGTAGTTTATGTAGTGCGGAGATTATTTCCGGCTATAGTTTAAGGTGAATTTCTCTTAGAATCTTTTCCATTTCTTCCTTTATCCTGGAAGAGGGCACTGTGTAATTACTGTTCATAAAGCTGAAGATAAGGATTTTCCCTTTCCTTGTTTTCAGGTAACCGCTAAGACTGTGATTATTCATTAAAGTCCCGGTTTTTGCGTAAACATAAGGTTCTTTGGCTTTATACCAGTTCTCAATGGTGCCAGATTCCCCGCCGGCTGCCAACAAATTAAATAAACGCGCGGTGGGCACTTCCTGTTGTATCTTTTCCAGAATTTTTACCATAGAACGGGGGGTGATGAGGTTGTAACGCGAAAGCCCCGAGCCATCCACCCACTGCGGTTCATCGGGTAAATCACTGAGGTGTTGTGACTTCATTTCGTCTATGGCAATAGAGGTTTTTAGCGTATCGGCAATTTCGCCGGCACTTAGCAGGAGGATTTGTTCTGCAATAAAATTGTCGCTTACCTGCAGCATTTTTTTGTAAAGACTGTCGGTGGGAATACTGTACAGGCTTTTAAAGTTGTCAAAACCTGCAGGAATTTCCTTCAAAAGAGTGACTTTTCTATTGAGGGTATCACTTAGAAGTTCTGCCACCAGTTGGGGAGAATATTTGAATGGCACTTCCTGTTCTCTCTTTGGGTTCCCTCGCAAATGTGCAATTTCAAATATATTTTCTGAAAGTGCTCTGGTCACGTGTGATCTTGGTTCTTCAAAATCCTCTCTTACAATTACTTTATCCTGAAAATAACTGGGATTTATCTGCGGAAGTGAATCTAAAGGCAGGAATTTGAAGTCTACATAATTTCCATAAACAGGAAAGTCTCCTCTTTCCACAGAATACGACCAATTATAATCTCCCCAGGCCCAGCCGGGGCCAAAATGCTTTTCCTGGAATACTGGAGGTGCGTAAAATAGCTCTTCGGTTCGATTTTTTAGAAAATGGAACACCTGCGAATAAGGAAATTCTTCATGTAGAAAGGAAGGGTCACCGGTACCCCGAAATAACAGTGAATCATTACGTACGGCATATTTCAGTGCGGGAACCGAATCGCCCAGGAACTTTAGGCCTGCGTAAAAAGTAAGTAATTTGGTGTTTGAAGCGGGCGTAAAGTACTTTTCAGAATTTCGCTCGTAAAGCACCTTTTTGGAGCTTGGGTCATAAACCATTAAGCCTGAAAATCCCTGGTGAAAAGCCTCCGAAGTTTCGAAAATCTCGTCTATTTCACTTTTAACATTCCTCGTAGTAGAGCAGGAGCTAAGCGCGATACAGCACAACACAAAAAATGAAGTTAACCGGAAGATAAGAAAGGGAATGGGAGGTCGTGGGTTGTTATGATAAAGCTTCATTGAATTTGGTCTTTCCTGATTTGTAGTGGATTATAAAAATAAATTTTGTTCATTTATTACTCTTTTGGGGCTGTCATTGTCTTGTGAGACATAAATTTATTTATATTTAAGTTTTATTTAATGAATTTTAACACAAAAGCTAATGAGAAGTAAAATTACACTTATTGTCTTTGTCCTGGCTGTTTTTCAATTTTCAAACCTGTACGCGCAGGAAAGAATGGTCACGGGAACAGTAACGGTGGCCAGTGACGGTATGCCTTTGCCGGGAGTGAATGTCCTTATTCAGGATACGAATAGAGGAACAGTAACAGACATGGATGGAAATTACTCCATTGCTGTGGAAGAGGGGGATGTACTTGTTTTTTCCTCTATTGGATTCCAGACGCAGGAGGTTATGGTGGTTGAACAGGGGGTAATCGATGTTTCCCTGCAAATGGACTTACAGAATCTTGATGAGGTGGTGGTGACCGCTCTTGGAATTTCAAGAGAAAAGAAATCTCTTGGATATGCTACACAGGCTGTGGATGGTGAAAATCTTACGCTCACCAATGAGCAGAATGTGATTGGGAGCCTTGGAGGAAGAATTGCAGGGGTCCAGGTAGTGGGTTCTTCGGGAGCCAGCATGGGTGGTACTCAAAAGATTAAAATTCGTGGGGTGAATTCCATAGGAGGTGGCGATCAGCCCCTTATTGTAGTGGATGGTACGCCTATTTCCAACGCAAACTTTGCCGGCAGCGCAGGTGCCGATTATGGAAACCTTGGGCAGGATGTGAATCCTGAAGATATAGAATCTGTGAACGTTTTAAAGGGCCCTGCCGCTTCCGCATTGTATGGAATTAGAGGCCAGTATGGCGTCATCATGATTACAACCAAAAAAGGCAAGGAAAAAGATATGGTAGTGCAGGTGAATTCCCTTTTCTCTGTACAATCTGCTTATGATTTTATGCCGCTGCAAAACATGTATGGAGGTGGTTCCAGCCAGGAGTTTCGTACGCTTCCAAATGGAGATCCCTATGTTGATATCTCTGTAGATGAGAGTTGGGGGCCAAGAATGGATGGTACTCCTGTGCGCCAGGTCTTTAGTTTTTATCCTCAGGATCCTACTTATGGCCAGCTTACGCCTTTTGTGGCTCATCCAGATAACATTAAAAATTATTACGAAACGGGTTACACTTTCAATAATGGTGTTTCTGTAGCAGGCGGCGGAGAAGGCACCAGCTTTCGCATTAGTCTCAATGATACCCGAATTGAAGGAGTAGAACCCAATACCTTTTTGAACCGAAATAACCTCGCAGTTCATGCGGGTGCTGATATTATCGATAATCTTAATATAGCTACGAATTTTACCTATGCTACTAATGATGCACAACGTCCCAAACAGGGATCTGAATACGGTGCTAATTACCTGGTACAATGGTTTCAGCGGAATGTGGATATGACACGGCTGGAAGATTACCAGTATGATGACGGTACTTTTTTACACTGGAACCTGAGAAGGCCAGATTCAGAAACAGGGGAACTTACAGATTTTGATCCGCTGTACTGGAACAACCCATACTTTGATGCTTATGAAAACTTAAGCAATGACAGGCGCGATCGTTTTTTTGGAGATGTAGGCCTCACATGGAAAGTGCTGGATGAACTTACTTTAAGTGCTTTTGTGCGCGGAGATATGTATACTCAGAATATTGAAAACAGAACTGCTTTTGGCGGAAAGGACATTCCTTCCTACTCCATTGGTAAATACCAGAACAAGGAAATGAATTATGAATTCCTGGCGCAGTATGACAAGGATTGGGGAGATTTTTCTATAAATGCCAATGTGGGAGGAAATATCTTTGACAGGCGATACTCTTATATTTCGCAGGCTACTGTTGGAGGCCTATCGGCACCGGGCTTTTATAATATAGACGCCTCCATAGACCGGCCGGTAACTTCAAATTACCTGCTACGCAAACAGGTGCGTAGTTTGTTCGGACTTGTTTCTCTAGGATTTTTGGACACCTATTTTATTGATGCTTCTATTCGAAATGACAACTCTTCTGCTTTGCCAGAAGATAATAACTCTTACTGGTATCCTTCAATTTCCGGAAGTTTAGTGTTTAGTGAACTGGTGGACTGGGAGCCCCTTTCCTTTGGAAAATTGAGAGCCAGTTATGCTCAGGCAGGATCTGACCTTGGTCCATATGAAACTACTATGGGGTACGGCGTTGGAACTGTTTACGGCGGGACCAATACATTGTTTGTGCCAGATAATCTCAATAATCCTCTAATAGAACCCTCTTTTGCGCACTCTTATGAAGCAGGTTTTGACCTTCAGTTTCTTGAAAACAGAATAGGACTGGATTTTACCTGGTATAAACAGGAAAACAGAAATCAAATTATAAACCTTGATGTATCTGGCGCCAGCGGTTATGGTTCTACTACCATTAACGCCGGTCTTATTGAAAATAAAGGTATTGAAATAACCCTTAGAGGAAGGCCCATCCAGACAGAAAATTTCTTTTGGGATGCTACCTTGAACTATGCGAGCAATGAAAGTATGGTCGTAGAGCTGGCACCTGGAATAGATGTTTACACCTATTCTTCAACTACGTACTCCAGCGTTACGAGTTACCTGAACTCTTATGAAGGAAGACCTTTTGGAAGCCTGGTAGGGCAGGCATACCAGCGCGATCCCGCAACCGGGCAAATTCTGTTGGGATCAGATAATATGCCTTTGTATACAGATGCTACGCATGACTTTGGTTCTGTGTTACCCGATTTTACCGGTGGTTTTTCCAACACATTTGTGTATAAGAATTTTCAGCTCTCCGGAATTTTAGAATTCCAGGGAGGAGGGCAATTCTTTAGTCGTTCAAAAATGTTAGCTGTGAGAACAGGACAGGATCCTCTTACCGTAGCAACCAACGAAAACGGAATGAATGTACGTGATCCTGTTTCAGAAGGAGGTGGTGTAAGAGTTTCAGGAATTTCCGCAGAAACTGGAGAAGAAGTCACTGCTTTTGTAGATGCACGATCTTATTACAGAAATGTAGTAGGACGACGTATTTATGAGGAATGGCTATACGATGCTTCTTACGTGAAGTTGAGGGAAGTACGCCTTGGCTACACATTTTACAAAGAGGCACTTGGAAATTTCCCGGCCGAAAATATCCAGCTGGCGCTTGTTGCTCAAAACCCGTTAATGGTTTGGCAGGAAGCTCCCGAAGGAATTGACCCATCGTCAATCTCTACAGGAGCACAATCCATTAGCTGGTACGAATCTGGACAGCTACCATCTGTACGTTCCTTTGGAATAGATTTAAATATCACTTTTTAAATGAGAATTATGAAAAAGATATTATTAATAGTATTAAGCTGTAGTCTTTTTGTGAGTTGCAGTGATTTTGATGAAGATATTAACATCAATCCAAATATTCCTAGTGAAGCTTCGGGAACGCAGTTGATTGCCAATGCACAGCTTTACCTGCCTGGATTGAGTTCTTCTCCCCAGGGAGAATTTCTCGCCCAGTATCTTGCCGAAACCCAATATGTAGGTGTTTCTCTTTATCCTGAAGAATCAACCAGTTTCTACGGATGGTATCAGGGGCCGCTAATGAACCTTCAGGCAGTACTAAATTCAGAAGAAGATCTCAGTGCTACCGAAGGACCCGTTGCAAACCAAATTGCAGTGGCAAAGATCCTTAAGGCCTATTTCTACTGGAATATGACAGACAGGTGGGGAGCAATTCCTTATTCTGAAGGATTACAGGGCGCAGATAATTTTACGCCGGTTTATGACAGCCAGGAAGCTATCTATACCAATCTTTTTGAAATACTGGAAGAAGCAAACAATTCCATTGTGGCAGGAAACATTAGTAATGATCTCATTTATGACGGTGACATGTCTAAATGGAAGAAACTGGGAAATACCATTCGTCTTTTAATGGCCCTGCGGCTTTCTGAAGTAGATCCTGAATGGGGGAGCCAGGAATTTAATGCGGCACTTTCTGCAGGTATTATGGAATCTAATGATGATAACCTTTTGTTTCAGCATTTGGCCGATGCCAACAACCAAAGCTACTGGTACGGTCAGGTGGTGGCCAGCAACCGGGAGTGGTGGGCATTAACCACCAGCCTGGTGGAAGATATGGAGCCGGTAAATGATCCAAGACTTGAAGTTTATGGAAATCCTGCAAGAGAATCAGGAGAATTTGTGGGGATGGATTACGGTGACACCGAAAATCTTGGGACTGAAGAATATTCCCTGCTGGGATCGGACATTTTCGCACAGGATGCGCCGGTTTATCTCGTAACCTATGCACAGGCTCTGTTTGCTATTGCTGAAGCTGCTGAAAGAGGATGGGTGACGGAAGATGCCGAGGCATACTACAACATGGCTGTGGAATACTCCATTGAACAGTGGACAGGCAGTACCGAAGGTGTAGATGAATTTCTCAGCCGGCCCGAAATTGCTTACGACTCTTCTGCACCCATAGAATCAATTGCAAATCAACGCTGGATTCATTTATTTATGAATGGCTATGAAGCGTGGTCTGAATGGAGAAGGACCGGCTTTCCCAATGACCTTACAGAGCCCGAAGGAAGACCTATTCCAACACGACTGTCTTACCCAGATAATGAAGCCTTTAATAATGCAGAGAATTATGAAAATGCGCTGCAAACCTATCTGGAAGGGGAAGACAACATCTATGGAAATGTGTGGTGGGATGTTTAAAAATGACATTGTTCTCAATTTCAAAAAAATCTCCCGATATTGTTGGGAGATTTTTATTTCAGGATTTTAAAAACAGAAATGATGAAAGATACCCACTCAAAAATGGCATTTTTGCCGCTCTTTATTTTCAGTTTTTTTTGGGGGTTTTCACAGGAGAAACAGGTGGTTTCAGAAATCTTTAAACAATATGAAGATTATAAAGAATCTCATTTAAAAGAAAGGAGAATAACGCACAGTAACCTGCAACCACTCATCAACCGGTGGAAAAATCATCCTGAAGTTGAGGTGCAAAAAGTTGGTCAATCTATCGAAGGTCGTGACCTGTTTCTCTTGAGTTTAGGAACAGGTGAAAAGGACGTTTTCCTGTGGTCTCAAATGCACGGGGACGAATCTACTGCTACAATGGCCATTTTTGATCTTCTCAATTTTTTTGCAGATGATTCTTTTACTTCGGAAAAGCAGGAATTGCTGAACGAAATAAAACTGCATTTTCTCCCGATGCTCAATCCCGATGGCGCTGAAAGTTTTCAGCGGAGAAATGCACTGGGTATAGATATAAATCGGGATGCTTTACGATTACAATCTCCGGAGGGTAAAACTTTGAAAAGAATTAGGGACAGCCTTGATGCCGATTTTGGTTTTAACCTGCACGATCAAAGCAGGTATTACAATGCTGAAGGCTCGTCTAATCCTGCAACAATCTCTTTTTTGGCGCCTGCCTATAATTATGAAAAAGAAGTCAACGAGGTTCGGGGGAATGCCATGAAACTGATAGTAGGAATGAATGAGCAATTGCAAAGGCACATTCCCGGAAGCGTAGCAAAGTACAATGACGATTTTGAGCCCAGAGCTTTTGGTGATAATATTCAGAAATGGGGAACCAGCACGATTTTAATAGAATCTGGCGGATACCCCAAAGATCCTGAAAAGCAGGAGATCAGGAAGATGAATTTTCTGGCAATTTTAACTGCTTTGTTTTCTATTGCAAATGAAGATTATCAGGATAAGGACCTGGTAGATTACCAAAACATTCCGCAGAACGACAGCAAGTTATTTGATCTTAAGCTTACGGGACTGGAATACGATCTTTTAGGAGATTCTTATATTCTGGATCTTGGGATCAACCATGGAGAAATAGCTTCAGAAGGAGATGAAAGATTTTTCTATCGCGGCAGGATCACAGACCAGGGAGATCTTTCCACAAATTACGGCTACGAGACCATAGATGCTTCAGGTTTTAAAATAGTGCCGGGAAAGATATTTCCGGAGGTTCAGGAGAATATGGAGGCGTTAAAAAAGCTGGATTTTGCGGCACTTTTAGAGCAGGGATATGCTTATGTGAAGCTGCGTAATATTCCGAAGGGGAAAAGCTTTACGAAATCTCCGCTACATGTGGTTGGGCTCAATTTTGGAGCTCCTCAAATCCTGCAGCCGGGAATCAATCCTACCTTTTTTCTAAAAAAAGAAGGGCATCCAGGCTACGCCCTTATCAATGGGTTTATTTACCTCATGAAAGGAGCAAATCCTGCTGATCTTATAGAAAATGCGCTCATTTTCCGTTAGTCGTAAAAAATCTTTACCAATAATGCCCTTTTTGAAACCTCTTCGTAAATGGCATTCCGGCTCTGGCTTTTTGATTATCTTTGCGCCATGATTACAGAAGATACACAGGCGTTGGTGGATAAAGGTATAATGCTCCCGTTAATGGAGGAATTTTATACCATACAGGGAGAAGGCTTTCATAAAGGAACTGCAGCATATTTCGTAAGGATTGGAGGATGTGATGTAGGATGTCACTGGTGTGATGTAAAGGAAAGCTGGAATGCAGAGCTTCACCCGCCGTCTCATATTGGACAAATTGTAGAAAATGCTTCCAGGCATAGCAAAACTGTTGTTATCACCGGCGGGGAACCGCTTACCTGGGATATGACGCTGTTGACGCAAAGTTTAAAGGAGCAGGGTTGTGCGGTGCATATTGAAACTTCGGGTGCGTATAAATTAACCGGAGAATGGGACTGGATCTGTCTTTCGCCCAAGAAAATTAAATTGCCTACAGAAGAGATCTATCCGCTGGCAAATGAATTGAAGGTGATTGTTTTTAACAAGCACGATTTGAAATTCGCCGAAGAGCAGGCTGCCAAAGTGGGGGAGCACTGCATTCTTTATCTTCAGCCGGAATGGAGCAACCGCGAAAAAGTAATTCCCATGATCGTGGATTACGTGATGAAAAACCCAAAGTGGAAGGTTTCTCTGCAAACCCATAAGTACCTCAATATTCCATAAAAAAAAGCGCCACTTTGGGCGCTTTTAGGGTTTAATATTTTCCTTCTTAATTAGCTTCTTTAAACGGCACTTCCACATAATGATCATCCCATCCTATTTGCAGTTTTGCACCATTCTCTATAGGTTCAAAAGCCATAGATAATGCCTCTACCGAAGTTGGAGATTTTCTTACAGGCACAGTAATCCTTGCGACATCCTGCTCTACGTGATAATCATAAGCTCCCCAAACATTGGTGCTGTTATTTAAGATGATCGTCCATTCGTTTTCCTGCGGAATGGTGTAGAGGGTGTAAGTTCCTTTTTTAATAGTCTTTCCGCTAACTGTCATGTCGTCGTAAAGAGTAATTTCAGTCGCTTCATTTGCTCCTGTTCTCCATACTTCGCCATAAGGTACGAGTTTCCCGAAAATTTCTCTGTCGCGGGTTTGAGGACGGCTGTAAAGTACTCTTGCCAAAGGTTCGTTGTTCTCTCCCCGAAAAAGTACTACATCCATTGGACTTACATCCAGTTTTGAAAAATTAGGCCCCTGATTATTTGACTGTTCCTGGTCCTGAGCCTGAATATTTTGATTTCCGAAACCTGCAAACACCAAAGCAGCGACTATAATTATTCTTTTCATGATCATGTAATTTTTAATTAATTTTTAAAGATACTTTTCCGAAATATAGTTGGCGGTTAAATAATTGTTTAAAATTAGTTAAAATTTATTCGAAATCAGCTCCTTTTTGTAGTCTTTTAAACTATTGGAAAATACGTTATTCTGTTTCATAATTGGAAAAAGATGTACGGTGAATAAGTCTCGAAAAATAGCATTTTCAGGTAATTATTTTATTCTAGAAGAAATTTCCTCAACGCTTTTATTTACTATGATTAAAAGATTTTTTAGGAATTCTTCAGAAGAGCCTGGAAAAGCAATTTTTCCACATAAATTGTTGATAACTTAAGCTTTGATAAGCTTAGATAAGCACCTTAAAAAGAGCGTTTATTGTTATATTTGTTCGTTATTGAAATTTGACAAAATTTTAACGAATTTATATATGAGCGAAGAGGTTAAAAGAAGCAATTATTCGGCAGACAGTATTCAGGCGCTGGAGGGGATGGAGCATGTAAGAATGCGGCCGTCCATGTACATTGGAGATACAGGAGTAAGAGGTTTGCATCACCTGGTTTATGAGGTGGTTGATAACTCTATTGATGAGGCTCTGGCCGGTCACTGTGACGTAATAAGTGTGATCATTAACGAAGATAACTCTATTACCACCAAAGATAACGGCCGGGGTATTCCGGTTGATTTACATAGAAAAGAAGGCGTTTCGGCATTAGAGGTTGTAATGACCAAGATTGGTGCCGGTGGAAAGTTTGATAAAGATTCTTATAAGGTTTCCGGTGGGTTACACGGGGTTGGAGTGAGTTGTGTGAATGCCCTTTCAGATCATTTAAAGGCCACGGTGTACCGTGAGGGAGTAATTTGGGAGCAGGAGTACGAGAGAGGAAAGCCTCTCTATCCTGTAAAGTCTGTAGGGGATACTACAGAAAGAGGTACGGTGGTTACTTTTAAACCAGATCCTACCATCTTTCAGCAAACTATTGAGTATAGCTATGAAACTCTCGCCAGCCGTATGCGGGAGCTTGCTTTCCTTAACAAAGGGATTCGTATTACGCTTACAGATAAGAGGCATAAGGACGATAAAGGTGAATTTCTTTCAGAAGAATTTTATTCTGAAGAAGGTCTAAAGGAATTCATCCAATTTCTTGACGGAACAAGGGAGCCTATCATTAGTGAAGTAATTGCTATTGAAGGAGAGAAAAATGACATCCCTGTTGAGGTGGCAATGGTGTATAACACCTCTTTCAACGAGAATTTGCACTCGTATGTCAACAACATCAACACCCACGAAGGAGGAACGCACCTGGCGGGATTCCGAAGAGGTTTGACCACTACTTTAAAGAAGTATGCAGATGCCTCCGGAATGCTGGATAAGCTGAAGTTTGAGATTTCGGGAGATGATTTTCGGGAAGGTTTGACAGCCATTGTTTCGGTAAAGGTTTCTGAACCTCAATTTGAGGGGCAAACGAAGACAAAACTTGGAAACAGGGAAGTGACTTCAGCGGTTTCGCAGGCGGTTTCAGAAATGCTTGAAAATTATCTGGAGGAAAATCCCAATGACGCGAAAACCATTGTTCAGAAAGTAATATTAGCTGCACAGGCAAGACACGCTGCGAAAAAAGCCCGTGAAATGGTGCAGCGTAAAACAGTCATGAGTGGCGGCGGGCTGCCGGGGAAATTATCAGATTGTGCTTCTCAGGATCCTTTCGAGAGTGAAGTTTTTCTTGTTGAGGGAGATTCTGCGGGTGGAACTGCAAAACAAGGCCGGGACAGGCATTTCCAGGCGATTCTTCCGCTTCGTGGTAAGATCCTGAACGTGGAAAAAGCCATGAGCCACAAGGTATTCGAAAATGAGGAAATCAAGAACATTTATACAGCGCTTGGTGTAACCATTGGAACCGAAGAAGACAGCAAGGCACTTAATCTTAGTAAACTGAGATATCACAAAATTGTGATCATGTGTGATGCCGATGTGGATGGTAGTCACATTGCTACTTTGATTCTCACCTTCTTCTTTAGGTATATGAAGGAATTGATTGAAGCGGGCCACGTTTATATTGCCACACCTCCACTTTATTTAGTGAAAAAAGGCGCGAAAAAGCGTTATGCATGGAGCGATAAGGAAAGGGATGAAATTGCCGATTCCTATAGCGGTGGCGTTAGTGTACAACGTTACAAGGGGCTTGGGGAAATGAATGCCGAGCAGTTGTGGGATACCACCATGAACCCGGAATTCAGGACGTTAAGGCAGGTAACTATTGACAACAGTAGTGAGGCCGACAGGATCTTTTCTATGTTGATGGGGGATGAAGTACCGCCACGAAGAGAATTTATAGAGAAAAATGCTGTTTACGCGAATATTGATGTGTAAATAGAAATTATACTAAAAAAACCCGCTTTTGGCGGGTTTTTTTGTTGTAGGGCTTTGATATGCACCTTTTCTTTTTTTTCTATTTTTACCCCATTTAAAAAACCTACTTGTGAAAAAATCTATTGTAACTTTAGTTTCTTCTGTTCTTTTGTCTTCGGCAGTTTCGGCCCAGGTAAATTCCGAAGAATTTATAGACGACGTACTTATCTTGGCCAGCAATTTTGCCCAGCCCGCTGCAGATGCTGCACCTTACCAGGCAAGTGCAGGCTGGTTTAGTTCTGCGGAAGCTCTTCAAAAATGGGATTTCAGGCTCTCCTTGCATGGCAATGCTCTTTTCGTTCCAGATGATAAACAAAACTTTCAGCTTCAAAATCAAGATCTTTCCTTACTGCAAATGGGAGAAGTAAGTTCAGCAGAATTGCCGACCGGTTTTGGGGGTGCGACAAATATTTTCTTTTCAGGCGAAGTGAATTTTCTTAATCCCATTTCAGGAGAAATGGAGTCTCAGGAGGTGCGATTTAAAGGTTTTGACGGAATTGCAATGAGCCAGATTCCTCATGCTTTTGCTCAGGTTGCGGTTGGAGTTGGTGTAGGTACAGAAATCACGCTGAGAGCCATGCCTAAAACCACTATAGATGGTGTAGCTGCCAGTACTTATGGTGTGGGCGCAAAACATAATTTAACGCAATATTTTGGGGAACCAGGTAATTTTCAGTTTGCCGCAGCTATCGCATATAGTAAGCTGCAGGTAGAATACGAGTATGATACCATAGAGGTGGAGCGATATCTCAGTATGAATTCTGTAGCGGTAGATGCAGATCTTTGGATGGCAGAATTTATAGGATCTAAAAAATGGGGATTTTTTGAGCTTTTTGGAGCTGCAGGAGCGATGAATTCCAATTTCCACTACGAAATGGGTGGAAGTGGTGTAGCTCTTGGCCTGGTAAATTCAAAAATGGACATTCTTGAAGGTGGGCAAACCCAGTTTAAAGGAGATCTTGGTTTCAATCTGCATTTTGGGAGGTTCCGTTTGAGCACTATGGCTACTGTGGGTGAATTTTTCAACGGGAATGTGGGGCTTCATGTAAGAATCTAAGGTTTCTATTGGCCGAAAAATGCGCTAGAATTTGTATTTTAGCAACTATTACTAATTATTACTAAAACCATATAAAATGAAAGTTACAATAGTAGGAGCAGGAGCTGTTGGAGCCAGCTGCGCAGAATATGTTGCCATAAAGAATTTTGCTTCGGAAGTGGTATTGATAGATATCAAGGAAAACTACGCCGAAGGAAAAGCAATGGACCTTATGCAGACCTCTTCATTGCTTGGCTTTGATACAAAAATAACAGGAAGCACAAATGACTATTCAAAAACCGCCGGCAGTGACATTGCGGTTATTACCAGTGGTATTCCGCGTAAGCCGGGAATGACCCGTGAAGAACTTATAGGAATTAATGCCGACATTGTAAAATCTGTTTCTTCCAGCCTTATTGAACACTCTCCTAACGTAACGATCATTGTGGTGAGTAATCCTATGGATACCATGACTTACCTGGTACATAAAACCACAAAACTTCCGAAGAACAAAATCATTGGAATGGGTGGAGCTCTGGATAGCGCCCGTTTTAAATATAGAATCAGCGAAGCCCTTGAATGTCCGTCCTCAGATGTTGACGGAATGGTGATTGGAGGACATAGCGATACAGGGATGGTGCCTTTAACAAGATTGGCTACGAGGAACAGTGTTCCGGTTTCTAAATTCCTGTCTGAAGACAGGATCAACCAAATTTCAGAAGATACCAAAGTGGGTGGAGCAACCTTAACCAAAATGCTTGGTACCAGTGCATGGTATGCGCCGGGAGCTGCAGTTTCTTCACTTGTTCAGGCTATTGCCTGTGATCAAAAAAAGATGTTTCCATGTTCAGCTTTACTGGAAGGTGAGTATGGACTTGAAGACCTATGTATAGGTGTTCCTGTGATCCTTGGCAAGAACGGAATTGAAGAAATTGTAGAGATTGAACTGGATGAGGCTGAAAAAGCGAAGCTAAAGGAAAGTTCAGAAGGAGTTTCTAAGACAAATAAGCTTCTGGATCTTAAGTAATACGATCTTTTCTTTTACTTAAGCTAAAATTTAACTTGAAACAAAGATGAAAACCCGCTTTTAAAAACAGCGGGTTTCGTTGTTTTAAACCACTCATAAACCGGGTGGAAAATCTACTTTTTGAAAAGACGTGGAAGTAAGTTATATACAGGTTCTTAGCAGCCTGTAGGAATCCTTTAAGAGTTAAATTTTTCAAAAAAAAATAATTGGGATTTCTTAATCGAAAGCCTATATTTGTCCGTTTTAAAAAAATGACCATAAATTAATAATAATGCAGAACAAGGGATTAATTAAGGTATTTGCAATTTTATTCGGGTTGGTATGTATTTACCAGCTTTCCTTTACATTTATTACGAATAGCATTGAAAATGATGCCGAAGCGTTTGCGGAACAAAGAGTTGGAGAGGATGTAGAGAATTATCCTCAAATTAGAGAAACCGTAGAACAAAGATATCTTGATTCCATCGGGAATCAGGAAGTATTTGCAGGCATAACCTACGAGTCAGCAAAAGATAAGGAATTAAATAAAGGTCTTGACCTTAAAGGAGGGATTAATGTGATCCTTCAGGTTTCCGTTAAAGACATCTTAAGAGGACTTGCTAACAATACAAATGATCCTGCCTTTAACCAGGCGCTGGCCGAGGCAGACCAGGCGCGTACAGATAGCCAGGAAAATTACATAGATCTCTTTTTTGAAGCTTTTGAGAACATCCCGAATGCACGACTTGCTTCCCCAGATATCTTCGCTAACAAAACCTTGAGCGATGAGATCAATTATGAAATGACGAATGATGAAGTAAAACCTATCATTCGTAGAAAAATTGATGAATCAATAAATTCTGCATTTGAAGTATTGCGAAAGCGTATTGATAAATTTGGAGTGACTCAGCCAAACATCCAGAGGCTGGGGAATTCAGGTAGAATTTTGGTTGAGCTTCCTGGAGCCCGCGAAATAGAACGTGTGAAAGACCTGCTTCAAAGTACTGCGGAACTTGAATTCTGGCATGTTTACAACAGCAATCAATTCCAAAATTTCTTCGTACAGGCAAACAATACCTTGAAAAATATTGTTGCTGAAGATACTGAACAGGAAACCGATACTACAGCAGCTGAAGAAGATGAGATTGATGCGCTTCTTGAAGCAGCCGAAGATTCTACTGAAGTAGCTGCACAGGTAAATCCTCTTTTTGATGCCATGGTACAGCCAGGTTTCCAGGGTGGGCCGGTATTGGCGACTTTTAGAGCTGCAGATACGTCTGTAGTGAACAGTTACCTTAGCATGCCTCAGATTCGTTCTTTACTTCCGGCAGAGCTTCGTGAAGTGAAATTCGTTTGGGGAATTACAGATGAAGAAACAAATACAGTTCCTCTTTATGCATTAAGAGGAAACAGGCAAAACGAACCACCGCTTAGCGGAAGTGTGATTACAGATGCTACTCAAACTTACGACCAGGTTGGAAGGGTTGCCGTGAGCATGCAAATGAATGGAAGAGGAGCGAAGATATGGGAAGAAATGACCGGGCAGGCTTCAGCAAACCAGACTTCCATTGCAATTGTTCTTGATAATATCGTTTACTCTGCACCGGGAGTATCTACGGGTGCAATTTCCGGAGGTAGAAGTGAGATCACAGGTGATTTTTCTATTACCGAAGGCCAGGATTTAGCAAACGTACTTAGAGCAGGTGCTCTTCCTGCTTCAGCAGATATTATTCAGAGTGAAGTAGTAGGACCCTCTTTAGGACAGGAAGCTATTGACAGCGGGATCATGTCTTTTGGTATTGCTTTAATACTGGTCCTAATTTGGATGATCTTCTACTATGGAAAAGCCGGCTTATATGCAGATATTGCTCTTGTAGTGAACATCCTTTTTATCTTTGGGGTGCTTGCAGGACTTGGAGCCGTACTTACCTTGCCTGGTATTGCCGGTATTGTTTTGACGATTGGTATATCGGTGGATGCGAACGTTCTTATCTTTGAGCGAATTCGTGAAGAACTTGCAAAAGGGAAGGTGCAGAAAGATGCCATTAAAGATGGTTTTAATAACGCATTATCTTCAATTCTTGATGCCAACATTACCACCGGTCTTACCGGTTTCATATTACTTGTTCTAGGAACAGGGCCTATTAAAGGATTTGCTACTACCTTATTAATAGGTATTGCGACTTCATTATTTACTGCAATTTTCATTACCAGGTTATTCATTGACGGCTACGGTAAAAACGGAAAATCCCTTGATTTTTCAACAGGAGCGACCAAAGGTCTTTTCACCGGAATGAACATTAATTTCCTTGGAAAAAGGAAAATGGGATATGCTATCTCCGGAATTTTGATAGTAGTGAGTCTTATCTCTCTCTTTACTCAAGGGCTTAACCAGGGAGTAGATTTCGTAGGTGGAAGAAGCTATACTGTGAGATTTGAACAGGCAGTAAATCCTACTGATATTGAAAGAGATCTTATTGCTGAATTCGGAAGTGCCAATGCCAAGACATTTGGAGCTGCGAATCAAATAAAAGTGACTACAAAATATAAAGTTGAAGAAGAAGGAACAGAAGTAGATAATGAAATTCAGCAGAAATTATACACTGCACTTCAGCCGTATCTTCCTGCAGGATTATCTTATGATAACTTCTCTGTTGGAGAAGGGGAAAGAGAGGTTGGAATTATGCAGTCCCTCAAAGTAGGGCCTTCTATTGCAGATGATATCAAGCAGGCTTCCATTTGGGCTGTTTTGGGATCGCTTCTTGTGATCTTTCTTTATATCCTTTTAAGGTTTAGAAAATGGCAATTCAGTTTAGGGGCCGTGGCTGCGGTAACGCATGATGTTTTGATTGTATTGGGTATCTTCTCCCTTACATACAAGTTCATGCCGTTCAATATGGAGATCGACCAGGCGTTTATTGCGGCGATCCTTACCGTGGTTGGTTACTCGCTGAACGATACGGTGGTAATTTATGACCGTATAAGGGAGTTCTTCAATGAACACACAACCTGGGCTGCAAATGATACTATTAACGCTGCGGTAAACAGTACGATAAGCCGTACGTTGAACACCTCGTTAACCACTTTGATCGTGTTGCTTGCCATCTTCATTTTTGGAGGGGAAAGTATTAGAGGATTCATGTTTGCCTTGATCGTGGGTGTTATTGTAGGTACATATTCATCTGTATTCATCGCTACTCCGGTAACCTATGATACTATGAACAAGCGAAAAGCAAGCAAGAGAGTGAAAGAAGCTGCTTAAGCAATTTATTTTTATACTATAAAGGCCATCCGAAAAGGTGGCCTTTCTTTTTTGTCGAAAATGTCAACTGTCTGCTTCTTTTCTAAAGCAAATTTTTTTGAGTGGCTTTTCAGGAGTAATACTTCTAAAAGCTTTGATAAACCTGTGACAGCATCTCGGGATTAACTTGTCAAAAATGCCATCTAAAATGCTTTTTCTGAATGAATTTGAGAGCAGCTGCAGTAAAGCAGTTTCTGTAGATATATAGGCTGCAGATATTTTAAAAATGAGAGTTCAAAGTCGCGTTCTGCGGAATTAAAAGATTTTGAATGATAGCAGATACAAGAGGTGGTGAAAAGCAGCGCTTCAGAAAAGACTTTCCGGGTAACGTGTCAAAAATGAGGTTTTGAAATGCTTTTCTGAAGTTGCTTTTAGCTTATTGGGCTGGTGGATTTTTCGCGACCACGGAATTTTATCCTGTTCCCAAATTAATCATCAGCAGGTGTCTCAAAAATGCTGTTTTCAGGAGGTTCTCTTCCGGAGAAATCTAGTTGATCCAACTCGAAATTCATTATTTAGAAATAACTGCCGGTTGTTAGGCTAAACGGGCTTCATACATTTCCAAAAGTGTATTTTATTCCAGCTTTTTAAAATCAATTTTATCGCCTTCTTCAATATTCCACTCCTGTACGAGTCCGCCGTTGATTTCAAGAACGAATTGAGCCGGTTCGCCAGATGGAAGTGGTGTTTCGTCTAAAGGTTCGGCATTCTCCTGGAAACTCACCGCTGTACTGTCACTTCCGAAGAAAAGAATATCCAGCGGAATGTAAGTATTCTTCATATAAAAAGAGCGCCGGGCTGCTTCTGGATAGATAAATAACATGCCCTGGCTCTCTTCCATGCTTTCGCGGTACATAAGGCCGGTTTGCCGTTCATAAGAATCATCGGCTATTTCAATGTCCAGTTTTTGAACAGTATCACCCGAAGCTTTTACGAGGTAAAGCTCGCCTTCTTTTTCAAAAACTACAGGTTCGGGTTCAATGATCTTTTCGGCTTCGGGATCGTCACTACAACCGACCATAAAACCACCAAGAACAAAGGCTAGAAAGGCATGTTTTTTCTTCATTTTACACGATGTTTAGTGGAGGGTCTGAACATGAAATAAAATCCGGCTAAAATAAACGGTATGCTAAGCCATTGCCCGGTATTTAGTGCCCAGGTAGCGCGTTCGCCTACTTGTGGTTCTTTCATGAATTCCACAAAGAAACGAACCGTCCACAGCAACACCAGGAACAACCCGAATATATAGCCCAATTTTTCACTTTTCCTGGTTTTCCAATAGGTAAGCCAAAGAATTATGAATACGAAAAGATAGCAAAAAGCTTCATATAATTGTGCGGGATGACGTGCAAAATCTTCACCTAATTGAACGAATACAACTCCAAAATCACTGTTGGTAGGTTTTCCAATTATTTCGGAATTCATAAAGTTTCCAATTCGAACAAAAATTCCACCGCAGGCTACGGGAATCACGATGCGATCCAGAACCCATAAAACAGGTTTATGAAGCACATTTTTGCAGTACAGGTACATTGCGGTTATGATCCCAATGGCAGCTCCATGGCTTGCAAGTCCGCGAAAACCGGTAAACTCGAATTCAGGTTCAAAGCGAACGGGAAGAAAAATTTCCAGTAAATGATCCTGAAAATAGTCCCAGTCATAAAATATCACATGCCCAAGCCTGGCTCCAATTAGAGTCGCCAAAACGGTGTAAATAAACAGGGAATCCAGCTTTTCCAGGGAAACACCTTCTCTCTCGTAGATCCTTTTCATGAGGTACCAGCCAAGAGTAAAGGCTACGACGAACATTAAACTGTAAAAATGGATGGTGAAAAAACCAAGGTTTATTCCTTCTGAGGGATCCCAGTAGATTTTATTGAAGAGCATGCAGCAAATTTAATATTTAGAGGTAAATATACGTATTTGTTGGTTTTCAGAAATTATTTTTCCTTCTGAAGTTTCTCGGGAACAGGGTCATATCCAGAGCTTCCCCAGGGATGACATCTTGAGATACGTTTTAACCCTAACCAGGTCCCGCGAAAGGCCCCATGTTTTTGAATCGCTTCAAGGGTGTACTGGGAGCAGGTGGGAGTATACCTGCAGGTGGCAGGAGTGAACGGGGAGATGGCCTGCTGGTAAAATTTTACCAGCCCGATTAATGGATATGAAAGCCATTTCTTGAGCATATATTTCCCTTTGCGGGAATTCTAAATCAGCGAAAAAGTAGTTCCTTCTTTCCCGTCCTTAAGCTGAATTCCCATTTTTTGTAATTCGTCACGTATTTGATCGCTGGTGGCAAAATCCTTATTGGTTCTTGCTTCTGCTCTCAACCGTATTAACAGCTCTACAGCACCCGAAAGTTTTTCACTGGAATCATCGGCTGCTTCGTGTAAATCTACCAAGCCCAGAACGTCGAAAAGGAAGTCGTTCATGGTTGCTTTCATTACTTCAAGATCGTTTGCAGAAATGCTTTCCTTGCCTTCTTTAGTGCTGTTAATATGCTTCACCGCTTCAAACAGGTTCGCGATAAGAATTGGACTGTTGAAGTCGTCGTTCATCGCATCGTAGCATTTTTGCTTCCATTTATTTACATCAAAAGAACTTTGATTTGAAGCTGGTAATTCGTCCAGCAAATGATAGGCATCCATTAGCCTGTGGAATCCCTTTTCACTTGCTAAAAGGGCTTCATTCGAAAAGTCAAGAATACTCCTGTAATGCGCCTGTAACATAAAAAAACGGGCTACGGTAGGAGCAAATCCTTTTTCAAGGTTTTGATTGTCGCCGGTAAAAATTTCAGTAGGAAGAATATTGTTACCGGTGCTTTTGGCCATTTTCTTCCCATTTAGCGTAAGCATATTGGCGTGCATCCAGTAATTCACAGGACTTTTGCCTGTTGCAGCTTCTCCCTGTGCAATTTCGCATTCGTGATGAGGGAATTTGAGATCCATTCCTCCGCCGTGGATATCAAATTTTTCTCCAAGATATTTGGAACTCATTACCGTGCATTCCAGGTGCCAGCCGGGAAAGCCGTCGCTCCATGGAGAAGGCCATCTCATAATGTGCTGCGGTTCTGCCTTTTTCCAAAGTGCAAAATCCTGCGGATTTCTTTTGTCACTTTGTGCAGCAAGTTCACGGGTGTTGGGAATCATATCCTCCAGTTTTCGGCCGCTGAGTTTCCCGTATTCATGGGATTCGTTGAACTTAATCACATCAAAATATACCGAACCGTTCACTTCGTAGGCAAATCCTTTTTCAAAAATCTCTTTTATGATCTCGATTTGCTCTACAATGTGACCTGTTGCAGTTGGCTCTATGCTTGGTGGAAGATTGTTGAACTTTTGCAGAATGTTATGAAAATCAATGGTATATTTTTGAACCACTTCCATAGGCTCAATTTGTTCAAGCCTTGCTTTTTTTGCAATCCTGTCTTCACCCGAGTCGGCATCGTTTTCCAAATGCCCGGCGTCGGTGATGTTTCTTACATACCGCACTTTGTAGCCCAGATGCTTAAGGTATCTAAAAACAAGATCAAAAGAAATAAAAGTACGGCAGTTGCCCAGGTGCACGTTGCTATAAACCGTAGGGCCGCAAACATACATCCCGATGTTCCCCTCGGTGAGGGGTTTAAAGGTTTCTTTCTCCCTTGAAATGGAGTTATAGATTTTTAATTCCTGCTGCTGGTAAAGTGCCATAGAATAGAAGTTTTACTTCAGGTTTTAGATGAAGATACTTAAAATTCGGTGTCAAGATTGATGTAATCCAGGAAATCCCTTCTGGCTTCGGGATCTTTAAATCTTCCGCCGTATTCGCTGGTAACCGTGCTGCTTTCAATATCGCGAATTCCACGGCTGTTCACACATAAATGTTTTGCATCAATTACACAAGCCACATCTTCGGTGCCCAGAACTTCCTGAAGTTCTTTAACGATTTGCATAGTAAGCCTTTCCTGAACCTGGGGACGTTTTGCATAATAATCAACAATCCTGTTCATTTTTGAGAGACCCACGACTGTACCATTCGAAATATAACCAACATGAGCGCGGCCCACGATGGGAAGCAGGTGGTGTTCACAGGTTGAGTAAAGGGTAATATTTTTCTCCACGAGCATTTCACCGTATTTGTACTTATTCTGAAAAGTAGAGGCCTTTGGCTTTTCATCGGGATGAAGACCGCTGAAGATCTCATTTACGAACATTTTGGCAACTCTTTTTGGAGTTCCCTTGAGACTGTCATCGGTAAGATCTAATCCTAAAGTGTTCATGATCTCCTTTACATTCTGCTGAATGATTTCGATTTTTTCTGCATCAGATTTTTCGAATGCATCCTCCCGCATAGGTGTATCTGTATTCGGACTCACAAAAGCATCGCCCATTTCATCAATGGTCTCGTCTATATTATCGTTTTTCATATTTCTATTTAAAGAAGTTGAAGACTTCAGTTTAGGCTTGCAAAGATACATATTAAAACCCTTTTTTGGCAATTCAGCTGCATTGCAATTCTCTATACTTTTATAAAATAAAAAAGCAGCCGTAAAGCTGCTTTTTTTAAGACATTTTAAATTTTTTAAATTCCGAAGCTCAAGGTAAGCGTGTAATTGGAATTATTTCGGTTTATCCTTGCGGTATCTGTTAAACCGGTTTGGAACAACTGCGGATTATTTTCCTGTTCAAAAGTATCGTATGCCAAGTCTAAACGTGCATTTCCGAAGTTATACCCAAGTCCGAAGGAATATCCGTTTAGATCACCTACAGTGGTTTCATTGCGGTAGGGGCTTTCTTCAAGTCTGTACCCGCCTCTAAGACTCCAGGCAGCAATTCGGTATTCGCCGCCAATACGGTATATAGACACTGGGGTTAATTCCTGCTCCATGAGGCTATTTTGAAAAGTAAATTCCGGGTCGCCTGCAGGTTTGAATTTTGTATCGGCATAATCCTTAAAGCTGTAGTCGAAACTAATTAGTCCCTGCCCGCCTAGAAGGAGCGCAATACTACCGGTGTACTTTGAAGGGGTTTGCAAAGTGTATTCAGGATAGATGTTCAATATTTGTGGATCCACTATTGCTTCTCCTTCAACCTCACTGTAGGTTTCCAGGTATTGCGTGGTCTCTTCAGATATTGAATACCAGGTAGGCGATTCGTAAGAACCACCAATGCGCAGGTTGTTTCCAATTTTTCCTATTGCACCAAGCTGAAAAGAAAATCCGCTTCCTAGCGTACTCAGTCGGTCTTCAAAGTAAACTTCATTGACTCCGCTTCCGGAATTATCATTTGCCTCAAAAAAGCTAGTTATTCTATCGTAATTTATAAAGTGAGTATTTAGATTCAAGCCTAAATACCAGTCGTCTTTATATTGAGTGGCAAAATTAAATGTAAACTTTCCATTAAGACCGGTAGTCGCATAGGCGTATTCCTGATCAAAATTTCCCGGTGCTATACTGGAATAGTAAAGCGTGTTTTCGAAATCTTCAGGGTCATCTGCATTAATTAAATAAGCCTGATATCCTAAAAGTGCCTGTTGGGCACCGAATCCACGGTTTTCTCCAAGCCAGGAGTAAAGTTCAGCTACAGTTTCATCTTCCATTGGTACCAGAAGATCTAGAGGGATCCCATCTGCATATCCCAGGAAATAGCTGTCAATAGAGCGCGTATTTGTTCCGGCTGCGAGGAATTGATTTTCATAATCTGAAGTTTTTGTATAATTAAAACCTACAGTAAATTTCCTCCAGTCGTTTTCTTCATTATAACTATTAAAAACAAAAACTCCGCCGGCCTGTCCAAGATCAATGTTAGTGTTGGAACTGCTGCTAAAACCATTAAAATACTGCACTTCATTTTCTATATTGGTAACCCCCAGCGATACACCGGCAAAACTATTAAGGAAAACAGCAGAACCGGCGGGATTTACATTAAGAGAGGAAAGGTCTCCACCCAGGGCTCCAAAGGCTCCGCTCATTGCCCTGTATCTTGCTGTCCCATTCAGGTCTGAAGTTGAATAGCGAACGGCATCTGTAATATTTTGAGCCTCCACTGCCATAGTGGTCATGGCAATGAAGGCAAAAACTAATCTTTTCATCTAATAATGATATTTATGATATTAATTTCCTCGTCCTCTACTGGATCTTGAAGACCCTGAAGACCTTGAAGTACCTGAAGATCTTGAGCTGGAAGAAGACGATCTCACCGTTCCCGAGCTTCTGGAAGTGTTGGTTGTTCTACGCGCCTGGCTTGAGGTATTATTATACCTGTTGCTTCGCGTTGATCTCGCCTGTGTATTTCTTTCGTAAGAACGAGTATTAGACCTGTTGTAATCTGAATTGCTACGACTTCTTGCACGACTTTGAGCAGTTTCTACTCTGGAAGCCCTGGTGCTATACGTCCTGTTCTGGCTTGCAGTTCTATTGCTTCTTAGTAGGGCTGAACTACGGTCGGCACGCACGCCTCTGGAGTTGGAGTAAGACTGGATTCTTGAAGATCGGGCATCTGCGTTGCTTCTGCCTTCAGATCTATAGTCCATATAAGAATTTCTTCTGCCATTATTATAAGCTACATCTCTTCTGGAGTAGTAAGGATATGAGTAGTGGTGACCATAACCATGATAATAAGGATGCCTGTTCCAACCGGCATTCCAGTAACTCCATCCCCAGGTGTTGTAGTAGCCATAGTTATTTCTCCAAGGGTATCCATACCAAGGATTGATTCCATAGCCATATCCCATCCCATAGCCATACCCATATCCTCGTCCAAAATCTCTTCCGAAAAATGGGTTGTAATTAAAGTTATAGAAGCCGACATATCCCAGGTATGGGTTATAAGGATCAAAATACGGAGCGTAAGGGTAGTTGTTGCTGTAGATATTAATGGCTATTTCATCCGGGTCTGTTCCCCATGGGGCGTTACCACCATTATAGTCAAGATCTTCCTGTATGAACATTTCCTCATCATACATTCCTGTAGAAGTGTACCCGTCTATATCAGTAAAAATGGCACCTTCAGCTGGTACATTTCCGAACCTTTCTGCACTTTCTGCAAAAAGTTGTTTATAATAAAGAGATTCTTCATAAGATTCGTCGTAGTCGTCGGCTGTTACCGTTTTGCGTTCTTCAGAAGAAGAAGAATATATCCCGTCATTGCCGTATCCGGAATATTGGTACGAACCACAGGAAGCCAATAATAACAGAACTGGTGCAAAGAGGAGTGCTCTTTGCATAAAACTTGGTAGGTAAAATAGTTTCATGGCTTCGGTTTTTAATATTGAACAATGTATAAAAATGGTTAGTTTTGCACCAGACATTTTTATTTATATAATAAGGCGCAACATTTGTGCCAAAACACAGGTAGATGGTAAAGAATTTAACAACCCGTAAAGAGGATTATTCGCGGTGGTACAATGAATTAGTGGTAAAAGCAAACCTGGCAGAAAATTCTGCAGTGAGAGGTTGTATGGTAATTAAACCTTACGGCTATGCAATTTGGGAAAAGATGCAGGCGCAGCTGGACAGGATGTTCAAAGAAACCGGCCATGAGAACGCGTATTTCCCGCTGTTTGTGCCCAAGAGTCTTTTTGAAGCTGAAGAAAAAAATGCGGAAGGTTTTGCTAAAGAGTGTGCAGTGGTAACGCACTATAGATTGAAAACAGATCCTGAAGATGACAGCAAACTTATTGTAGACCCTGAAGCTAAACTGGAAGAAGAGTTAATTGTACGACCAACTTCCGAAGCTATTATCTGGAATACATATAAAGGCTGGGTACAGTCTTACCGTGACCTGCCTATTCTTATTAACCAATGGGCGAATGTGGTGCGCTGGGAGATGAGAACGCGCCTCTTTCTTCGTACGGCCGAATTTCTTTGGCAGGAAGGGCATACCGCGCATGCGACCAAAGAGGAGGCGCTCGCGGAAGCAGAACAAATGAATAATATCTATGCCGAATTTGCAGAGAATTTTATGGCAATTCCGGTGATAAAGGGGCTTAAAACCGAAAGCGAGCGATTTGCCGGTGCCGAAGAAACCTATTGTATAGAAGCTCTCATGCAGGATGGGAAAGCGCTGCAGGCAGGAACTTCTCATTTCCTGGGACAGAATTTTGCCAAGGCTTTTGATGTGAAATTTGCTTCAAAAGAAGGAAACCTGGAGCATGTTTGGGCAACTTCGTGGGGAGTTTCTACGAGGTTGATGGGTGCATTAATTATGACTCACAGCGATGACAACGGACTCGTGCTCCCGCCAAATCTCGCGCCGATCCAGGTGGTGATCGTGCCAATCTATAAAGGGGAAGAGCAGTTGAACCAGATATCTGAAGTTGCGAACAGGCTGGCAAAAGACCTTAGGGCGCAGGGCATTTCTGTAAAATATGATGACAGAGATACGCAAAAGCCGGGCTGGAAATTTGCGCAGTATGAGTTGCAGGGAGTGCCGGTGAGAATTGCCATTGGTCCAAAGGATCTTGAAAAGGGATCTGTAGAGCTGGCAAGAAGGGATACTTTGAGCAAGGAATTTGTATCACAGGATGATGTGGTAGGGAAGGTAAAAGACCTTATGACTGAGATTCAGGAGAATTTGCATAATCGCGCCCAAGATTTTCGTGATTCGCATATTACCGAAGTAAATAGCTATGAGGAATTTAAGAAAGTGCTGAAGGAAAAAGGAGGTTTTATTTCGGCGCATTGGGATGGTACTGCAGAGACCGAAACGAAGATAAAAGAGCAGACAAAAGCAACCATACGTTGTATCCCTTTTGGCGGAGAAAAAGAAGAAGGAGCCTGTATCTACACGGGAAAACCATCTTCGCAGCGGGTACTTTTCGCCAAGGCATATTAAAATTTGAAAAAAATTATCTCAACATTTGCGGCATTGAAAAATAGTTGTATTTTTGCATCCGCAATTAAGAAATAATTGGTCCGTTCGTCTAGGGGTTAGGACGCCAGGTTTTCATCCTGGTAACAGGGGTTCGATTCCCCTACGGACTACTAAAGATTTACAGTTGGTAAATCAAATTGAAATAATGAATTTTGGTCCGTTCGTCTAGGGGTTAGGACGCCAGGTTTTCATCCTGGTAACAGGGGTTCGATTCCCCTACGGACTACTATAAGAGAATTAATAAAACATAAGTGTAATGGCAAATCATAAGTCAGCGTTAAAGAGAATCCGTAGCAATGAGACGAAACGTCTTAGAAACCGCTACCAGCACAAGACTACAAGGAACGCGATTAAGAAGTTACGTGAAGCAGAAAAGCAGGAGGCTGAGACTTTGTTCCCTACAGTGGTTGGGATGATTGACAAATTAGCTAAGAAGAACATCATTCACGATAATAAAGCTTCTAACCTTAAATCTAAGTTGGCTAAGCACGTAGCAGCGCTTTAATTTAGAAATAGTGTTCAATTTATATAAGAGTGCCTTCTGTGAATACAGAGGGCATTTTTTATGTTCTAAATTTTTTTTTCCCATTAGAAAACTTACCGGGCGGAAAAAGAATATAGAAATTTTTAATTAGAGTTTTCTTCACATAGGTTTAAAACACTTATAACATTATTTCTGCGTTTTTTTTATATTTTACGTCATATATATAGTAAAGGAACAAGAAATGAATAGGTCTCACGCATATTCTTCAAGGTATTTATCAAAAGAAAAGAAGAAATACAATTTTGGCGCAGTTCTAAAACCAGTGTTTAAATGGGTTTTTAGAATAGCACTGGTACTCTTCATCTGGATCCTTATAACCGCCGCATTTTATGTGTTGTGATTGGTAATTCAGTGTGACTTAATCCGGTTCTGTGAATTGTTGCAGCATTAGTCTGGATTGCATTTGTTAAGGTATTTATAAATGTGTTTTTTTCTTCATTTAAATAGTAACTTTCATGAGAAGTAACCTTTTATACCGGAAAAATGAAAAAAATCAATAATTGTTTTCTCATTGGAACCTTTGGAATGGCGGCAAATTCCTCTTTGCACATTCTAATTGGGAGTTTTCTTTCTGAAAAGGTTATTGACGCTACTTCCGCTTTTCTTTATCTTGTTTTTACCGCTCTTCTTCTGGTAGGAACTGCAATAATGATCAAAAGAAAAAAAAATCAGCATCTTTCCGCTTGAATTAATCTTCTTTTCTTCCTAAGACGGGCAATTTAAACCGTTACTGCTGGAAAAAGCCTTTCAAAATGCCATTTTTGACTCTTCTCCTTAGAGAGGTATTCAGCTTCTTTAAGACATTTTTTCTGAAAGCTTCACATAATCTTATTACACGAAAATGACGATTTTCTATAAGTTCGACAATATGGATTTTGTGTAACCACTAATGTGTAAGTTATGTCTAAAGAATTGAAAAAGAATGAAGATGACAAATTCATTCCCATGACTTCCGTTTCCGGAGGAAAAGAAAGAGAGCTGTCTGAAGATGTTTTGTATTTCACCAACCAAATTGTAAATGTTATCTTTATTGGTAAGCCAAAAGCGGATAACTGGGCACTTGTGGATGCGGGAATGCCAAAATCTGCAGAGAAAATAATAAAGGTTGCAGAAAAGCGCTTCGGAAAAAACAGCAAACCTTCCGCTATTTTGCTTACTCATGGACATTTTGACCATACCGGTTCCATCATTGAACTTATAGAAAAGTGGAAGGTGCCGGTGTATGCCCATCCGCTGGAATTTCCATATCTCACCGGTGAAAATGCATATCCCGAACCCGACGCTTCTGTGGAAGGTGGCACCCTTGCCAAAATCTCCAGGGTGTATCCTCATGAACCCATTACCATCACAAAAGCATTAGAGGAACTTCCTGCAGATGGTAGCGTGCCCGGCCTTCCAGACTGGAAATGGATCCACACTCCCGGTCATTCCCCCGGCCATGTTTCTTTTTTCCGTGGAAAAGACAGGACATTAGTAGCAGGCGATGCTTTTGTGACGGTAAAGCAGGACTCACTTTACAAAGTTCTCGTTCAGAAGAAAGAAATCCATGGTCCGCCGCGTTACCTTACCACTAATTGGAATGCTGCCTGGGATTCTGTTCGCCAACTAAAAGATTTACAACCCCAATTTGCTGTCACAGGTCATGGAACTGCGATGGAAGGTGATGAACTCCGCAGTGGATTAGAAAAACTCGTGGAAAATTTTGAGCAGCTTGCAATTCCGGACTACGGAAAATATGTAAAGAATGAGGGGAAGGGCTGAAGTTTATTCAAAAAGGGCATTTTTCGTTTTCTTTTTAAAAAATGGAATAGCCGGTAAGGGTGGTAAGTCTTTCCAAAGCCGCCATACCCAAGGCTGAATTTCCTTTGGGATTTAGCGGCGGACTCCAGACTGCCACTGAATAATGATCTGGGTGCACCGCGACTATTCCACCGCCAACACCACTTTTACCCGGTAAACCGACTTCAAAACTAAATTCTCCCGCTTCATCGTAAAATCCGCAGGTTTGCATTAGAGCATTAATACGTTTTACTTGTTGGGCAGAAAGAATTTCCCTTTCAGATTCCAGGGTGGTGCCTTCATTTGCAAAGACAATAAAAGCCTGAGCCAATTCTTTGCAGGACATGGCAAGCGAGCATTGGTGAAAATAAAAATCAAGAACGTCATCTACATCGTTCTCAATATTTCCGAAGGATTTCATGTAATTCACCAGGGCATAGTTTCGGTAACCTTCAGATTTTTCTGAAGCTGCCACTTTCTCATCATAGCAAATGCTGTGGTCTCCCGTGATCTCGTGTAAAAAAGTGAGCAATGCTGCCTTTGGATTGGTAAAGTATGAAACAAGAACATCGGCAACCACCAGTGCCCCCGCATTTATAAAAGGATTCCGCGGAATACCGCCTTCATTTTCTAGAGAAGAAAGAGAATTAAAAGGATCTCCGGAGGGTTCCACATCCACACGGTTCCAAAGATCATCGCCAATAACTTTCATTGCGAGGGCGAGGGAAAATACTTTGGAAATACTTTGAATGGAAAAACGTTCCTTGCTGTCGCCAAAATTAAAATGCCCCTCATTGAGATCGTACAGGTGCATCCCAAATTTATCGGCGGGAACCTTCGCAAGCTCGGGAATGTAAGAGGCTACTTTCCCCGAAACCTTACTATTAATAAATTCATTTTCAATCTGGTTAAGTATTGTTTGGTATTCCATTTAATTTAGATCCTTGAGCGAGCTTTCATTTTCGACTTCGTAAGGTAACTTTTCTGCCTGGAAAATACGGGCGCTTTTACCTCCTTTTAACGTTATTTCCTCTCCTTTTACCTCCAGCCAGCTACCTTCCCGTAATCCTACCACAGGTTGTGAATTGAATTGATGAAATTCTTTAATTCTTGTCTCGCGGGTTTCTCCTTTGTGTGTAGAATCTGGATCTGGATCAAGATAGTGGGCGTTGAAATTAAATGGAACGAGGCCAAGCGTGGTGAAATTTGGCGGATACACAATAGGCATATCATTCGTGGTCCTCATGGTGAGTCCGGCAATATTCGTACCTGCACTGGTACCCAGGTAAGGCGTGTCGTTGAGTAGGGTTTCCTTTAGAACAGGCAGTAACTTATGGCTGTAAAGCTGTTGTACCAGGAGAAAAGTATTTCCGCCGCCGGTAAAAATGGCTTCTGCATTTTTTATAGCTTTTCCGGGGTCAGTGAATTCATGTAGGCCACGCACTTTCATTTTTATTTTTTCCAGCGCAGATGCTGCAATACCGGTGTAATCTTCATGAGAAATCCCGCCCGGCCGGGCGTACGGAATAAAGAGAATTTCTGAACAACATGCAAAATGCTTCCTGATCTCGGGTAAAAGATATTCAAGATATTTTTGGCCGTGGAGAGTGGAAGTGCTTGCCAGTAAAAGATTTCTCATAAAAATGATTTTTATTTGTAAAGTTAGAGAAAATTCAGGTTTTGGTTCAAAAATGACATTTTTTGACCCCTTTATGGGTGCGATTTTAACGAAAGTTTAGTCGGGAATTACATTTTTGATAAGAGAACATTTTGTTTCTTTAAGAAAAGCAGCAGATGAAACGTTTATTTATAATCTCTTTCTTACTCATTTTTAGTTTTGTTTCTGCACAGGAAACGAAGAGAAATGTCATCTATGGAAAGATTTCTGTTCCTATGGGAGACAGTCACGAAAGAATTACTATTATCAATCAGCAAACGGGTAGCGGTACAGTCTCTTCGGAAGCGGGAACTTTCAGCATTCGTGCAGCCAGGGGAGATACCTTACAGTTTTCAGCAGTGCAGTACCAGCAATTTTCGGTAATAGTTGATGAAGGAATTGTAGATTCCGGAGAGCTTATTGTAGATATTTCCGAAGCAATTTATGAGCTGCCGGAAGTGGTGGTGAGCCCGGTAGACCTTTCGGGATACGTAGAGGTAGATGTGGCGCGAATTCCCGTTGAGAAGGTGGATCTGCCAGATATGGCCGCAGCCGAGATTGAAGATACAGATTATGATTTTAGGCCCGATGATCTTACTTCGCCTGCAAATGCTGCCATGAGGAACAGTATGATTTACAGCGGGACTAATTTTGCAGATCTCTTTAGACGTATTTTTACCCCTAAAACCAGTGATGCCGTGAGCTGGACAAGAGATGTAGAAAATCGCAGCCTTCCGGAAGTAGATGAAGTCATTGAAGAATTGTATGATGATGAATTTTTTATCAATTATTTGGACATTAAAAGAGAAAACATTTACGAGTTTATCTTTTTTGCTCAGGACAACGGACTGCGGGAAGAATTGCTGGAGGAAGAAAATGAACTTGATCTTATCAAATTTCTTGTCGCTCAAAGTCACAAGTATAAGAACCAATAAAAATGTCATTTTTGAGACCTTATCAATAGGATTTTTCGGGTACGTCCAAACCTTTTAGTTCCATTTAAAAATTACTCTTTTACAGGCTTAGGAGAAAAATTTGTTTCTTTAGGCAAAATTCTCTGATGAAAAACCTTTTGCTCGCCTGTTTTCTATTTGTGTTTGGACATTGCCTCGGGCAAACTTCAGGAAGAATTGAAATACAGGGCGAGATCATTGTTCCGCCGGGTTTTGAGGCTGAAGGAATCACTATTTACAATGAAAATGCAAATCGCGGAGCTGTTTCCGGGGAAAAAGGTGAATTTAACTTACCCGTAAAGGAAGGAGATTCACTCCTTTTTTCGGCCGTCCATTTTCGGCAACTTTTGGTGGTGGTGAGTAGGGAAATAATGAAATCGGAAAACCTGGTAGTGGAAATTTCTGAAGGAATAAATGAATTGCCCGAAATTGTAATTAGGCCGCATAATCTTACCGGGGTAATTACGGAGGATTTAAAAAAGATAGAAGTGGTGGAGATCCAATCTTCACAATTTGTATTTAAAAATGTAAAAGATCTTCATTTTGCACCCGATTCCCAGACGGTGCCAAAGAATGCGGCTCTAGGAGAGACAGGGGCAATGGCTCCCACCCCCGTTGACATTCTGGCCATATTAGGGCTGGTTCGCCACCTGTTTCCTAAGAAAGCCAAAAAGGAAGAAGTGAAGGTTAGCTATGACTTTCTGGACCGGGAACTGCGCAGGAGATATCCAGATGAATTTTTTGAATCTAATCTTGCCCTGAAACCTCAGGAAATCAACGACTTCATTTTGTTTGCTGAAGAAAATGGTTTGAACGCTCAACTGATGCAGAAGGAAAAGGAAATGGACCTGTTGCAGTTTCTTATTGAACAGAGGGAAACTTACAAGCAGCGGCAATCTGCCGAATAATATTCTCTAGCTGCGCTTTTGGAGGGTTTCATCTACCAATTTTATTAGCTCGTCTGTGTTGGTATTGTTGGTGTCTACTGCAAGGCTGCCGTTGTTGTAAGGCGCATACCTGTCGGGGTTTGTACAGGAGAACAACCCCAGTGTAGGAGTGCCCGAAGCACTGGCAAGATGCATGATACCACTGTCGGCACCAATAAAAATAGCGGTATTATGAATAAAAGCCCCAATCTCCCGAATGTCTTTACTGTAAAAGGAAGGAGCTTTAAAATCAATTCTGGAAACATTTTCTACCGGCAAAACTTCTACAATATTATATTCATCAGAGAATTTTTCGAGTAAACTGCTATAAACTTCTCTCCACCATTCTTCGGAATGTCTTTTTTTGCCGGTTGCAAAAGTGAAGATGGCGATGGTTTTTTTATCGTTTTTTACAAGCTCCTTTAAAATCTTTTTTCCTGCTGCAATTTCAGAAGTACTTAACTCCAGATTTAATGAAGGAACCGGTTTCTCATTTTCTGAATATCCTAACCTCCCAATACATTCCCTGAAGTGGTATACGGGAAATTTTGCCATGTGAAACTTTTCGGCTTCAAAAGGCCGGTCATCTTCCACATTTCCGAAGAATTTATAATCTGCATTTGCAAATTTTGTTGCAAGCGTGCCCGAGGAAGAGCCCTTGTCGATATTCACCACGATGTCGTAGCGATGCTTTTTTAGATCTACCCAGCTTTTACCGTATTGAAATATTTCTTTGAACGGCTTTCGCGGCAGTTTCGGCATTTTATCTACACTGTTGTAATTCTGTAGAACGATGGGCCCTAAATTTCCCTTTAAAAAAACGTCGATCTTACAATTTGGAAAGGTTTGTTCAATCTCCTGGATAAGAGGCGTGACCAGCAGCAGGTTTCCAAGTCTGTGGTTGGGCCTACTGATAAGAACCCGCTTGATTTCTGCTTTATTTTGCTCTCCGGAAGCCGGTTGAAAATTAGAATTACCAATGTTTCGGGTGAGGGAACGCATTACTTTTCTTCTAACGGGATTCAGCTTTTTGAAAATGCTCATAATAAATTTTATGGGGATAAAAGTAATTAATAATCTGGAAGAGATGCAGGATAATTCTTTCAGAATCACAAAACATTTTTCAAATATCGTGCTAGAAATGAGCTTTTTAAAATGTTATTCTAAAATAGATTGTTTTTTCACCCTTTTTGGAACCTAATCATTCTTCTTTTTATGTGGAATGCTTTTTGATTTCCTACTTTTGCTATCTTCACTGATGACTTATGAAAAAACTACTGCTACTATTTTTACTGTTTCCATTGCTTTCCTTCCATTCGGCTCACAAGTTTTATGTGAGCGTGACAGATATGGAGTACAACGATGAAACTAAATCTTTACAAATAATTTCTCGTGTCTTTATTGATGACATGGAAAAACTCCTGAAAGCCCGTTACAGCGACGCGCTTTATTTAAATAAAAACGACGAGCATTCTGCAGCCGATGGTTTTTTGCAGAAATATTATGAAGATAAGTTGCAGGTGACTATAAATGGAGAGCTGAAGAAGGTCAATTACATTGGAAAGAAATATGAAAACGATCAACTGGTGCTTTTTCTGGAAATTGAAAACCTGGCTTCACCGCCTGAAGTAACAGTTAAAAATGAGGTTTTGATCGATCTTTTTCCGGAGCAAAAGAACGTGGTGCACGTTACCCGCAACGGTACTACCAGAAGCCTTATTCTATCCCGAAATAATGGAACCGGACAAATAAAATTCAGAAACTAAAAGTTGCTAAACCTGAAGAAATAAGTATTTTTAGCAATCAAATATTAAGAATAGACGTATGAGAACATTTAAAACTGCATTAACGGCTGTTTTTTTCCTCTTTTCGGCCGGGCTTTTTGCTCAGGAAACTGAAACCGAAACTCAGGAAGAAGTAAGAGAAGCCGGACACATCAATCAAAATAAATTCCGGCAGCTGTACCAGGAGTTTTCTACTCCAAACCAGTACAGGACAGCCTCGGGAGCACCGGGTCCGGCTTACTATCAAAACCAGGCAGATTATAAAATGGACATCGAGCTTGATGACCGTAATAAAAAAATAACAGGGAGCGAAAGAATTACATATCACAACAATTCTCCCAATGACCTGGAATATCTTTGGGTTCAGCTTGATCAAAATATCAGGGCGATCAATTCACCTGCACTTCTAAAAGATGGAAACGGAATTGCACCTGTTACCCGCCCGGGAAGTTTTGTTTCAGAATATATGAAAGAATCTTTTGACGGTGGTTTTAATATTACTGAAGTAAGCAGAGACGGTAAGCCACTCAAGCACCTTATCAACAACACCATGATGAGGATTGACCTGGCGCAGCCTTTAAAATCAGGTGAGAGCTATACGTTTGATATCAAGTGGTGGTATAATGTAAACGAGCATACGGTAGATCGTGGCCGATCAGGATACGAGCACTTTGAAGAAGATGGAAACAATGCATACGTAATTGCACAATTCTTTCCTCGTATGGCAGTTTACAACGATGTTGAAGGTTGGCAGAACTACCAGTTTTGGGGGAATGGAGAATTTGCGCTTCCCTTTGGGAACTATGAGGTGAATATCACGGTTCCTGCCGATCATATTCTTGATGGAACAGGAGAACTTCAGAATAGAAAGGAGGTTTTTTCTAAAGAAATGATGAGAAGATATGAGCGAGCGAAGAAAACTTACGATGAGCCTGTAATGATTGTTACGCAGGAAGAAGCCGAAGCAGCTGAAAAAGGTTTTTCAGATAAAAAGAAAACCTGGAAGCTAAAGGCCAATATGGTACGTGATTTTGCTTTTGCAACTTCCAGAAAATTCATCTGGGACATGATGGCTGTGAAAGTAGGAAACAAAGATGTAATGGCGGTTTCTTTATATCCTAAAGAAGGGAACCCCCTATGGGAAGACTATTCTACCAAAGTAGTTGCGCATACCTTACAGTCATATTCAGATCATACTTTCGAATACCCTTACCACAAGGCGATTTCTGTACACGCCAAGAACCAGGGGATGGAATATCCGATGATTTGCTGGAATTATGGTCGTCCTGATGAAGATGGAAATTACAGTGACCGTGTGAAATACGGGATGATGAGTGTGATAATTCACGAGGTAGGACACAACTTCTTTCCAATGATCGTAAACAGTGATGAGCGCCAGTGGGGCTGGATGGATGAAGGTCTTGATACTTTCATGCAGTACATTGCAGAGCAGGAATATGGTGAAAGATATCCTGAAGATATTGCGCCAAATGAAAAATATCCTTCCAGAAGAGGCGAGCCTGCAAAAATTGTAGACTACATGAAGGGAGAGCAGGATTATATTGCGCCGATCATGTCTAATCCTGAAAATGTATATCAGCTGGGGAATAATGCCTATGGAAAACCTGCAACTGCATTAAATATCCTGCGGGAAACTGTGATGGGAAAAGAACTTTTTGACTATGCATTCAAAACCTATGCACAGCGCTGGATGTTCAAACATCCTACTCCTGAAGATTTCTTCAGAACAATGGAAGATGCTTCAGCAGTTGATCTTGACTGGTTCTGGAGAGGTTGGTTCTATACAACAGATTATGTCGACATTGCCCTTGGTGATGTAAAAAAGTATTACATTACAGATAAACCTACTAAAGAAGGTATCGAGCTCTTGAAGCGTTACGGGATTTCTGATCCTGGTTCTCTGGATGCTCTCTACGTAGTTGAAGAAGGAAGTGACGAGATGCAGGAAGGAATGAAAGGAAAAACTCCTGCTGAAAATGCACCAACGCTCAAGGAATATTTAATGGATAATTTCACTCCGGCAGAGCGTCAGGAAATGAAGATGCCAAAATATTTCTATGAAGTAACCTTTAACAAACCGGGAGGTTTGGTAATGCCTATTATTGTAGAATATACTTATGCCGATGGTACTACAGAAAAAGTAAAGTATCCTGTGCAAATATGGCGGAAGAATGATAACCAGGTAAGCAGAGCCCTGGCGACAGATAAGGAGATCACAAAGATCGTTATTGATCCAGATCTTGAAACTGCCGATGTTAATGTCGATAACAATACCTGGCCACAGACAAAGCAAATGAGCGAATTTGAAGAATTTAAAGCCAATAACCAGGGATAAAACCTGCGCTTATTAAATAACAAAAATTAAAGCCGACTTTAACAGGTCGGCTTTTTTAGTGAATCAATTTGTGATTATATTTGCAGCCTATGGGAACAATTCCTTTATTTATTAGTGGTGGTGAAATTGCCTTTATCGTATTTATACTGGTGATGGTATTTGGCGCCGATAAAGTTCCTGAAATAGCCCGGGGGCTGGGGCAGGGTATGCGCAGCATTAAAAATGCCACCAATGACATTAAAGCTGAGGTGATGAAAAGTGCAGATAAACATGGCATGGACAGTAAAGGGATTAAAGAAGATGTCACCAAGGAAATTGACAAGGTCAAGGAAGACATTGAAGAGATCACGGGTTCTGTAAAGAGAAGGTTTTAAGGTGTGATGTTGTGACGCTGTGATCAAGTGATCATGTAATGCTGTGATCTTGTGATCAAGTGATTAGCTCACGACGGTTTCGTTTTGGCGCCTCAGAGCGTCCCGCTCGGAAATAGAACTAACATCTTTTAATTCAAATCTATTTCCAGAACATTGTGATCGTTTTCAGCATAATTTCTTGCACTGCTGTACTTCCAGTGTACAGGGTCAGTTACAAATCCTGCCTTAACAGGATTGTTATGAATGTAATTTAACTTCTGTTGAAACACTTTTAAAGACCAGAGCTGGATTGGATGGTTGTTTTGCTGCCAAAACTGCATGTTTTTCACATTACTGTTTCTGTCTCCAGCCTGTCTAAACATGGCAGTCATCCACTCTTTTCTGCTTTCCTTCGGATTTTCAATAATGGCTTTAAGCAATTGTTTAGAAGTAAAGCCTTTAAAGTCTCTGATAATGCCGGAAGGGTCATTCAGGGAAGATCGAAAGATCATGTGAACATGGTTTGGCATAATTACATAGCCGTAAATTTCCATGCCTTTATTTTTTCTGCAGAAGTCCAG
>JACLAD010002854.1_pt1 | contig 89342 bp, 86 predicted proteins | sample 8027901 | NCBI WGS metagenome assembly JACLAD01 (sample SAMN15725071, study PRJNA655200) | protist metagenome | isolation source: fluorescence activated cell sorting (FACS) single amplified genomes of... | place: Spain: Blaines Bay Microbial Observatory, Mediterranean Sea | collected 2016-07-05 | reverse complement strand
CCAGTCGTAGACAGATGGATTCAGAAAAGCTTCATCCCAACAAGTTGAATCATGTCCTCCATCTGGAACTACGGTAAATTTAATTGGTGAACCTAGGGACTTAAGCTGATTCACCATACTCTCTGTTACAGAAATCGGCACAATCTCATCTTTTCTACCGTGGAAAGCCCAAATAGGTAGTTTCGGAAATTTAAATGCGTAAACAAATGGTGCACAGGCACCACCCGCAACAACACAGGAAGCCCAAGAATTTGAGTATTGGATGGCGAGTCTCCAAACTGCATAACCACCCCTGCTGATACCCATTAGGTTGATCCGATTAGCATCGACTCGATGGGTTTCAACAATTTCTTCAATAATCGCTAGTATTGTTTGTTCGCTCCAAAACTTGTCAGGATCATAATGTAATGGAGATACCACGAGACTCTCCAATTCATTCCCATCTGTGATGTACTGGTTAATTCCTTTCTCTTTGAGCGTCTCAAATTCATTCTCTTCAATGGAACCTCCATGTAGAAAGACAATCAAAGGATAGTTGTTTTGTGGGTTTTGTTCGTAGCTATTTGGTTTGTACAGTAAGTAGTCTATATCAATAGATTTTTGGTTATTTCTTTTGTGAAGTGTTTCCTTCATAACTCTTCCTCTATCTCAATCGATTCTGAATCTCTTTTCTAATGAGTTGGCCAATCATCCGGCAGTGAGACCGCCATCAGCCAGGAAAACCCCACCGTTGCAGAAAGTGGATTCATCGGAAGCAAGGAAAAGAGCAAATTGTGCGATCTCTGAATCAGTTCCATACCTGCTCATCGGAATCTTACTTTTGACAAAATCTTCAACCGCCGTTGGGTTTGCAGGGTTTATTTGTTTATGAAGTGATTCCATCATCCGGTTCGCAATTGGACCTGGTGCAAGAACGTTGAAACGGACACCACTGGAACCAAATTCGATGCAGGCAGTTTTGATCATTCCACAGACTGCGTGCTTGCTAGCAGCATATGGACACTGACCACTGGAACCAACTACGCCGGCACCCGAAGATATGGCAATGAATGAACCTTTTTTCTGCCCAGTCATTATCGGAGTAGCGTGCTTCATCAGCAACTATACTCCTGTAACATTGACTTCGAGCGTGTAGCTAAAGTCTTCTACCGTGTAGTCTGTCAATGACTGAATAACCCCTTCAGTTCCCGCATTTGCAACTACAGCGTCTAAAGATCCAAATTCTTCATTCGTTTTGTTGATCGCAGAGGCAACAGAACTTTCGTCTCTGGCTTCGTATTCAAGATAGATGGTGTTTTCATCAATCCCCAATTCAGCCTGAAGTTCATCTAACTTCTTCTTGTCTCTCCCCAACAGCGTTAGTTTTGCTCCATTCTCCTTGAACAGCTTTGCGGTTTCTTTACCGATACTTCCTGTCGCTCCCGTAATTAGAATGCTCTTGTCTGCTAGTCTCATTAGCCCTTTGTCGACGTAGATAAGTAAAAATGATTTGGCTCGTGACCATTAAATTGCTGGTTGACCGAACCAAAGAGTTCTTCTCTGTAGCCAACTGTCTTCAGAAACTCCTCATGATCCCAATGCCAAAGCGAAATTTTGGTTCTTTTTGCTGAAACTGCTTGTCTTGGTCATTAGCAAATTCAAGTAGCCGAATGCTGGCTTCTTCGTCGTTGATCTCCCCACTCTTGACAGAGTCTACAAGCTTATCTCCAACAAACACATACTCTGAAATGTATTTTTTCGTTCGGGTGCCATTATCGTTATAGATCGATTCTACCTTGGACTTGATGCAGTTCCATTCCTCCAGGAAGCTTGGGGAAGAACACTCATTGATTTGAATTTCTTGAACTGTCGGTCTGGTGGTGGTGCATCCGTAAACTAGAAATAGAAGAGATGACCAACAACAAATTTTGATCATTGAGTTCATTCAAATGTATTCTCTAAAATGTTTGGGTAATATGGCGGTGGGATCACATTATTGGACAGTATTTTTGCGGGAAGAATAGAAGCAGTTGTTAGAGTTCCGTTAACCTCGACATGATTGGTCCCATAAATTCTTCAACCAATACTATATTGTTATCAGCGCTGCTTTTTTCGCGCTTTACTTGTCTTTTGGTCAGCTCTTCCTCTGCAATTTTCTCTGAGGGATAAATAATTAGAGATTGATGATGGTTCTCATCGATTTTCCACCAGATGACGTCTTCAGCTGTGGTGTCTCCACTGACAGCCTTATTCATGTTTGCCTGCAATTCTGCAGGTGTTGGGACACCATTTTCCCAATACCACTTCGTGTAAACTGCAAATTTCATAGGTAGCTGCTCTATCTGTTTAATCATTAGTTTCTCAAAAAACCTACTTATAAGTCAATCGAGAGACAATTGCTAGATTGAGTTGGCTCATGCATAGACTGCTTGCCGTAAGCCCTTGAGATAGCCGATCGCGAAGAGCCGACCAATCTCAGAGTAACCGAAATTTTGATTGCTGTCTTCCCCCATCGTGGGAACGTGGTCGGGGCGACAGATGCCATCGTAGCCCACTTCCTTGTAAGCCTGCATACAAGCAACCATGTCGGTCTTGCCGTCGTCGTGGAAGGTCTCAACAAAATCAGTGGCCTGTCCCTGCACATCACGGAAGTGCACAAAGAAGATTTTCTGTTGCTTACCAAATTTACGGATGACCCCGGGTAGATCATCTGTCATCAGCGTGAAGTTGCCCTGACACAGAGCGATGCCACTCATCTCGCTCGGATGCAGGTCCAGCAGTCGCTGGAAGTTGTCGATGCTGTACATGATCCGGGGCGTTCCCTTGACCAGCCGAATCGGGGGATCGTCTGGGTGCATGGCGAGCTTGATTCCCGCAGACTCCGCTTCAGGAACCACGGAATCCAGGAAGTACTTCAGGTTGTCCCAGAGTTTCTTTTCGGTGAGGCCGTATTCGTTCTCATAGGGATCCGTAACATCTTCGAGTCGAAACTGGGTCACCAGCGCCCCTCCGCGTGAGGGTAGGTTGGTGGTGGTACGAATCCAGTTGAAGATTGGCATCCACTCGTAGCACCAGACTGGAATCTCCAGCCTCCCCATGTTGCGGATCAACTCGATCACCTGGTCAATCTCCTGGTCTCGTCCCTCAATGCCGAGCTTGACCTTCTCCATCGGTGGTCGGTTTTCCAGAGCGGCCAGGTAGAACCCGGTCTCCTCGTAGCGCTTCTTCTGGGCAGCTAGCTTATCGAGGCTCCAAGGCAGTCTTTCCTTTGGAACCTCCAGACCTTCGCTCCAGTCCATCGCTCCCACGACATCAGTCACCCCGCACTGCTTGACAAGGCGGATCAGGCTCTCCTGGTCGGGCTGAAAAAATTCGGCAATACGGATCATTTCAGGCTCCACTCTGTTGGGTTTTCTTCCATTCTTCGAATTCCTGCTGGGCTTCTTCGGTCAACGGGTAGTACTTACGCAGATCTCCGCCTTCGGAGAGCTTCAGCTTGGAAAAGACCTCCCAGTCCTTGTGCGTGCCGGCGTGAGCAATGATGTCGTCAACGAGTTGCAAGGGTACGACAACAACGCCATCGTCATCTGCAATAATGATATCTCCCGGGAAGACCAGTCGACCTCCACAGGCAATCGGACAGTTGACAGAGAAAGGAAAGATGCCGGTCTGAATGTGATAGTTGGGTGTAAAGCCACGAACCCACATGCCCAAGCCAGTTTCGAGTGCTGATTGTGAATCACGAATCACTCCATCGACAATGATACCTTCTCCTCCCTTACCTTGGAGATAAGTTAGCATCATCTCACCAAAGACTCCGCTCTGCATGTCTTCCCGTGCATCTACAACGACCACGTCTCCAGCCTCTGCAAGGTAGAGAGCGTGTCGGTGAAGTTGCTTTTCCACTTCCTGGTATTCTGATTTGTCATCATAGTAATCTTCACGAATGGGCATGAACTGTAGTGTAATCGCTGGACCTCCAATCACTCGTCCTTTCTCTTGGGTCACGGGTCCAACTATGTGAGAATTTCGGATGCCTGCCTTGTGCTTGAGTTCAGCGCTGAGCGTCGCGCTGCCGATCTCCTTCAGTTGTTCAACCTTGGCACGTTCAGGTCGTTGAAAGCGGACAGGATGAATTTGGGTTTCCATAGGATTTAGCTCCAAAGACGATCGTGGGAGTCCAGAACATTCCAGCTGTCGGTCGATTCAAAAAAGCCGGCGAGTTCTGGAGTGGGAGGATTGAGGTGCGCCTGCACCACTTCTTCGTTTAATTCAATACCAAGGCCTGGGGCTTCCGGAACTCGAATGTGGCCATCTTCCACCAGGGCCTTGCCTTCAAAAGCCACCAGGTCTTCCCACCAGGGCAGATCGACAGAGTGCATTTCCAAGGCGACGAAGTTCTCGGTTGCTGCAGCGCAGTGGACGTTGGCCATCGCGACGATGGGAGAGCCAGCCTGGTGCAAGACCATCGGCACCCCATACTCCTGAGCCAGATCACCGATGCGCTTGGTCTCCAGAATTCCACCAGAAGTAGCCAAATCTGGATGCACGTAGGAGACACAGTCTTCATCGAGCAGGGTCTTGAATTCCTGGCGCAGGTAGATATCTTCACCAGTACAGACTGGAGTCTCAACGGCGTCCTTGATGGCCTTCATCTGCTTGGGGAACTGCCAAGGTAGCATGTCTTCATACCATGCGAAGGTGAAGTGATCCAGCGCACGACCAAGCCGAATGCAGCTGTCGAGGCCAATGTGACCGAAGTGGTCAATGGCAATTGGAATGGTGCTGCCAAGCTGCTCACGGATCACCCGAGCGTATTCGGTCAGGTGTTCGATCCCTTTCTGGGTGATTTGCGTAGCGGTGAAAGGATGCATCAGGTTGGGATTAACGGCAACGGCTGGATCCTGAATCAAAGTGCCTTCGATGCCACGCAATAGGTTGATGCCAACATCCATCTTGAGGAATTGGTAGCCCTTGTCGATGCGAGTCTGCATGCGAGCCGCCATCTTTTTGGGATCCTGTTCTGAAGAAGTGTCGGCATAGACCTTGACTCGGTCACGATACTTCCCGCCAGCGAGCATGTAGGAGGGTACTCCATAGGCTTTTCCAGCCAGGTCCATCAGCGCCATTTCCACACCACAGACACCTCCACCCTGTCGTCCATGAAAGCCAAACTGCTGGATTTTGCGAAAGACTCGCTCCACGTTACAGGGATTTTCTCCAAGCAAGCGGCTCTTGAGCATCAGTGCGTAACGGACACTGGCGCCGTCTCGTACCTCCCCGAGTCCTGTGATGCCTTGATTGGTATAGATCCGCAGCAGCGGCCAACGCCAGTTGTCGTGACCCACGATGGCAAAGCGGAGGTCGGTGATTTTCAGCTCAGATGGCCGTGAATGGGTTTGGATGCTCATATGTTTCCGATGAACAAGAAAAAGAGAATGGAAGTTTAGCTGACCATGCCTCGTGCGTTGACGGGGACGGTGGCTTCTACCTGATCCTGCCGAATCAGGTTGACTTGATCAAAGAGGTTGGAGACCAGACAGACGTGGTTTGGGATGATCCGAACCTTCTCTCCAATGGCAGGCTTGTTGACACAGGCTGAAAGATCGATCGTGCCATGTTCTTCATTGAGGGTCGTGATGATCGCGTCTGGATATTCGACCAAGTGACCCATTCCCGGGGCATCACAACGATCTGAACCGAGGGACTTGGAGCCCGTATCGACCACAGCCCGATTCTCGGTGGGACGACTGACCACGGTTGCCAGAACTGTCAGTGCACAGTCGTCCAGCGTGCCAAAACCGTAGCTGGCCATCATACGATCACAGTAGATGTAAGTCCCCGGCCGGTGCTCGGTCACGGCCTTGACTTCCGCAGCTTGGTAGTAGTTGGGAGTTCCTCCGCTGGAAATGACCTCTGGGGCCAGATGATTCTCCGTCAACAGCTTGCGAGCATCTTCGAGCCACTGATCAACTTCAGCCACACGATTTCGTGGGGGATAGGTCATTAAACCAAGGAAGTGTAGTCCAGGTTGTTCTGCAATGAAGCGAGCTAGCTTCAACGCTTCCTCTGGAGTCTGGACCCCACATCGCCCTGCTCCTGTGTCACATTCAACCAGTACTCGCAGTCGGTGCTTGGGATTCTGAAACTTGTTGGCATAGCCTTGGGCCACGGTTTCATTATCAGTGACCACGCTCACCCGGATGCTCTCGTGTAACTTGGCCAGTCGCTCCAGTTTGGCTTCTCCAACCAGATTGTAGGTGATCAGGATGTCCTGGATTCCCCCCGCTGCCATGCTCTCGGCTTCTCCCACCTTTTGACAAGTGATTCCACAGGCTCCGAATTCGACCTGCAAATTTGCGAAGCGGTGGAGCTTGTGGGTTTTGATGTGGGGTCGCAGTGTCAGACCGTTGGCGTCCGCATAACCTTGAACGCGCAGTAGGTTGGCAGAGACTTTTTCCAGATCGATCAATACGGCAGGGGTGTCGACATCACTCCAGTTGGGCATTGGAAATCCTGGCTGAGAGTTGTTGGAACAGGTCAAAGGCAGGGAGCACCGGACATTCCTTGGTATTCTCTTGGTCTCCTGTGAACAGTGACATTGAAAAAGCTACAGGAGGCGTTGACCTTCATTCTGATAAATGACTTGGAATTCGGAAGCTAGAGAAAAGAATCTGGATTTGCAAGTTTCCCAAGCACAGTTCTTTCCGAACAAACAGCAACCCGCTCTTCAGCACTCAATCGAAGAAGCCTGCATCTTCTGGAGCCAGATATTGTGCTGCTGCTTCTGGGATCAGGTCAACACCTATGCCCGGTCGCTCGATCACGTCAATCACGGAGTTCTTTACGATGGGATTGGGCAGGCCTTCTACGATCTCATACCACCAGGGGTCATGTCCTGTTGGGTATTCAAAGGCGATGAAGTTGGCGGGTAAGGTGGCACAGACTTGAATCAGTGCTGCCAGTCCTAAGACGCCGTTGCCTGTCCCATGAGGTGCCATCAGGATACCATGTAGGTAGGCGTATTCAGCAATCCACTTCAACTCAGCGATTCCACCAACATCTGCTGGATCGGGTCCCACGACATTGACTGCATGTCTTTCGATCAGATCCTTGAAGTTCTGGCGCAGATAGATCTGTTCACCTGTGTGGATTGGGGTGGAAGTGGAGTGGGTCAGGTCTCGATAGACATCGGCATTCACATAGGGCACGTAATCCCCGGTGAGCATGTCCTCCAGCCACATCAGGTTGTAGGGCTCAACAGCTCGGGCAAAGCGTAGCGCATCTGCTGGCATCCATCCGGGACCACAGTCTAGGGCGAGTCCTACTTCATCCCCTAGCACTTCTTTCATGGCAGCTACGCAATCGACTAGTAGTGCGAGCCCGCGTTCCGTCAAGGTCCCCTGATCCATTTGTCCGTGGAAGGGACTTTGCGCTGCCTGTCCATAGAAGAAACGATCGAGCTTCTTCATTGGTGAGTGGAAGGCGATTCCCTGCTTGACGATATCAAAGCCTTCGGGCAGCGATTTCATCCACCGACAGTTCTCCGCCATTGCCTCCGGAGTCCATTCCCCCATCGGTCGACGAATCGAGCCGTTGTAGGTCCGCACCTGATCCCGAACTTTGCCACCGAGCAATTTATAGACAGGCACTCCTGCCGCTTTTCCCGCAATATCCCAGAGCGCATGCTCAATGATCGAGACTGGCGCCCCATAGGGTTTGAACGAACCACGTTGTCGGATCTTGAGCATGCAGCGCTCTACATCAGTGGGATCTTCTCCAATCAGTGCTTCTCGAAATTGGAGAACCCATGGCTTCAAATATGGCTTGTACTGTTCAGCCTCTCCGTAGCCTGAAATCCCTTCATCAGTAACAATCCGAACGATTGGATTCTTGCCAATCAATGCGCACTTTAGATCCGTGATCTTCATTCTGCTCCTTTTCCTGAATACTTTTGGAAAGACGGCTAAAACAAGTATTTTGGTGGCCTTCAACAAACAACAAAGACCTGAAAAATCGTCAGGATGGATCATCCCTTTCTCGGGGTGAACCGAACGATTAAGATGCGTTCGACTGCACAATGATTTTTGTAATCATTTCTAGACGAATTCAGTACTTTTTTCCAATAGCCATCTGTTATCTTCTTTGCAATTTTCAGATTTATCTTCAGCTCAGGAAAAAAGAATGATGCAGAGGCAGCACAAAATTGTGTAAAGAATCGAACCAAAAATCTTGCAAACGCAGCGGATAAAGAAAATGGTACGCACATTCGAGAAGATGAGGCGCAAAACCAAGATTTGAATTCTTGTCAATTTTTGAGGAACCAAATGAACACTCAGTCAACTCGTCGCTCCTCGGCCTTCCTCACGGGTAGATCTGGAGAGAGACGGCAAACAGTTTGGCCAACCCTTTTGAACCACCAAGGGTAATATGCTACGAAACAGATGGGATTCTCTACGGGTTACAAATGATTGGAAAAGTGGTGAAGGGCAATTGCTGTGCAGTGATTGCCGTGGAATTTGAAGGTTAATTTCAAGCGAGAAAACGAATGACAGGCAAAGTAGATCTCCTCCTCAAAGGGGGACGAGTGATGGACCCCAGTGTAGGCTTGGATGCACACAAGGATGTTGCTTTCACAGACGGTAAGATCTCTGCGATTCTGGACAGCAACAGTCCGGTTGAGGCCAAGGAGGTTCAGGATGTTTCGGGCTGCATCGTGTGTCCAGGGTTGATCGATCTCCACACTCATGTCTACTGGGGTGCCACGGGTCTTGGGGTAAACGCCGAGGACATTGCCGGTCGCAGCGCGACGACTACCTTCATTGATGCGGGCAGTGCTGGGGCTGGAAATTTTGGCGGACTAAAACACTTCATCGCTGACAACACCGATCTTCGAATCCTCGGATTCATCAACATCTCTTTTGCGGGTATCTGTGGTTTCAGCAAGAAGAAAGCGAACCTCTTTCCGGAGTGCGAAGATATCCGTTTACTCGATACTGATGAGTGCTTGGAAGCCATTGAGAAGTACCGGGAAAGCATCGTTGGGATCAAGGTGCGGATTGGACGCTACGCAAGTGGCAGCGCTGGTATGACGCCACTCCAAATCGCCCGGGAGGTTGGTGAAGAGACAGGTCTGCCATTGATGACCCATGTGGATTTCCCACCACCGGATCGGGATGATGTTTTGAACTACCTACGTCCTGGGGACGTGCTGACTCACTGTTTTCGACCATTCCCCAATGCACCACTCTACGGCAACGGTAGCATTCGGGAAGCGGTCACTCAGGCTCGAGAGCGGGGAATCATCTTTGACCTTGGTCACGGTGGGGGATCACTCTCTTTCCAGGTCAGCCGAAAGATGCTGGAGCAGGATTTCCTGCCGGACACGATCAGCAGTGATGTACACCTGATGAGTGTCGACGGTCCTGCCTTTGACATCTTGGTCACCATGTCCAAGTTCCTTTGCCTTGGCATGCCTTTGATGGACGTGATTCGGGCGTCCACCACTCGTCCTGCAGAGGCAATTCAACGACCAGATCTGGGTAACTTGCAGGTGGGCAGCCCAGGAGATGCAGCAGTGCTCAGGATTGAGGAGGGACGCTTTGAGTACTATGACGTCAAGAAGGAACTGTTGCTTGGTGACAAGCGTATGATCGCAGAAAAAATGGTGGTCAAAGGAAAAATCTGGAGATAACCAAGGAGACGAGGATGGAGAAAGGTTTTTTTGTTTATGCTTGGGATCTGGCAGAGGAAGGCCCCAAGTCAGCGCTGGCGAAGATTCAAGAACTTGGAGCCAATACGGTTTGTCTGGCCTCCAGCTATCACGCTGGTAAGTTTACGCGTCCCCGGGCCAAGCAGAAAATCTACTTTCCTGTGGATGGGACGGTCTATTTTGAACCGAATCGGCAACTTTACAGAAGTATTCAGCCCAAGCGAAATCCGGTCTTGGATCAGTACGATTTCTTTCGGGATTGGCCAAAGTACAACAAGGATTTGCGACTCAAGGCCTGGACCGTCTGTACCCATAACAGTCCGCAGGGATTGGAGCATCCGGAACTTTGTGTCAGGAATGCTTTTGGGGATCCCTACATCTACAATCTCTGCCCGGCCAATGACGAAGTGCAGCACTATGTGCGGGCGCTGTGTCAGGACCTCGCATCGATCGAGAGCGTGGAGTGCATTACCCTGGAGACTCCGGGATACCTGCCTTTCTGGCATGGCTATCACCATGAGTTTGGTTTTGTACCCCTGGACTTTCAGGCACAGGCCCTGTTGGCGCTTTGCTTCTCAGCGGATACCAAGCGTAAGGCGATTTCCTTCGGGGTGAATGCTGACAGGCTGCAGAATTGGGTCGTGGGGCGTCTGAATCAGTTCTTTGCTTCTGGGGTCTACCCGAAGGAGTCGATGGCGATGCACTGGTTCCTCGCAGACTTGATTCAGGAGCCTGATCTGATGGCCTATCTCCGAGCTCAGGAGCAGATTGTTGCTGAGTTGATCAAGTCGGTTCGAGATGTGTTGCCCAAGCATGTACGCCTGAATCTGATCCCCACAGTACAACGCCCCACAGCAGGTTGCTGGGTGGAGGGAACTGGATTGACGAAACTATCAGAGCTTTTTGATGGGGTTGATTCCTGTGCGTATCAGAATGGAGCCGACGAAATTTTCATGGACTCCTGGGATGTGCGCCGCCGTGTGGGCGATGAGGTTCCCCTGAGCTTCATTCTGCGCCCTGCTCCCCCCGATTTGGACAGCAAGACCCAACTACTCAGCGCGGTCGAACAACTCAAGACGCTTCAACCGTGTGGGATCAGCTTCTACAATTATGGTTTTCTACCAGAACCCAACCTGCTCTGGGCTCAGGAAGCCTTTGCTTTGTTGGATTGACTCATCTCGATGAAATATTGATTCACCTGTCGATAAGAAAGGGAAGGTATGCAGCGTTATGCAGGAAAGAACGTGCTTATCAGTGGAGGAGGTTCTGGGATTGGCCATGCCATCTGTCTGAGATTGGCCGCTGAAGGAGCCAACATCATCCTGATTGACAAGGATCTCAAGGAAGGTCAGTCCGTCGAGCAAGAGCTGAAGCTACAGAACACCAAGGTGCTCTTCGTTCAGGCTGATATCACCAGCGAAGCTGACGTTGAGAAAGTTCATAAGGAAGCGACCCTGTTCTTTGGTACCATTGACGTGCTGGTCAATAATGCGGGGGCAGCCTTTGCTGAAAACTACGCGATGACTACGTTGGAAAACTGGAACCAGGATATTGCCCTGAATCTGACCGGCCATTACATGTTGACCCGTCTCTTCCTGCCAGATATGGAAGCCCAGGGCAAAGGTGCGATTACCAACATTTCTTCGGTCAATGGTGCCCAGTCTTTCGGGAATCCTGCTTACAGCGCAGCCAAGGCTGGGGTGATCTCCTTCACACAGACTTTGGCAATTGAATATGGTCCAAAAGGCATTCGTGCTAATGTAGTGTTACCAGGAACAATCGAAACACCGGTTTGGCAAACCCGTAAGGATTCAAGACCTGAGGTTTTTGAGTTAGTTAAGGGTTGGTATCCAGTTGGTCGAGTTGGTCGACCTGAAGACATCGCGGCTGCGGTCGCTTTCCTCAGTGCGGATGAAGCGAGCTTCGTCAACGGAGCTTCCTTGAATGTCGATGGCGGGTTGACCGCTGGGAATTTCCGGATGATCAAAGACATCACTGGAGAGTAGCAACAGCGGTTTCTGCCGGATGTAAGATGCGAGTGTGAGGAGCATAAATCAGACAAAGGGTATTTATGAATTTGAATAATCTAAGTGTTTTCGATAATTCAATATCTAGATCCATCAGTCCAGAGAACTTTACTGGTGATAAGGGCCAGGGTGGACGAGCCACCACGGGTACGGGTGAAGACTGTGCGAGGGATCTTGGTCCAGGTTGGAAAATATCTCCTTCGGTCAAGATCCAAAGTGGGCAGATCTTTGAGTTGGCTGTGATTGAGGGTCCGGGGACGATCGAGCAGATTTGGATGACTCCCACAGGCAATTGGCGCTTCAGCATCCTGCGTTTTTATTGGGATGATCAGGAGTATCCAGCTGTGGAGTGTCCAGTCGGAGACTTTTTCGCTTGTGGCTGGGGCAAGTTTGCGCCGGTTTCCTCACTGGCGGTTTGTGTGAATCCTGGGAGTGCATTTAACTGCTACTGGCCGATGCCTTTTGCCAAGCGTTGTCGGATCACGCTGGAAAACATCGGGGACGAGGAGATGACGCTGTACTATCAGATCAACTACTCTCTCGGTGAGATCAGTCCACAGGCTGGATATTTCCATGCACAGTTTCGCCGGGTCAATCCGTTGCCCTTTAAAACCGACTACACGATTCTGGACGGAGTGCAGGGGAAGGGACGCTATGTAGGTACTTACCTGGCTTGGGGAGTCAACAACTCAGGCTGGTGGGGTGAAGGCGAGATTAAATTTTTCCTTGATGGCGACGAAGAGTTTCCCTCCATTTGTGGAACAGGGACTGAGGATTACTTTTGTGGATCCTATAATTTTGAAAACAAGGAAACGAAGCAGTACCAAGAATTCTCTACTGCTTATGCCGGCCTACCCCAGATCCTGCGGCCTGATGGAGTGTATCGTTCTCAAACTCGCTTTGGTATGTACCGCTGGCACATCACGGATCCCATTCGTTTTGACGAAGATCTACTTGTAACCATACAGGCTCTTGGTTGGCGCAATGATCGGCGCTACCTGCCGCTGCAGGATGACATTGCCTCAGTAGCCTACTGGTACCAAACTCTTCCAAGTGAGCAGTTTCCCAAGTTGCCCGACAAGGATTATTTGGAGATCATTTGATCAACTACTTCAAGTCCGTTGGTAGTCAAAAAAAGAGGAGAAATTGAGTCTTTTGCTTCGCTCAAAAGATAACCCTGGCAATGAAGACCTGAATAGGCTTTTCAGGGCTGCTTGGTCAAACCACTCTCCTAGGGACTTTCAGCCTGTGCTTCGTCAAAGTCTTACCTATATCAGTGCTTATGTCGACGGACACCTGATTGGTTTTGTAAATGTGGCTTGGGACGGCGGAAAACATGCGTTTCTCATGGATACTACTGTACATCCGGATCATCAGAGGTGTGGAATTGGGAAGCAGTTGGTGCGCGAAGCGGTATCACTGGCTAGCGAGCTTGGGATAGAATGGGTTCATGTTGATTACAAGCCGCCTTTTAAACGGTTTTATGAGAGTTGCGGTTTTCAACCTACGAATGCTGGCTTGTATCATTTGGAAAAGCGCGGTGTGACAAAAAAAGATGTTCAGAAAATCACTGCCTAGTAGGTCTGGTCTGTGGGAAACTTTCCACAGGGTAAATCTTGTTAAAAAGTGGCTGAATTTATTTGTTGATCTACTAATAAATACTGAATAGTTTTTTCTAAAAATTATTCTTTGATTACATCTTAAGAATTTGAGCTTTATGAGCAGGAAAATCATTGAATCCACCAAAAGATTAAAACATATCAATCTTAACAAGAGGCAAAATGACAAATAGTGAATTTCCACTTTTTGATCGTCGTCCTAAAAGAAAATTAGCAGCTATTCTGGCCGCAGATGTAGTTGGTTTCAGCAAAATGATGGGTGAAAATGAGGACCGTACCTTGAGTAATCTCAAGGCATGTCGTGAGATTACTGACGGAGCAATTAGGGAGCACCATGGGAGAGTTTTTGGGACAGCGGGAGACTCGATCATTGCTGAATTTGCAAGCCCTGTTGACGCAATCCTTGCAGCAGTGGAGTTTCAAAGAAATTTGCGTGATCGCAACTTAACAGTAACCCCTGAAAACCAAATGCAGTTTCGAGTTGGACTGAATCTTGGGGACGTGATAGTTGAGGGAGACAATCTATTTGGTGATGGAGTAAACGTTGCTGCCCGTCTTGAACCACTTGCGAAACCTGGTGGGATTTGTATTTCGGGTAAGTTTCATGACGAGGTACACCGCAAGCTCGAGCTGATTTTTGAAAATGTTGGCCCTAGAGAGGTAAAAAATATTGATAACCCAGTTCAAACTTATGATGTCATTCTCGATCCGGATGCAGAAAAATCTTCACTGACGAAATCAAGCAGTGTCAGCGAAAACAGAAAGGTTGAAGCTGCTTCTATCTTACCTAATCAGCGGCCTGAAAATTTTAAACCTAGAATCATGCTTTTCCCATTTCGAAACTTAAATAACCAAGAAGACAATGAATTTTTAGTCGATGGGATTGTCGACGATATAATTACAGAATTATCAATGATCAATTCTATAGAGGTGATGTCTAGAGAAACTACATTTGATTTGAAAGAAAAGAATTTTGAGATAAAGGAGTTAACTGAAAAGTATAATTTAAGTTATTTCGTTACAGGAAGTATTAGATCCGCAGGAAAAAAAGTACGAGTAAATGCTGAATTGACTGATCCAACAGGCCATGGATCATTATGGTCTGCAAGATTTGACAAAATAATGGATGATGTGTTCGAGATTCAGGATGAGCTAGTTAGAAAAATTTCTGACTCAGTTTTAAATGAAATTGAAGTGACTAGCTTGAATAGGGCAAAGCGAAAGCCTACGGAAGATCTCAACTCTTACGAGTTTTTACTAAGAGGAAAATTCCACAAAAAAAAGAAGAATAAGGAAGATCAAAATATTGCAGTTGAGATGTTTACCAAAGCTATTGAATATGATCCTGAAAATGGAAGAGCTTATGCTGAGAAATGCTGCACTTTGGCTGGCGGACTAAGCGATGAGAATTTGTTTCCACTTTCCAATGATCAAATTTGGGATAATATCCACAGTCTTTTGGGGCAAGCGTATGAACTAACGAATCAAGATTGGGATTGTCACCGCATGCTATGTGGCGTAAATATGCATTTTGAAAAATATGATGAGGCCGAAAGATATGGAAGAAAAGGATACGAACTCAACCCCAACAGTCCTGGAATGCTACATAAATATGGTCAATCTTTAGTTTTCAATGGTGACTCAGAGCAAGGGCTCAGTATTTTAAATAAGGCGATAGAGCTTGATCCCTTAGGACAAAGTATTATGGATACTTTAGTGTGGGCGAATTATGCAGCTGAAAACTATGAGAAATGTTTAGAATTTAAGCCTCTAAGTAAGCACTTTACTCCTGGTACCTGGATATTAAGAATTGCTTGTTTAGGAGCACTTTACCGAGAGCAGGAAAGAAATGAAGAAGTGAAATCATTCATAGATTTGCATGGCAGAGCAGAAATGAGTAAAGAACTAGCTAACCTTAAATTCAACAACGCTGAAATTGAAAATAAAATTCATCTGTTAGTAAATAATGAAGCTGCCTTACAAGCTAGAGTTGAGACTAATGAAGCAGAAGACATGATTCCTGGTCAGATCAACTAAAAAATATAAAATTCATATTTTCAATACTTGATTTCCATAAGAATGAGAGACAATTAAAAAATAGGTAAAAGGAATCTTTATTGATTTATGAATTAGAAAAATTTATCAGTGTCTTTCTGAGGAAGAACCAAGTGATCAGCGCTCCACTCGCTGTTGTGAGGCAGATCCCTGCCCAGATGCCATTCAAGCTGTAACCTAGCAAATCTGAGAAGATCCAAAAAAAGATGACAGGTGCAACAATGAGCCTGTAGATACTGAGTATCATGCCAAACATCGGCTTCTTGAGACCCTGCAAGACGGAAGTTCCTAGAAAAATGGTGGTGTATGCCGTGAGTAATACCGCCTCAACTCGCAGCAGAGTCGGGCCTACTTCGATGATCTCTTCACTGTCGGTAAACAGTTTCAGCAAAAATTCTGGAAAGCAGAACAGGAGGATTCCTCCGAAAGCTGTCAGCAGTAATGAATAGCTGAAGCAAGTTCTCCAGGTCTGATTGACTCGTTCAAGGTTATTAGCGCCAAAGTTAAATCCAGTTAGTGATAAAGCTGCCGTGTTCAGACCTATAGATGGTAAAAGCATTACCTGAACAATTCTGGTAGAAACCCCATAAGCTGCCACTGAAGTTTTCCCAAAATCAGAAATAAAATGTAAAATCACATAAAAATTTAATGAGATAAATAAGATACTTAAACTGGCTGGAAATCCCTGCTTAACCAAATCAACAATAATTTTTACTTGTAGAGAAAACTTTCGAGTACTTAGATTTCCTCCCAATTTAGATGAGAGTAGTTTGACGGATAAATAAGTAACGACTCCCAATTCAATGAGGACTGTTGAAATCGCGATTCCTTCTAGTCCAAGAGCAGGAAAAGGACCCCAGCCAAACAAAAATAGTGGATCCAGAATCACATTGGCAAAAAATCCACAGATTAAGGCGTTCCGATACGACTTTGTGTCCCCCTGAGCATTGAGCCCGCTGTTGATCACGAATGTAAAAGTAAACGCCCCACTGCCGTATATCAGCCAGTTCATGTAGTCCAGAGAAAGCTCAAGATACTCTCCACTGGCTCCCATTCCACGATACAACAATGGGGTAACTACCAGCCCAATAGCAACAACCACTGCGGAAACCACAAATGCTAATGACAGCGCTTGAGCCATCAAACGACTGGCTTGGTCATCGTCCCCTGCTCCTAGTGCGTTAGAAATGAGCGCACTGGCTCCCTGCCCCAAACCAATGCCCACTGCCAATACTCCAATAAATGGGATCAGTGACAAAGAGAGGGCTGCGAGGGCTTCTGGAGACAATTGACCCGCCCAAAAAGTATCCACAACATTGTACATGGTATTGAAGAACATCCCCACGCTCGCTGGGATGGCAATTTGACGTACAAGTTTTGGGATGTGTTCGTTACCTAGATCCATTCAATCTCAGAAAATAAAGTTAATTGTATCTTTCGTAGACTCTTTCCAAGAATTAACAAATAGAATTTTATTTTCTCAATCATTCAGTATGAGAAATGTTTAAAGTTCTAAAATTGGTGTTCAATTGAGGAGTGTTTTCACAACAGCTGCACTTTCCAAGATAGATTTTTCAAATGGGATTGGCTCCCAATCAAACATTCCAATTGTCTTGGAATTGTAGGCATGGACTGAGCTGCCAACAGACATCTTTCGCATTAACGTCAGTCCAGACCTCATGTGTGAAGGTCCCACGCTTTTTGTCTCCCCACATTGCTGCATTTGAACTGGTCAAAAAAATTCTTACCACCGGTAGAGCGAGCGATGCTCCTCACCAGTATTGTTCTTCCGATTGGCTTCTTCAGTCGCACCATCTCTGCAACGAACAACCTGCTCTTTTTCGGCTTGATCACCAGCTTGACGGTTCTCTTTTCTAGTGGATTTGGTGGTTGCAAAAGCATTGATGAGTCTGCTCCATCTAAAAAAGCAGAAGAAACCAAACACAAAAATTTGAATCACTCAGTAATTTTATCATCAAATTACTAATTCCTAGCTAATATTAAAAATAAAATAACTATTTCAGTAATTTAATATTTGAATTACTTGGCAGAATTCTTGGAGAATTGATAAGATTCACAATTCATGAGACGCGGGCTTGGCGCTCATGCTTTTTTCTATTCTGAGATATTTGTTATGCAACAGTGGAAAAAAACAGTTGATCACAACATGGAGCGCTGGGGATACCTGGTTGTGCGCTTCCGTTGGTTGGTGATCGCCCTCTCCTTACTGGTAGTCGGAGGTTTTGCCTCGCAGATGCGCCACCTCTATTTCGATGCTTCGAATGAAGCTTTCTTCAAAGGTGACGACCCCATTCTCGTCAATTACAACTCCTTCCGTGATCAGTTTGGAAGAGATGATCTGATTCTGGTGGGAATCGACACCCCAGAGGTCTTCAACACTGAGTTTCTGCGCAAACTCCAAGCGATGCAGGATGACCTGGAACGCGAAGTTCCCCATATTCGAGAAGTCAACAGCTTGCTGACCGTCAGATCTACTAGGGGTGCTGAAGATGAGTTGATTGTCGGTGATCTGATCGAAGAGATTCCGGAGGATTCACAAAAGCTGGCAGCCCTCAAAAAGTATGTACTCAGCAGTCCAACCTATCCAAATTGGGTGATCTCTCCAGATGGACAACTAACCACAATCACACTGGAACTGAATCCTTACGTGCTTCCAGAGAGTGGAGAAGAAGACCTGCTTGGGGGCTTTGACGATACCGCAATGGATACTGATTTGATGGGCGGCTTTGATGAAGCAGCAGCGACGGATGGCCCTGATATGCAGGCAGTGACTTCTGTTGAAGAGAATGAAGCGATTATAGCGACCAAGGCGGTGATGGAACGCTACGAAGGAGAAAACTTTCGAACTTTCATCTCCGGAGGCCCGGTCTACGGGTCTTCCATCCAGGATTCAATGCAGTCGAACCTACCCAAGTTTTCAGGAATTTCAATTGGGCTGATGTTCCTGCTTTTGCTGGTACTGTTTCGCCGAGTTTCTGGGGTACTTCTGCCGATCCTATTGGTGGTGCTGAGCATGGTGGTCACGCTTGGATTCATGGGAGCCTTCGGTCGTCCTTTCACTGTCATCAATCAGATTTTGCCGTCTTTCATTCTAGCGATTGGGGTTGCGGATGCTGTGCACGTGCTGACGATCTTCTACCGACACAGAATGGCTGGTAATTCCAAGGGGGATTCAGTTGCCTACGCTCTCAGTCATTCGGGGCTAGCCATTGTGATGACGAGCTTCACGACTGCCGGGGGGTTGTGGTCCTTTGCCAACGCGGCCTCGGCGCCGATTGCCGATTTGGGTATTTACGGAGGACTAGGGGTCCTGGCGGCCATGGCACTTACCCTGACCTTGTTGCCTGCAATTTTAGCGGTACTACCTGGAGGGCCACAACCACTCTTTGGTCGCAAAGACCTGGATCAGGTTGAGCAAGCTCCTTCCTTGGCTGATCGTATACTGAGCAGTTGTGGAAAACTGGCTGTCAACCATCCCAAGCAGGTGATGATCGGTTGCGGTGTGGTCGTGATGATTGCGGCGGTGGGCATTGCCCAACTGAGACCTTCCAATTGGCCGCTGCGTTGGTTTCCAGAAAATGCTGAATTCCGTCAGCATACGCAAATCATTGATTCGCGCATGGGTGGCTCTTCCAACATCGAGGTGCTGCTCAATACTGGAAAATCTGGTGGGCTTTATGAACCAGATTTCATGAATCGCCTTGATCAGTTGAACACAGTAGCCACTGAAGAACTGCAATTTCCAAAAGGTGAGGTTGTCGGTAAGGCACAATCGGTTTTGGATGTGTTGAAGGAATCCAACCGGGCCTTGAACGAAAATCGTGCAGAATTTTATGCCGTGCCTCAGGTAAGAGACCTGATTGCCCAGGAGATGTTCCTCTTCTCCAACAGCGGTGCGGATGACTTGGAGAAGCTGACCGACGTTGGTTTCAGTATGGCAAGACTGAGCCTCTACATCCCGAATTTGGATGCCATCGATTCGATTGTCTTCACGAAACAGCTCGAGGAGAAAATTCAGAATATCTTTGGCAATACGATTGAGTATTCGATCACAGGGATCGCCCAACTCTGGGCAGGAACAATGACCAATGTGCTCAACAGCATGAGGGACAGCTACATTATTGCTCTGATCCTGATCACCGGACTGATGGTCGTCTTTCTGGGGAGTTGGAAGGTCGGTCTGCTCAGTATGATTCCGAACCTGACCCCCATTCTGATCACCTTGGGTCTGATGGGCTTTTTCGACCTGCCACTTGATCCCTTCACCATCCTAATTGGCAGCATTGGCATCGGGTTGGTGGTGGATGATACCGTCCATTTCTTGAGTGTCTTTCAACGATATTTTGATCGCTACGGAGATGCCGCTCGGGCCATCCAGGAAACCTTGATGACAACTGGCAGAGCCCTGCTCTTCACTACGTTGATTCTCGTAGGTGGCTTCGCTTCCTACATGGCTGCAGACTTTGTCAATATCTTTGCCTTCGGGATGCTGTTGGTCGTCTGCATTGGCTCCGCTTTGATCCTAGATGTCCTTGCAGCTCCAGCATTAATGATGTTGGTCTATGGCAAGCAGTCTTCTTTGGAACAGCCCCGAGCTTACCAGAAAGAGAGTGGTTTTGCGGAATTAAACTGATGGTCCCCAGGCGGTTTCTTTCTCCATCAACTTTTGAAGTACACAACTATTCTTGGAAAAGATCTTTGAACTCATTCACTCAACAGAAAGGCTATGATGAATAAGTGGATTATGTTGGTTTTGGGAGCTTGCTTGGCAGGCATTAGTACCAGTGCCTGGGCCCTAACGGCAGATGAAATCATGCAACGGGTCAATGACCGTGAAGACGGCGACAACATCGTCATGGAAATGCAGATGGTGCTGATCAACAAGAACAATGAGCAGCGCGTGCGACGCATGCAGCAATATCGGCAGGACAAGGGAGAGGACTCCCAGAGCGTGATCTTTTTTGAAGAACCCGCTGATGTCCGTAACACAGGATTCCTAACTTACGATTACGATGACGAGAGCAAGGATGACGATCAGTGGATGTATCTCCCTGCGCTCCGCAAGACCAAGCGGATTGCAGCCAGTGACAAGAGTGGCTCCTTCATGGGTTCTGATTTCAACTACTCAGATCTGACTTCTTACAATCTCAGTGATTACAATTACAAATTGCTCAAGGAGAATGACAAGGTCGATGGTTCTGATGCCTGGGTGATCTACTCCGAGCCAAAGAATGATGATGTTAAGGAAGAAACTGGTTACGCCAAGAGCGTGATTTGGGTACGCAAGGACAACTACGTGGTCGTGCGTGCCAAGAATTGGGTTCACAAGAGTCCTGACATCAAGTTCTTTCAATTCAAGGATCTCCAACAAATCGAAGGTGTCTGGTTCCCTTCTGAGATCAAAGCTCAGCGACGCTTCGGCAAGGAGGTCGTGCATCAGACCATCCTGCGTCAGCAAAACATCCGCCTGAATCAGAACCTGGAAGACTCTCTCTTCAGTCAGCGAAGGTTGGAGCAGGGGCTTTGACGACATTCCGAACGAGTATTCTTTTAGCTGGTTTGCTTCTCTGGACTGGAACTGCTTTTGCCCAGGAAGAATCACTAGATGAATTGCTTGAAGGTTTAGAGGAATCACCTAGCTCTCAAGAAGAATCTGTAGATGATTTGCTAGGTGGCTTTGAAGAGCCCGAAGCCTCTACGAGTGAACTGCTGGATGGCTTTGAAGAGCCTGCTGAAACTCCAGATTCCTTAGAAGGGCTACTTGAAGGCTTTGAGGAGAACTCCTCAGTTGTTGTTACCGAAACAGACACCCTCTCTTTGCCAACAGGTCTGTCAGGATCAACGGGGATCAACATCTCCTACACCTATGCTCAAACAGAGCCTAATCTTGATAAACCAGATTATCGAGGTTTAAGAAAACTTCGCCTGTATTTACAACTGGAGTATCAATACGACCTTACGCCCAATACCCGTTTTTTTGTAGATGGTAAGGCATCCCGGGACCTGGCCTATCAATTTCTGGATCGTGAAGAGTATTCAGAGGACTACCTGCAAGCGTACGAACAAGAGATTGAACTTCGAGAAACCTTCGTGTCAACCTCCTTAGGATCCAACATTGATCTAAAGTTTGGTCGCCAGATCAAAGTCTGGGGAAAGGCAGACCTGCTAAGCGTGGTCGATGTGCTAAATCCCACCGACAGTCGCGAGCCCGGATTGATTGACATTGACGACAGCCGCTTGCCCGTCACAATGACCCAACTTGATTACTACACTGGGGACTGGAATCTGAACCTGGTTGTGATTCATGAAATCCGTTTTGGCAAATCCCCAGAGTTTGGCAGTGAATTTTATTTTGCGGATGCTGAAAGTCCACCAGAAGAAATACCAACAGAGACCGAATACGGTGCAGCCCTGAACGGTCATTTCACGGGTTGGGATCTCTCCTTCTATGCGGCCAGTGTTTACAACGATCAAGGTCGCGCTGATGGCAGCTTCCAGCCGGTGCTGAATTTATTTCCAGACAGAGTGGTACATGACCGCTTGCAGATAGTGGGAACTGCCTTCAGCGCCGTCGAGGGTAGTTGGATCATGCGAGGGGAAATTGCGGATGTCCAAGGACTACGGTTTACCAACTTTTCAAAGACCTTCTCACGGCAGGATCATGTACTTGGAGTGGAATACTCCGGTATTCCAGATGCGGCCCTCAGTGCGGAGGTGTCATGGGAGTGGATTCGTGAGTTTGAGCAGGCATTAGAGGAAGTTCCTAATGAGCAGGAGCAGAATACGGTTACGACAGCCATCCGCTTTCAGCAGGATTTCCTCAACCAGACTCTCTCCTTCAACGTGATCGCCTTCCAGTTTGGGGAGTTTGGTTCATCTGGTTCATCCCAGCGAATTGGACTCGATTATGATTGGGCTGACGGTTTGAATGTTGGTGGAGGAATTTTGCTCTATCACGAAGGAGATACATCTTACTCAAAACGAATCGCAAATAATGATCGTCTGTTCGCAGATCTGAAGTACTCATTTTAAACCCTGCCCTATTCTTTGCGGTTAAAGTTTCTAGTTTATCGAAGTTCTTTCAACTCTCTCAGGAATTAGTCGGATGGATGAACCAAGCCCCCGATTCTTAGAAATCTTCTTTGAGATTTTTGGGTCACTCCCCAGACAGTGTCCAGGCAATCTGGCTTCAGCTCTAAAGGCTTTAGGCCTTTGTGAAAATCTTCCAGAGGCACCAGAGATTCTTGATTTGGGTTGTGGGACAGGAAGCCAAGCCTTACAGCTAGCTGACTCAAGGATCGATCCTAGCAGTTGACATCCACGCTCCAAGTATTGAAAAGCTGAACCAAAAGCTCACACAGCTTGGTTTGATGGAACGTATTCGGTCACAAGTTGGGGACATGCGGGAGCTTGCTCTAGCAGAATCAAGTTTTGATCTGATCTGGTCGGAAGGGGCGCTCTACAACATCGGCATTCCGCGAGCGCTTTCGATTTGTGCAGGCCTGCTCCGTAAGGGTGGCTACTTAGTATTTACAGATGCGGTCTGGTGTAGAGCTAATCCGCCAGATGCGGTCAAAGCCATTTTTGAGAGTGACTACCCAACAATGGGCACAGTTGCAGATCTTGTCTCATTGATCGAGAGCAGCCCCTTTGAGTTACTGAATCACTTCCCTTTGCCACCGGAAGCCTGGTGGGATGATTTTTACACCCCGATGGAACGGATTATTGAGGAATTCCTTGGAAAATACGCGGATGATCCAGAAGCGTTGGAAATCCTCAAGCAACTTGCACTAGAGCCCGTAGCACATCGAAAAAATTCAGATTACTATAATTATGAGTTTTTTATTAAGCGAAAAGTCTAGAGCCTACCAGTAAATAACGACATAATGTTTTGGGCAACACTACATTCTTTAGGGGCAAATTCATAGATGCGTGCCCGAAAACTTTGGTGACTTTCGGGTGGTTCACACTCGTCAAAAGCGCTGGAGTAAGCGCGGTCCCTGGCAACGAGTCTTTGAAATTCTGGCTACCGAGGCAAATAATGAGTGTAGCCAGATTGACAGCACGCTTGTTCGTTTCCATCGGCACAAGTCCAGCGCCAAAGAAGTGATCGCAGCCAAAAAAGTGTCGGTCGCTTCAGTGGAGTTCTGACAACGACAGATCCATGCAACCTACGATGGGCTAGGCGATCCAAAGGGGGGATCTGAGGTCTTGGTCAAGTCCATGATCCGCAGGGTGCTGATGTGTTGCTACCAGCCTTTTTGAATCAGATCAAGGCCGTTGATGGCAGGCAAATCCAAGGCTCCCCAAGACTGGCTCTTGAATCGCTCGGAACAGAGGAAAATCGATGGCGACACATTTATGGATAGCTGCTTTGCTAAACTCAAGCAATACCGGGCAGTTGTCACCCGTTATGATAAGCGATCCTTTGCTGTTATTGGTGGCATCCATTTGGTAGCCATTGTTATTTGGCTAATTGATCGCAGGCTCCAATTCCATTTAAAATAATTTTTCGCCTTATTAAGCGGAAGTGATTACCAAATTTCTACTATCCAAGCTTTGCTTGGTTTTCCACTAAGAATTTTTTGTGGGTTATCCAGACTCTAACTTGCTCTCGTATTCCTCCTGCAACTGTCGCAATTCGAGAATCACTGCCCTGATGTCTGCGGAATTCAGTACGTTGACTTCAATATTCTGACCCTGATGAGAGAGCCGCTGGCGACGGTTTCGGTGAGCCTCAGAGTGAAAATCTTGCACTTGATAGACTTTGATTGGGCGACTGAAGCCTTTCGGCGTGATTTCATCGAAAGGTAAAAACTCAACATCTCCATCCAGCAAACGCATTGTCGGCTCAGAAACCAAGATTTCGTTATTTGGTGCCATGCTCTGAAGACGGGCTGCCAGGTTGACAGGGCTCCCCAAAGCTGTGTAGTCCAATCGTTGGTCTGACCCAAAGTTCCCAACTGTGCAATAGCCTGTTGCAATTCCCATCCTAACATTCAATCCTTCTGGAGCTCCCAGTCGATTCCAATATTTGCTCAATTCATTCACACGTTGTCGCATTCGCACAGCCATTTCTACACATTTCAATGCATCTTCGGTTTCCCCGTCAGAATTTGGATCCCCAAAGAACACCATCACAGCATCTCCAATGAACTTGTCAATGGTGCCTCCACACTCGATAGCGATAGTTGTCATCTCTGATAGGTAATTGTTGATGATACGCGCTAATTTTTCTGGCTCTAGTGTGTCAGATAAATCTGTAAAGCGAGCAATGTCAGAAAAGAAAACTGTCAGGTTTTTGCGCTGGTGTGTTCCTAAGTCGCTGTGGGTGTTTGCAAAAATACTCTCATAAATTTGTGGAGACAGGTACTTTGCCAGTCGCTTTGCCAGCATCTCCAATTGTTTACTTTTCTCTTCAATAACACCTTGATCTCTCATTCTTTGCTCAAGCAACTCCTCCTTCTCTTTACGGAGCTGCATCTCAATTGTACGGTCCACAAACTGGCCTTGAACACCGTTAAGATATGAAAAGCTATCGTCATGGGTCTGTGCAGACAGTAACGAATAAACCCGAATTTCTCCTTCGATTTCAATTTCTATTTGGGGAATCAGAATAGAGCCATTTTCGTTCAGTCCTGTCACAAACTCATCGATCTGCCTGCCAGGTAGTCCAAGTTGTTCTAATACATCAGGGAAGTAAGCATTCGAGACGTTGCCTAAGATGGGAAAGAATTTTTTAAAGTTTTTATTTACCCGCCGAATTTCCAGATCTCTGTTGGCAAAATAGGCAGCTGTGATCGCGTTTCTAAAATTGAAGAAACTCAGCTCGATAATATTGTTTTGGTTGAATAACTCTTCTAGGTTCATCGTTTTCCTACTTTGCAGCAAAATCTGCATCAGGTCGTTTGGCTGTAGAATTTTTTCTTCTACTAAGTTTGCCAGTGATAGCTCCCCAGGTAGTCACGCAGTAAGGAGTACAGTAGGTTAAAATGATTTTCCAAAATACTGGCCACTCACCACGCAAGAGAATGTCATCACCATGATTAATTGTTGTCAAAATGGTGCCAATAACTAGCGCGGTCAGAAAGGCCTTCTTCGGGGTTCCGTGACCAAATGCTAGCTCGAGCAAATCATATTCAGTTCCACGATGTCTGAGTGAGATGTACATTGAATTGCCTTGTAGCACTAAATTTCAATTGTTTTGACTGGCCGGCACTCGTGGATCAAACAAACCCATCACCTGAGGTCGATCTTGGAAACATACGCCACTAGGAATCAATTCCTCATTACACATCACATAACAGAAGAAGTGTAATACTTCATTCAATATTCTAGTGAAAGGCTGAGAATGTTCTGCAGCTCAAAGCTCATCGGTGGGTGGGGGTCTAATTCAAACAGCTCAATTCCTCAAAATTGAGCCAAGCCACCCATTCGTTTTACTCGATCTTGAGGGGATATGATTTCGGAAATCTTGGCTCCAAAATTTTCTTTACTTACGACCAATTCACCACGGGCGACTAACTTGCCGTTCACAAAGATATCAAGATCTTCGCCAACAAAACGGTGAAGTTCAACAACGGATCCTTGCCCAAGAGAAATCAGATCCTTAATGTCCATTCTGGTTCGTCCAACCTCGAAAGTTACCTTGAGAGGCATTTCCATCAGAAAGTCTACATTCACATGAGGTAGTGGAGTTTCTTCTTCTTGAACAAAAAGATTTGCATCAATAATGTCGGGAGGGTCGATGTTTTCCTGAAGAGAATCCTCGAGGTTATTACCCACAACAAGGGTTCCTTGCAATGGTTCTTTTTCGCTGTTTGATTTCTGGTCTTCTTCCCCTACATTTTCTGGAGAATTTTCCTTCGAAGAAGAGAGGTTTTCTTTGGTGGAATCTACATTTTCAAGCGCAAGATCTTCGTGCCTTTCATCTTGCGATGTGATGGCTTGTGTCAATTCTTGTTCACTATTCGATTTCTGGTCTTCTTCCCCTATATTTTCTGATAGTGGAGAGGGAGCACTTATAGTTTTTTCACCATCAGCAACTTGATCAAGCTGTGTCTTCAGAGTCTCAATTGCTTGGCTATTTCCTGAATCTTGGCGGAGCCCCGCCAGATTAGAGGGTTTAGGAATATTTTGGAAAGCCAGACCTTCTTGAAAATCCGTTCTTTGAAAGTATTCATCAATGTGACTAACAAGCTCGGACCTCACCTTTTCGTTAAGTTGTTCAAGCAGGTCAGCAGCAACTTTGCTTGCTGTTGATGCCCTCTCGCTCATCGTAATACTTCGAGCAAAATATAATGCTGAAATTGGTTTTTGGTCAGAGGATGTTCTCTAAAAATGTATTGGGTGGCAACAGAAGTGGCTCTTCTTTGGTAATTCCTTGAGCCCAGCAACGGCTTTATTGTCTAGAGTTCAATTCTATGCACCAACTGATCAATCCATCGCATTACCTGAATGCCGTCAGCATATCGCGCGCTCTGCGGAATCTCTTCCTCTCCACGAACCACACGGCAAAAACAACGCAACTCTTCGGTCAACATCCCAGTGAAGGGCTGTGAACGTGTCTGCATCTCCAAGCTCATCGGTGGATGGTATCCCTGATCCCAGAGTTCAAAAGGACGAGGATTGGGAGAGATCCGTCCCATCCAGCCAGTTCCATAGATTTCCATCCGATCAAAGCCCTCATGCGACATGGAATCTGGGGTCATGAATCCTGCGGCAAAGGTAGCAATCCGACCATTACTCCAACTGAGCTGTGCCAGCGCTAGGTCCATCACTCCCTCGGTGTTTCGATGCTGTTGTGCTTGGAATGATTTGGGTTCCTCGGCATTTACCAGCGACTGCACGCAGTATAGGTCATGAACCATCGTCAGGAAGAAGGGATTCTCGTCAGCATAGTGAGTTGCGTGAGAGGTGGGCCGCATCCGATAACAGGAGGCATAGTCAAATCCACCACGTTGCTGACACTGGTACTGAAGCTCCCGAAACTCACTGTTGAAGAGCAGGATGTGCCCCAACATCAACCGCTCAAGTTGTGAAGTATCCAAGGCTTGTAAGGTCTCTGCTTCAGCAAGGCTGGAGGCTATGGGTTTTTCCAGCAGTACAAAGGCATCAGTTTGCAGAAGTTGCTGGGCAAGGGGGACATGTGAAGCGGTTGAGGAGGCAACGATCCAGGCGTCGACAGCGAGATTCTCCAGGGCAGCACTCAGCTCGGAAAAGCGAGGGATTTCTTTGAGGGATGGAGGTAATTGGGAGAGCACGTCAGGAGAAGAATCAACGATTGCACAAAGTTGCGCTTCACTGAGGCTGTTGATAGTCAACGCATGCAGCGTCCCGAAGTAACCAGCACCCAGGACACCGATTCGAACGGGAGACATCGTCATACAGAACCCCCCTCAAGATTTGTTCAGGTCTTCAGGGCACCTTCCATCAAGCCCTTGAAGAAGAGTTTCTGGGCCATCGCAAAGGCAATAATCCCAGGCAGCACGACGATCACATAGACTGCAGCAATTCGGGGCCAGGCCCATTGACCCATACCTCCCTGAGCAGAGGCAAGCACTACCGGCATGGTACGAACTTCCTGATCATTGGTCAGTGTTGCTGCGAGCAGGTACTCTCCCCAAGCAGTCACAAAGTTGACGATGATGATCACGACCAGCCCGTTCTTAGCCAGTGGGATTCCAATCAGCCAGAGAGTTCTCCAAGGTCCAGCTCCATCCATCCGGGCAGAGTCAATCAATTCCCCCGGAATCAGTTGAAAAATGCTACGCATGATCAATACGCTCACCGCCAGGTTCAGAGTGATGTACGGTAGGATCAGCCCGTTGGTACTATTGATGAGGCTCAAGTAGTCCTGGATTTCATAGATGGAAATGATCGAGACTACCCGAGTTGGAAAATACAGTGAGAGTACCAGAACTGTCACCAAGAATAGGCTTCCCTTGGGTTTCAGGTGAACAATCGCATAACCAGCGAGAATCGCACAGATGGAGGTGATCAGTACAGTCGCTGAAGTCACATAGATACTGTTAAACAGGTTCTGTGGGAGAGTGTCGATTTTTTCGAAAACGTAGGCGTAGTGATTGAAGTCAAACTTTCGAGGCCAGAGATTTCCCCGCATTGAATCAGGCATAGATTTGATCGAGAGCAGGAGAACCCAGGCCAGCGGCAGCAGGATCGTCAACATAAAAAAGACGATCAAGGTGTGCCGGATAATATTGGTGAGGGGAAATTCCTTTTTCATCAGTTGCCTAGGGCTACGGTTGCCATTGCCAGCGTCAATCACGTGAACGGAAGATGTAGATTAGCCAAGTGACGAAGACCATCATCACCAGTGAGCCAACCATCCCGATAGCTGCAGCGAATCCCTGTCGCCATAGCCCAGTTTTAAAAGCCTGATCATACATGAAGATCGTCCAGGTATACGTTGGTGATTCCCGATTGAAGCCTCCAAAAATCAGGTATTCGTCAATCACTCCCATCGATGTCCCAAAGCGCAGGATCACCAAAATCAGCATGATTGGTTGCAGACGCGGTAGGATAATGTGCCAGAAGACTTGCCACTCACTAGCACCGTCGATTCGGGCTGCTTCCGGAAGATCCTTCGGGATAGCAGCGAGCCCGGCGAGGAAAAAGACGCTGTGATAACCCAGACCCCACCAAACCTCCATGATCGCTACGGAGGGTAGTGTTAGATCAGTTCCTCCCAGCCATTGTGGGGCGTTGCGGTAAGTAAACCAGCCGGTTACCTCGACAAGGAAGTGGTTGATTGGGCCGATCTGGTAATTGTACATCCATTTCCAGAGTACGAAGACGAGAGTACTCGGAATCACTGCTGGAATCAGCAGAATCACTCGGTAAACCGTGGCCAGACGCTGGTTCTGAACGCCATGAATCAGAACCGCAAGCAGAAGGGGAATGATGATAGTTCCTGGCAGGAACATCGCAGTGAAGTAGGCGGCTCTTCCAAGGCTATCCCACATCAGTGGGTCACTCAGTGCCTCAACATAGTTGTCAAAGCCAACCCAATTGGCCGGATCGTTTGTCAGGTACTTATAGTCAGTAAAGCTGATCCAAACGACCCGGACAATAGGGTAGACCTGGTACCAGACGAAGAAGAGAACAGTCGGCAACAGAAAAACCCAGTTGTTGTGCTCAACAAGCCAGGATTTCGGTGTCGGTCCATTGATAGCAGGGTTCCCGGTAGTCACTTTCGCTGTTTCCCCTCGTGTTGGCGGCAACCAGAGCAGTATTGCCTGGAGAAGGTCTTGCGACATTCTCCAGGCAAGTAGTTTGGCGCAGTTTTAACCGCGCTTCATCTCAGCTTGAACGGCATCAACCACTTTCTGCATGGCAACTCTTGGATTCTTTTCCTCACCCTTGAGGTAAGATTCCCAAATTGGTTTGCCAATTTGAAACTGTTGGAGGCCGAAGAGGTGATTGGTGATCGCCTTGGCCTGGTCCAACTGTCCACGGACGAGGTCCACGAAGTCGGGTAGCCAATCAGGTTGACTTGATTTCCATCCGGCATAGAGAGACTTGTATGGAGGCAGTTGCCCTGGATGTGCGGTCTCAGTTCCTGCAATCGAATCTTTCCAGATTTGCTGGTCGTAGGTCAACGCTTTGACATACTCTGCCGCCTTCTCCTTGTTCTTGCCGTGTTTGAAAAGAGCGGCTCCAGTAGTCCAGAACACCGTAGAGCCTTCTCCACCAGCAAACTTCGGTAGTGGGCCCATTCTCAGGTCTTTCGGGTTGTCCCAGTACTGAGCCATCCGCAAAGGAGCATTGAAGTACTTGTTATAGTAACCAACTCGTTGGGCAGCAAAAGCGACTTCATCAGGAGTTCCATTCACTCCACCATCACTTGTGCCTGCCAACATGATGTCTGGATGAGATTTACTCATGATGTTCTTCATCAGCATCAGCGCTTCAATGGCAGCATCTCCTGTGAAATCAAAGAGCCCCTCGGAGGTGTACACGTCACTGCTCAGGCTGTGTGTGAAGGGAGCTAGGGAGCGCCAACCGTTTGCGTCAAAGGTTGCTCCAAATGGAGCCGCACCGCTCTCGATCACTTGATCAGCTCTAGAAAGGTAGTCCTGCCAGGTCGCAGGAGCACTGTCGGGAAGTCCGGCTTCCTTAACGATTCCTGCATGCCAACCAGTCCCGATCACATCTAATAGGAAAGGCCAACCATACATCTTGCCATTAATCGTGCACTCCTCGCGGATTGAGGGGATGATGTCGTCAATCACGTCTTTGGGGATGTAATTATCCCAAGGCTCAATGACGTCTGCCTCAATCATCGCTGTCATTTCAACAAATGGTGTCTGTCCGACATAGACATCCCAAGTACTGTCTTTCTTTTTGGCTTCTGCCACGAAACGTTCAATCCCAAAGCCCTCTACGGGTGCAATCTGGTAGTTGACATCGGGAAAGCGGGAATTGACTTGGGGAATGCCCGGATGCAGGTCTTCAATCCACTGGTAGAAGGTAGGAGTGAGAGGACGGCTCTGTGCTTGAGCGAAGTTGCCAAAATTGGAGATCACCCCAACCCCAGCCAATCCCAGTCCTGCCGTCAGTGTCTTGGAAATGAATTCACGACGGTCCATCTTGCGATCCAGCAAATCCTGACGAAGTTGCTGCTGATAGATCAGTTCTTTCTCTTTTCTCATTAGTTACCTCGTTGGTGGTTCAGGAAGATCAATCTAACCCAAAAACTCGGTTTGATTGACGTTATTTTCATAGATTGTCAAGGTTGTTTTTGTGACTAACCAAACTGTACTTACTTACTGGAATGATGAAATAATTAATATTTTCAATTTTTTAGAACTTTCTTGGTAATGCTTTGAATACACTTTCGAACAAGGTCTGAAACTCACTTCCACTTGACCTACCAGCTGTCCTGTCCTAAATTCGGCGAACTTCAATGAATCTAATCTGGTTGGCAGTGGCTACTGTGATTCGGGTTCATCAATATTACCTTTCAATGATCCATGGAGTTTCCGATGACCAAGCAATGTTTCGGCACGTCTCACGTCCCTCTCTCGCCTGCTGTTCGTGCAGGAGATTTTGTTTATGTTTCCGGGCAGGTGCCGGTTGGTGCCGATGGCAAGGTGGTCAACGGAGGTATCGCCGAGCAGACCAAGCAAGTACTGGAGAACATCAAGTCGGTGCTGGCCCTGGCCGGTTGTACGATGGAAGACGTGGTCAAGACGCATGTCTATGTCCAGGACGCCCGGGACTTCGGCGGCTTCAATGCGGTCTATGCCGGTTACTTCCCCAAGGATCCACCTGCCCGGACGACAGCAGAAGCTCGCTTGATGATCGACATCAAGGTCGAGATCGAAGCCATCGCCTACAAGCCACTCTGACCATTCGTAACCTCTCCACAGCAGCCCTCAGCAAGGAGGCGAGATGACTCCGGAATCACGACAGCAAGCGGCCCAGCACTTTTGGCAGCACCTGGATAGCGGACAGCTTATTGCTGAACTACCCGTAGCTCAGCGACCAAAAACGGAAGCGGAAGGCCATGCCATTCAAGCGGCTTTTGCAGAACACTCTTCTCAACCGGTTGCAGGCTGGAAGATCGCCTCTTCAAGTAAAGCTGGTCAGGAACATTTAAATGTTGATGGCCCTTTGGCAGGCCGCTACCTTGCTGAACGTTTATTGCCCAATCTTGCCACCTTGAGTTTAGTTGGCAATATGATGAGGGTGGTCGAAGCGGAATTTACATTTTTACTAGGTAGAGATCTACCACCACGTGATAGTGTTTATGATGTGCAAACAGTCATGTCAGCTGTAGCAGAACTTTGTCCATCCCTAGAAGTTCCGGATAGCCGCTACATTGATTTTACAAAGGTGGGTAAGGCTCAATTGATAGCAGATAATGCACTGGCTTGGTGGCTAATGATTGGGAATTCTGTCCCACTCGAGTGGAAGTATTCTGATCTTAGCAAGCAGGAGGTTCAATTATACCGTAATGGGCGCTTGGCTTCAGAAGGTGTGGGTGCAAATGTACTTGGAGATCCACGAGAGGCACTTACCTGGCTGGTTAATGACGTTACTTCACGTGGTGAAACTTTACGAAGAGGTCAATTTGTGACAACGGGCACCTGCCATGTCCCACTCGTAGTTGAGCCTGGAGATGAAATCTTGGCTGACTATGGAGTGTTTGGAAAGTTGCGGATGAGGATTGCTGAGTGATTTTGTCTTTGAAGTCATCCCTTCTACAGGTGTTAGTCTACCTTCCCTCATAGGGTGAACTCTAGGGATGTAGAAATTGTCGATCTCCAAATTTCTTTGTTCTCAAATCCTTAAGACACCGAGAGCAGGGCTTCGTACAATTGACGGGTATTCTCTGGAGTCATAGCAACTGGGTTGCCGCCGACACAAGGATCAGTCAACGCTGTACGAGTGAGTGTTTCCAGATCAGGATTGCTCACACCCAGCTCGTCCAGGTTGCTTGGAATGCCTAGGGAAGCGTTGAGTTGATCCACAAAGGCAGCAAAGCCCTCAAAACCACCTTCGATGTTCAGGTAGGCGGCAGCTCGTTCAATCAACCCTTCAATTACAGGACGGTTGAACTTTAGGACAGCCGCCATGCAGACGGCATTGGTGGTTCCGTGGTGAGTGTGATACATCGCGCCCAGTGGATGACTGAGCGCATGAATCGCACCGAGGCCCTTGGTGAAGGCGGTAGCCCCCATCGCAGCAGCACTCATCATGTGTGCCCGCGCTTCGAGATCTGTTCCATCCGCATAGGCCCGTGGGAGATATTCCTTCACTAGACGCATGCCCTCCAAGGCGACTCCCTGGCTCAGCGGATGATAAAGGGGAGAGCAGTAAGCCTCGAGGCAGTGAGCAAAGGCATCCATGCCGGTTCCCGCTGTGATTTTTTGGGGCATGCCAACGGTCAACTCTGGGTCACAGATGACGACGGTGGGGAGAATCTTTGGGTGGAAGATGATCTTCTTCTCTTGAGTGGCGGTATTAGTCAGCACGCCAGCACGACCGACCTCAGAGCCGGTTCCTGCCGTGGTGGGCACCGCGATGATCGGTTTGATGCCATCAGGATTCGCTCGAGTCCACCAGTCTCCAATATCCTCAAAATCCCAAGCTGGTCGAGTTTGTCCAACCATGAAAGCGATCAGTTTGGCCAGGTCCAGTCCAGAGCCACCACCAAAGGCGATCACTCCATCAAAACCACCTTCCCGAAAGACCCGTAGGCCTTCTTCGAGGTTTTTCTCGGTTGGGTTCGGATCCACTTCGGCAAACAAGGCACGTCCCAAGCCTGTGGATTCCAGCAGATCCAACGTTCGTTGAGTGATGTCGAAGCTGGCCAGACCACGATCCGTGACCAGCAACGGTTTTTGGATCTTGGCGGTAGCACAGGCATCTGCGATTTCAGCAATGCGTCCGGCTCCAAAGCGAATGGCGGTCGGATACGACCAGTTTCCAACCAGTTTCATAGGGTCATGCCTGTTTGAGGTGATACGATTTGGGACGAGTCAGAGCCTGGTAACCAAGTACGGACAAGCTGGCCCCACGGCCGGTGTCCTTACAGCCAGTCCAGCAGAGTCCAGGATCAAGGTAGTCACAACGATTCATAAAGACAGTTCCAGTCTGAATTCGGGCGCCCAGGGCTTCAGCTGCGTCAGTGTCCTGGGTCCAGATGGAAGCTGTTAGTCCAAAATCACTATCGTTCATCAGTTGAATCGCCTCGTCATCATCCTTGACTGACATGATCCCAACGACAGGACCAAAGGTTTCGTCTCGCATCACCCGCATCTGGTGATTGACGTTCGTCAGAATCTGTGGAGTGACATAGGCTCCTCCATCATCTTCGGCAAAGGTCGGGATGTGGGCAGTGGCTCCTCTCTGGAGGGCTTCGGTCACTTGTTCGCGAACTTCCTTGGCGAAGCGGACGTTGGCCATTGGTCCGAGGGTGGTTTCTTTCAATAAAGGATTGCCCAGACGATAGCCCTTGACCAGAGCAACGGACTTTTCAACAAAAGCCTCGAACAAGCTCTCGTGCACATAGATGCGTTCGATTCCACAGCAGCACTGGCCAGAGTTGAACATTGCTCCGTCAATCAGCGTATCAACGGCCGCATCCAGGTTGGCATCAGCACGAACATATCCTGGATCTTTACCACCCAGTTCCGTGGCAACTGGGAGGAAAGTTCCTGCAGCAGCCTGCTCCATCTTCTTGCCGCCTCCAACCGAACCGGTGAAGTTGATGAAGTCGAACTGGCGATTGCGAATCAGCTCAATGGTGGTTTCATGATCAAGGTAAACATTCTGGAAAACATCTTCGGGAATTCCCACCTTGTGGAAGGCCTCAGCAAGACGCTCACCTACCTGCAGGGTCTGTGTGGCGTGCTTGAGTATCACAGCGTTGCCCGCAATCAACCCGGGAACCAACGCATTGACGGCGATCAGGTATGGATAATTCCAGGGAGCCACGACAAAGATCACTCCGTGAGGCTCCCGCTTGATCAGCCTTCGAAAGCTGCTGCTGTCCTCTACGACCAGAGATTCCAACGAGGATGCTGCGATCTTGGTCATGTAAAAGGCTCGCTCTTCAAAGCCTCCGAACTCTCCCCCGTAACGCACAGGCCGACCCATCTGATGGGCCAGCTCAATGGCCATCTGGTCCACCGTCTGCCCTACCTCGGCCACTGCCTTGAGACAGAGATCAACCCGCTCCTGCAAAGGTCGAGCGGCCCAATCTGACTGAGCTGCACGGGCGCGAGCCACAGCAGAAAACGCAGCCCCAGGCGCTAGTGTTTCGCGTTCGAGGTAAATCGATCCGTCAATCGGTGAGACGCATTGTAGTATCTTGGTCATACTCAGGCCCTTTCAAAACCACGTTTGATTTCCCAATCAGTGACCACTCGGTCGAACTCTTCCTGTTCCCACTCTGCGCAGCGGACGTAGTGATCAATGACTCCATCACCCATGGCATCACGCAGCATTCTTGAGTTGCGTAAGGTTTCAGTAGAGGCTCTCAGGGTGGATGGCAGTTCCCCGACGTTTTCGTCCTGATACAGATCCCCTGTGGTGGGAGGAGGCAACTCAAGCTGATCTTCCAGACCTTTGAGACCTGCTGCCATCAAGGCGGCTTCTGCCAGATAGGGGTTCAGATCAGCCCCACCAATCCGGCATTCTACTCGGACTGCCTTGGTGTTGCTGCCACAAAGGCGAAAGCTGGCTGTCCGGTTATCGATCGACCAGGCAGTCTTCGTTGGAGCAAAGGAGCCTTTCATGAAGCGTTTGTAGCTGTTGACATAGGGTGCCAGAAACCATGTGTAGTCAGAGGCATACTTGATAAGTCCAGCTAGGTAGTGGCCCATCAACTTGGACATCCCATGATTGCCTTTGGGGTCGTAGAAAACCGGTTTTTCCTCATTCCAGAGGGAGAGGTGAATGTGTGTGGCACTCCCCAATCGCTTTGGATTCCACTTGGCTAGGAAGCTCGCAGCGTGTCCATGTTGCCAGGCGACTTCCTTGGTGGCGTTCTTGGCGATTGTGTGATGATCCGCACACTCCAGAGCATCGCTGTAGCGGATGTTGAGCTCCTCTTGACCAGTCTCAGCTTCTCCCTTGGTGTTTTCCACAGGAATGCCAGAGGCGAAGAGATGGTTACGCAAAGGGCGTAGGATCTTCTCTTCCTTGGTGGTCTGCAGGATGTGATAGTCTTCGTTGTATCCGCTGATTGGCTCAAGGTTCTGGTAGTTAGCCTTACGCAATTGATCAAAGCCCTGTTCAAAAAGGAAGAACTCCAGCTCGGTCGCCATTTTGGCGGTCAGACCGTATTTCTTGAGACGTTCAATCTGCTTTTGCAGCATCGCTCGAGGAGAATGTGGGACGTGCTTGTGCGTGTGATGATCAAGAATGTCGCACAGAACCAGCGTTGTCCCCGGTAGCCAGGCCGCGAGCCGTAGCGTACTTAGATCCGGCTGCATCACGTAGTCCCCATAGCCAGCGATCCAGCTCGAAGATGCGTAGCCATCGGGAGTGGCCATCTCGAGATCGGTGGCCAACAGGTAGTCGCAGCAGTGGGTTTCTTTGTGGGCGCTGTCGAGGAAGTTCTGCACATGAAAGCGCTTGCCCATCAGGCGGCCTTGCATGTCCACCAGACAGACCAACACCGTGTCGATGGAACCTTCTGCCGCTAGGGACTTGAGGTCTTCGAAAGACAGGTTTCCGGCCATGATTCGGCTTGGGCTAGAGGATAGGGAGAAGAAGTCGAAACTGGGAACCGACTAAATTGATTCCCAGCATACGACTCAGGAGTAGTGATAGGGTTGACCCGCCACTAGCGAGTCATTGAGAAAGGCAATTCAGCGTATTTTGGATCTCTGATAGAAACGTCGAGCCTCCATAACGCGACCACCTTCCGCAAGGTCCAATCAACCGAAGTTGTAAGGAGGCCCTGCCTGCCCGATCACGTCATTGTAATCTCGGAAGATCTTGACGATCTTGGCGTGAAGTTCGCCTTCTTCAGCGATCTCATTCCAGAAGACCTTGGCAGCATCTTCCACAGCTTTCCACTCACTCTGTGGAATCGAGCGCAGTTTCAGCTTGTCGCCCTGGGCACGGAGTCGAGCTTCTCCACCCCAGTACCACTGGTTGCGGTAAGTATGACCGGCTTCGATCGCAGACATAACCACAGCTTTCAAATGTTCCGGCAAATTGGCCCACTGTCGCTGGTTGACGAAGAAAGAGCCAATCCAGGCACCAGAGATGTTGTTGGTCAGAAAGTAGTCGGTCACATTGGCCCAACCAACGGTGTAGTCTTCGGTGATTCCGGACCAAGCCATTCCGTCGAGCTCTCCTGTTTGGACGGCAACTTCGGCATCCTCGTAGGGAATGGAGACCGGCACAACGCCAAACTGAGAGAGGAAGCGTCCGGCCGTGGGGAAGGTGTAGAGCTTCAATCCCTCGAGGTCAGCGAGTGAGGTGACTTCTTTCTTGGTGTTGAAGTTACAAGGATCCTGCCCCGCCGCAGACAACCAGGCTACTCCCACTTTCTCATATTCAGAGCGCCAAATGTCGGCCAGTCCATACTGATGGAATAGAACCGGTACATCCAGGGCGTGCTTCGTTGCCAAGGGGAAATAACCCCCAAATTTCTGCAGTGGGGTTGGAGAGGCCATCGAGTCATCGTCTGAGTGAACGGCATCAATGGTTCCACGCTGCAAGGCCTGGAAGAGTTCGCCGGTGGGGACAATTTGATCAGCATAGTACAGCTCGACTTCCATCTCACCCTTGGCAGCGGTGTTGATGTAATCAACAATGGGCTTGGTTACATGCTCACCAAGGGCAGCACCGGCGTAAGTTTGGAAGCGCCATTTGATCGGGGCCTGTGCAGTGATAACAGCTGGTGCAGCAGCTACAGCTGCGCCACCTAATGCAGCTTTGCGAAGGAACGAACGTCTCGAATTCATAGAATTCTCCTTGGTTGGCTGTTTGGATTGCTCCATGAGAAATTGGGGGTCACTTCTCATATATGTAGTTAGGAAGCCATAGCGCGATCTCAGGGAATACCATGACTAGCGCAAGGGCAAAAACCATCACAAGTACGAAGGGTGTGATGGAACTGTAGATGTCGCGAATGCCAATCTCTGGAGGGGCCATTGCACGCATCAGAAAGAGGTTATAACCGAAGGGCGGCGTCATGTAAGCGATCTGACAGGTAATCGTGTAGAGAACACCATACCAAATTAGGTCAAATCCCAGTGCACTGACAAGAGGTACGTAGAGTGGTGCGACGATCACCAGCATCGCGGTGTCGTCGAGAAAGGTCCCCATCAGCAGAAAGCTGAGTTGCATCAGGATCAGGATCATCCAGGGGCTGAGGTTGAGCTGGTTAGTAAACAGGTTCTCAATCGCCTTAACAGCACCTAATCCGTCAAACACTGCACCGAAGGCCAGTGCAGCGAGAATGATCCACATGAACATGCAGGAGACCCCGAGGGTTTGCCGTACGGAGTTCTCAAAGACATTGCGGGTCATCCGGCCTTTCAGCACGGCTGCCATGAAGGCAGCTACTGCGCCCAATGCCGAGCTTTCTACCAGAGAAGTCCAGCCATTGACAAAGGGTACCATCATCACAAAAAAGATGACTAGTGGTAGCAGTCCTGCTCTGAGCAATCGTAACTTTTCAGGCCACCCCACGTCGCGTTCTTCCTTGCTAAGAGCCGGTCCCAGCTTGGGATTGGCTTTGCAGCGGATTGCAATGTAACCGATGAACAGGGTCGCCATCATCAATCCTGGAATGACTCCTGCCAACCAGAGTTGCCCGACCGGCTGTCGGGCAATCATCGCATAGAGCACCAACACCACTGATGGAGGAACCAGGATGCCCAGACTTGAGCCTGCCTGGATCACTCCAGTCACCATCCGTTTGTCATAGTTCCGTTTGAGCAATTCAGGGAGCGCAATTGTTGCTCCAATCGCCATTCCTGCGACGCTCAACCCATTCATGGCAGAGATCAGCACCATCAATCCAATGGTTCCGATGGCCAGACCACCAGAGAGCCCTCCCATCCAGACGTGGAACATTCGATAGAGATCGTCCGCGATTCTGGATTCCGAGAGCACGTAGCCCATGAAGATGAACATCGGTAGTGTCAACAACGGATACCACTTCATCAACTTCATCGCGGCTGAGAAACCAAGATCGTAACCTCCTCGATCTCCCCACAGGAGCAGAGCGGAAACTACAGCGATGAAGCCAATTGCCCCGAAGACCCGCTGCCCAGTGAGCAGCATGAGCATCATCGAGGAGAACATCAGCATGGCGATCATTTCGTAGGACATCAGACCAGCTCACCTTTCAGTCGCAGGATGTCTTTCAGAAGCTCGGAAATGCACTGCAACAGCATCAGCGTAATGCCAATGATCATCACTACTTTCACAGGCCAGAGATAGGGATGCCAGGCTGAAGAGGAACGTTCCAGCATGCCAATTTTTTCGGAACCATCTAGTAAACCTGTGAAAAAGGAGAAGGGTTCCATGCCAAAATAGCCGAGGGAGTATGCAGTCGATCCGATCGCTCCATAGAGAAGCACACAGAGGTAGAAAATCAGGAAAAATACGGTGAATAAATCAAACCAGGACTTTTTACGCTGCGGCCAACTCCCGTAGAGTAGGTCCATCCGTACATTTGAACCAAGCTGCAGGGAATAAGGCCCACCGAGTACATAGTAGCCAACCATGACAAACTGAGCCATCTCCAGAGTCCAGAGAGATGGGACAAAGAAGGTCTTGGAGATCGATGAATAGAAGAGGACGCCCATCAAGAGAAAGATCCCATACATTGTGCAACGACCAATCACCCAATTTAGTCGATCCATGTATTGAATGTATGCTCGGGCTAGGCGCATGGGTTATCAACTCTTAAGGATGCGTCTTTGCGAGGAAGGCGAATGATTGAAAATGAAGGATCAAAAAGTAAAGCCTCTGAAGACCGTGGTCAAGGTCAATGTGCGGTAGCGGCTGTTTAGTGAAGACTGTTTACTAATTTTGTTGGGGCGAAAAATCTGCATCTTTTTCCTACATTTCATCCTTCACTATTGAAGGAGATGAGCAGAATTTCAGCTAGTTTGTTTAATTTATTCAGTAGGGTGAAGCTGTTCTAGAGAGGGAGTAGATCTCAATCCCCGCTCGGTTGTCGCCGAATGGCCATCCTTTTGCCGATGGCCACAGTACCAACCACAAATCCAGCAAAGAGGAAGGTTTCCCAGCCAATAGCCTCTCCCAATAGCAGCCAGGAAAAGAAGAGCACAAAGAAAGGCATCAGCAGTTGGGTCTGGCTGACTCGGGCTACACCACCCATCGCCAGTCCTTTATACCATGCAAAGAAGCCCAAAAATTGGCTGAACAGGGCGACATAGAGAAAGCCAATCCAACTCGACCAGGAGACTTCTTCCGGGAGATCCTGGCTCAACCAGAGGGTCGCTGGGAGCAGTATGGGACTCCAGGATAGGAGCGTCCAACAGATCGTTTGCCAGCCACCCAGTTGTGCAGACATCTCAGCCCCCTTGACGTAGCCATAGGACGCAGAGATCACTGCACCAAAAAGCAGCCAGTCCCCTGATTGAAAGGAGCCTCCGCCTTCCCTGAGGGAGAAAATGATCACGGCAGCACTGCCGAAAACTCCACAGATCCAGAAACCAACCGAAGGCCGCTCACGCAGCAGAATGGTGCTTGTGATGGCGGTCGTCAAAGGTAAAATGCCTAGTACCACACCGCCATGCGAAGCCGGCACAAGCTGCATAGCTACTGTCATCAAGACGGGGAACCCAAAGATCACGCCCAGTCCAGCCAGCCAGAGTCCCTTCCACTGCAGCCGTGTGGGTCGAGGCTGTGATGTGATCAAAAGGATTGGCAGTCCCACCAAAGCCGCCAGCATTGCTCTTCCCGAAGCAACAAAATAGGGCGAAAGTGACTCCACTGCCATCCGGGTCATTGGCAGAGTCAGGCTGAAAATCAACATCCCCAGCATTCCAAATAGCCATCCCTGAAACTCTATGGAGCGTTCCTTGTTTTCTGACAGCACTATTTGCTCCTCTTTGGTTTCTACCAATACGCTTTTTCCAAGAGATCGACACTCAATCTCATGGGGTAATTTTCAATGAATTTGTAAATTTCCTATCGTAAGTGCTTCAGCATCCTTCAAAGTGATCGCGCAGTCCAGTTTGAGTCTTGGAAATGGTTTGAATTGAGAAATTGCAGGCTGCGACAATTTCTGGCAAAACATGCGGTTCAACCTTTAAAAGCTTGTACTGCGGCACATTTCTTTAGTGGTTAGTTGAAGAGCGATTCTATGTACTTGGACATTGAGACAACTGGGCTGAGCCCGACGCGGAGCCAGATCACGACGATTGTCTGGTGGTCTGCAGCACAGGGTTGGGGACACTGGATTGCCGGTAGACATGCCCCGCAGCAATTTTGTGAAGCGTGGCAGGCTTCTTCAGAACTGATCACCTATAACGGCAAACGCTTTGACGAACCCTTTCTCGTTGAGCACTTTGGGGTGGAAAAACACTCAGATCACATCGATCTCTGTCAGGTCGGGCGTAAACAAGGACTTCGTGGTGGGCTAAAGACGATCTGCGAGAATCTTCAGATCCGTAGTCCCGCCTATCTGAACCAGGCAAGTGGACGGGATGCGGTCTTCCTCTGGCGACGCTACCAACGAGAGGGCAACGCTCTCTGGCTCAAGCGATTGTTGCATTACAACGCCTGGGATGTAGTGATGACCTACCGCTTACACCAGATCCTGCAAAATGAACCGATCGAAGCTATAGAGCAGACAATGCCATTTGAACGAGCTTGAGGAGCCACACCTTGAACAACAAGATCAAATCTATCGTGGCCAAATACTACCGGATTCCGCTAGCTGAAGTACTCTATGACGCCAAGCACGCCAACCACACCCATTTTGAATTGATTACTACTCAGGTCACTCTCGAAAGTAACCTGACAGGAATGGGTTACACTTACACGGGGGGTAAGGGGGGAAGTGCAATTCATCGCCTGTTGGTTGACGATCTGGCTCCAACACTGATTGGTCAGGATGCTGACAAGGTTGAACAACTCTGGGAAATGCTGAACTGGCACGTTCATTTTGTGGGACGGGGAGGGGTCGCTAGCTTTGCCATCGCGGCACTGGACATCGCTCTCTGGGATCTGCGAGCGAAGTCCCAAGAGCTACCTCTCTGGAAACTCTTGGGGGGTAATCAGCCTGAAGTTCAAGCCTATGCAGGTCTCATCGACTTGAATTACACGATGGAACGCGAGCAGGAGGTGATCACAGAGAAACTGGGACAGGGCTACCGGGGTATCAAGATCAAGATTGGTCTGGATGATCTGCAGCAAGATATTCAACGCACGAGGAGCATCCGCAAGCTGATACCGTCAGATATCGAGTTCATGGTGGATGCCAACATGAAGTGGGATGTAAAGGATGCCATCTGGATTGGCCAGGCGATGGAAGATCTCTCCGTAACATGGTTTGAGGAACCCACGCTTCCTGACGATTTTGCTGCTTTTCAAAGGATTGGAGAGCAGATTCAGATTCCCTTGGCGCAGGGAGAAAATCTCCACACACTCCTTGAATTCCAAGCGGCTTTACAAACAAACGTGTTGCGGTTTCCACAACCGGATGTGGGGACAATCGGGGGCATCACTCCATGGTTACAAGTCGCTCAACTCTGTGCAAATCGGGATCTGATGGTCTCTTCACATGGCATGCACGAACTGCACGTGAGCCTGTTGGCAGGTGTTCCGAATCCGGGCTACCTGGAAGTCCACTCCTTCCCTATCGATCAATACACGGTTCAACCGTTTCAGTTTAGCAACGGCAACGCCAAACCTCTTGACATTATCGGTCATGGGGTTGTCTTTGATCAGAATAAACTTTCCAGCTTCCTCCAAGGAAGCTGATTCCTTTACGCTTTTCAAGAAGCTCAACATGAAAATCAGCAAAATCGTTCCCTATCCCGTCAAAGTTGGCATCCGAAATCAGTTGCTGGTCAAGGTGGAAACGGATGAAGGCATCTTTGGTTGGGGGGAGAGCGGCCTGTCTGGTCGAGAAAAAGCAGTGATTGGTGCGATCGAACACTTCAGTGAATGGCTTGTGGGCAAGCCTGCTTTCCAGATTGGTTCTCTTTGGCAAGAGTTATATAGAAGCCAGTACTTTGAGGGTGGCCGCGTGCTTTTGGCAGCGATCTCAGCAATTGATATTGCCCTGCATGACATCAAGGGTAGGGCCTTACAGGTTCCAGTCTACGAGTTACTGGGTGGCAAGCAGAGAGACTTCATCCCGACCTTCGCAACAACCAGCGCTCCCCCAGGTCTGGAAATGATCGACCAAGCGAAGCAACTTGTGTCGGCTGGGTGGAACGCCATGCGGCTCTCACCTTCGGGTCACGGCAGCAAGGACCTCTATGAACCACGGGAGCATTTGGCAGAATCTGCCAAATGGTGCACAAAGGCCCGGGAACAACTGGGGGAGGAGGTTGTTCTTGGCATCGACTATCATCACCGGCTGAATGTCGCAGAAGCTGCCAGCTTTTGCCAAAAAATGCCGAGGGGCACCCTAGATTTCATCGAGGAACCGATTCGAGACGAATGTCCAAGTGCCTATCATGCGTTGCGCAAACTGACAGATATCCCCTTTGCTATTGGTGAAGAGTTTGCCTCTAAGTGGCAGTTCCAGCCTTATGTTGAGGAAGACATCCTGCAGTTTGCCCGGATCGATGTGTGTAATGTGGGCGGCTTGACAGAGTCAATGAAGGTGGCCGGCTGGTGTGAATCACATTACATTGACATGATGCCGCATAACCCACTAGGACCAGTCTGTACAGCCGCTACGTTACATTTTGCTGCAGCGGTCGCTAACTTCGCCTGGCTCGAAACAAGGGCTAGTCCCGTAGAGCAACATCTGGGATTTGAGGACTCTGAAGTCTTCTTAGATCAACCTAGACTGAACGGAGCAGTCCTGCCAGTTACCTCGACTCCCGGGTTGGGGATCACCATCGATGAACAGCGCTTGCAGCATCAAGCTTTCGAGTTTTGGGAAGCGCCACACTTGAGACGACGGGACGGGTCGATCACAAACTGGTGAGTTAGGGCTAGAAGTGTAGCAGGGGGGTGACGCTTTTTGCTATAATTAATCGTGTGAGCCGATTGCACAGCTTGTAACTTACTTCCAGCTATGACTAGAAAAACAAAATGGAGCGCTCCGACCATGGGCAGCGGCCGGCTCAGGGATAATCCAACTTGAGAGGTTGCTGCATGACCTTCAAATGCCCCAAGCTCAGGAGTTGAAAACCCAAGTGATTAGCAGGAACTGCAGGACAGACCAAAAAACGTAATTTCTTAATTCGTCACGATCTCCACCCATCAGGTGCTCTCTGAAGATGGTTTACTGCAACAAAACTTGAGCTTTGTTTGTGAGGAATGATAGCCACTCTACTGCATTTTTTGAACTTCGGCTATGCCTTCCTTAGAACGTAGCTCGTCTGTTGATTGAACTCTTTTTTCTCTAAGCTAGCGTGAACACACTCACCACTGAAGTATCGGATCGGCAACTACGAGATATCCTGCGCAGCGTTCGCCGGATCGCAGTAGTAGGAGCCTCTACCAATTGGAAACGTCCCAGTTTCTTTGTGATGAAATACCTCTCTCAGAAGGGCTACCAGATGCTGCCCGTCAATCCAAGAGCTGCCGGTCAGACCCTGCTGGGAGAAACCGTGCAAGCCAAGTTGGCCGATGTAGGACCAGTTGACATGGTCGAGGTGTTTCGCAGAGGAGAGGAAGCTCCTGCGATTGCTGAAGAGGCGGTACAGTGCGGGGCAAAGGTGCTTTGGCTGCAAATTGGGGTTGTCAGCGAGGAAGCTCGTGCAATTGCTGAAAAAAATGGTCTACAGGTCGTCATGAATCGCTGCCCGAAGATCGAGTACTCCCGACTCTGGGGAGAACTGGGCTGGCAAGGCATCAACACCGGAGTGATCTCCAGCCAACGGAGGCATCGATGAAGAAGTCCCTCCATCCCCAGTACGGTTTCGAGACGCTGGCGATCCATGCGGGAACTCCCCCGGAGACGACTACCGGAGCACGTTCCTTCCCAATCTATCAAACAACCTCCTACGTGTTTGAAGACGCTGATCATGCCGCATCGCTCTTCAACTTACAGACGCCCGGTTTCATCTACTCCCGTTTGACGAATCCGACTGTGGCAGCGCTGGAGGAGCGATTGGCTACACTCGAAGGAGGACGGGGAGCCACTTGTACCGCTTCGGGACATTCATCCGAAGTCTTGGCACTCTTTGCCCTGATGTCTCCCGGCATGGAAGTGATCGTCGCGAACAAGCTCTATGGGGGTAGCATCAATCTGATGGGCAAGAGCTTTCAGAAATTCGATTGGAAGGCGATCTTTGTCGAGGCCACTGATCCAGATGCATTCCGACAGGCGGTAACGGAAAACACTCGCGCCATTTTTGTCGAGAGCCTTGCCAATCCGGGTGGTGTGGTGATTGACCTCAAAGCCATTGCCAAGGTGGCTCAGGAAGCGGGTGTGCCCCTGATCGTAGACAATACGATGGCGACCCCAGCCCTTTGCCGGCCTATCGAATGGGGGGCAGATCTCGTCACCCACTCCACGACCAAGTTTCTATCTGGACAGGGCAATGCGGTTGGGGGTGTGGTCATCGACTCTGGAACCTTTCACTGGCTTGGTAATGAGAAGTTCCCCAGCCTGAGTCAACCAGCGGCGGAGTACAACGGGATCACCTTTGCTGAAACCTTTGGCAATGATCTGGCCTACACGCTCTATAGCCATGCGGTTAGTTTGCGTGACCTTGGCTCAACCATGTCCCCCTTTCATGCCTGGTTGACCCTCAACGGTGTAGAGACCTTGGCTTTGCGCATGGAACGACATTGCCAGAATGCACAGCGAGTCGCAGAGTTTCTGCAGGGTCATCCGCAGGTGGATTGGGTATCTTATGCGGGCTTGCCAGACAATTCTTTCCATCAGTTGGCTTCAAAATATCTCGAAGGTGGAGCGGGATCGGTCTTCACCTTTGGCATCAAGGGAGGCTACGAGGCAGGTGTGAAGCTGGTGGAGTCAGTAGAACTACATAGTCACGTGGCCAACATCGGTGACACGCGGTCCTTAATCATTCACCCAGCATCGACTACCCACCGACAATTGACCGATGAGCAGCGCGTTGCCGCAGGAGCCGGTCCGGAAGTGATTCGCCTCTCAGTCGGTTTGGAGCGGGTCGAGGACATCATTAATGATCTCGATGAAGCCTTCCAGCAGATCCAAGAGTAACAGTTAAAGGCACTCACGACGGGTGCCTCTCTCCTTGCTTGTTTCGATATCGACGCTCCTCAAACTCTGAATCATCTCATGAAGTCCAGAACCCCTGATTTCCCAGCACCTCTGGATGCGGAAAAGCGCAAGGCTATCCGACCGGTGATTTGCTATCCGGTGGACCAACTCAAGGTGGCTCCTCTCGAATTATACTTTCGAGCACGCAAAAATTTTGAATTGGTAGAGTCTTTGGAGGTGCCTGCAAGGGAAGCACGAACTTTCGAAATTCCAGCCGGTCATTTCTTTCGGATTGTCTGTGTGGATGGGCCCCAGGTGGGAGATCTCAACCTCTGGCAGGCAGAGAATCTACAGGAGCGTTTCTACAGCGGTAAGACACGAGCGCTTCACGGTACGCATCTCTCGACAGGAGATCGACTCTGGTCGGGGTTTCCCTACTTGCGTCCACTGGCAACGATCACTGCGGACACCCTGGACTGGTACGGCTTCGACGAATTTGGAGCCGGTGTGCATGATGTCATCGGTACTCGCTGTGATCCCTACACCTCGTTTCTGTTGAACCAGACCAAATATCATCACTGCTGTCACTCCAACCTAATCCGCAGCTTGGCCCTAGAGACGGGACTCTCAACAGCCGAGATAGAGGCTGATGTGCACGATGTACTCAATGTCTTCATGTGCACAGGTTTTCTTCAGGACACCCACCAGTATTTCATGAAGGCCAGCCCGGTTCGCTCGGGAGACTATCTGGAATTCTTTGCAGAGGTACATCTGCTAGGGGCGCTCTCAGCTTGCCCTGGGGGTGATTGTGGTAGCGAACACTCCAGCGACTCTTCTACTTGTTATCCTTTACGAGTGGAACACTACTGTCCCACCAATGACGAATTGACCAAAGTTGGTTGGCGCTCTCCGTCCATCAATGGGTATGATCGCTCTCACGGAATGGGGAACTAAAAAAATCTGCTCTTCCCGCGGGCAAAACGTATGTGGTTTGCATCTTTGCAAAGATGTGACATAAATTTTCTTTACACGTTCTGATCACACTTAAACCATTGTCTAAGGAGCAGGTATGGCGGTTGGCAAACTAACGGGTCCCAAGAAAGCGGCGATCCTATTGCTAGCCTTGGGCGAAGAGGGGGCTGCCGATGTCATGAAGAACCTCGAAGAAGCTGAGATTCAGCAGGTTGGCTACTACATGACTCGCTTCAACGATATCTCGTCCGAGGAATTGGATCAGGTTCTTGAAGAGTTTTATAGACAGTCTGTGATGAGTGATGGAGGGGGAGACCTGATGGCTTCTCCAGACTTCATTAAGAATGCCTTGAGCAAGGCTTTGGGTCCAGACAAAGCGAAAGAGCTTGGCGCATCAATGAGTGCCCAGACCGAAGACATGGGGCTAGAGGCGCTTAAATTTATTGATCCCGTGATGATTTCCAACTACATCCGGACTGAACACCCGCAGACCATTGCCTTAATCATTTCTTACTTGTCAGATGTGGACCAGGCAGCTACTGTCCTGCGAACTCTTCCGGAAAATCTCCAGGCAGATGTTGTTTATCGAATCGCTTCTCTGGACAGTATTCCTCCAGGGGTGGTCAATGAACTCAACGAAGTGCTAACAGATGAAATGAAACAGGCAGGTAGCATGGTGACCAAAGTCGGTGGAGTTGCACCAGTGGCCGAGATCCTTAACGCAATTGACAAGGCGTCCGAGACGCGAATTCTTTCCACTATCGAGGAATCGAATCCTGATCTAGCTGAGCAAATTCGTGAATTGATGTTCACCTTCGAAGATTTGACGCTGATTGATAGCAAGCAGATGCAGACAGTCTTGAAGGATGTGGATAAAGCTGATCTAGCGATGGCCTTGAAGACCGCCAGTGATGCGGTCAAGGAGTTGATTCTGAGCTCAATGTCCACCAGGGCAGCCGAGATGCTCAACGATGATCTGGAGAACATGGGGCCAGTTAAAGTCGCAGACGTTGAAGGTGCCCAACAAAAGATCATCAAGGTTGTAAAGAAGCTTGAAGAGGAAGGCAAACTCATCATGGCTGGAGCTGGCGACGACGTCGTCTAAGTTACTTCCAACTCTGCTGGGTGGGATTGCTGAATCCCACCCGTTCCTAACGTTTACTTACTTTCCCTAAACTAAAACGCGTCTCCGTACTAGGGTTTCAACTCTTCCAGTGCCGTATGAGGTAGTTTGCCAAAAGCCACATACTGCTCTGTGATGGAAACACCGAGCTGTTTTCGAGTTTGTTGGATGAGTTTCATCTCCTTGGCAGAAACATTGTTCTCATCAATTGTAGCTGAAGCTACTCCAGCAGCGATGGCGGCAGCCCACATCCAGGCACAAGCACGATGACGTGTTTCTACTGTACTGCCTTTCAGAACGGTAATGGCGGATTCATAAAATTCATCGTGCTGGCTCGTTGCTTTCCACTTGCGGTGATAGAGCGTCCATTGAGGATCGCTAATCTTCTCATGTTGCTTTAGTAGCCATTTGACCTTCCCATCAATTTCTAAGCGGGCCTTCGCAGGCAATTCATCAGATTCCTGGACGAGATCCACCAGTACCATCAAGGCTTCATTTTCAGTCAGTTTAATCATAAACTCCGTTTTTGGTTAAGAGGGAATGGCTACAGCAGCAAGGGAACTGGGTCAAAATGACCTAGGCAGTTTCCTGTAACAATTAATATGGCAGGCCTGGATTCGACTGTCAGCAAAATATGAATCCTTGCACCACATCTCTAATAGAGTATCTTGCGGATAGCCATTTTTTGATCGTATCGACCTCAGGAATGATACTGCTTTGGTCTTGATCGTAATTCGAAACTCATTTCAGGAAGTCCTATGCCCAATCCATTTGAAACCAATGCCCTGGGATCCAGTGGACTGAGTGTGTCACAACTCTCTCTGGGCGCAGCGCCTTTAGGCAACTTGCTGAATAAAGTCTCTGAAGAAGAAGCACTCCTAACAATTGAAGAGGCTCTGAATTCAGGGATTAACTATGTGGACACAGCCCCTTTCTATGGATATGGTCTCTCTGAAGAACGGATCGGCCGTAGCCTACCGCAATTGTCCAGTCGTCCACTGATTTCTACCAAAGTTGGTCGGTTGATTCGTCCAGGTGTCCGTGAAGGTACTGAACTTTACGGCGACAGACAGCCGTTCTACCTGGCGAATCCAGACAAGCGCTTCATTTTTGATTTCTCTTACGATGGAGTGCTGCGCTCCCATGAGGAGAGCCTTCAGCGTCTTGGAGTGGACGCAGTAGACATTCTGCATATCCATGATTCTGACGAACACTTCACGGATGCGGTGCTAGGAGCCTATCAGGCCCTGAATCGTTTGCGTGAGGAGGGTAGTATCAAGGCTGTTTCCGCAGGAATGAATCAATGGGAGATGCTGTCCAAGTTCCTTGATCATGGGGACTTTGACTGCTTTTTACTCGCAGGACGCTATACCCTGCTGGATCAAAGTTCGTTGGCTGAATTGCTCCCCAAGTGTCTGAAGCACGGGACCTCAATTGTGATTGGCGGTGTCTACAATAGTGGGATTTTAGCCAATCCAGTCCCTGGAACCACCTACAACTACGTTGAGGCTCCCCAGGACTTGATTGATCGGGCTTTGGCGATGGAAGTGATCTGTCAACGACATGGTGTGCCTCTCAAGGCTGCTGCTCTACAGTTTCCGCTCGGTCACCCAGCAGTTGCCACGGTATTGACCGGTGTACGGAGTCGTGAGGAGTGGCAGGAAAACTTGCGGTTATTTGAGCTAGAAATTCCGCGTGATCTTTGGTTGGAACTTCGAAAAGAAGGCATGCTTGGTCCAGAGGTTCCCCTGCCGGGTGATTGATTCGATACCAGATGCAAGAGTCAGCTTGGTCTTTCGGCTCTCAATCGACTAAGCTAGCTAATGAATCCAATGAAACGATCAGGAGACAAAAATGACGATTCGTATTGAATACTGCAGAGTTTGAAACTACCAACCCCGAGCAGCCAGGTTGGCTGCTACAGTGAAGGAACAGTTGCAACTAGAAACGCAACTGGTAGCTGGCGTAAGAGGGGCTTTTGAGGTCTTCGCTGAAGATCAGTTGCTCTTCTCAAAGTTGAATGAAGGTAGGTTTCCAGAGGATCAAGAGATTGTAGACTTGTTGAAGTAGCTTTGTGGTCGGCCCCCACTGTGAGGAGCCAACGTAGGGTGTGTTGTCTTAGCTGGCGGAAGAAGCGTTGGATGTAGAGAATTGTTTTCAGTGCCCTAAGCGACATTGATGTAGTCACAGAAACGTTGTCCACCGAAGGCGGTCATCTCTAGATTGGCTTCTCGCAAATCAGCATCACGAAAATCCGCTCCAAACAAATCCGCTTCCCTTAGGTCTGCTCCTCGTAGGTCTGCTCCTCGTAGGTCTGCTCCCCGTAGGTCTGCTTGGGCTAGTTTGCTTCGGCGTAAGTCCGCTCCCCGTAGGTCTGCTCCTCGCAGGTCTGCCTCTTCCAGATTAGCTCCATAGAGATCTGCTCCTGCCAAACGTGCTTCACTCAGTTTTGCCCTACCCAGATTTGCTGTTGTTAGTTTTGCGTCTGCTAGATTAGAGCCACTCAAGTCTGCTCCTTCTAGAGTGCCATAACGCAGATCAGCTCCCAACAGATCTAAACCGCTCAATACGGCGCCGGATAGGCTGCAGATGGGGCTCGACTTGGTTTCTGTCAGTTGTTGAAAGTGAAGTGGATTGTAGTTAGCCATTTTATTTCTCCAAGTGTTGTGTGCAACGGATGTTGTTTCTCTGTCATCTTAAGTTTCATTAATGTTACTAAATAGTATTTTAAATTTCAATAATAAATTATACTTTTTTATGAATTTTTTATAAATAACTAATTTAATTTATAAATAAATAAAAAAATATATAATAATTTTTTGAAATCTATAAAATTAATAATAAAAGACAAAAATAAAATTACACATCACAATTATCTTCGGCCTACATCAGGGATGTTGCTGGTGGAGGAAGTGAGTGATGACTTAGATGGAAGGTGATATTCTTAATCTTGTCGTGGAAATGTGACTCAGAAAATTGTTGTTCTAGGGCAAGAAAATAACCTTGTTTTGTGTTCAGTTTGTGACATTTTTCATCAGGTCTATCGATAACTTTTTTAAGTACCCCAACCTATAACGTCATTGCGCTTCATGCAGAGGTAGGGAGCATGGAAGAAAATTTTGATCCCGCTCATTTGCGGCAATTGCGTGAGACAAACGCTTGTCCGGAAGGTCAACTGTCTGGTGTGGATCTGCGAGGGGCTGAATTGAATGGGGCAGATCTGGTCGATGCAGATTTGAGCTATGCCAACTTGAGCCGAGCCGATCTGAGTTACGCAGATCTCCGTAGGGTCAATCTGGTTGGGGCCAAGATGGAAAAAGTCAATTTGGAAGGAGCCCAGTTGGAAGGAGCGAACTTGAGCGGAGCGCATCTTTGGGAGGCGAACCTTGATTTTACAACGATGCAGGGAGCACAGCTTCAGGGTGCAGATTTGGAAGATGTTGATCTGAATGAAGCCGACATGCGTGCAGTCAATCTGGAGAGAGCAGAGTTGCAGAGCTCAATGATGATGAACGTCAATCTGGAGAAAGCCAACCTCAGTTACGCGGATTTACGTCGAGCCGAGTTACGAGGAGCCAACCTGAGGGAAGCTGTCTGTTATCGAGTCGACTTACGGGAAGCTGATTTAGATGGTGCTGACCTACAAGGCGCAGAAATGCACTTTGCGCTGATGCTCGGCTCCCGCCTCTGCAACACCGTAATGCCAGATGGCCGCATTGAATATGGTGGCTGTCATTGAATCCTACAACGAACACAACAAGCTCTCTCCGATGACTCTTATCCGTGAACTGAAAGAAGCAGACTTTGAGCAATGGTTGGAACTCTACCAGGTCTATGCAGAACACTATCGAGTTGCTCTCACCGAAACGGGCATTCAAACCACATGGGGTTGGCTGATGGATTCATCCCACCCACTTCAGGGTCTGGTGGCTGTTCAAGAATCTGCGCTCGTGGGCATGGCTCATTTCCGAGCGATGCCGAACCCGTTACGTGTTCAGAATATCGGCTTTCTGGATGATTTGGTTGTCCTGCCCAGCGCTCGTGGTGGTGGAGTGGGTCAATTGCTGCTGGATAAACTACAACGAATTGGTCTTCAGGAAGGCTGGGGACTTTTCCGCTGGATCACCCGAGATAACAACTATCAGGCTCGCAGACTGTATGACAAAGTTGCCAGCAAGTCAGATTGGAACGTCTACGAGATGAGTTGCCACATCCAGCCTGAGTGACCTGTCGTTCAAAAGCTTCACAAAGTTTGATTCGCAGACCTTAGTTCCAAGCGATCAATTCCTACCTTGATACAGTGCTTGCCCAGGAATCCCGGAGGCAAGTACAGCGCTTCTCTGATCCGCACCATTTGAGAATGAACAACTCGCAGCCATAGCGTCCTGATATCTGTATCCTTCGTGTGGTCTGGATCTTGTTGTCCTGTTCAGGTGCTCTCTTCAGCGAAAAAATTGATTCTCTTCTCCCACCTATGTTCAGTTGGGAACTGACTTTGTCCTCACTATTGAAACCTCCTCACAGACCAGGCATCCAATGCACCGGACATGGACGCACACCGAAGTAGAAATCATCGTGGAAGACTATTTCTCGATGCTCCGAAGCGAGATGTTGGGGAAATTCTACAATAAAGTAGATCACTGTAAAAAGCTGGTTAGCCGTCTCAATTTGCGAATAGAATATGAAATTGAGTTGATGTACCAGAACATCAGCGCAGCACTGATCGAACTCGGGTTACCGAGTATCAGTGGATACAAGCCGCTTTACAACTACCAGAAAGAGCTTGTCCCTGAAGTGATTCGGGAGTTTCTTGAGCAAAATCCTGAATTCAGCCAACTATTTTTACAGGACACATTGACAGTCCCCAAACCACGGATGATGCAGCAACTGCTGGAGATAATGGAGAGTGCCCCCAAGAATCCTTCCTTGCCACTGCTCTCACCAAATGATGCAGAGGCGTGGGTTGGCATCAACTATCTGGAGTTGGAAGCAAGCAATCAACAGTTGGGAGATGCGGGAGAAAAACTAGTGATGGCCTATGAAAAGGCACGGTTACGGACGATGGGCCGGATGGATTTGCTGGACTCTGTGGAGCAGGTTTCTGAAACGATTGGGCCCAACATGGGCTACGACATCCGCTCTTTTGAACAGGATGGTAAGGCACGTTTCACTGAGGTGAAGACCACCAAGTATGGCAAGCTGACCCCGTTCTTCGTGACTGCCAATGAATTGCTATGCTCTGAGAGAAATCGCGAACAGTACCACCTCTATCGGGTGTTCAATTATCGGGTATCACCTTCTTTGTTCCAGCTTTCCGGACAGTTGAATAACTTTTGCCGTCTGAGGCCGTCCATTTTTCGAGCTTACTTAGTTTGATCAATCATCTCAAACAAAAGAGAAGAACCTGTGGAAACCATTTTTGGCCGAAATAACGACCACATTAGCTAGTAGCAAGGGAGTAATTGTTCGTGGATCGCTTTGATTTGCTGGATCGCATGTTAGAACTCAAGAGTGAAATGCTTGCTGCAGAACAAAGGAGGGATTGGCACAAGCGTGAGGAATTAGAACGCAAGCTCGTCGAAGTGAAGAAGTTGATAAAGGAATTTGACGAACAGAGAAATTCTTAAAAACCCTATTTCGAAGCATTAATCTCGGGACTCCATGTCCCATCCCCTCAATTAGACTTTTTTGGTTCGCTCAACTGAAAGAGATGTCCATGCACCTTCTGCATGCCCAAGAGAATCAGTCGATAATTTTCTTGTTCAGTGGGTTCGATTGTATTGTTGGAACCACTGGGGTTCTTAGTACGGAAAACCCCTGAAAAACGATTCTGCCATGTCATCTGAAAACCCCCAAAGAAATGAAGAATGGAAGCGGCCTATGGTTGTCATCAGATAACAGCAGCAGAAATTGAGCCAGCCGGATCTCTAGCTTGGGATCTATCCAGCATGAACCCGGTCCCTTTGGGGGATTCATAAATCAGCTTGGACCGGAAGAATGATGCCAACCTTGCGCATTGCGATCATCGGGATCAGTGGTTGTGGCAAAAGTACACTCGCCCAGCAATTGAGCGAAAAGTACGCAATCCAATACTTCAAAATTGATGAAATGTATTGGCAGGAGAACTGGACGCTGCGCAAATCAGAGAAGTTTTGCGAGCTGGTAGCAGCCGCAATTGCTGAGGATCGATGGGTAATTGACGGGCATGGGGCCTCTGCCAAAATGCTGATTTGGCAAAGAGCCACACATATCATTTGGCTGAATTATCCCTTTGTTCGTGTCTTTATCCAACTGCTTGGGCGAACGATTCGGAGAGCATGGACCAGGGAAGTGATCTTCTCAGGAAATCGAGAATCTCTGCGACAGAGTTTCTTCAGCAAGGGTTCGATTCTTTTGTACATGCTCCAGAACTTCTTAGCTAAACGCCGAGAACTTCGTGGGTACTTCGAGCAGTATCCTGAACTTCAGGCAAAAGTGATTGAACTTGATGCACCCATGCCATTTGAATTCCTGCTACAACAGCTTGCTCCCAGCCGAAACTAAGACAAGATCATATAGAAATTCACGCTAGTGTTTGCCGAGTCAGTCTTTCACGAAGCTTCACTAGGATTGGTGATGTGAAACAATATTTCTTTTGAGAATGATAAAAATATTTTGAACACATAAACTCCTCTCCGCAGTAGACCATAGGGTGTATATATTCAAACATTACTTGAAATTTAGAATTAGCAACCCTATAAATCGTTTTCTGAGGCTCCAAGAGATACGCTCTGAATACAGTGGCCAAGCTGTTCAAAGGGTCTCTTGCTCACTGATCCTCTCACAAAACTGGTTCGTGAGCTCCAAATGCGGGAAGTTTTCTCATCTTTTTACTTCCCGCACTTCATTGGGAATCTTCGTTGGGAGGTCTCTACAGAGACTTCCCTAAGATTAACAAATCCTCCAAATTGATTAGCTTGCCATGAATGATGGAAAAAACCTGTTCATTTGGCTTTTCTTGATCATTGCCATTCTAGCTGGCCTGGGTTTATTGGAAACCGTCCTAGAAGTGCCCCAGATCTAGTGGAATCTTGAGCAACAGGATCATGCTTAGCCGCTGAGAGAGTAGTTGCCCCGAATTGCTCTGCTGGTTTTTAGCTATTAATCTGGCCCTCTGCGTCCTCACGCCATGTCGACCGCCAAAGCAACTCATTCACTCCAGACAGCACTGAGAAGCAGCAAATTAGGATCTCCTACAGTCCCTGCTGGGGTTTGATCAGATACTTCTCTCCCGTTTTTTTGGGAAAGTAACGAGCGATGTTCGCTGGATCGATTGCTTCAAGCAGACTCAACTCATCGGTAATGTGGCTGGTAAATGTGGTCTTTATCTCATTGACCACTCGAGCTTGCAGCTCTGCAGCGCGCTTTGGGCCCAATTTCTTCAGAACCGGCATCACGAGCCAGCCCCCAACCCCCCAATACATGCCATAGTTTTGTCCCAGGGTAATGGGACCACGCGCGAGCCTTCCGTAGATATAAACCTGCTTGTGTTGTTCAGCACCATAGGTGTTCAAGCCAGAGGCGTTGCGGCTCAGGGCCTGTTCCATCGAGGAAAGCAGCGTGTCCGCCATTCTACCACCACCAATCGCATCGAAAGCTAGGGTGGCACCCGTTTCTGCCATTGCCTCCACTAACTGTTCTTTGAAGCCTTCATTCGTCGAATTGATGATGTATTTTGCTCCCAATGTTCGTAGAAGTTGTGCCTGTTCTACTGAGCGAACAACACAGATCAGATCAATGTTTTCCTGTAGGCAGAGCTTCAAGAGCATTTGGCCTAGATTGGAAGCCGCAGCGGTATGTACCATCGCTTTGTGACCTTCTTTTTTTCAGCGTTTCAATAAAGCACAAGGCGGTGATTGGGTTTACGAAAGAGGAAGCCGCCTCTTCTGCCGTAGTGTCTTCTTTGTGGACCAGGCACATCGCTGCAGGCACCCTGACAAATTGCTGATAGCACTGGCCGGATACGAGCGATACGAGTTTTCCTTCCAAGTTTTTGGCATTGGCACCAGCAGTCACAACCCGACCTGCGCCCTCATTGCCAACAGGCAGGGTTTGGTCAAGACGAGAGCGGATGGCATCCAGAAATTGCTCCGAGATCGGTGCCACCATCTTTTGCTGTTGACCGTCCAGCATCAGCTTGCCCTGTGAATAATCAGCAAAAGCCAACAAGGGAAACATGTCTGATGGATTAATGGGGGCGGCCTCCATCTTCACAATCACTTCATCATCACTTGGTATGGGTATTTCGTTTTGAACGATCGATAAAATCAGCTCCCCCTGTCGGGTTGCGGTTGAAACAATCTTTCGGTTTTCGCTCAATGGGTTCTCCTCAAAAAATGATTTACTCTTAATAGGAGTTAATTCGATCTTGATTAGCTCAGATTGGGATGGCTTCACTTAGCGAGTAGCTCATCCTCGACAAATTCTGCTAAATGAGTAGCAGATCCACCTTTTTTGGCGTAGTGTCTCGTTTCACGGCACTCTCTCAATCGAATCTTTCATGAAAAAGTCACTGTCAGTTGGGCTTTACTTCCAATTACTAAGACTTCCAATTACATTCTACCCTGCATCTCAAAGCGCACAATCTTTCAAAAAGGCATACAGGATCCCTGAATTTCACAGAAAGGTGAGCGTTGCCTGCCGGATGAGCAATGTGCAGAGAGTAATTCTATATTGGGAAACAAAATGAAGAAGCTAACGCAACAGGATCGAACGAGATTACGGCAATGCGAAGTGGTGATCTGGCGACTACTGCACAAGAAAGCCGGTCTTGATTATGAAGACTACAGCGCAGCGTGGCAGAGCTGGTTTGATGACCGAGCGACTGATTTAGGAAAGAGCCTCGATCAGCTCCTGCATGATGAAAATGGGAACCTCCGACTTACGAAACAGGACTACCGTAAGTTTTGGGCATATGCCTATGAACTGCGGGATCTGAAGAGAAAAGGGGAAAATCATCCTGAGTGTGACAACGTCCAGAAACTGCTGATCACGTAATTAATTTAAAAACCATGCACATGAACCTACTCCCATTCACCTTTGTTTTTCCCGTACAGATGCCTCTCGCAGAAGAGTACCAGCGACCGATGTTTGAATCGATGGTCTCTGCAGGCTTTCCTAGTCCAGCCCAGGACTACTACGATGGCTACCTCAACCTGCACCAGTACCTCGTACCGGATCCCAACAACGTATTCTTTGTCCGGGCAAGTGGCGACTCAATGGTGGGTGCTGGAATTCATGATAGAGACTTGCTGATCGTGGATCGCTCGAAGAAAAAGCCAAACGGGAAGGTCGTGATTGCCTCCCTCAACGGGGAGTTCACCCTCAAGCGCTTGGTCCAGACTCGGGAGTGTTTTGAACTTCAGCCAGAAAATCCAGATTATCCCAGCATCCCAGTCTCTGTGGACGATGACTTCCAAATTTGGGGAGTGGTACGGCACGTCATTCATAAGTTGTAGAGAGTACGAGCATGAGTCAACCCGTCAATTTTCAGTCAAAACTAAACCTCTTTTCAGAGCACTGGTCTCCCAAAGTCATTGCAGAGATGAATGACTACCAGTTCAAGTTGGTGAAGATCCAAGACGAATTCACTTGGCATCACCATTCAGACACGGATGAGACCTTCATTGTCCTGGAGGGATCGATGAGCATTGAGTTCAAGGATCGGACAGTCCACCTGAGCGAGGGAGAAATGTTCGTGGTTCCACGGGGAGAAGAGCACAAGCCCTTCGCCGAGAACGAGTGCAAGGTGCTGCTAGTGGAGCCAAGGGGTGTCGTCAACACTGGAGAAACTGGGGGCACTCTGACAGCAGAGAATGATGTTTGGATTTAAGAGTGACCTTCCGGACCTTGACTTCATCGACACAATAATTCAGAACTGCCTTTCTACCTGTTAGAAGAAAAATCCCGTTGAAGCACCAAAATCCAATTTAGGAACCGCACGGTAACCGTTGACGCTAGATTGCGCGGTTCATAATTCTTCATTTGAGGAAGCTCAACCATGGAAGATGAAATTATCTACACGTTGCTAGATGCCTTTCCTGGCTTCTCCACGCTCGTCACCATATTCATTATCTTCTTATTCATGAAGAACATGGTGAAAATTGTCCGGCAGAGCGAAGTCATGATGATCGAAAGGCTCGGATCCTTTAATAGAACCATGAAATCTGGGCTTCATTTCAAACTTCCGGTCATCGAACAAATTCGTAAAATCAATTGGCGGAATGAAGAGTTAGAGAGAATCGACATGCGGGAAAGGGTGCTGGACATTCCGGCTCAGACTACGATCACCAAAGACAACGTATCCCTTGAAATTGATGCCGTGGTCTACATGCAGATTACCGATCCGGAAAAAGCAGTCTATGAAATCAACGATCTTCCTTTGGCGATCAGCCAGCTGACCCAAACCACCCTGAGGTCATTGATTGGGGAGTTTGATTTGGACGAAACGCTGGCTTCCAGGGATAAAATCAACTCCAGCCTGAAGATCGTTCTTGATGACGTAACAAACAAATGGGGGGTCTTGGTAAACCGCGTGGAATTAGCCAATGTTTCACCTCCCCAGGAAGTACTGGAAGCCATGGAGAAGCAGATGCAGGCTGAGCGTGAGAGGCGCGCTGCCGTGTTGTCTGCAGAGGGCGACAAGCAATCCCGAATCGCCAGATCCGAAGGTGAAAGACAAGAAATGATCAACCAAGCTACAGGTGAAAGAGAGTCTTTGATTCAAACTGCAGAGGGCCAGAGAGAGGCGGCTATTTCAAGAGCCAATGGTACTGCACAAGCGCTGGAAATCATGTCTTCTGCAGAAAAGGAAGCCATCAAAAAAATTGCCGAGGCCCTTGGAGGAGATGTCAAGCTAGCCACTAACTACATGATCTCTAAGTCTTATATTGATGCCTATGAGAAATTTACGCATGGTGAGGGGGACAAGGTCTATCTTCCGTACGACGCCTCCAAATCGATGGCGGCGTTTGGCAATTTAGGAGATCTGTTTAATCAGTCGAAAAGCTGATGGAACTTTGGTTGATTTTGTTCCTCGCTGGGCTAGGACTGGTGGGACTGGAATTCGTCCTGCCAATGATGTTCTGGATGCCCTTGGGCTTGGCAGCCCTTGCCACCGCTCCAGTCAGCTATTTTGTGGACCATTGGTCAGTATTGGGGATTTGGCCAGTACTCAGTATGGTCTTGTTTGTCGTGATCAAGAGATCGTTCAGCGGTACAGATCAGCAAAAGTACAAATCTGGAGTGGAGGGCTTGATTGGGATGGAAGGGGTTCTCGTGGAGGCGATCGATAATCAGAAGGGGACTGGCAAAGTCAAAATCAATGCGGACGTTTGGAACGTAAGATCCTGTGAGGTGGAAGTGCCCGTTGGCAAGAAGGTTAAAGTCGTAGCGGTTTCAGGTAATCAAGTGGATGTGGAAGAGAGCATTGATTTTCAGGATTACCTAGAAAAGGATTTTGATCGGAGACTGAATGAATAGCCTCAGTTGAAGAACTTCTAATCAATTTGCTGAGACGGGGGATCTGATGAAGCCTCACTGCTAGAGCAGACGGCGTTGGAGCCTAAGGGTTGTTTAGTTTATTGATGAGCAGTTTCAAAGAAACTTCCAACATCGTTTTTGATTTGCTGTAGCAAAGCGTTTTATGATGGAGCCTTGCTAGATAATGCCTCAGTCGGCAGTTGAGTGATTCGATTTGTGTGGTGAAGGTCTTTGATGCGTAATGCTTGGCGTGTGGGATAAAATTCTCGTAGGACTTCAGCATGTCCGTGCCATAGCCCATCGTCGGCAGGTGCTTGATCTGCTGCCAAAGAACCTTACCGGTTTTGATCGTCCTTCTTCCACAGACAAAGCCGAGGACCTTGTCAAAGCTGGAGTCCACCGCTAGCCAGAGCCAACCCCCAAATTTTGGTCAAATAAGCGATTGTTGAAAATAAAATTTGAGCAAACACAATTTTTGATAATCAGATGAGATGTATCTTTGCCTCATTAGGAGTTTTGTTAATTACCAGTATTCTTGCTGGATGCTCTATTAATTCATCATCAGATAAAAACGATAATTCAACTATTGTTCATCAAAATTCCTTAGTAATTCCAAATTTTCCAATTGGTTTGCAAAAGTATTATCTGGACCAAATTGTTGAAGGAAGTACTGAAAAGCGTGAATATTTTATTAGATATCCTTCGCAGCCTAACCAATCCAATTACCCAATAGTATTTTACTTTCACGGAAATGGGGGTACTGCAGAAAGTTTTTACAGTAATCTGAGTGAGGTGCATGAACTAATTGATTACAATGAATTTATTGGAATTTTCCCACAAGGATTAGAGGAAAGCTGGAATTTGGGTGTGGAAGCATCCAAAGCAGATGATGTTGCCTGGGTTGAGGGGATAATTGAAGCAATTTCAGAAGAAAGCTTCGTGGATCTCTCATCTGTTTATGCTGTGGGCATGTCCAATGGAGCAGGTATGGTAAACAAGTTGGCTAAAGAAACGAATATCTTGAAGGGAATTGCCCCCATTGTTAGCCAGCAGACGCTAGCACTATCGAAAATCTCACCCCTCAATGGTGTGTCAGTTTTTCAAATCAATGGTGCTGACGATCCACTAATCCCCTTGAATGGGGGCTTATCTAAAGTACAACATCAATTTGTTTCAGCAAAAGAGAGTGCAGAAAACTGGGCAATGTATTCCAAATGCTCAACCATTCCCATGACTTTTCAGGATGTGTGGGGCCCGTACCCTGTACAATCTTTTTTCTATGGGAATTGCGAATCGAATCGGCAGGTGCGCTATCATATCGTTGAAGGTTCAGGTCATAGTGGAAATTTTGGGAATTTTTCTCTTCACACAGCAATCTGGAGCTTCTTCAAAAAATTCCCTGGCCCAGTAATATCCAACGATGCTAGGTGATGGGAATTGAATAACTGAATCTTTACATCGAGCTATTTTGCTCAATAGAAGAATAAGTAAATCCAAATTATTAGACTTAAGATAATATAAAAAACTTTTTGAGGAAGGGGATTTCTTGAACCAGGACCAAATTTCTGCATTAGCAAATCACCTGATCCAGTCAAGAATTGGGGGACCGCCAACAGCCCTTCCAGATGAATCTATGATAGTGCTGTCAATTGACCAAGGGTACCTCGTTCAGGAAGCAATTCATGCACGTCTAAAAAATCATGGTTTTGGGGAGCTCGTTGGTCATAAGATAGGCTGCACCACTAAAGTTATGCAGGATTTCCTTTCCATTTCAAATCCCTGCTCAGGAGAAGTGTTTGAAACAAAGGTTTTTCCAAGTCAGACCACTCTGAGGCTTTCTGATTTTCAAAAAATCGGAATTGAATGTGAAATTGCTGTGCGGCTCTCCAAGAATTTTCCAGAGCAGGAGACTCCTTATAACATTGAAATGGTTCAAGATGGTGTTGGTGCTTTGATGGCAGCAATCGAACTTGTCGAAGATCGTTATATTGATTATCCAGACTTTCCGACCCCGATTTTGATTGCAGATGATTTCTTCAATACAGGCGTAATATTGGGAGAAGAGCTATCCAACTGGAAATCCATTCCACTCTGTGAAATTAAGGGTTGGATGCAAATTGATGGTAAAGAAGTTGGATTTGGAACAGGTGCAGACATTATGGGAAATCCTCTAAATGCTTTAGCCTGGCTTGCTAATCACTGTGTCAGACTTCAGAAACCGCTTAAAGCAGGAGAATTTGTGATGCTTGGAAGCGTAGTTCAGACAGTATTTATAGAGAAACCAGCAAAAATTAAAATTGGTTTTGAAGAGCTTGGAGAGGTTTCTGTAGATTTTGTTGCATAAGATGAGGTCAATCAATCTGCATTACTAGTAATGCCACTATATGAAACGTGCTTTGGTTTTAAGAAAAACTCTTGCCACATTAAAATTAAGAGTTTAAACCCTAATCTGCTGACAAAATTTATCTCTCTTCAATTACCTCGCAAGAAAATATTACCAGAAATTTTGGAGATTATTCCTTTTAGAACTAAACCAAAACATTACTAAGTTGATCTAAACTAGTGCTTGCCCCGAATGTTGCCACTCTGAATCCAAAATAATCCATTCTCTTTCACTAAGTTGTGCACTATGCATTTCAAGCAGAAGCCATTTGAAGAACTGAGCAACTGAACTAATTCAGGTTCATGCAAAGCTCCCATTGCTTTATATTGCTTCTCTAATTTATTCTCTTTTTAAATCTGCATCCCATCCACCTTTAGCCATAATCCCTCCATCCACATTAATATATTCTCCCGAGATAAAAGATGCTCCGTCACTGGCTAGAAAAGAGGCAACTTGCCCTATTTCTTTTGGATCCCCTACTCTGCCTATAGGTATATCTTTACCAAATAATTTTATACTTTCTTCAATATCTCCTGTAATAGAAGTTCTTACCATAGGAGTATTAATTGTTCCTGGATTTATAGCATTGATCCTAATATTACTCTTGATATAATCTAGAGACATTTGTCTTGTTAGAGAAAGTACTGCACCCTTACTTGCAGCATAAGAAGGTACTAATTTTTGAGATTGCAATCCTTGGACACTCGAAACATTTATAATGACTCCTTTCCCTAATTTTCTCATATGAGGAATAGAATATTTGCTCATCAAGAAATAACTTTTTAAATTTACATTTATTACTGCATCCCACATATCTTCAGTAGTGTCTTCAACATTTGTATAAGATGCAGGAGGTTGAATGCCAACATTATTTACAAGAATATCTAATTTTCCAAGAATATTTGTACATTCTTCAACAACTCTTACAGATGATTCTGATTTACTAAAATCAGCTTCAATAAAAATTGCTTTTCTTCCTTGAGCCTTTAAATCCATAACTACTTGATTACCATGCTCTTTTGAAATATCAGCAATACAAATAGTAGCTCCATCTTCGGCTAGAACATTAGTGATTCCTCTTCCAATTCCTTGGGCTCCTCCAGTTACAATTGCAACTTTCCCTTTATGATTAATCATATTGATCCTTTCTAAGTACCCTCTCCAAAAAGTATAAATGATTTAAATTTAAAATAGTAACACCAACTGGCAAACCTGCTGTTTTAAAATGTGGGCTATGCCTAATAAAGACCAAAACGTAATGAATTTTTATAATGATTATGAAAAACAATTGCATTTACAGCACGAATACTCTCGGGGTATTGGCTAACAACATCTTGCAAAAGTTCGGAGCATCGCCCAACGATAATTACCTGCAATCCCTTAGCGGCAAATCTCTTCGCAAGCGCACGTCTGATTCCGGTAGCCCCACCAGTAATCAGGATTTGTTTTTTGATCATCTCTCAGACTATCCCTTTGATTGCATTGGCGTGAGCGTGAATGCTGACAGAACCAGAAATGCTTTGTTTTAGCTCATTTTCAACAGTATGTGCGTGACTGCCGATGAATTATCTCATTGGTGTTCTAGAAGCGACCAAAGTCTGGGCGCATTTGGGGGCAGATTTTTGAAATAATTACGATTATTTTGCGACTATTCCGGAGTTTCTATCTTTAGAATCTATCTAAGTAACTGATTTTGCTGGTGCGCCCACCAGGACTTGAATCTGGAACCTACTGATTAGAAGTTACATCTAAGAGGGGTAAGTACTTGAAACTACATGAAAACACATCACTCTACTTGTGACAAAAAACTGTTTTTGTCAAGAAGTCTTCAAGTCAGTTCAAGTGGTTTCAAGCTGTTGTTGGCACAAATTGGCACAAAAATCTGCAGAAATTCAGGCTGATAATATTCAGTCTCTCACTATCATAATCCTTCCTAACACAGCCCCTTTTTGTCTCACATAATTGCTAAGCCAAAGTAGGTTTTTCTGGAATGAGATGTTTGGGTAACTCTACCCCAAAACCTTCCCTTTTTTTCTCAATTGGCTAAATGAAATTAATTGGATGCACCTGATTGACTTCTGGATAATATTCACAGATGAATTGAGAGAAAACCCGATGTCCTAGAGAGTGTGCTTTGGGATGCGGAAGTTCAGAAACTATCTGGCCCAGTGTTGATTGGGTTTGTGGTCAGTGAGATTAAATCACGGATAAGAGCATGAGGAGATAAAATGAGCAAAGTGGAAGAATACTTTACAGCACCGAGCTTTTCTGCAAACTCTTCATCTCCCAAGGCATCTACCAGTACAACCAATATCATTTAGTCAACAATTGAGATTTCCGCTCCCATGTTGGAGTGAAGACCACAATTGTAGTAGAGAGAGTTTGGGGCAGCTTGGGGAATGACAATTGTTAAAATACCGCTTGTAGTTCGGCTATTAGTAACCCCACTTGTATATTCATCAGAGTAACCGCCACCAGTCGAACTTGTCCCTAAATAAAGTGGATGACTATTAGTAGAGGAATCTTGAGCATCAAAGCTATATGTATAGCCTCTTCTCAGAGTCAGGGTTTGCCCTTGAACACTATCAAGAAAATATTTCCCGGCTGAAACTGTGACTGTAAAAGTAGTATTATTGTCGCTAGCAGATGAACTTCCGGAGTCACCCCCACTTGTTGTGGTTTCAGTGTAAGAGTCATCATCTTCATCTTTAGAAAATAAGCCGCATCCAGCTAGCAAAAATAAGCTGGCAAGGACTAAGTATTTCGAAATCATCACTACCTATTAATTGAGAACAATGGCTATAGCAATCAACCAAATGAAAAGGCTTCTTCCATCTTTCTTCACGCTAGTGTTTTGAGTTGGATTAATAAGCCTGCATGCGGTTGCTGGACTTGCTGAAGGGAGAAACCAGCACAAGCTAGAAATTCTATTCAGCTTCTGTGTGTGAGGTGTCAACTTATCAATTTAGTCTCTAACAACACTTCTAACATATCAAAATCTATGGGTCAAATAGGTGTCTGGACGTCATCCATTATCAGTACTGATACGGACCCAATATAAGCCGGCAGGGGTTGGAACTTTAGTTGAATGAGGCACTGCTGCCACATTCATCACGACTGGGAGCAGAGAGCCGGCAACAACGCAAACAAGAATGCCCAGACAGAGACCCAGACACAAAGATCGATTGACCCTACCTTCTACCCAATATCATCGAGGTAGTGCTGCTGCAAAGCTAGTGACCTCTAGACCAATTCCCTGCATCCTCATGATGGGGAATCCAATGATGCAAGTCCTGCTGGTCAGCCCCTGTGGCTCTTCTTGTATTTTGTTGTGTGTGGTGACTGATTCCAGCTAGGGCATCGTGGGCAGTTGAACTGCGCTATTAATTGGCCACTGGTGTCAGGGAAGTTTCGACCCTGCTGGCACTGTTGTTTAAGAGTTACACCTGCAATCGCAGGTAGTGCTCAGAGGTGGCTTGACCCAAGCTGGATTCAGATGCTTGATGTTTGTGAATTACAGTGGTGCAACCGAAAGAAGTCTCTCCAGCGCAACCAGAGAGACCGACAAGACAACGACACTGACTACCCAAAGAAAACATGTTCGATCTTCATTGAACGTTTCCATATAGCCTCCTGCTGATTGTTGATTCGGCAAAATTGACTGAACCCACAATTGCAGTATATCAACTAGAGATGCGTTATAGGGGGACAGATGGGGGAGGGTAAGGCTGATTTGGAGTGGATCGTCAGGCAGTTTGTGGCTATACAGTCGCAGAAATTAAATTATGGATTAATGCTTAAGGAGAATGAGTGAGTAAAGTGAGAACATATCAGAAAGCTTGGAGTCTTGCACTGAAGGGTGATTTTTCATTGGTGGATCAAATCTATCATCCGGAGTATCGCTCATTTGATCTAAGAACTGGTATCTACACTAATATCGATGACGATAAAGTCATTGTCACAACAGAAAATGAAGAGATTTTCACAAGTTGTCCTGATGTCCTTTATGAAAATGATGAGTTTCTGTGCATCATTGCGTATCAAAAAGTTTCTGATCCAGAAACAAGATACAGATCATTCATTACAGCAATCAATTTTAAAGATGGACAGATTTTCAGCCAGAAAACTACCGTACAAGAATTGGACTTTGATCCCAGTGAACACCTTGACTGGAACTGGGAGGACTTTGAATAATTTGGCCAGCAAGCAGTTAAGAGCTACACCATCGTAAAAATCAAATCACGGATAGTATAAGGAAATAGAATGACCAAAGCGGAAGCATTTGACAAGGCTTGGAAACTGGCAACCAAGGGTGATTTTTCTCTATATGATGAAATCGTACATCCTGATTACGAATCCATTAATCTGGGAGTTAAAGTAGATCGGGAGGTGAGTAAAGCTGTTCTTCAAGATATAGGCACGCATGGTAAACTTGGGCCTTTCAGAGTTATTTATGAAAATGAAGATTTTGTTTGCTTACATCGGTATTCCAGACTCACCAATGAAGAAGTGTTCTTCTCGCTAATGACAGCTATCAAATATAAAGATGGAAAAGTAATCACTCAGGAAACTATTAGGGAGCCTTTAGATGAGGACCCCAGCGAGGGGCAGGACTGGAACTGGGAAGATTATGAGTAAACAAGACGGGGGACTCAATCACCCCCTCAAGATTCTGCTGAAGGTCACTCTGTGGGCTTAGTGCTGATTCTCAATTTGCCATCTAATTTCCAAAGAGCATGCTGAGCTTCTGGGCCTGTCCCAGAGGGAATCTCAACTTTCATATCTTCAAAGTGATAGGTGATTTCAGCTTTCTTTTCTGTTAGTGCCTCGTAAAGCCCGATTGCTAGTTCAGGCCAGGTGCTGGTGTGTTCTGGCATAAGCCACTCTGGTTGGGTGATTTCTTTGATTACTTTTTTCATACTTCTTAGTCATGTTCCGCGAGAGCGCCACTGATATCATTGAACCACTGGCGACTCGCGTTACTCTGAGGAGAGACTAGCTCTGCGGGAGAATCACTGCATCAATGACATGAATGACACCATTATCAGCTTCTACGTCAGCTGTAGTCACCTTAGCTCCGTCGACACTAACCTTGCCGTAGGAAAGCTTGATAGAGACCTGTTGGCCATTGACGGTTTTGACCATCTGACTTGGCTTAATGTCCTTGGACATTACCTTGCCAGGAATGACGTGATAGGTGAGGATTGAGATCAGTTTGTTTTTGTTTTCGGGCTTCAGCAGACTCTCAACGGTACCTTCGGGCAGTTTGGCAAAAGCTTCATTTGTCGGTGCGAAGACTGTAAATGGCCCTTTGCCAGCTAAAGTTTCTACCAATCCCGCAGCTTTCACTGCTGCTACCAGGGTCTTGAAGGCATCGTTGCCTGCCGCTGTTTCAACTAAATTTTTCATATGGCCACCAGCCATAGCGATTCCAGTGCTTGCGATTAGTGCGAAAAACACTAACAAAAACTTTCTCATGGGAGTGATCCTATAGGATGATTATTAAAATTGGATGTCTGAACGCGACATCCGGAAGCGGGGTAAACTCCGAAAATTGTGCCAATAAGATTATAATCTCAAATAACTGATATAATGTGATATTTCATTATTTATGACGAACATTACTCTTTATAAAAGAAGAGATCTTTTGTTTTTTTTCTTTAATGTAACGGCTTTATCTTTATAACGCTTTAAATACGATATTTATTGAAGCAAATAATAACTTTTATTCTGAGATCCTAGCCTTAGTTTTCCTTGGTATTTACTCTGGTGAAATACTCTCCCTCCATTTTAAGCCGCTGATACAGTGTGGATGTTCCATATCCAGCAGTAACAAACACACCCGCCACAACCACTATCTGCAACCACAGCCCGCATTGCCAATACACTTTGGTGTCGTGCCTCCCCCATCTTGCCTGACTGGAACATCCTCCAGCCTGCAAACATTCCGTAATTCCACATCATTCCCTGTTTCTGCTGAACTAGCAGCTGTCACTACCGAAACAGAGAGGACAAGGGATGCTATGTGATTGAGTGCGTAGTCTGTGATACGTGCCGAAGAATAGCATCGTTGGTTCTATTGAAACGTAGAGATTGCCCCCATTCATCAGGACCTTCTGCCTGCCCCCCAACTTGCTAATGAGAACTGCCCAGGCAAGTGTGGTTAGGTGGCGGGTTGACTCTTCCTCAAAAATAAAAAGGCCCCAACGAGGTTGGAGCCTGGAATGGGTTTCAGTGAAGTCAGGCACCAGAGTCGGATGACTTGGTGCCCACGATGGAGGCTAAATTACTGGAGAGATTCGGGGACATCAATTTGCCCATCATCGTTACCTACCCAGCACTCGATGCTTTGGTCTTCAGTGACTGCACAGGTATGGTTCCTCCGGCTGCTGATATCGAACTCATAGGTTCCCAGTAATTTCCTACGAATAAATGGAACTACCATTTTGTATCAGAGGCTGCATGTGGGAGGTAAATGACTTCTGTGCCTTGACTTCAAATGCCTATGGTGGGATACGTCGATGCTTCTTATTTGGTAACAAACAATAACACATCAACTACGATATTTTATGATTAAGCACCAAGGCGGTTGTCATTGTGGACAAGTAAAGTTCAGAACAGATTATGATCCTCTACTTGTTACTCAATGTCATTGTCAGCGCTGCAGGAGGTTAAGTGGAGCAATGACTTTCTATACCATTTTTGGAGATGATGAAGTCCTTTTTGAGGGAAAAATGGGACAGTATAATTTTTTAGGTGGAAGTGGGATGCCGATGAGACTGTTTTTCTGCCAACAATGCAGTACCAAACTCTATTATACGGCAGATGTATTTGAAGGCTTTAAATTAGTTGTGACCGGATCATTTGATAATTCTTCAGACTTTGAACCTCAGGCTGAGGTGTTTACGAATAACAAGATGAGTTGGCTCCGAGACAATGGTTGCATACAGCATCGATTCCCAGAGGCTGGGCTATATGACAGACTACAAATCATGATTGATAATCTTGAGAAAAGGAGTGCTTGATTCAGTCACTGAAGAAAGTTTTTGTCTAATTGCACTAGCCTAACCTTACTTGGGGATAATGTTTGACTTCTAAAGACTGAATAATCTGCGCCATTCTGAACAAACTCTCTGAGATGATGTGAAACCCATCTCAAACAACTCATTGGCGACCATCTGGGAGCTTCGGCGGTTCTTGGGCAATGGGTTCACTTGTTGTAATAGTTTTTGCGTCCTTTGCCCGTGCCGGTGGTCTCAGCAATTAAACATATAGCGCTGTTGCCTGTGGTGGCGCACCTTAGGAATCGAATCCCCCACCTATGATCTAGCCTAACTGGTGATAACTCCCAATAAGGGCAACATTATCGATAACCGGAGCAGATTTGGGACTACTTTAATCTGATCCCATCCCCACCTCTCGCATCACTGCAGACTCCGAAACCTTCTTTCTGGATGATGCGAAATTCGTATTCTGGATCAAAACTCATAACAGATTACGACTTTGACTTTCTGTGCCTTGACTTCATCGAGTTCATGTAGGATTAAGAGGTCTTTCTGCCATCTCAGTGGAAGTATGTTTGTAAGAAAGTCCTTTCTTCAATCACAGTGAACACACTTACTTTGTGAGCAAAGAATATTATGAAAGCAGTTGCTACTACATTGCTTGTGCTTGCGCTGGCTCATGCACCAGTTTTTGCCCAAAAAACTCCTGTGGAGGGATTCATCAAATCTACTGGATACGAATTCGGTGAAAAATGGTTAGACTCAGGACGAAGAACTCATTTCTTTTCTGTTAAATCAACAAGCGAAGTAACGGTTTTTGGTGAAAATGTAGGATTTCGTGGCAAAGCAGAGTTGGATTGGGGCTTTACTATAGTTGATAAGTTTATGAACGGTAGGATTTCTACAAGACACATTTGGACTTCAGACAAAGATCCTGCAACAAAATTTAAAGGACACAATATCTGTGAACTGACAGCTGGTTCCGCAAGTTGTGTGCTTTGGCTCAAAGGATACGGCGAATTCGCAGGAAAGATTCTGGAACTTAATACGAACGAGAAGGATGACGCTGCCAGAGAGGGAGATGAATCTGGACCAAATGTCTACATTTTAGAAGGATATTTGATGGATGAGCCAACGGAAGAATGACCTTGATATCCATTGAATCTTAAATGCCCCCACTAAAAGATTGATCCATAGGTGGGACCTAGTTTGCTTTGATCCCACCTACCCCCATGATCACTGAATGACACCCGCTAACCAGCATCAGATCAGGACTCCGTTGGTCGAAATCTTTCCGACTATTAGATACTCTCAGATAGGTTCGCTAAACCGTATTGATTACCCACTGCTATCAGGACCTTACCCAAGACCAGTCAGCCTACTGATGATCTGCCGAAGCAGGGAGCAGGCTGAATGTGGGATGACTCTTCCTAAATCTGTGAGGAGAACACCAAGATAGTGACGACTTGATGCTCTTTGAGGTCTAGAAGTGATTACTGAAACTCTGCGGGGACGGTATTTTGTCCATAATCATCATTTACCCAGCACAGGATCGTACCATCAGTGTTGATTGCACATGCCTTTGCACTAAAATTATTTTCTGCAACAACGAGGCTCGAGATGGCCCCAAGATCACTGGGAACATCGGCTACCCCATCCTCATTTGCTTCGCAGCATTAGACCATATCATTAGTTTTAATTGCGCAGGTGTTCCTGTGTGTAAAACTAACGCTTTTGACCGTTCCGAGATCGCTGGGAACTGTTGATCGGCCATATCCATCACTTCCCCAACATTGAAGTGTATCATCCGTTTTAATTGCACAATTAAAATTATATCCTGAGCTAATACTTCTGACACTACCAAGATCACTTGGAACTGTAGATTGGCCTGATTCGCTTGGGACTAAATTTCTAAACTATGAAGATTGCAAAAAATTATATCCAAAGGCTTAATAAAGAACACAAAGTGATTTAAAGATTGGGCTCAATTAGAAGAAAGACCTATACAAATTCCTGCTAGTCCAGAATATATTTACAAAAATAGTGGGTGGATAGGGAGGCCTGATTCACTTGGGACTAAAGATAAATTCTTGACTTACGAAAAAGCAAAATCTTACATCAAAACTTTAAATTTTGAGAACTTTAAGCAGTACTATAATTGGGCAAAATCTAGACAAAGACCAGAAAACCTGCCTCACAGTCCCGACAAAGTCTACAAAAACAAAGCCTGGATCGACTTGTACGATTGGTTAGTCACAATTTCGCCAGACAAAAATTCAAATTCAAGCAACTAACTGCAAAGAATTCAGCATCTCCTCATAGATCTGATCCGCCTTCTCCTTACCAACCAGTTTTACCTCCGATTCTAGTGCAAGTAGCACATACGACCAGTTTCCTAGTGAAGTATTGATCCAGAGAAACTGATCTACTAACACCTCGAGATTTTCAGGGTTCTTCTTGATTGCCTCCAAATCTAATCTTCAAATTGATTTATAAAAATTTTCTGAATAGATTTTTTCTGCAAATTCCTCGATTAAAATCATAATTTTTATAGATTAAAGGTTAATTTATTTAGAAATCTCTCTGGATTGGTAAAAGCAATCTTAATAACAGATTTTTCGTACGAATTATAAGATTCTAATAAATTACAAAATATTGAAAAATTAAATATATTTTTAATATGTTTTACAAATCACCTAATTTTTAGACCTATTATCATTTTATTAGGTACCCTAGAAAAAGATTGGAAATTACAGCCTGCAAAATTTGTGTCAGACAAAAATTTGTGTATAGAGTATTTTATTTTAATATTGATAGGTTAAATATTTGATATTTTCATTATTTAAATTGTTAAGAATTCTACTTAGCTGCTAGGTAAAAATTTTATAAAATGCTGATAATATTTTATAATAAATAAAATGATTGCAAAATTTCCTAGTTTTTTTCTTATAGAAGGTGTTACCTAAAAAACTAATATCTCATTATATTTGTCAAACCTATCTCTGAAAACTTAAGAATGATTCAATTATCAAATTATTTGAAAGACTATACAAGAAATCCAAATCTTGATGAGCAAGGGATTTCTCAAATGAAAACATGGATTAATTCTTTAGAGAAACATATTAATAATGAAAATACAGAGTTGATAGGAAAGAGACCTAGCTGGTGGTGGACATCAACATATAAAAATCCTGGAAATTGTCCTGGTATCAACAATTCTGGAAAAATTTCATCGTTACCGCAGCCTAACTTACATCAAATTACTAGAGAAAAAGTATTAAATTACTTTGACAATACGTGGAATCTTACCGAAATTTTATTCTCATCGCTGCAAGGTGAGCTTACTTTTCTTTTACCTCCGTTTCACCGACTTCGGCATCCACTCATTTTTTATTACGGACATCCAGCAGTTTTGTATATAAATAAGCTTCGGCTGGCTGGACTTGTTGATAAATCCATTGATCCCTACTATGAACAGTTATTTGAAACTGGTGTTGACGAAATGAGTTGGGACGATTTGTCGAAAAATGAGATGGAGTGGCCGACTGTCAAGGAAGTAAATCATTATCGAAAGAAGGTATATCAAAAGGTAAGGGACTTGATACTAAGTCATCCAGATCTTGATCACGATCGCACACACATAACGCAGTCACACCCATTGTGGTCTTTATTCTTGAGCTTTGAACATGAACGAATACATCTGGAAACATCATCAATACTAATCCGAGAGCTACCTGTTGATCTCATAGAATATCCTGAATATTGGCCCTCAGCGCATGCATCAATACCATTGACAGACATTTGGAATCCACAGCAGAAAAAAGATTACCCAGAAAATGAAGAACTCGTATGTGCAGAAAAAACAGTCACTTTAGGAAAACCTTCTATTTGGCCGTCATTCGGATGGGATAACGAATATGGTGATAGGAAAATCAAGCATATTGGGATATTTAATGCTCAACGATTCATGGTTAGCAATGGAGAATATCTAGAATTTGTCAAAAGTGGAGGGTATCAGAATCAGAAATTTTGGAGTGAGGATGGATGGCAATGGAAAAATTTTCGAAATGCCAAGTGGCCAACATTTTGGGTTGCAGTCGGACCACAAAATCTTCATCAATACCGCCTTCGCAGTATTTTTAAAGTACACCCTATGCCTTGGTCTTGGCCTGCTGAAGTAAACTTCCACGAAGCAAAAGCATACTCAGCATGGAAAAGTGAAACAACCAATAATCACAAAAATTATCGCTTACTCACTGAAGTTGAACATCAATCTTTGCTTGGGAAAAAAAATGGTTCTGTTACACCAGCATATTCTGTAGACCCAGTTTTAAATTACAGCGGTGATGAAATGGCAGAAAAAGGGAATTGTAATCTCAATTTAGCTTACGGTTCACCAACACCTGTCGATGAATTTTCTAGTAAAGCGATCAGTCACAATGATTTGCTAGGTAACGTATGGGAGTGGTGTGAAGATGACTTTCATCCGCTTGATGGTTTTAAAATCCATCCTGTGTACGATGATTTCAGTACTCCTTGCTTTGATGGATTACACAATATGATTTTGGGTGGGTCATTTATAAGTACTGGGGATGAGGCAAGCATGTGGGCACGCTTTCATTTCAGACCCCATTTTCACCAACATGCCGGTTTCAGACTAGCTAACAGTGATATTAACATATTTAGTAATCACAGAACCAGAATTAATAGTTTCACTAACAAAACAAAAACAGATTACGAAAGTGATAATGTTTTAGCACAATATCTTGCTCTCCATTACTCGAGAAATTTAAGCCAAAAAAATAGTCTAACTGACTCATCAATTAAATTTGATTTTCCACAAAAATGTGCTGAATTACTCGTAAAATACTGCCAAAAGCTAAATGTTACAACTAATAGTGTAGCAGACATTGGTTGTGCAGTTGGTGGAACATCATTCGAGTTAGCGCGCAATTTCTATCGGGTGATAGGAATTGACTTGAGTAAGAAATTTGTTGAGGTTGCATCTCATCTCAAAACTGCTGGTTCATATAATTTTGATTTACCTATCGAGGGAGACATTTGCGAGCAAGTTGAAGCCATAGTTGACTCCTCAATTGATAGGACTCGAGTGCAATTTAAGCAAGCTGATGCATGCGCTCTTCCACCTGATTTAGTCGGTTTTGACGCTGCGCTGCTGATTAATCTGATCTGTCGTTTGCCAAGCCCAAAAGCATGCCTCAACCGACTGAGTGGACCGTTTGGTCTAATTCGGCCAGGTGGCCTTGTACTAGTTGCGACCCCCTTCACATGGAATGAAGAGTATACACCCAAGGAGGTTTGGCTGGGTGGGTATCAACTTAATAATCAAGTGATAGATTCCCGAGAAGGACTAATGAAACATATGAAGGGTAACGGTTTCACACTAGTTTACGAAGAAGATTCGGTGATGCTGATACGTGAGCACCGGCGTAAATATCAATATATTTTACCAAATATAACTTTGTGGAAGCGTAACAAGTGATATTGGTTGGATCCGCCAATGATCGAAAAGCATAGTCTCAATTTATATTTATCTTAGATGATTGTTCTTGAGCTTAAATCGCGGTCTCTAAAAGTATGTCCCAAATAGCACGGTCGACTTACGATTCTCTAGAGGTGCGATGAATAACAATTTGCCGCATTATGAATAAATGCGGCTAGTCAGAGGCAGACTGAAGTCAGGCAACAGCAGTGTCTTTTTGAGAACTCATTAGTGTCCAGACTACAATTTCGCCAAGGCAGTGATTGAGCCAGCAGTCTTTGGAAATCCCAATATAATTGCGTATCCGGCGGAATTGCCAAAAATAATTGTTTAGTTTGCGTTGCCCACCTGCAGGACCCAGAAAGACAAATTTGCTGATCTGCATTGCCTCTGGAGAGTCATCAATTGACTTCCTTTGCTGCAACAGCACTTCACAAACTTTTTTATTCACCGTTTGAAACAGTGTTTTACTTTCTTGGTATCCCGCTTGATATAATTCTTCTGGTAAAAATCAACATCCATCCAGAACAGCTTATGCGTTTCTTAAACCTTGTTCTCATCTAACCAATTTGCCTTTGAGTTACATATTAAAAATTAGATTGCATTAGCACTTGTAGCCTATCAGAAAAATTAAACAATCATTAAAAGAAATCATTTCATATCCTCTGTAACGCTCTTCAATTTCTGTAATGCCTTTGTTTAAACAATCATCATCAAATTCTGACAAATGTGACCAGAATCTATTTTTTAACATATCAACCCAATCTTTTAAAAAGATATGTATTTCAAAATTTACTTCTTTCAAGGCAACTTCAAATCCACAAATTTCCTGTGCTTCTATAAATAATTTTATAGGCGGTTGTATTTCCCTCCATTTTTCGACAGCTTCTGTAAAGAAAGGGTACTCGGTTTCCTGATTTCTCGTAATTGTTAGTACGGTCCCGTCTTCCGTAAGTTGATTGTAAATACCCTGATAAACCTGATAAATTTCATTCTCAGAGAAATGATGGACGACTTCTTTGAGCAAACATTTTTCATAACAAAAATTTTTATCTTTAACAAACTTCAATCCATCCATTAGAATGGGTTCTAAACAACTATAATTTTCTGCATAAGTCAGCATTTTTTTATTTGAATCAACGGCTAAAATCTTTTTTTTGAGGCTGCAAATCTCTGCTAGTGTAGACTCCGTACTACCGTTGCCACATCCGATCGAAGCTAATTTAGATTCTTTACTAAGATTTAGATATTTTTTTACATTATTTAAAATATTTTTTTGGTACCTTGTATCAGCTTCATAAAAAATACATTTAGAATAATTCTTACTTATTTTTTCGTAAAAACCGCAAATTTTTTTTTGATCAATCAATAGTTTAAACTCTTCACTAAAATTTTATTTAGAATTGATTAAGATCCAAAATAAAAGTTAGCCAACATTTTTTCAAGATTAGTAGAAAAATTATTAGATCATTAAATTTCATATAGTAAAAGTATCAATAGTTCCAAGAGGGTGTGTGTTTACAGATTAGATCCTCTAAACTATTAAAATCGTTTACTAAATATTGCTTCATAGAGATTGAGTGGAAAACCGAGACTCGAATCTTAGTGTAGAAGAGAGTAAGGTTTTTTTGTTACTCTTAAAGAATATTCATCAAATTAAGGAATCAGAGGCTGGCTGATGCGCAGTAGTTCGGCCGGTAGCCTTCAGGAATCCCTGCCGGATCGCGAATACGACGGAAGTGTCGAATGCAGGGATATAACCTTCGTTGGCCGCCGGCTGGACCGGGGAAGACAAAACTACTAGTTCGCATAGCTTCTGGGCTGCTATCCAGTAATTCCCGTTGCTGCTTTAAAATAGAATGTAATTTAGCACACATTGGGACGCTAAGCGATTTGCCGTTCTTGGTATCCCGCTTGATATAAAACGTTCAGAAAGATCTACATCTACCCAAAGCAGTTTCAGTACTTCAGATGGCCGAGAGCCACTCCAGCCTATGAACTGGTGCAAATAAGCAATATGTTGATCATGGTAGGATGCCCAGATCTCATGAAGCTTTTGAAACTGCTCATCTGTCAGCACTTCAATGCGCTCAGAGTCCGGATCTGGTTCAGGAAGTTTAATGGTCCAGTTGAGGGAAGTGCAAAGTTGCTGACTGACTCCAAAATTGACAATGCGGCGCAGTAATTCCAGTACATTACGTACCCTCCCATTACTGTGATTCTTCAACAATTCTATACGCAGTCTGTCTACATCTGGTGGAGTAAGTTCCTCTGGAGTTTTCTGGCCAAATGAATCTTTGAGATGTAATTCATAGATTCCTCTGCAAGTTTTGCTGCTTCCCCAAACTCACGCTTCTCAGCATTTGATCTCTCTCCATCGATGCGCCTTATGCACTCCACTTGATGGAAGGGTCTTTTGCTTGCTAACAATCTCCTGACAGATTCTTCATACAAATCCAATTAACTTTGGTTAAATCATATTTACTAGTTGTTCAGTTTTCATCTAAAAAATATGAATAAAAGATAATTATGAAAAGAATCGGGCTAACACGCCGTGATCTCATCAAGTATGCCGGCATATCAAGTATCGTGATTAGTTCATGGGGTATTTCATCTTGTGCAGAAGATGAAGACCCAATTTTACTTTTGAACATGGCGTTGCTAGTGGGGACCCAACTGAGTCAAGTGTCATTCTCTGGACGAGAGTATCCCGTACAAACTTTAGAGACATTCACGACGATGAACAACTGAGTGGGATTGCCGACGCAAATGTTTCCTGGCGTGTTGCTACTGATGAATCATTCACGAATGTAGTTAACTCAGGCTCAACAACAGTTGGCAGTGAAACTGATTTCACCCTCAAAGTCGATGCCCAAAATCTTCAGTCAAACACAAAATATTTTTACCAGTTTACTGTTGGTCCAAATTCTTCCGTGGTTGGTAAGACCAAAACTCTGCCCTCTGGTACCGTTGATCGGGTAAAGCTTGCGGTAGTCTCCTGCTCTAATTACGCCTCTGGATACTTCAATGTTTACAAAGAAATTGCTCAGATGGGCGATTTAGATGCTGTTATTCATTTAGGTGACTATATTTACGAATATGCTGACAGTGGCTATGGAAGCTTGCGGAAGCTTGAACCTACTCACGAGTTGATCAACCTTGCAGATTATAGAATGCGGCATGCGCTTCACAAGAAAGATTCCAACTCACAACAAATGCACGCTAGTCTGCCTATGATTGCAGTTTGGGATGACCATGAAGTTGCTAATGACACATGGATCTCAGGTGCTGAAAATCATGATGCTACTACCGAGGGTAATTTTGCTGCAAGAAAAGCTAGTGCAATTAAGGCTTATTTTGAATGGATGCCAATCAGGCCGGTTACTCCCGGAGTTGATGGCAGAGTTTATCGGCAATTTAAATTCGGTGACCTTGTCAACCTACTCATGCTTGATACTAGGCAGGCTGGGCGAGACCAGCAGTTGTCTTACGCCAGCTTTCTCACAACTGACGGTTCCTTTGATGCAGAAAAATTCCAAACTGAACTCGCTAGCACAACCCGGACAATGCTAGGTGCTGAACAGAAAACTTGGTTGAAAGAGTCCCTCAGTTCATCCATTGAAACCTGGCAAGTATTAGGATCACAGGTATTGATGATGAAAAACAATCTACCATCTGCGGTACTCTTACCAGATCCCTTAGCACCTTTGGTTGAATTTACTGAATACGGGCAGATCGCAACTGCTTTTCAAACATACAGTTTCTTCTTGGGCAATGGAGTCGACAACGACAAAGATTCAATGCTTGCTGCGGGCCTTACCGAGGAGCAATGGCAACTAGCAACAAATCCAGAAAAAACAAAATATTTGGATACCAGTGCATATCCATTCATACCCTACAATCTTGATGCATGGGACGGATACTACTATGAACGCGAGGAAATTTATGCCACTTCAAAAGCGCTAAATAAAAATTTGATTGTCCTCTCTGGGGACACACACAACGCATGGGCAGGAAGATTGGTTGACCAGTCCAACGAAGTTGTGGGCATTCAATATGCCACAGCCTCGGTATCAGCCCCGGGGTTTGATTCTACCTTAAACTATGATCTTCAAACGGTCAGGGCAACAGAGCCTGGAGTTGTACAAATAGTAGATGATCTAGATTACATAAATATGAGAGAAAAAGGAGTTATGGTTGTCACCTTCACTCCTGAGGCTGCTCAAGCTGAATGGAAATTCATTAGTACTGTTGAGAGTGAAACATACACGATTGAAACTAGTGTAGGAAAAGTATTGACAAGCAAAATCGGAGAGAAAACGATTTCTTAATCTTTCTGCCCAATACACCAACTCACTTAAAGCAAATTTTAGGGGGCTGGCGCAGTTGCGTCGTTCAGACAAATGAAGGAATCTCCAAGATTTGGAGAACTAACGATGCAATGTCTTCACTGTGCTCATCCTGACTCTACTCTCTAGGGCACCAGCTGGGGTGTCCAACGCTACCGTTGCCAAGCCTGCCGACGGATCTTTCAAACAATACGATGAGGCAAAGATCCAGCCCTAAAGTAACAGCCCTGTCAGCTCTATCTCGAAAGGATAGGGATGCGATCTATCGGCCGGGTTCTCGGGATCCATCACAAGACGGTCTATCGCTGGTTGGTACAAGCTGCCCAAGCACTCCCGGCAAGCCCACCACAGACCGAAGCCTGCTCCTTCATCGAAATCGATGAACTCTGCACGTTCATCGCTAAAAAAAGTCCCTATGTTGGCTCTGGCTAGCGGTAGACTCCATCTTCGGCAAGGTCCTCGGCATTGTCGGTGGAAGAAGGACGATCAAAACCGCTAAGCTCCTTTGGCAGCAGATCAAGCACCTGCCGACGATGGTCTATGGCACGGACATGCTGAAGGCCTACGAGAATCTCATTCCACAGGCTAAGCACTACGCGGGAAAGACCTTCACCACCCAAATCGAATCACTCAACTGCCGACTGAGGCATTATCTAGCAAGAATCCGTCGTAAAACGCTGTGCTACAGCAAATCAAAAACGATGTTGGAAGTTTCTTTGAAACTGCTCATCCATAAACGAAACAACCCTTAAGCTCCAACGCCGCTTTCTCTTGCAATTTTAAACTACGCAACTTGACTCCACGAGAAATCCCGAACTGGTCAAGGAAGTCTTTTGATAAGCTTGCCCTTTGCCGCCTGGTTAGTTCTTCTAATCTGATTGATAAATCTGAATAGAAAAATAAGGGAAAGTAATTATTCTAATTCGCCTACCAGCTGCCCATGACAATTTCAGATCAATATTTTCATTTTCTGGGTATGGCATGTATGGATGTTAATCAAGCTTGGCTAGTGAAAACCTGCAAACAAAGTATCATAGACTAATTGCTCAATGCCCATTCACTTGAGCGCATTACCCATTGATGAGACTGAAAATATGTAGTTTTATATTTTCTAACGTCTATCTTCAGCTGTTAAGAGCGGAGTGCTGTGAAATCTCCATATCTCAAAATTGAGATTTAGCAGGTTTAATCAGCTGGCGGGGGCGATCCAAATTTCAAAATTCTAGGTAATTGTTAAGCATTGATAATGATCACCACAAAAGCTTAGAAGATGAACATTGTGATTTTTTTGAATTGGTAAGTTTGATTGATTTTACAATGAATCTGATTTGTTTTAAAGAAACTTCGATCTAAGGATTTTTATGGAACAGGATTCAAATAATAATTCTTTGGATAAAGTTAGATCCCACCTCCAGAGAGAGTGCTTCAATAAACTTTTCATAGGTGGAAAGTTTGTTGAGCCTATCGAAAGAGAAAAGCTTCCAACTTATTATCCTGCAACTGGAGAGCTTTTACATGAGTTTCCGAGAGGCAAGGCCAATGATATCTATGCTGCTATTTCAGCAGCTGAACGTGCTTGGGCTGAAGGTGCTTGGGCAGCTATGAGTGCAGCTAATCGCGCAGAAATCGTAGCAAAGATGGCGCAAGGAATTGAAGATAATAAAGAGATGCTTGCGGAAATCGAAGCGGCAGATGTTGGCAAGCCTTTTCGGCAAGCTGCGATGACTCTAGGTGGAGCTGCAAATGAGGGGAAATACTGGTGTTCACTTGGCAAAGCTTTAGATAAAGAACAAGATTTACCAGTTAATTCTGGTGGTGGGAAAGGTGGACTACCTCCAGCAGAGTGGAACGTTGTTTACAGGCGAGACCCTATAGGTGTGGTCGGCTTGATCTCAGCGTGGAATTATCCTCTCAACGTTGCATTCCGCAAAGTTTGCCCAGCATTAATCGCAGGAAACTGTGCCATTCTTAAGCCATCCGAAATTGCTGGACTGTCATGTATGTTCATTGGAAAACTTGCCCAGGATGCTGGTATTCCTCCTGGGGTTTTTAACATTGTCACTGGTGATCGTGATGCAGGTGTAGCTTTGACTATGTCACCATCAGTATCAATGATCTCTTTTACAGGCTCTTCGATCACAGGCAGCAAGGTTATGGAAGCTTGCGCACCCAAACTTTCACAGGTCGCACTTGAATTAGGTGGAAAATCAGCTCTTGTGGTGTTTGATGATACAGACCTTGATAAAGCTGTTGAGACTACCATGAAAGGGTTCCTCACCAACGGCGGACAAATCTGCACAGCCCACACACGACTAATAGTTCAAGATAATTTTAAACAACCCTTGCTAAATAGGTTAAAGGAAGAGTTGGAGAAACTTCCTTTTTGTGCGAACCCAATAACTGAGAAAAATCGTGGCGATAGAGCTTGGGAAGATGGCAAAACTGATGTAGTACAGCCTGTGGTTTGTGATTCACAACACAAAAAAATCTTGGGGTTTCTGGATGATGCCAAGGCAGCTGGTGTTGAAATTTTAACCGGTGGGGGAGTGCCAGATGAGAAGGTTGTAGGGCATTCTGGTGGATATTTTATTCAACCGACTGTTTTGGTTAACGTAGGGCAAGAGACAGATGTTTGGCAAAAGGAAGTTTTTGGCCCGGTTCTATCTGTTCGATCTTTCTCTAGCGAGGACGAAGCTGTGCTAGAAGCGAACTCTACAAAATTTGGCCTTGCATCCACAGTTATGTCATCAGATCCAGCTAAGGCTATGAGAGTTGCAAACCGTATCAGAGCTGGGGCAGTGTATGCCACATCAACTGGTGAGGGCATTTTAGCAGAGCATCCAGCTGTATCTCGCGGCGGTTTTGGTTGTTCTGGTGTTGGCCGTGAGCTCGGTATTGGTGGGTTGCATGAATACACTGAACTGAAGAGTGTAAACTACACAGGCTTTTCGTTGGCTGATGCTAAAATAGAGAGCGTAGAGTAAACTATTTAGCGAAGGTATTTACTCAACCGAACTCAAAAGCATTTACCTGTGCTTGTTCAAGGTTAAAGGAGCGGAATGGTCTGGCAAAAGGGTTATTCCGCCAGGCATCGAGCACAACTACATTCATACCGTTATCCACAGCTTGCATATGGGCTGGGAGCTTAACGAGTGCAGCTCCAAAATATTGATCCTGAACCCGTACCAATGGCCGCAGGTGACTGTAGTTTTCATAACGGTTTAGTAGCAAATGGCGCGGGCGCCAATATGACTCGGCATCGGCGAATAGCGATGACATGTGCGTATATGCCAATCAATAGCACGTTTAATGGTAATCAAAGTATTTTACCGACAAATTATTTCAACAACTTAAAAGAAGGTGATCTTCCCAACGATGATCAATTGAATCCCATTGTATACAAAATAAATTAGTTTGATTACAACTCAAATCAGATAATTTAGATCATTGTCCACAAATCGAAGTAAACAAATCAGGTTCAAACACTAGGCACCCACACCCAAAAAGTAAGATTTTTGATCTAGAAATAGAATTCTGGCAAATGCGCCGTGCCAAGAACCATACTTTCTCGGCGGAGTTTCTCTCCCTGATTATGGATCTGGCCAATGTTTTGAACTCCCAGCAATTCCATGGAGCGAATCAGATCTTCCTTTACCAATTCGAAGGCGCGCCTGACGCCTATGTGACCACCAGCTCCAAGACCACCAGCAACTACTCTGCCTAAGCCCACAGCCTTGAGGCCATAGCTTAGACCAACAAGAACATCTAAACCGCTTCGTACCCCTCCATCCATTGCGCAATCCAGCTTGGATCCTGCTACACGCAATTTAGGCATTGCCTCCGCTACAATTTGTAAAGAGGGAATTGCCTGACCCAACTGGCGCCCTCCATGATTGGAGAAAATTACTCCAGTCGCTCCCAATTCTTCTGCTTTCAAAGCATCCTCAGCACAGTGAACACCTTTAACAATTAGAGGCTGGTCTCCCCATGCTTCTTTGATCCAAGAGAGATCACTCCAAGTGACAGCTGAAGCAGCAAGTTGCTCCCCTATACCTGCATACGGCATGGGCTCACCTCGCTCGTTTGTTACATTGACAAATGGCAGCATCCCACCATCATTGAAATGTCTCCATAACCACCCAGTTCGAGGAATCATTTGCGGAGCAAGCTTCACCTTGTGAAATGCGCGTGCTAGCTTTCTTGGTCCAGAAAAAATAGAGCTGACCGCATCCATGGGTTTCATCCGCGCATGTGCAATTCTATCACCTGATACAGCAGTATCAATTGTCAGCACCAGTGCTGAAAATCCTGCATCTCTAGCCCGTTTAATGCCCCTTTTAGCTGTTTCGACTCCCCCGCATAGATAAAGTTGGAACCACTTTGGACCACTTGAAGCTTCCGCTACTTTTTCCATTGGAGTCATTGAAAGAGTTGATAGCGTTGTGGCTGTCCCAAATTCTCCAGCAACTTGAGAAACGACTGCATCCCCCATCGGCCACAATGTACGGAGGCTTCCAACAGGAGCTGTAAAAAAAGGCACAGAAAGCTCGTGGCCAAATATTTCGGTCTTTGTCCCAATTTTTTTGTGTTTTACAGCGCCGGGAGGCGCAAGCATTACCTGTTGAAAAGCCAACACATTTGACTTCAGTGTGGTCAAGCTGCCAGCACCCCCAATAAAATATTCAGCAGCAATTGGAGGCACCTCCTTGAGCATTATTTGCCATAGGTCTGCTGTTGTCAGAGCGTCAGCAATTTCGTTCTCTCGAATCCTAAACATAGATCTTTCTCAAAAAATGAATCTTTGAACAAGAATTTGCAAAAACTCCGGCCTCGAGGGCCAAAGAAAAAATTCTGGTGCCAGGTCGAACTGGGTTGGAAAAATTTAGTTTTGCTACGGTTTTGAATCAGACGTATCCAGAGTTCACTCTTGACTTCATTCTGATCTTTGCAAGCCAATCAAACTAATTTTTTGGTTCCCTATTTATTTGTACCATCCTTTTGTGTAATTCTTTCAAAAGAAAATTTCTCGCGTAGGGCTTCATTGCCTTCCATTGTTGACATTCCTTTCGAGTACGACCACAACCCAGACACCAATGATTTTGATGAGAAAATTCACATACACCGATACAAGGACTTTTACTTCGTTTCACAAAAAACCTTGCTCCAAATTTTATTTCTTCCTTGGTTCAATGAAGTTGCTAGCGAGTAGTTGGAAACGCCCCTGAAAAAACACTACGTAAGTTACCCCCTAAGAAGACTATATAATGATGTTTTCTGTCCGGGTTTCTTATCTTTTTGTTTGACAAAATTAAAACCGTCATTAAATTTGTAATTTCGCACGATTTCCAACTTTCTCGATATTTTAAGTCTATTCTTGATCCTTCAAATAACAGTTACAGAAAAACTACTATTTCTTCTGAAGAGTTGGTTGTCAAATCCAAACCAGAATAACATTTTTGCAGTTAAGTTGCAAAAATATTATTCTGCTAAAATCCCTAATTACTTCTGTTCAGTCATAGTCTTCAAGCTACAATAAATTTTGGACTTAGTTGCTCTCCTCATAGACCTATCTTTTGAAATAAATATGTCTCAATCATTCTTCGAAAATTCTTACAAACGAGCAAATAACATCGAGGATTTACCTTGGTATCGGGATTATCCTCCCCGCTTCCTAACTGAAGTCATCCAAGAGAATAAAGAACCGTCACGTGCTTTAGATATAGGGTGTGGTACAGGCACGTATTCCACGATCACAGCACAAGCAGGCTATGAAGTGATTGGAATTGACTTTGTTGCGGCAGCACTTGATATGGCACGTGAAAGAGCAGCGGATGCCAAGGTAAGCATTCAGTTTCAGCAAGCAGATGCATGCGATTATCAATCTCAGGGCCCCTTCGATTTAGTTCTTGATTCAGGTTGCCCACACTCTCTGAAAGAGAAGGAAAAGTATCGACAGAACTTGCTCTCTTGGTTGCAACCAGGTGGTCAGTTCATACTCGTTCATTTCAATAAACGTCACTTTTTTGACTGGCGTCCTATAGGGCCACATCGATGGAACCGTGAGCAAGTGGAAGAATTTTTAGGATCACAGTTCCAACTCCGAGATTACCATGAAGAGATTGGAAAAGTTCCCTTTCCAGTTGGTCCAACTGCACTAATTAGTACGTATTGGTTTAAAAGGGTATGAATAAAAAGGTCCAAGTACTTCTTCACCAATAATATCTCTGAATCGGAAAGTTGAAATCTATTCACCAGCAGTAATTCTACGATTCTGAAGGTAAGATGTCAGTGCATCCTCGGTATATCGTACACAACGTCTAATTTTTGTGTAGTCGATCATATCCTTTTATTTCCGACTTCGATCATTAGCTAGCATGCTTTGGAAGATGTTCAGCAACTCAGCTACATCTTTCTTGTCAAACAACAATCCATAATGGTTTGGATTCGACATCATTCTGCTCCTGGAACTGGATCGGGCTTGCCGAAAGTAACACCGTCAGAATCAGCAAACCCCATAAGAGAAATTCTCACCAATACTTCATATAACTATCAATAAACCTTTGCTACTACTAGTTGCGTATACCTTGATTGACATACTTTAACCCTACTAATCCCTATTGGCTACACGTACAAATGCAATGAAAATATATTTTTCACTATGTTAATTCTGTTGAATAAGCTTCGAGACTAGATCAAATAGGACCCTTGACTGGACTTGTTTTGATGATTTTCCAAAAGAATCAATCGTTCTTGTAAAATTTTTGATGCTTAGAACCATTGATTCAGGCCTTTGCACCTCTTTTCTTGATTGTGGAGCAATGTGGCTCGCATGCACAATCAATTGGTCAAATTTGCTATAATTCTTGAACACCTGGGTTCTACTATAGACCGACTGATTCAATATGCTGAACAACGCACGGCGACCCAGCATTGACATTTTTCCGAAGAATTGGTCGATCTGCTTGGAGGAATTGGGAAGGGGGTCGACGCCGAACGTTTTCGCGACATTTTGGGGTGGGTTTATGAATATTTTCTTGGTGTGTTCACTGGGGCAAAGGGCAGGCGAGAGGGCAAAACTCTGTGACACGCTGATGTTATTAGTAGCGGATCTTTGGGCTGCTAAGAAATTACTACTAGGCCCAAGATGAAAAACCAACCAGCAAACAGTTGTTAAGACACTTAACTAGCGAATCAAAGCATAGGTCTATCATAAAGAGGGAGAATGACGAAGGGAGAACTCTTTGAAAAAGCCTGGAGACTGGGCTTTGAAGGTGATTTTCACCTAGTAGATGAAATCTATCATCCAGATTATAAAGCTATTGACCATCGATTTGGGATTGAAACAAATATTGATTCAGATAAGGCAATCATTTCTACTTTTGCTAACAGTATCAAAATTGGACCTTTCAGAACGATCTACGAAAGTGAAAAATTCTTATGTATTCATCGATATTCGAAACTACTAGAAAGAGAGAATTTGTGTGTGGCAATCATTAATGCCGTGACTTATAGAGATAGCAAAATCATTACTCAAGAAAGTGTAGTTAATATTTGGACTACGATCTATCTGAAAATCAGGACTGGAACTGGGAAGATTACGAGTGATTAGTTTGGGTGGACCACGCCATCCTTTTTTGAATTGTTGATGCCTCTCGCATTGTGTTTAAAAATTTGAGTTTTTCTCATGAAGTGCACCTAGAACCTTTAAGTGGTTCTGATAGAACGCACCAACACATTTTACAACGCTTTTCTGCTTCATTTAATTTCATTTTCCCTCCCTAAGTTGAGTAAATGATCAGGTTCTTTGAGATACTCAGTGCAGGTGTTGAGGGGTTTTTCTACACATAAACCCCTACTAATTCCATCTCAAATCCGCCAACTTTCTCATCTGCTTTCCATTCAATCTTTTGCAAAGTAAATTTGTCTGCTCCTTCATTGTTCAGATTTATTGAAAGCTCTTCATCTTCCAAAGCAGCGCTTGCTAAAAGTTTTCTCAGATCGATATTGGTATCATTATCCATAAATCCTCCAGAGTTGTTATGTAATTGAAACATGGTGATTAGACTATAATCTAAAAACTGCTACTTCGGGAGGACGAGTGGGGGAGCAATCCTGTTAACCTTTTGGGCTGTGCACTCCCCAACCCTTTAAAAAGCTGGTGTGCCTATTCTGGCGTTGAAGAATTTGTGCAGAGTGGGAATCATGTCTCGGAGCGATTACTCAGGATTTGTAAAGTTGTGGAGATGAAATATGTTTTTTGGTCTTTTGCTCGTATCTACTCTGTTGTGCACTCTAGTCACTGGCTTTGTCTTTACCTACGCCATTGTAGTGATGCCGGGATTTGGCAAGCTGAATGATCGGGAATTTATTCAGGCGTTTCAATCTACTGATGGAATAATACAGAACAATCAACCACTATTTATGTTTGTTTGGGTGGGTTCAATAGCCTCAGTGGCCGCCAACTTTGATACTTGGCAAGTAGCCGGTTCGACACCAGCGGATAACTGTTGTCTCAGAAACGTCATATTCAAAAGCTAATTGTTTTGGGGTTAGTTAGGATTTCATTGGCTTTCTTGATTTGAGAGTGCAATCAAGCCTTCGGCTAAATCCTTGACAATCTCTATCTATAAATTGATAAGTAAGTTTTTCCGGAGCAATCATGCTTTCGCGCACAATCTCACTTGTTAGTATTCAAGAATTTTTACAAAGGTTAAGGTATGGCTATTGTTAGCAGACATTATTGGAAGCCAACGGATATTGATAAATTTGTCAAATGCCATAGGGAGTTTCATGACAATCATTTGAAAAATGCCGGTGCTGTTGACATGAAATTATATAAGCATGACTCAAAAGATATTTATATCGCAGATGTTATTTTTGATTCTTGGTCTGGTAAAGATCAGTGGGAAGAATATTTTAAAACAAATACTTCGGTTCAAGAATTTAGAAAACGCATTAATGAAACCGCTGAATCAGTGCACATAAGAGAGTACTTGCACATAATTGATTATTAGAAATTAACCCAATATTTGCTTTTGCATTGGTACGGCAGTAGGTGAGGCGAGCTGAAGAACGCCTCACCTATGCAGGTGGCAGAGGAAACCTTCAACCTGAGCAACCTGAATCAGCGTGAGCTCAAGCAGGGGAATATTAATCCATTGGTCTGCGCCCCACGATTTGTTAAGCATTCCCCCAAATCAATATTCCCCTTTGCCCTTTTGATACTTGTTTTCATTCTCCTTCAGTCGAAAATATCTTCCTCCACTTGCTCACTCTCATCGCTTTTACTCTCGCGATTCAACAAAACCCACTCGCCCAGCTTTGCTGACCATTTGACATCAGGGTTTGTTGGACGTTCATGAGCCAACTTGCTCGGGGTCTTCATCGTGTCGATGAGCCCCATCAAATCGTAGAGGGCCAAATTACGCTGGTAGTGATAACGCACCTCCAGTTGATCACGAAAATCTTGTTGACGCTCTGCAGAATCTCGTAACAATTCCTTGGCTTTTTCGGGCAACCATTGAATCTCCAAGCGATAGGTCGGTTCTGTGCGCAACTCGAGCTCGCTCTCCGGCCAATCGCCACCAGCAAAACTGATTGGTAACACCAAAAGCGTTTCTGGGACTGTATGCGGCCAACACCGCAACTCATCGAAGGAAAGTGAATTTGCCGGTGTAAAGGGGGTCGGCGCAGTTGCGTCGTTTATACAAATGAAGTCATCTCTGAAATTTGGAGAACTAACGATTCAATGTCCTCACTTCGCTCATCCTGACTCTATTCGCTATGGCACCAGTCGGGGTGTCCAACGCTACCGTTGCCAAGCCTGCCGACGGATCTTTCAAACACTACGACAAGGCAAAGATCCAGCCCTCAAGCACCAGGCCTGTCAACTCTATCTCGAAGGGATGGGGATGCGAGCGATCGGCAGGATTCTCGGGATCCATCACAAGACGGTCTCTCGCTGGTTGGTACAAGCTCTGCCCAGTCACTCCCAGCAAGCCCACCACAGACCGAAGTCTGCTCCTTCATCGAAATCGATGAACTTTGCATGTTCATCGCTAAAAAAATTTCAATGTTGGCTCTGGCTAGCGGTAGACTCCATCTTTGGCAAGTTCCTCGGCTTTGCCTGTAGAAGAAGGATGATCAAAACGGGTAAGGTCCTTTGGCAGCAGATCAAGCACCTGCCGACGATGGGCGATGGCACGGACATGCTGAAGTCCTA
>JACLAD010016668.1_pt1 | contig 90209 bp, 82 predicted proteins | sample 8027901 | NCBI WGS metagenome assembly JACLAD01 (sample SAMN15725071, study PRJNA655200) | protist metagenome | isolation source: fluorescence activated cell sorting (FACS) single amplified genomes of... | place: Spain: Blaines Bay Microbial Observatory, Mediterranean Sea | collected 2016-07-05 | reverse complement strand
CCCGCTAGTTGAAAAGCATGAACGCTTTTCAGAAGGCGTGAACGTAGGCTTTATGCAAATCATCAACGACTCGCATATTAAGCTAAGAGTATTTGAGCGTGGTTCGGGTGAAACCCTTGCTTGTGGAAGCGGTGCGTGCGCAGCAGTTGCAATTGGTCAAATACAGGGTAAATTAAGTAAAGACGTGCGGGTAGACTTACCCGGGGGCAGTTTACGTATACGCTGGCCCGGCCCAGATAATGTATTAAAAATGACAGGGCCTGCCGAACACGTATATGACGGACACATAAATCTATGAACGACTTATCGGGGCAATCTAACGCCACGCAAATTATTGAGCCATTTAACGACACCTCTACATTGTCGAGTACAGATGTGCACGCGTTTTTGTTAGAAAACCCCGAGTTCTTTGCTCAGTACCCAGACCTACTGGAAAAAATTAAGCTTCCCCATGAACACAAAGGCAGTGTTTCGCTTGTTGAAATTCAAAGTGACCAGTTGAGACAAAAAGTAAGGCAGCTTAATTTCAAGCTCAATCAACTGGTAACCATCGCCAAGCAAAACGAAAAAATCTATCGCGTTTACACCGACCTAAACGTACAGCTTCTACGCTGTGAAAGCGTTGCAGAAGTCCAGTTTACGTTAGAAGATGTATTGCAAGAGCGTTTACAGCTTTCATCTGCTGTAATCAAAAGTTTCAAAGGCCCCCATGCTATTCCTGAGTTACAGCAGCGCCTGTTCACCGAGAAGCGCTTCAAGAACACCAACTTTTTCTTTGGCCGACTATCTCAGCATGAACGTCAACTTCTTTTCGGAGAAAGTCCTGCGGAATCTGTAGCGCTAATGCTACTTGGCGATAACCGCGATTTAGGTATTTTAGGCATTAGCAGTAGCGACGCCAGCCACTTTACGCCTGATATGGATACACTGCTGCTACAGCAACTACAGCAGGTGCTTAATATTATCCTGCCTGAAATGATGGGATATTAAGTGCCGTGTCTACGGACGCGCTTATTAGCGAACCCTGCCAACAATGGCTAGATAAATTTCTGCTTCACCTTCAGGTTGAACGCGGCTTATCTCTTCACACCATTAAAAACTATAAACGCCAGTTAACTGAAGTTGCAAAACTATTGGGTTTGTACGAATGGTCAGGCTTAACGCCAAGCGATATTAAACGGGTCATGGCCGACGCTAAAATGTCGGGACATAGCCCTCGAAGTATTGCCCTTCGGCTCTCTGCCCTTCGCACATTCTGCCAATACCTTATTGAACATCAACAGCTTTTCAGCAATCCAGTAGAAGGTATTCAAGCCCCTAAACAAGGCAAGCCGCTCCCTAAGCAATTGAGTGTTGATGAAATGCAGCAGTTGCTCAATGCCTCGCCTCAAAGCAGCGATGAAGATGAAGGAATGCAGCTTCGCGATGTGGCGATGTTTGAGCTTCTCTATGGCTGCGGATTGCGTTTAAGCGAACTAACCGGCTTAAATTTGGCCGACTGCCTTAAAGACGGTACGGTGAAAGTTATGGGTAAAGGGAGTAAGCAACGCATTTTACCGTTAGGTCGTCACGCACAAAAAGCGTTAAACGCATGGCTTAAAGTGCGACCTGCTTACGCTTCGCCTTATGAAAGCGCGGTATTTGTTAGCAAACGCAAAACCCGTATTTCTAACAGACAAGTGGCAAATAGACTCGACAAAATGGCTAAAGAGCATTCGCTGTCGCAAAAAGTTAGCCCTCACAAATTGCGCCATTCCTTCGCGACACACGTATTAGAGTCCAGTGGTGATTTGCGCGCGGTACAAGAACTTTTAGGGCACGCTAACCTGTCGACAACACAAGTCTATACCCATTTAGATTTTCAGCATCTCGCCAATGTTTACGATGAAGCTCACCCCCGGGCGCATAAAAAATAAAGCTAGATTAAGGTTGTAACCATGCAGTTTTTTAGGTCTATCAATAAGGTCGAGGCCATGACATTCGACCTTGATGACACCCTTTACAATAACGACCCTATTATCCGCCGCGCCGAAAAAGCGTTAGAAGCACACATTGCAAAGCACCATCAACATGCCGCAGCACTCTCCGCTAGCGACTGGCTGTCACTGAAGCGTGCGGCCATTGCTAAAGACAAACGCTTAGCGTCAGATATGGGTCAGTTACGCCGCGTAGTACTCACAGCTGCACTCTCTAACACCGCGCCAGACAAGATAACAACGCAGTTGGAAAAAGAAGGCGAGCTAACGGAAGCGGTAGAAGCTTGCTTTAATTGTTTCTATGACGCGAGAAGCGACTTTACCCTAGCCAAGGACGTTCACAACGCCCTTAAAGCAGTCAGTAAAAGTTTACCGATAATTGGCATTACAAACGGAAATGTTAACGCTGAAAAAATAGGTATTGATAGCTATTTCGATACCATATTGCATGCCAGCACGTCGCGTCCCATGAAGCCCGCACAGCATATGTTTGATGAGGCCGCAGCACGGTTGAATGTAGCGCCTAAGCACATATTGCATGTGGGCGATAACATAATTAAAGATGTCTACGGTGCGATTAACGCCGGGTATCAGGCCGCGTGGTTTGCGTGTAACAGACCAATGACCTTACACAATGAGCCTGTTAGCGTGCTGCCTCATGTGGCATTGAATAATCTTAGCGAGTTAACGCATTTTCTGTAGCAAATAAAAACAGTGAGGGTCAGAGTACATTTACCCGAATCAAAAGGGGTGCAGCGTTAAAGTACACTGCCCCCCAATATTAGAGGGGTATCAAACGTGGGAGTTGTCCTCTAATACGTTTTGGCGCATAGATTCACAAGGGCTTTCACAAACAGGTCTCCCAACAACTTTCGCAGGTACGCCCACCACAGTTACATGGGCAGGTACATTGTTAAGGACAACACTTCCTGCGCCGACTTTTGAACCTTCGCCTATTTCGATATTGCCCAAGATTTTAGCCCCTGCGCCAATCAGCACACCTTGGCGAATTTTAGGATGACGATCACCAGACTCATTACCCGTACCGCCTAAGGTAACGCTTTGCAAAATAGACACGTTATCTTCAACTACCGCCGTTTCACCCACAACAATGCCGGTAGCATGGTCAAACATCACCCCTTTACCTATGCGGGCCGCCGGGTGAATATCCACCCCAAAGCTTGCTGAATTACGGCTTTGTAGAAACAAGGCCAGTTGATGTCGACCGTGAAGCCAAAGGTAATGGGCCATGCGGTGAACTTGAACAGCGTGAAAGCCTTTAAAGTGCAGTAGCGGCGTTAAAAAATCATTCACTGCGGCGTCGCGCGCTTTGATCGCCAGTATATCCGCACTGGCCGCTTCGCTGATACCGGGCTCAAGCAGGTAAGCTTCGTCGAACACTTCGCGAATTGCCAGCGCAGGCATAACGTCATCAGCCATTTTATTTGACAAAATAAAGCTTAAAGACGACTCAAAGTTGTGGTGCGCCAGTACACTGGCATGAACATAACTCGACAGCAACGGCTCTTTGTCTGCAACAACTTGCGCTTCTTGTTTTAACGTCGACCAAAAATCGATGGGCGTAGATAGTGCGGTCATGAGCATGTCCCGTTAATGTATGAAAGTCTCGTGTACTGGAAATTGTGACTGTAAGCATAGCTAAACGCCTGCTACAAAAAACGTGTTAGGGCTTAGCAGTAAAATGCAAAAAAGCTGAATTCAGGGTGAAAGTTTACCTGAGTTTTAGACGATTCAATACCAATGAGATACCGCCCGAGCGCACAATTCGATCAATTTATCGAATTAATTCGTTATAGCTAATAACCGTTATAACCAACGTTGAAACAATGTAGCTTATTTATAAGCATGCATTCTTACCTCGGCATTGTTTCAATAAGCATTCGATTCACAGCAGACACGTGCGCGCTGGAAGCCGGCAGCAAAACTGGACTGTATAAATTAACAGGCAGATGGCATAATAGCCCGCTGCCGAATGTATAACACTATCAACTAACAGGTGCCACACTATGGATGTATCTCGACTGCTAGACGAGCTTAACGACAAACAGCGTGAAGCAGTAGCAGCCCCATTGTCTAACGCTTTAGTACTTGCGGGCGCAGGGAGCGGAAAAACCCGTGTATTAGTGCACCGTATAGCGTGGTTGATGGAAGTCGAAAACATCGCGCCTTTCTCAATATTGGCCGTTACCTTCACCAATAAGGCAGCAAAAGAAATGCGTGGCCGTATTGAGTCTTTGATGGGCCGCAGCCTGCACAATATGTGGATTGGTACCTTCCACGGCCTTGCACACCGTTTGCTGCGCGCGCACCACGCTGAAGCCAACCTGCCTGAGAACTTCCAAATTATCGACTCAGACGATCAGTATCGCTTAATACGCCGAATTCTAAAGGCCATGAATTTAGACGAAAAACATTGGGCGCCTAGACAAATTCAGTGGTACATAAACGGTAACAAAGATGAAGGTTTACGTCCTCAGCACATTGAAACTCATGGCGATCATATTCAAAAAACCATGCGAGAGGTATATGCCGCATACCAAGACGCGTGTGACCGTTCAGGCTTAGTTGACTTTGCGGAGTTGCTTTTGCGTGCTCACGAACTGTGGGCGAAAAACCCCGAAGTATTGGCCCATTATCAGCGCCGCTTCCGCGCGGTACTGGTTGACGAATTCCAAGATACCAATAACATTCAATACGCATGGCTTCGTATGCTATGTAGTGGCGGTGACAACAATATTATGATTGTTGGCGACGACGACCAGTCAATTTACGGCTGGCGTGGTGCAAACGTAGATAATATTCAGCATTTCCTTAAAGATTTTAATAAGCCAAACACCATTCGCCTTGAACAGAATTATCGCTCTACGGGCAATATTCTTAAGGCCGCCAACACGGTTATCGACAACAACACAGGCCGTTTAGGTAAGGAACTTTGGACTGAAGACGCACAAGGTGAACTCATTTCTGTTTACGCGGGGTTCAACGAGTTAGACGAAGCCCGCTTTATCGTGTCGAAAATTAAAGATTGGCTTAACCAAGGCAATGCCCTTAGCGACACGGCAATTTTATATAGAAACAATGCCCAGTCTCGTGTTCTAGAAGAAGCCTTACTTCACGAAGGCCTTGCTTATCGCATTTACGGCGGCTTGCGCTTCTTTGAACGCCAAGAAATCAAAGACGCCCTAGGCTACTTACGCATGGTTAGCCATCCCCACGACGACGCAGCCTTTGAGCGCGTGGTAAACACACCAAGTCGAGGTATTGGCGAGAAAACCCTATCGCAGGTGCGTGACGCCGCGCGCATGCATAACTGTTCTATGTGGCAAGCCTGTCAGCTACTTATTAATGAAGGCGGTTTTAAAGGTCGCGCGCTAAACGCAATGCAAAGCTTTGTATTGCTTATCACTGAACTGGAACAGACCACGTTAGATGAGCCACTAGACCAGCAAGCAGATAAAGCCATTAAACAATCTGGCTTATACGCCATGTACCAAGCAGAGCGTGGCGAGAAAGCACAAGCGCGATTAGAAAACTTGGAAGAGCTGGTTACCGCCTGTAAAACCTTTATCGTGCCTGAAGAGGCCGAAGAAATGACGCCTCTTGCTGCCTTTTTGGCGCATGCGTCTTTAGAAGCGGGGGAGACACAGGCAGATAAAGACCAAGATGCCGTTCAAATGATGACCATTCACACGGCTAAGGGCCTAGAATTTCCACTGGTATTCTTAGCAGGGGTTGAAGAAGGCATGTTCCCTAGCCAGATGACCAACGATGAGCCTGGCCGAATGGAAGAAGAGCGCCGACTTTGCTATGTTGGTATGACAAGGGCTATGCAAAAATTGTATATCACTTACGCCGAAAGCCGCCGATTATACGGTCAAGACAAATACCATACGGCGTCTCGGTTTATTCGCGAAATGCCCTCTGATTGCGTGGAAGAAGTAAGGCTAAAATCGACGATTTCCCGCCCAGTGCATAATCGCTTTAGTCAGGCGACGTCGCATGCAAGCTTTGAAGAAACCGGGTTTAGTTTAGGTGAGCGTGTGGTTCACCGTAAATTCGGTGAAGGGATTGTTCTAAACTATGAAGGAAGTGGTGAGCACGGCCGCGTTCAAGTAAACTTTGACGAGTTTGGCAGCAAATGGCTAGTACTTGCTTACGCAAAGCTGGAGAAAGCGTAAAATTATTCATTGGCAAGGTAGCCTAACCTTAAGTTGAAATGTATGCAGCAACACGTGCTGATCCTTGAAAATGGTGAAGGCAACCTTGAACTGATTGCGAAATTAGTCCGTCGCGCGGGCCTTACGCCCGTGGGCGCGACCTCATTAACAGAAGGTAAGGCGCGTTTTTCGCAAAAAGATGCGCCAGAAACGTTTCTGTGCGCCATTGTAGCGTATTCTCTACCTGATGCCCGTAAAGGCGAGGCTATCGACTTTACGGTGAAATCCTTCATCCCCACCATAGCCACTACCGAGAGTTTGGACAGCGCCATTCGCGACAAAGTCCTCGAACGTGATGTTGTCGATTATATCCCTAAAGAAAATTCCCAAAACTACGATTACTTAAATCGTCTTATTGGCCGACTCGAAAAAAATAAGTCTACCGGCGTAATAGTAGTAAGTACTAATCGAGTACTAAGAACGAAAACGGTCTCACTGCTTCAGCGCCATAACTTTATCGCTTTTGAATGTTTAACCGCCACCGATGCAATGCAGTGTTTGTCGGAGCACAATAATGTGCGCCTGGTTATTACCGACAACACACTTCCCGACATGACAGGGACACATTTTGTTTCTAGTCTTCGCAAAGCCTTTTCGAAAGAGCAGCTAGCTATTATGGGAGTAGCCGGAGGCAAAGGTATGTTGATGTCGGCCCACTTCATCAAAAGCGGCGCAAATGACTTTTTGCGTGTGCCTTACTGCCACGAAGAGTTTTTATGCCGGGTTATGCAAAACGTTGAGTATATTGAAAGTGTGGAAGAGATTCGTCGCGTTGCCAATACAGACTATTTAACGGGGCTGCCCAATAGGCGTCATTTCTTTTACATGGTAACGGTTCAGCACCAAAAGCTGCTAGAAAATCATGCGCTAGCCCTTATCGACCTAGACTTTTTTAAATCAATCAATGATACCCATGGTCACGATGCGGGCGATATCGTACTAAAGGCCATAGCAGCGCTAATTGAATTTTATTTCCCTGACGAAATTATTTCTCGATTTGGCGGCGAAGAATTCTGTATTTACATGCCGTCAATAACACTAGAGAACGCCTGCAAACGCTTAGAAGATTTCAGAAAAGTGGTAGAAGCCGAAGTTATTCAACTTCCTAAGACCGATATCAAAGTTACCTGCAGCATTGGCGTGAGTGGCACCCATACCCAACGGGTAGATAAGCTTTTAAGCTTAGCCGATAAACAGCTTTACGCGGCAAAACACGATGGCAGAAACCAAGTAAAGTGCGAAGCGCCAGGGGCGTCTTATCAAGAACAAGCTTCACTGCTTTAGCCAAGACCTCTGCTTTTTTAGCACCTATTCTGCAAAGCGCTTTTGCGCCTTGCGCTGACTGCGATAATTCACCAATGAGTCGGCACTAAATAAGATAAGCGCTATCCATACAAAACCAAAGGTAACCAGTCTAGACTCTTCTAGCGGCTCGCCGTATAGATATACCGCCAGAATGAACATAAGCGTTGGCCCGATATACTGAAAAAAGCCTAGCGTTGAATACATAATGCGCCTTGCTGCCGCTGTGAAACAGAGTAATGGCGCTGTAGTAACAATACCAGCTGCTAGGATAAGGGTGTTTAGCGTGGCGTCATTATTAAATAGGTTGCTATATTCAGAACCAAAGAATAGCCAGTAGATAATCGCTAACGGCGATAACATCAAGGTTTCAATGAAAAGGCCAGGCAGTGAGTCTACCGCCACTTGCTTACGGAGCAGGCCGTATACACTGAAGCTGCCAGCAAGCACCAAGGCAATCCAAGGTACATGACCGTAAGAGAAGATAAGAATGGCAACGCCAACAACAGCAAGCCCAACCGCAACACGCTGTAAGTTGCGTAACCGCTCACCTAAGAAAAGCCGCCCTAAAAACACGTTAATTAACGGGTTAATGTAATACCCTAAACTGGCATCCAAGATGTGGTCGTTATTAATCGCCCAGATAAATAAAAGCCAGTTAGCCCCGAGTAACAGCCCGGCAACGAACAAGATTTGCATAACCCGTTTATTGCGAAAGGCTGCACCAACCTTAGGCCATTGCTTTAACGCAGCGATAAAACCAACAAGCAGCACCACCGACCATATCACTCTATGCATAAGGATTTCAGCTGCCGGCAACACCATCAATTGCTTGAAATAAACAGGCGCAACGCCCCACATACTGTATGCGGCAATAGCGCAAATAACACCGACTTGAGCGGCACTGGCTTGCTTTGACAAGGCTGGCTCCAAAGACATAAAGGGTAAGAAGGCGCGTATTGTTTATCAGGTTTGTTCAATACACAACCTTTACCGCTTTCCTATGCGGCAAAGGGAGTATAGCAAGCGGCATAACAAGGTTATCCCTTCAGTACATCCTTGTACCGTCTCTGAAGCGGTTAACGACGCCGCGATAAATGACGCAACATCAAAGTAAGAAGAGGGTCCCCAAACCAAGGAACGCCACGAAGCCAACGATATCGGTTACTGTAGTAAGAATGACCGAGCCTGATAGCGCAGGGTCTATTTTTAATTTATCTAAGATGACAGGCACAAACACACCCGCGAGTGCCGCCGCGACTATGTTGAACAATATCGCCAGGCAAATAACCACCCCTAACATGGCGTCAGTAAACCAAAAGTACGCGACAACGCCAATCACCAAGGCCCAAATCACGCCGTTCACGCCGCCCACCTTCAGCTCTTTTACCATTAGAGCCCGTAAGTTAGCCGGTGTGACCTGACCGAGCGCTAAGCCCCGAACAATAAGGGTTAACGTTTGGCTACCGGCAATACCGCCCATGCTCGCCACCACCGGCATAAGCACGGCAAGCGCGACAACCTGCTGCAGCGTGCCTTCAAATAAACCAATAAACCACGAGGCCATAAAAGCAGTAAGCAAGTTAATGCCTAGCCATAGCGCACGGTTTTTCGCACTTTTAGCAACCGGCGAGAATAAATCTTCGTCCTCATCCATACCCGCCGATGACATTACCTGGCGTTCGTAAAATTCATTCACCAGTTCACTCGCTGAAGACACGTCAAGGCGGCCCAGCAACTTATTATTTTCATCAACGACCGGCAGCGAGGCAAGCCCAGAGCGCTGTACCAGCAACGAAGCGTTCATGGTGTCGTCTTCGCCTTGGATCGTGGTTACATTCTCTTCTGACAAATCGAAAAGCGACACGTGATCTTGGGCCGTAAACAAATGGTTTATTTTAACTAACGCCGAAAACTGCCCTGAACGGTTAACCAAAAAGATGCTGTCACAATGCTGGGGAACATCTCGCCTAAGCAAGCGCAACCCCTCACGCACTTTAGCGTTTGAAGGCAGCACCAACTGTTCGTGATTTACCCAGTGGCCTATTTGATTATCGGAAAACTGAGTGGCCTCTCTAAAATACTTACGTTCTTTTGAGTCGAGAGACTCATAAGCCATATCAACGAGTCGCTTTGGCAATGAGTCGAGAAGCTCAAGCAAGTCTTCGGCATCAATATCAGCAAAAATGGAGGCCCATTCATTATGTGGTGTATTGTCGATGAGAATTTCACGAGGGTCGCTACGCATCTCAACAAGCACATCGAGTTTGCGGTCGCGAGGTATACCTTCCCACACCGCCAAACGCTTTTCTACAGGCAAAGATTCAAGTAGCGATGCGATATACACTTCGTCTTGCCCGGCTAACGCGGCCAATAAGGTGGCGGGGTCATCACCCATGCTGTCGGTAACAATTTCTTCAATTAAATCTGGTAATGGCTCTGCCATGCTACATCTCCCGTTGATACCACTCACATCACTTGCACTTGTCGAGCTTTGGCGCTACAAGGCGGCGTTACACGCGCTAAGCAGCACCCTACGCCAGCATATAGGTACCTGTGCTTAAGGCAATATGTTCGCTTTTTTCATGATGCAATTTCATCCTGCAAGTCACCCGCATACTGCGCTGCGAATTATAGCACCGTATTTCATTTACTCTGCTTATTAGTTTTGTTCATTAAATATACCACCATGTAACACAAGTGCCTGATGAGAAAGGCTATCGCTGAATTTTAGTCTAGTTTTTTAAATTGCCCCGTGAAGACATCGCTAAAAACGCGTAAAATCCAGCGCCATGACAACTGCAATTGCTCCATCTGAATCAAGCTCCAACACGCAAAGTGCAAAAACACCAGAACGCATTTTAAAAGATGTCTTCGGTTACGACGCCTTTCGCGACGGTCAGGGCGAAGTCATTCACCGCGTATGTGAAGGTAAAGACGCACTCGTGCTGCTGCCTACTGGTGGCGGTAAATCGCTGTGTTATCAAATTCCTGCGCTGGTGCGAGATGGGACAGCCATTGTTGTGTCGCCGCTTATATCATTGATGCAAGACCAGGTAGAGCAGCTGAAGGCCTTAGGTGTAAAAGCAGCTTACCTAAACTCGACGTTAGAAGCCGACGAGCAAGCGGGTATTAACGACGCCTTGCAGGCAGGAAAGCTAGACCTGCTTTATGTGTCACCTGAGCGTTTGATGCAGTACTATTTTCAGCAGTCGCTTGCCAATGCCGATATTGCGCTTTTTGCTATCGATGAGGCGCACTGTGTGTCTCATTGGGGGCACGACTTTAGGCAAGACTATCGCGCCCTTGGCCAAATTAAATCTCGCTTTCCCTCTATTCCCGTAATCGGGCTAACCGCCACCGCAGATACGGCAACGCAAGCTGACATACTTACCCAGCTTAACTTGCACGCCCCTTTGGTTTACAAAGGTAGTTTCGATAGACCCAACATACGCTATCGGGTGATGAGCAAGTACAAGGCATTCGACCAAGTGGTTGCTTATGTTAAGCAGCAGGAAGGCAGTGGTATTATTTACTGCAACAGCCGGGCAAAAGTAGACGACCTTCACGCGAAGCTATTCAGACAAGGCTTTCGTTGTGCGGCCTATCACGCAGGGATGGATAGCGACGAGAGAGAGCTTGTTCAGCGCCAGTTTCTCAACGACAAAATCGATATCGTTGTTGCCACGGTGGCCTTTGGTATGGGCATTAACAAATCTAACGTGCGCTATGTGGTGCATCACGATGTGCCGCGAAGCGTAGAAAGCTACTACCAAGAAACAGGCCGCGCTGGGCGAGACGGTCTGGAATCTGAAGCCTTATTATTGTTTGATGAAAAAGACGCTGCCCGTGTAAAGCAGTGGATAGAACAAGGTGAGATTGCCGAGCGCAACCAAATAGAATTGCAGAAGTTTGCAGCAATGGAAGCTTTCTCTGAAGCCCAAACCTGCCGTAGACAAGTCTTACTCAACTACTTTTCTCAGTTTAGTGACAGCGCCTGTGGCAATTGTGATATTTGCCTAGACCCGCCAAAGATGATTGACGGTTTGGTTATCGCTCAAAAAGTACTGTCTTGTGTACTGCGACTTTCGCAGCAGGCGTCTAGCCAATACGTCATCGATGTGCTGCGCGGAAAGCAGCTTAGGCGACTTCAAGAAGCCGGGCACCACCAGCTTTCTACCTACGGTATAGGTAAAGATAAATCAGATAGTTATTGGCACAACATTATCAATCAGCTTGTGCACAAAGGCCTTATTCGTGTAGATATTACCGCTCATGCGGCCTTGCGGTTAACAGAAGCGGCCCGCCCCGTTCTTAAAGGCGAAGTGGACGTTCAGCTTGCTGTACCGCGACTTGAGTTTAAACCGGATAAGAAAAAAGCGAAGCAAGCGCCTGCCAACTACGACAGAACCTTATTTACTCGTCTTAAGCACTTACGCAAAGTGTTGGCAGAAGAGAATGAGGTGCCGCCCTACGTGGTATTTAGTGACGCAACCTTAGTTGATATGGCGTGCAAACTGCCTACCACGCGCAACACTATGCTAGATGTGAGCGGTGTAGGCCAAACCAAGCTAGAGCGCTACGGCGAGGCCTTTATCCAACTTATCGACGATTATATCAACCGCGAGCACTAGCGCACTTATAAGCGCTAGGCATAGGCGTATTCACCACCTTTTTCTAAGGCGGCTTTATATGCCTCTCTGGCATGAACCCGTTTCACATACCCTTGAATTGCACTAAAGTCTTTTGCACGACCACTTGCTACCAATGACTCCAACGGAAATATCATTTGTACGTCTGCACCGGTGGGTTCATCACCAGCAAACCAGGTATTCTTTGCCAAGTAAGATTCTACATAACGCAAGCTTTGCGCCAAATTCGGGCCGTAATAAGCGTTTATGATGCCATCTATCAGCTTATTAGTAATTGGCTTAATGAAAAATGGTTTAGACCCTTTTTGCCGTGCTTTCTCCAAAACTAAATTAGCCACCAGTGGCGGTATTAGCGAGCCCTCTGCAAAGTGCAGCCAGAACCAATATTGCTGAAGTGCTTCGGGGTCTTGTGGAACAGTGAACGACGCGGTCGCATGGTTGCGCACGAGATACTCTACAATAGCGCCAGATTCTGCAATAGCACCATGTGGTGTGGTGAGTACGGGAGAGCGTCCTAACGGGTGCACCGCACGCAATGAGTCAGGCGCCAAGTTAGTTTGGCTGTCCCTTTGGTAATATTCTATTTTGTACTCTACCCCCAGCTCTTCAAGTAGCCAAAGAATTCGCTGTGAGCGAGAGTTATTCAAATGATGAAGTGTTAGCATACCCCGTCCTTAATACGCTTGGTTTAACGCTTTTGTTATTGTGATGTACTATATACCTCTTTTTGCCCAAGCGGGTTTATAAAACCACTAAATTGATAAGTTCTATGCCGGTTTTAACCATAAATGACATTCGACAACACACGGTAGTTAGCGAACACAGCGTAGAAATTCGCCTTTCACTGCCCACCACTCCGCTTAAAACGCAGCAGTGGGCAGAGCAGTTTTGCCAGCTATTTAATTTCACATTATCTGAGGCAGACTGGGGGGCAGATCGCTTTCAAGCCATACTTACGGCACAATCGAGCAATACTGACTTACAATGCATGCTGTGTATAGAATGGCTATGTGAAGCCATCTGGCTTGAACCTATAGGCACGCAGCAGTCTCCCGGCGTCATTAATGACTATCTTCAAAGCGTATAGCACGACATACTGCACAGAGTTGCGAGTTTGGCTTTTCAGCCAAACTCGTATTATTCTAAAGAAAACACGCGAGGAATCAGTAGACTTAGCGACTCTACGTTTTATCTTTGATAATTAAGCATCCTCTGATTAAGCGCTTGAAGGAATTAACAAGTGGTATTAGCCCGGCTAACAAAGTATGTATCAGCTTTGCTCATTAGTTGGGTAATGTTTAGCTTTCATGTTTTCGCGAGTAGTCCACTCGTTATCAATGAATCGTTCGAGCGAGACATTATTAATCATTTCGCCCAGCGTTTAGAAGCGCCGAGCAGCACGACTTACTTTGATATTCTAAGCGGCAGCGCCGTTGCCCCCTCGCCAGGACCTAACACTAATAAGCGGGTGTGGTATTCAACATCGCTTCAACACACTGGCTACAGCCCTATTCCCTTAGTGCTTAATATCGATAGACTAAACATAGACGACCTACAAATTTACTTGCTCGACGACAGTCAGCGAATTATCAAATCTTATCGCTATCAGGCCGGTAAAGGGGACTACTCGCTGCGCCAACCCCTGCCAAATATACGCCTCGCCTTTACACTTCAGCCCTATCAAGATGCGAGACTGTTAATTGCTGTTAAAGATGACGGCCTTAAGTATTTTCCAATCGCGCTATGGGAAAGAGATCGGCTTCATCAGCACGATACCAATATGCTTACGCTATTAGGTGCAGTAGCAGGCGTGATGTCGCTTATCGCCTTTTATTTTTTATTTTCCTATTTATATCAGCGTATTCCTTCTCGGTTCTGGCTCACTATGACAACCTTAGTCATTATCGCACTGCTTTTTATAACCGAAGGTGGCTTAGCCGTATGGCCCAACCTAACGAATGCCAGCGAGAACTTTTTCGCCGTATGCTTCGGCATGCTTTTACTGTGCGTTGGCAAAGTAACCCATCATCTGTTTCCTCGCGTGCCTTTTTTATTGCGTGCAATTAATTATGCTGCGCCCATCGCCGCTACCATTTACTGCTTAACCGTTGATGCCTATACCACAACAATATCTCTGCTACTGCTTATAGCGGTTATGGGCCTCTACCACGTGGCACTAGCCCTTTTATTTAAGGACAAGGTCAGCCGTGTGGTTAGCACTACCTACGCATTAGCATGGCTGTCGTTTTTCGCGTTCTATGCCTTAGTCACTCTGAATTTATTTAGCGACCTTATTTATACGGTTGATGTTGCCATGGGCATGCTGCTGTTCATCACCTTGGGGTTCTTGTGTCTAGGGTTCTCTGTCATTACCAAGGAGCAAGCCAAAAATCAGGATCAGCTATCTACGCAAGCAGAGACTATTTCAAACTTAAACCACTTCTATGATCTATTCAGAAATTCAGCCGAGGGACATTACACCTCTACCTGGGATGGAAAGCTAAAGTCGGTAAACCCTGCCATGTGTAAGGTATTTGGGTACGAGAACGAAGAGGAAATGCTTGCCGATGCTGCCAGCACCAAAGTTTTCTACGCCTCGCCAGAAGACAGACAAGTGCTACTTGGCGAGGTCTCTCAACAAGGTCATGTAACGGGTAAAGAAATTCGTGGAAAACGCAAAGATGGTAGTGAGTTTTGGTTCTCACTGTCATGCCAGATGAGAGAAAGCGACGACGGTAATTTCCTTTACGGTTCTATCATTGATATTACTGAGAAAAAACAGTCTGACTTAAGTCTTCAATACTTAGCTACTCACGATTCGCTTACCGGGGTATACAACAGACGCCGGTTTGAAACTGACTTTAGAGAAAAGCTCTCACAAAAAAGCGATATTCCGGTTTGCATACTTTTTATGGATTTAGACCGCTTCAAAGTTGTCAATGACACCTGCGGCCATAAAGCCGGCGACGTGTTGATAAAAGACATCGCCCGCTTAATTGAGAACACCTTGCATGATGAAGCGCTGCTAGCGCGACTCGGTGGTGATGAATTCGGCGTCATTTATACAGACGTTGATGCTAACGAAGTATACCTAAACGCGGTAAAAATACTGAATGCGGTACAGGCCTATCGATTTATGTGGGATAACCGCATTTTTAATTTGGGCGTGAGTATAGGCATGGTGGTGTGTGAAGACACAGAGGTAAACGCGGGACAGTATTTGAGTATGGCTGACGCCGCCTGCTATTTCGCGAAAGAACAAGGCAGAAATCAAGTTCACAGATACAATAAAGACGACGAAAGTATGCAGCGTTATCAGCGAGAGCTCGACTGGGTATCGTCGATTAACAACGCATTAGAAGAGGATCGCTTCGAGCTTTATTACCAGTCACTAAGGCCATTAAATCAAACCACCGACGGTCACTATTACGAGGTGTTATTAAGACTTAGAGAAAAGAACGGTAACTTAGTAGAGCCCGCTAACTTTTTGCCTACCGCAGAACGTTTTGAGATGAATGTGAACGTCGATAAATGGGTGGTGACCAATACGTTTAAATGGCTATCGGAAAACCCTGAACACCTTGCTGAGCTTAAGCGTTGCAGCATCAACCTTAACTGTCACTCTTTGGCAGATAGAGACTTCACCTTATTCATATTAAATGCCTTTGAAACCTTTAATATTCCTTACAACAAGGTGTGTTTTGAAGTCATCGAATCGGTCGCCATTATCAAAATGGAAGACACCCTTTCTTTTATGCGCACCTTCAACCGACTGGGATGCTCATTTGCTCTTGATGACTTTGGCAGCGGGTTCTCTTCTTACAGCTACTTAAAAAGCTTGCCGGTGAACCAGGTTAAGATTGACGGAATGTTTATCAAAGATATGCTCAACGACAGTGTAGACACCGCCATGGTCGCGTCAATTAATGATGTTGCGAAAGCGATGGGCATGCAGACCGTTGGCGAATTTGTTGAAAATGAAGGAACTCTGGCGCAGTTAGGCAAAATGGGTGTCGACTTTGCCCAAGGGTACGGCGTTGCAAAACCTGCCCCACTACGTGATTTTAAACCCCTGTAATAACCTTTCGTAATGCACACTGCGCGAAAAAAGTGATAGCACAAGCATCAACTCGCGTATAATAAAGTGGTAGACTTGCAAAAAAAGAAGTCGTCCCCACTTATTGCCTACTGTCCAAAGTGTAGAAGTAACATGAGCAGCAAACAGCCTAAATACGAATATGTCAGTACCGCAAAATTACCCACACGTATGGGTGATTTTAAAATACACGGTTTTGTAGAAGCCAGCGGCCAAGAGCACGTTGCCCTTTCCTATGGAGAGTGGAAAGAAGATGACGTGGTACCAATTCGTATTCATTCAGAGTGCTTAACCGGTGACTCTTTGTTTAGTACCCGTTGCGACTGTGGCTTCCAGCTAGAAAAAGCCATGCAAAATATCGTTGATAACGGTCATGGTGTGTTGCTTTACTTGCGACAAGAAGGGCGCGGAATAGGCCTTTTAAACAAAATTCGTGCTTATAACCTTCAAGATAGCGGCATGGATACGGTTGAAGCTAACGAACATCTCGGCTTTGACGCCGATTTAAGAAGCTATGATATTTGTAAGCTTATGTTGGATACGCTAAACGTAAAACACGTTGAGCTGATGACGAACAACCCTAAAAAGTTGGCGGCGCTTAAAGCATTAGGTATTGACGTGGTGGCGAGAAAGCCTATTGATCACGGCATTACCAAAGACAATAAAAATTATTTAAAAACAAAGACGGAGAAGCTAGGTCACGCCTTTGACCCCCACGTTTTCAAATAAATATGCTTAAGTAAACGAGCCCAAACAATCCCGTAAAGCGCCCACAAACTACGTGGGCGTTTTCTATTCAGGTTGGGTTAATTCTAGGTGGGTTATAACGTATACAGACTTACCACATTGCGCGTAAAAAGCGGTCGTAACCGCCTAATGGCAATGTAAGGAGAATGTATGAAAAGCATAACCTTATCTGTACTCTTTGCGCTTTCAAGCACAGCCGCGCTGCCTGCCTTAGCACAATCCAGTACGGGCTTAACCCAAACTTCTGCATCTACGCAGCAGTATTCTGATGCGCAATTAGACAGCGTGCTTGCCCCCATAGCGCTGTACCCAGATACATTACTTACCCATATCTTGATAGCTGCCACCTATCCATTAGATGTGGTGGCCGCCGATCGCTGGCGTCAAAGCAATAAGCACCTTACGCCTCAACAGGTAGATAATGTACTTGCCAATGTAAGTTGGGACCCCAGTGTAAAAGCCCTCGCGTCATTTACTGACTTGCTTAACACCATGGCAAATGATCTTCAGTGGTTACAGCAACTTGGCGACAATGTGCTAATTGACCAAAGCCGGGTTCTTGACCGTGTGCAGGTACTTCGTCAACATGCCCATAATACAGGCAACTTGGTGACTAACGACTATATTGAAGTTGAAACCGAGCGCCGGCACACCCGTGACGTCATTTATATCGAGCCCCGTCAGCGAGAGGTGGTATATGTGCCCTACTACGACCCCCACATTGTATACGGTCATTGGTGGCATACAACATCGCCCGTACGCTGGCGCCACCAGGTAAGTTATCACCACCATAGCAATGTATTTTGGTCACCCAGTATACATCTTTCCACCGCTTTCTTTTTTGGTAGTGTTCACTGGCATAACCGCCATGTGGTGATTCACCGCGAGCCCGTGCGCCGGTATTATCGTGGTAGCCCCAGAAAGCGTGTCGTAAGCAAGGGCTATCGCCGTTGGGAACACAATACGGTGCATCGCCGTGCTCGCTACTCAAACCCCGTTGTGCATAGCGCCCCTTCACGCTTTGAAAAAGCGGGCGTGGCCCGGGCAAAGCATCTGTCTAACAAGCAAGGTACAATAAATCGCAAGCCGTCGATTGAGCACGCGTTAAAACGAAACCAATCCCATGTTAGAAGTGAAAAGCCACAAAGAAACAACACGTTAAAGCATTTAAGACGAGATAATGCAAAAAGCGTAGCGCCAGTAAAAGCGCCGAAACGGTTTGCTAATCGAGGAGACGAGATACAGCGCTTACCTAAACGACACGTTAATCGCCAGCACATTGAGAAAACAAGCCCACAGAATCGCTCGATTGCACGGGAAAGTACTAAGCCAATGCGTATTGAGCGAGCAAACAACAATAGACCAGTAAAACGGGAGAAATCCAATCGGCAGGTATCTCGAGTAGAACGAAGCGTTTCGAGAGGCAATAGTGATAAGCACTGAATGTCTATTGACGGTCTTTTTTCACGACACTTTAAAAAGGAATGTTAAACAACCGCGCAACGCTAATAGCGTTATCCGCCACCTGCGATGATATTTTTAAGGGCTTGCAGAGAAGGTTTTGCAAGCCCTTTTTGTATTCCTCTAGCTCTGCGCCTCATGACAATTGACTAATGCCTCGACGAAGCGAAGTGGCGACTGCTCATCTAAATTAAAATACAGCGATGGCTCGATAAGCTCCAACTCCATGATGGCCCATTCCCCTTTTTGACGAACCAAGTCCACTCGCGCATAGAGCGCTTCACAAGGCATCGCCAATAGCGCTTTTTGGGCAATATCCAATTGTTCACTGTCTACAGTAACTAAGTGTAAGCTTCCTCCATGCTCTTCTTGCACCCGAAAATCCCCTTGCTTGGGCACTTTTTTAATGGCGTGACTAAACGCGCCACCAAAGTAGAACAGCGAGTATTCCCCTTCTTCTACCACACTATTTAAAAAGGGCTGAACCATAAAATTTCGCTGCCCAAAGGTTTCACTTAATAGGTGTGCATCTCTCTCCCACGCGTCTTGCGATAGCTTAAAGGTATCGTCGGCATTAGCGCTTAAAACCGGTTTTATGACGAGGGTATCGCTATCGAACTTCAAAAAGGCATCGTCTATAACAGTGATATTAAAGGTATCTCCCCACACCGTTTCTACAATGGGAACGCCTTTATTTTCTAAGTCTCTAAGATAATACTTTTCTATATTCCACTGCATAAGAGAAAGAGGGTTGAACAGTGTGGCGCGGGAGGCTTCTATTTGTTTAAGACAACACAGAAACGCATCGGCATCTTGCTGGTAATCCCAAGTGCTTCTTACAATAACATAGTCAAAAGCGTCCCAGTTCACCGACGCCGCATGCCAAGATATGGTGTCTACTATCCAGCCCTTTTGATTGAAGTAAGGGATGAGTAATTCGTCATAGACAAAAAAGTCTTCAAGGTTATCTGTGGAAAGAAAGGCAACTGAAGGCATAAAAGGCTCCTTGATAATAGTAGAGACGACTTGAGGTAAGTAACGATTCACGACTAGCCTAAAGTTAAATGGCGCAAAATCTATACCTTACGTAAAATTGAAGGAAATTAGCACAGCCCACGCTTATAACCTACACTTTAATCCAAACACTTGTTGGAGAATGGCATGCAGTACCCTTGGCTCCTTGAAGGTCATAAAATTTTTCGCGTAGTAATCGTTGTTCAGCTCGTCATTGCTGCTGCAATTGGCTTATTTACCGGAGAATTGTTACCTGCATTTATCTTTGGCGTGCCAATCGCAGCGGTTCCTCTAATGTTAAGCTTTCAGTCGCCGTATTCTGCACTTAGCCGCCACGCCATGGCCATTGGGGTGCAGCTACTTACGGCATTGCATATTCACCAGTCGTTTGGATTGATTGAAGTGCACTTTGAAATTTTCGTATTACTCGCGTTTCTATCCTATTTTAGAGATTGGAAAGTAATAGCAACGGGTACGGCTGTGGTAGCCGTTCACCATATCTCATTTTTCTTTTTACAGGCGGGTGGCGCGCCACTTTTCATTTTCGAAGAAGGGCACATTAGCTTTTCAATTCTCCTCATGCATGCAGCGTTTGCGTTAGCTGAAGGTGGTGTATTGATGTACATGGCAAAACAAAGCCACCAAGAAGGTGCAGGCGCCGCTGAATTGCGTTTAGCCATTGATAACATGCAGCGAAGTGACGGCAAGCTCGACTTAACAGTAGCATTAAATCGTCAAAGTAACATTGTGAAGCCTTTCGCCGAACTCATTGACCAAGTGAAGTCGCTAATTGAACTGGCCTCAAACCTTACCGATGATGTAGTCAATGGCTGCAATAAGATGGAGTCGGCGGCGAATAATATGTTCGAGATCAGTCGCAATACCGACCAAGAGCTCGCGATGGTTTCGGCATCATCTGAAGAGATTGCGCAAACCATGCAGCTTTCTACTGAGCAAACCACCCTTGCCAGCGATAAGGCGTCTGCTGCACAAACGTCTTCTCAAAGCACGCGCGATAGCATCTCCAACTCCAGTCGTACCATTGAATCGCTTCGTCATACGCTTAATGCAGCGGCCGATACAAACTCTGCCCTTAACGAGCAGTGCTCGCATATCTCTGAGGCAATGCGCTCAATCACTGCAGTCGCTGAACAAACTAACCTTCTAGCCTTAAATGCGGCCATTGAGTCTGCGCGCGCAGGTGAACACGGTAGAGGCTTCGCGGTGGTTGCCGACGAAGTGCGTACCCTCGCCATTCGCTCTAAAGAAAGTGCTGACCAGATTACCAGTATTACCGAGCAACTTGTTGCGCAAACCGCAAGCTCGGTAGATCAAATGCAAACCTGTATTCAGCTTGTCGATGAAGCCGTGGTATCTAGTGACAGCGCAACGTCGGCGATGACTGAGATTATGCAGCAAATTCGCGAGGCGAGCGAGAGCATGACTGAAATTGCAACGTCGGCCGTTGAACAAGAAACTGCGTCAGCCTCTATTGCACAAAGCACTGCCCGTTTAAGCGAATTCACTTCTGAAGAGTTAGCAACAGCCGAGTCTCTTGCCGAAGAAGTTGAAGTGCTGTCACAAGTTTCTAAGCGCATGCGCAGCGCCATCGAGCGCTTTAAGCTTTAATGGTTATCGGCGAATTATAGGCGCTAGGAAACATGCGAAAACACCTAGGCTGGGCACTGTTAGCATTATGGGCGGTAAGCCTGCTCACCGCCCTGTTAGTGTATGGCCAGCGCCAGTTGTCTTCGTTTGATCCAGACGGAAAGCTTCTTCACCTTAGCACTGCGCCTAGCTTCGATACAAAGCTAGTTCAACTGCTTCACCATCAAAACATCAAGGCGGGCTCAGTTGTTCATGTAGGCACAACCTCGCGCTGCTATTGTGAATCGCTTACTTCGCCTCATCAAAACCAGCTGTTAGCCTCGCTTGGCGAAGGGTATCAAAGCGTTAGGCTTAACATAGACGAAGTGCCAGCACTACAAGCCATGCTTCACGCTGTCCCCGCCCTTATCGTTCTGGATAATCAAAATCAACTGCGATATTTGGGCCCCTACGCCACAGGTTACGGCTGCTTTACAGGTAAAAACCTAGTAGAGCAAGTGGTAAGCTACGCCACCCAATCCCCCTATAACGGGGCCGTCATTAATGCTGATGCCCAAGGCTGCTTCTGCTAGTCACTGGCACAAATTATGTAAGCTATTCTTGTAAAGTCATTTATTGTCTGAAATACAGTCAAATTTGGGTATTTCTTACTCACATGTAATGTAAAACAGCAAGGTTTACAAGGAGTCGAATATGTCTAAACGCGCCACCCTTTATCGTATGGTCATGCCGAACCATATTTGTCCTTTTGGGCTCAAGTCGAAAGACTTGCTGGAAAGAAAAGGCTTTGAGGTTAACGACCACCATTTAACGACTCGCAGTGAAACCGATGCATTTAAAGAAAAGCATGAGGTAAAAACCACGCCCCAAACCTTTATTGATGACAAACGCATTGGCGGTTACGACGACCTAAGAGATTATTTTAACCTAAAGCAAGAAAGTGAATTTGGGTCTCGCTATACGCCCATTATCGTTATTTTCTCGTTAGCTGCATTGATGGTAGCTGCACTTATGCTAAAAGGCGGCCTAGCCGCTGATGTAGAACCGTTTGTGATGAACTTTATCGGTATCACTATGGTCATTCTCGCCTTACAGAAACTGCAGGATTTAGTCGCGTTTTCAAACCAGTTTATCACCTATGATCTGCTGGCAATGAAGCACGTGCGTTACGCTTATGTTTACCCCTTTGCTGAAGCCTACGCTGGTTTAGGCATGCTCGCCGGGCTACCTGCGCTTATGGTATCGCCAGTTTCTATATTCATTGGTGCAATCGGCGCTGTATCTGTCATAAAAGCAGTATATGTAGACAAGCGAGAGCTTAAGTGTGCCTGCGTTGGCGGTAATTCAGACCTGCCCCTTGGCTTTATCTCGTTAACAGAGAATCTCGCCATGTTTGGTGCAGGCCTGTATATGTTGGTTAACTGGCTCGCCCTCTAACATAGTTAGTTCGAGCTAAGCCGCAGAACGTCGCCCTCGTCCCTAAGGGGTTATCGATGACGGGCGACTCATCCCTTTAAGGTGGGCTACAACACTGCGCCCTAATGCGCTTAAATCATATCCCCCCTCTAACATGCTGATTATGCGCCCCTTGCAGCACTCATCGGCAATAATTCGCAGCTGCTCGCTTACCCAGAAATAGTCATCTTCAACTAACCGCAAGTGAGCCATTGGGTCTTCTGCATGAGCATCAAAACCGGCCGATATTAGGATGAGTTCTGGCTGAAAGTTGCGAAGGGCATCAAACCAGTGCTGCACTTTTTCTCGAAATACCTCACCAGTGGTTCCTGCGTCTAAAGGTACAGACAAGATATTACTGGCCGACACTGGTGAGCCACTGTGGGGGTAAAATGGGTGCTGAAAGCTGCTACACAGCATTATGCGTTGGTCGCCTGCAACAATTTGCTCGGTGCCATTGCCATGGTGAACATCAAAGTCGACAATCGCCACGCGTTTAAGCCCATAGTTTTGAAGTGCGTAACGGGCAGCTATAACAATGTTATTAAAAACGCAAAAACCCATCGCACTATCATAAGTGGCGTGGTGGCCCGGCGGCCTGGTTGCACAAAATGCTTGCCGGTCTTCACCATCCATCACCCAGTCTACCGCATTACAGCCTGCCCCCGCCGACTCTAACGCCGCGGTTAAACTATGTCGCATTAAGCCTGTGTCCTCGTCAAGCCAGGCTACGCTGTCCTTTCTTTCTGAGTATTGCGTTTTTTCATGGTCGCTAAACATTGCCTGAGCAGCCTGTTCAAATACACTTTTTACATAGTAAGGGTCGTGGGCAAGCGTTAAGTAAGCTTCAGCAATAGGCGTAGCATCTGCGTGTTCACACACCATGTCTAAACCAGAGGAAAGGAGCTGATCGTCAATGGCAAACAAGCGGTCGGGCGACTCTGGGTGGTCTTTGCCCAAATCGTGTTTAGTGCCATGTTTGCCGCGAAATATTTTTATTGTCATGTCAGTGAAGCCACATCGAGTACTAATTCTATGTCACTGGGGTCGCCAGTAAATTTTCTTTTGAATTGGGCCTGTTCAAATATGGCTATCATCGGACTGTTATCACCGCGTACATAGGCCATCATTTTTGCAATGCCCCGTACCTTGGCAACGTTGATAAGCTCGTTTAAAAGCCGACTTGCCATCCCTTTGCCCTGCTGGGTTTCCCTGGTTACAAACGCCGCCTCACAGGTATTGTCATCAGGGTTATAGTAAAAACGTCCCACCGCATGAATGGTAATGCGAGAGCCTTCTTGCCTTACAATGCATAAGGCAGCATCAGCGCTTTGATCCACCGACACCAAATTGCATGACTTTTCACGAGACATTTGTTTAGGGTCGTAGTTATAACGCAGCCTCAGCGTTTCTTTGGTATGGGAATAGAAAAACTCTTGAAGACGCCGCTCATCAGCGGGGTTCAAGGGCCGCATATAGAAGGTTTCGCCTTGTATGTTGAGCTTTTTAAGCTGTATAGCACCTAATTCGGGTATATCGGTAGGGTACTTTTCTTGGTAATGAGGCACCCAATAATGCTGACGAACTTCTTCTAGCAAGGCTGCGCGAAATTTAGGGTGAGCAACACGAATAAGCTCTAATGCACGCTCACGAATGCTTTTGCCTTTAAGCGACGCAATGCCGTACTCCGTTACCACATACTGCACGTTGCCCCTGGACGTTACTACGCCTGCACCTTCACTGATACGCGGAGTTATCCGAGAAATGGTTTCATTTTTTGCCGTAGACGGCAGCGCGATGATCGCCTTTCCGCCCTTGCTGATAGACGCGCCAGTGACAAAGTCTACCTGCCCGCCAATGCCGCTGTAAAAGTCATACCCTAGAGAGTCGGCCACCACTTGCCCGGTTAAATCCACTTCTAATGCGCTGTTTATCGCCACCATATTATCGTTTTTGGCTATGTTAGTAGGCTTATTCACATAGCTGCTTGGGTAAAATTCAATATGAGGGTTACTATCAATTAGGTCGTAAAGTTTACGCGTGCCAATAGCAAAGCTCGTGACGATCTTACCCGGGTGAAAGGTCTTCTTTTTATTCGTAATTGCGCCCGACTCCAACAGTTCGATAATGCTGTCGGTCAGCATTTCGCTGTGAATACCCAGGTCTTTGTGATTACACAAATACTTTAAGGTGGCGCTGGGAATTTTGCCAATACCAAATTGCAACGTCGCCCCGTCGTCAACAAGCATAGCAACATACTGCCCTATCCGTTCAGCGACCGAATCTATTGGCGGCGGCGACACCTCAACCAGTGGCTCTTCTGCCTCGATACAGGCGGTAATTTCACTAATGTGAATATAGGAGTGCCCAGATGTTCTAGGCACTTGCGGGTTAATTTGGGCGATGACTTTTTTACTTTGCCTAATGGCCGACATAGCGATATCTACCGCAGGCCCCAACGAGCAATAGCCAAATTCATCAGGGGGGCTTACGTTCACTAGCGCTGCATCAAGGGCAAGGGTACCATCGCTGAACAAACTTGAAATTTCAGACAGGAAAACCGGCGTATAATCTGCGCGCCCTTCATCTACGGCCTTGCGCATCGTATCACCACCAATAAAGAAGGTGTTCGCTTTAAATAAATTTTTGTACTCTTCTTTCACCCAGCGGGTGTCGCCTAATGCCAGCATGTGCACAAGCTCTATATCACTAAAACCTTCGCTGTTATCAATAAGGTGCTGCACGAGTGCGTGAGGTACTGACGCGTTCCCGCCAACAAAGACACGGCAACCAGATTTAATTAAAGAAGACCACTGTGGCGCTTGAGGTAAACTACATGTCATTTCCATCTGCCCTGTTCATAGCCATATCTCATCATGCCATAAAAACACGCCCATTCCTGCTTTTGAAGCCAAAAGCGCTATAAGCGATTGGTCGTAGGTTGTGTTTGACGTAAGCAGGTAGCAAAAAGCCCACCGAAGTGGGCTTTATGAATATCATAGTACATGGGGGTTAAGGCACGCCTTCAGCCAACACACCTTATGAATACAAAAGGTTAGTAGCGAAACTTTTCCAACCAGTTTCTGAAAAACGGCGAAATTACCGACTTACTATTTGCTAAACGGTGACCGTCGTTAAGTAACAAAAGCTGCGCTTTTTGATGACGAGCGTACTTAAGGCTGTTCTCAATTGGCACAATCTCATCGTTCCAGCCGTGCACCAAACTCACGTAACCGTCGTAGGGAAAACGCTGAACTTTGTAATTGGGCAAGTACAGCGCAGGCGCCATAAGGAAGACACCTCTCGCCGATATTTGGCTCGCCGCGGCGAGTGAAACATAGCCGCCCATGCTCGAGCCCACTAAAACAACGTCATTACACTTTTCAGCAATGGTCTCTTTTAGGCGCTCTAAGCGGGCTTCGGGGCAATCGAGATCTTGATAATCGATACTCTCTACACCAAAGCCCATATCGTTCGCTACATTAGAAAGCGTGGTTATTTTACTGCCCCATGGACCGCTTTCTTTGCCGTGAGAAAAAACAACTGTGGTCATTACCAATATCCCTATGTAGAAGAATGAAACGTTTTTTTCTCACTCTAGCGCACTTGCTTATTGCTTGTCTTCTTTATGGAACAGTTTTTCTACCATCACGTAGAACATGGGCACAAAGAAAATAGCCAAGAATGTCGCCGCAAACATGCCGCCCATCACCGCAATGCCGATAGCGTTCTGACTTGCTGCTCCCGCTCCACTTGCCAGCGCTAGCGGCGTTACCCCAAGGATAAATGCCATAGACGTCATAAGAATTGGGCGAAAACGTTGGGAGGCCGCGTTAGATACGGCCGTCATTAAATCTTCACCGTTTTCGTACTGCTCTTTTGCAAATTCAACAATAAGAATCGCGTTCTTCGCAGCCAAACCCACCGTTGTTAAAAAGGCTACCTGCAGGTAAACATCATTTGGCAAGTTAAAGATGAACGCGGCGGTTACCGAGCCTAGAATACCCAAGGGAACAACCAGCATGACGGCAAAAGGCACCGACCAGCTTTCGTACAGGGCGGCTAAGCACAAGAACACGATCAAAATAGAAAGCGCATACAGCATGGGGGCTTGAGAGCCTGCTTCCTGTTCCTCGTAAGATAAGCCCGACCATTCAACCGCAAACCCTGGCGGTAGCTGACCAACCAGCTTTTGCATTTCAGCCATCGCTTCACCAGAGGACACGCCAGGTGCTGCACTACCTTGAATGTTCACCGATGAAATACCGTTAAAGCGCTCCAGCTTAGGTGAGCCATACACCCACTCTGTCGTAGAGAAGGTGCTAAATGCCACCATTTCGCCGTCGCTGTTGCGCACAAACCACTTATCTAAGTCTTCAGGGGTCATACGATGCGGCAAATCAGCCTGCATATATACGCGCTTAATACGCCCCTTATCGATAAAGTCGTTGACGTAGCTTGAGCCCCAGGCAATTTGAAGCGCGTTATTAATCTCACTTAAATTCAAGCCGAGTGCCGATGCTTTCTCACTGTCGATATTAATCTTAAACTGAGGAACATCACTTAAGCCATTGGGGCGCACACCTGCAAGTTTCGGATTCTGCGCAGCCATACCCAATAGCTGATTACGGGCATTCATTAAGGCTTCATGACCGTTTCCACCGCGATCCACCAGCTGCATATCGAAGCCTGTCGCGTTGCCTAACTCCATGATAGGTGGCGGTACTATGGGAAACGCCGAGGCATCTTGAATTTGGCTAAAGGCACCAAACGCGCGCTGCGTAACCGCGAATGCAGAATCACTCTCGTCTCGCACACTCCAATCGTTAAAGTTTAAGAACGCCATGCCGGCATTTTGTGCTTGACCTGCAAAGCTAAAGCCCACTACCGCAAACATACCGTTAACTGCGTTGCTTTCCTGCTCAAGAATGTAGTCTTCAACCTGTTTAATTGACTCTAGCGTTCGTCCTGCTGTTGCCCCTGGCGGTGTACTGACGAGCACCATCATTCGCCCTTGGTCTTCATCGGGAAGGAACGCACCTGGAAGCTGGCTAAATATAAACGCCATGCCGCCCACTAATAACCCGTACACCACGAAATAGCGCTTAAATCGTTTCGCCATGTGAGTGGTGGTTCTTTGATAGCGGTCACGCCCCTTGTTAAAGGTGCGGTTAAACCAGCCAAAGAAGCCTTTGTTCTTGTCATGATCTTCGGAATGCTGTTTTAACAACGTGGCACACAACGAAGGGGAAAGCACAATGGCAACTAATACTGAAAACGCCATCGCCGACACGATAGTCACAGAGAACTGGCGGTAAATCGCCCCGGCAGAACCGCTAAAGAACGCCATGGGAATGAATACGGTTGAAAGAACGGCTGCAATACCTACCAACGCCCCCGTAATCTGCGACATCGACTTTTTAGTGGCTTCGGCAGGCGAAAGGCCTTCCTCTTCCATAATACGCTCAACGTTTTCTACAACTACGATGGCGTCGTCCACTAACAGCCCGATGGCAAGCACCATGGCAAACATGGTCAGTACATTAATACTAAAACCAAAGGCCAGTAGCACCGCAAATGTACCCAGTAAAACAACCGGTACCGCAATAGTAGGAATAAGAGTGGCACGCCAGTTTTGAAGGAAAAGTAGCATCACCAAAAATACCAACACTACGGCTTCAATTAAGGTATGTACCACCGACTCAATAGATAGCTCGATAAAAGGTGAGCTATCGACCGGATAAACCACTTTTACGCTATCAGGTAGGTTTGAACGTAACTCTTCAACCCGGGCTTTTACGGCTTTTATCGTGTCTAGGGCATTAGCCCCCGACGCTAAGCTGATGGCCATGCCAGAAGCAGGCCTTCTATCGTAGCGAACAATAACATCGTAACTTTGTGCACCAAGCTCTACCCGCGCCACATCTCGTACTCGCACTTGCGAACCATCGGTATTTACGCGAAGTACGATGTTCTCAAAATCTTCTACGGTCTGTAGGCGGCTTTGCGCTTGAATAGTCGCATTTATTTGCTGATTTTCAATAGCCGGTAAACCACCTAATTGCCCTGCTGACACATCGGTGTTTTGAACCTGCACCGCTGCCTGAACATCCGTGGGAGTCAGGTTGTAGCTATACAGTTTATCTGGGTCTAACCAAATACGCATAGAACGCTGCGCACCAAAAACCCGCACATTACCTACCCCGTTTACACGGGATATTGGGTCTTGGAAACTCGACACTAACATGTCGCTCAGATCATACTGCGTCATGCTGTCGTCTTCAGAATAAAAACCCACCGCCAGTGCAAAAGCACTGTTCGCCTTAGTTACTGTTACCCCTTGCTGCTGCACTTGGGTTGGCAACAGCGGCAAAGCGCCTTGCACCTTGTTTTGCGTTTGAACTTGCGCAATATCAGGGTCGGTACCGGGTTCGAATGTTAACGTTATCGACAGGCTGCTGTTCGAGCTACTTGCCGAGAAATAACGCAAATTGTCGATACCCGTTAGGCTTTGTTCGATAACCTGCGTTACCGAGTTTTCAACGGTTTCTGCCGACGCTCCAGGATAGCTTGCCGAAATGGTCACCGAAGGGGGAGCCACCTTGGGATATTGCTCAATTGGCAGTGAAGTAATGGCAAGTACACCAGCCATCATAGTGATAATTGCGAGCACCCATGCAAACACGGGCCTGTCTATAAAAAAACGAGCCATATTACTTAAATCCCTTGCTTGCTATCGTGAGCCACGTGATGACGGTTGCCATTCAGACGGGTTAACTTTTGCACCAGGTTTAACCTTCTGATACCCAGTTACAATGACCTTCTCGCCCTCACTCACGCCGTTTAAAACCACATACTGATCGCGGTAAATTTTGCCAATTTCTAAGGTTCGACCTTCAACTTCATTGTTCTTGTTAACAACATACACAGACAACGAGCCGTCAGGCTGGCGAGTGGTGGCACGCTGAGGGATTAATAGCGCGTTTTCACGGCCAGTGATAACGTGGCCTTTTACAAATAACCCTGGCAGTAACACGCCTTCAGGGTTTGGCATTTCTGCGCGAAGGGTTACTGAGCCCGTGCTCTCATCAACGGTGACTTCAGAAAATTTTACGCTTCCGGTTTGTTCATAGCGCTTACCGGTCACTTCATCGACCGTCAACTCTACGTCCATAGAGCCTTGCTTACGCATTGATTGGCGCAATGTGATAATTGACGACCCTGATTCTTGCATATCAATAAAAACAGGATCTAACTGGGTTATGGTGGCAAGCTGCTGTGCCTGATTGGTAGTGACAAGGGTACCTTCGGTTACAAACGAACGGCTAATACGCCCGCTTATCGGCGCGTATACCTTGGTATAGCCCATATTTACTTTAGCCACATCAACTGCGGCTTCAGCCACACTAATGGCGGCCTGCGCCTGGTCTTTTTGGGCAATAACGTCGTCGTATTCCTGCTTACTTACCGCATTTTGCGCCACAAGGTCGTCGTAACGGCGAGCTTTCGCTTCCAGTGTTTTAAGGTTTGCCTCTACGCTTTTTAAATCAGCCTTAGCACTATTTAGCTGCGCCAGGTAGCGTGCCTCGTCAATTTGATAAAGCTGCTGACCTTTTTCTACATAAGCGCCTTCTTCAAATAGGCGCTCGGTAATAACACCATCTACCTGGGGACGCACCTGAGACTGACGAGACGGGCTAACTCTGCCCGGCAACACCATTTCATGTACTACAGGTTGTTTTTCCAGCGTAACTACCGATACGGAAGGTGCAGGCTTACCTTGCTGAGCACCTTGCTGCGCTTGCTCACCTTCGTTCGAACACCCAATAACGCCCAACAGGGTTATTAATGCTGCAGTAACATAAAAAATGCGACTCATAAATTTTCTATTTCCCAATAACGTTTACAGAACACGGCCTTTGTTCCGTATTTCCAATATAAAACTAAGAATGTTTGCTTCCAATGCGCCTAATTATCTACAGCCCTACTAGACCGATACGATGATAATCGGAAGAGGTGTGGCACAGTTAAACGCTCGTTAGTACGAATCTGCGCTCTTATCGTTCATATTGTGCGCATTTATACATCAGAATAAAAGAGAATGAAGCTGAAGTTACCGTTGTTGTCGTTTAACTGCCGTAGGCCATATACATTATACGAATAATGCGAAATTATACGCTCAGTATCATTCTATTTTGCCGAATTTAGCGAATAGTACGCACATAGCATCTGATATGCCTGAATAACCTTTTGCGCCTGTTGCCCATTACCCCCTTTATCAGGATGCACGCGCTGAAGCGTTTTTTTGTAGGCGCGCTTTAATGACATGCGCGATACGCCATCCGCCTCATTTACCCCCAGTAAGTCGTGGGCATTATCAATATCACTTTGCTGATAGTTGGCGGTTCGCAACCCTGCCATGCGCTGCCAAAACCCGTTTAATAATGTTTCAACGCTATCGCGGTCGGTCTTCTCGAAGTTAGACCAATCCAAGTAGTATTCAGCCAGCTTATCTGGTTCCGTTATTACTTTGCCTCTTAATTTGGCCCCGTCGTTTTGCTCAGCGTCTGATTTATCAATGGGCTTTAACGAAATATTAAGCGCATGAATATCTAACTCGCCTTCATTTCGCTCGCGCCAATCGCGTTTCAATTGATAAAGCGCGTGAAACAAAACGAAATGGGTTTTAAAGAGAATAAGTGGGTCACGCAGCGCGTCTTCATCGAAAAACTGATAGGGGGCTTTTTTCAACAGCTCGATAAGCGCGTATTCGCTAATACCCTTTATAAAAAAAGGCTTGAAGGTAGAGAGAAGGTCAACCAACAACTCAGCTTGTTGTACGTAAATAGCTTCATCGACTGTCTCACTTTGCAATGCGACTTACCTTTTTTAGATTCGGGCTGTAGAGAGTTTTTACTTAAATAAAAGGGCTCAGCAAAATAAACGGCCCCCATTTTTATTGCGAGAAACTAATCCAAAATTCCCATTTGACTGTTAAAGTAGGTTGGTCAAACTAAAATAACAACCTTGGAGTTCACTTGAAAGCACTCATTGCCCTAACCAGCATAGTTGGTTTTCTCATGGTGGTATTGCCTGGCCCACTGTATCAATACGCTGGCGTCAGCCTAGGCACCGCGTTTACATCGTTACGCTTCGGCGTATATGTCGGCGGCGCAGCCATCATACTTATTATTTTGCAGGTATTACTAAACCGTAAAAACGTAAACTGGGGCAGTACGCTTGTTTGCGCTATTCTTGCGCTAATTGCGGTAGGCATGCCGGTTAGCATGATGAGCAAGGCAAGCGCGGTTCCCCCCATTCACGATATCACCACCGACGTGACAAACCCACCCGAATTTGTAGCTATCGCACCACTGCGCGAAGGCGCGCCTAACTCGGTAGCCTATGAAGGCGGCGACGTCACCAAACAGCAGATAGAAGCCTACCCTGAAATTAAAACTCAACTGTTGCCACAGCCCGTCAATGAAGTTTATATGGCCGCAGAGAAAGCGATAGAGGCACTGGGTTGGGAACGCGTTAGCGATGGCGCTTTACCTAACACACTGGAAGCCACCGACACCACCACTTGGTTCGGCTTCAAAGACGACGTGGTTATCAGGTTAACCGCTAAAAGCGATGACACCTTTGTTGATGTACGCAGTAAATCACGCGTAGGGAAAAGCGATTTAGGCAAAAATGCTGAGCGTATTGAAACTTTTATGGCCGAACTTAGAAGCCAGCTAGGGTATTACTAAATATAGCCCCACGCTTGCATAATTGAGGCGTAGAAAGGTAAAAAAGCCCGTTCACAATGAAAAGCGAACGGGCTTTTTATTTGCTTTTGGCCGCTCAGGTTGGCCGCCTCCACATTAGTGCGCTAGTTTAAGTACAACAACGCCCGCCACAATAAGCGCCACGCCAAAATAGCGTGCTAACGACGCAGGGTCGCCGTAAAACACCACGCCTACCAAAAACGTGCCCGCTGCCCCTATGCCCGTCCATACAGCATACGCCGTACCTATGGGAATTTGTTTTTGTGCCATCCAAAGGCAAAAACCACTGGCAGCCATAAAACCTATGGCCAGTAGAATGCCCATGACACGGGTTTCCGCCTCTTGCGACATTTTAAGTCCTACGGGCCACCCAATTTCCAGCAAGCCCGCCGTTATCAAATAAATCCAGCTCACCTGTACATCCTTTAAATCAGTGGTTTGACTTACCGCAGTAGTATACCGTTTCAACGAAAGCCTGGGTTTCAACGCGTCTTAGAATTTTGCGACTCAGCGTGTCTTAGCTAAAGGCTTGCCAACTGTATACTTACCATCCCCAACACGGCCGCATTTAGGCGGTTAAACCAGCGCCAAAAATTGGGACGTTGCATATGATGGGCAAAGCGCGCGGTCAGGGTACTTAGCCCCACAAACCACACTACGGATGCGCCAATCGCACCGCCCACAAACCACCATTTATTTTCTTGCCACTGACTTGCCAAATTCCCCATTAGCAATAGCGTGTCTAAGTAGAAATGTGGATTAAGCCACGTTACTGCCAATGCAATTAACAGCGCCTTTTTAAACGACAGTTGCTTTTTCGCCATCGCTAACACCAAGGCATCATTTGCTAACGACGACTTAATCTTGTTAAACGCTATCCATAACAAAAATGCTACGCCAGCCCATTTGGTCACCGTCACTAGCATTGGATACTCTTGCAACAACAAGCCAAAGCCCATCGCACCCAGGCTAATTGAAATGGCATCGCTAAGAATAAACAGTAAAACGAATAGGGTGGTCCACTGCTTTTTCATCGACTGCTCAATCAGAAAGCTGTTTTGTGCGCCTACTGCGATGATAAGGGTACCGCCCATCACGAAACCACTTGTTGTTGCCGCCAACATGTTGTCTGCCTCTTAAAGTAAATAGATAAATAAAATAGAACGAGCTGGTTACTCATCATTGACTATCAATACGCCGTAGCAACCTGAATAATTGGCTTGATTTTATACACCTTAAGCAGCTAAATTAAATTAATGATTTTTGTCTTTAATAAGCAAAATTAATATTAATAACCTTCTTTTCACAGGATCACCATGCTCGACTACGACGCGCTACGATGCTTTCACGAAGTTCTTCGCTACGGAGGGTTTGAAAAGGGCGCGCAGGCGCTAAATCTTACGCAATCGGCGGTTTCTCAGAAGATAAAACGCTTAGAGCAAAGTGTGGGTGGCCCGGTGATGGTGCGTACTAAGCCATTGAAAGCAACACCGCTTGGGAAAGAGCTGCTTGCTCATATACAGAAAGTGAGTGTGCTTGAAGAAGCATTAAATATAAAAAGTGGTTTAGAAGCCTCGGCAGCACCTATCAGTATAGCAGTGAACAATGATGTGCTTGCCACGTGGTATTCACAAGTTATGGCTTCATTCAGTGAAAAGCACGCCAATCCGGTGCACATCGTCAACGCAGATCAAACCCAAACCAGAGAGATATTACAACAAGGGCGGGTTATGGCATGCATTAGCCAAACGGGAACACCTGTCACCGGTGGCCAGTCGGTCAGGTTAGGCACCATGCGCTACCAGCTGTATGCTTCACCTCGTTTCATAGAGCGGCACCTTAGTAACGGAATATCGCCTGAACATGTAATGAATACGCCGGGGCTTTTGTACGATGAATACGATGTGACGCTACTTACCGATTATCAAAGGGAATGTTTAAATATTGCGCCTACGTTTACTACCTGTCACTGGTATCCCTCGTCTCACGGCTTCGTGAAAATGGCGTTAGATGGCGTGGTTTGGGCCCTGCTGCCAACACTTCAGGTAGCGCAAGAGGTCAAAGAGGGTGAGTTAATCCCACTGTTTCCCAAAAAAGAGCTGGGAGTACCGCTGTTTTGGCATTGGACTACGCTTGAGTCAGCAGCACTTGCCGATTTAACCACAGCAGTTAAAAAAGTGGCCAAGGCACAACTCACCTGAATTTTTATTCGCTATAAAGGCGCGAACCCAGTGCTTGTGTGTTGCTCTTTAACACTTGAAATTTATTTCCGATAGACCATTAAGCCGCGGCCTTGCAAACAAAAAGCCCTGAAACCTTTGAACACCTACATGCTGAAGCCACAGCCACTCTTCCATGGTTTCGACGCCTTCCACAACCAGTGGAATGCCCATCGCGTTACCAAACTCTAACACAGCTTCAGTAATTGCCTGACGATGACCGTCTTCATGAATACCTGTAGTAATCTTTCTATCGAGTTTTATTATATCGGGCGAAAAATCTGCGAGCAGAGATAAACCAGCGTACCCTGCACCAAAGTCATCGATAGCGATTTGAATTCCGCGCGAGCGTATACGCGCAATAACGTCGTAGAATGCAGCACTTTCACTAATAATTTCCGTTTCCGTGACCTCTAGCACCAGTTGTTTTGGTTTTAATTTATGTTGATTTAATAAAGAGCACAAATAGTCAGCCACATTCGGCATATGTGTGATAGCGCCCGGGCATAAATTTACCGAAAGTGATTGGGATGGGTTGAGTAACTTAGCCCCTTGGGCTATTGCTATAGCCTTACTCTCAAGGTCAAACTTATATTTTTCATCACCGTGTAAACTGTCGAGGATAGCTTCAGGGTATCTGCCGTCGTCACTTCTTATCAATGCTTCTATTGTTGAGACTCTGCCTTTAAACGTATCAACAATGGGCTGGAAAGCGAACTGAATGTTGGAGTTTTCGAAAGCATCAACAGATGCAGCTTTAACTGCCACTTTCGCGTTAATTTTCTTGCGATCGTCATCACTCAAGCAGTTTCGCCATTTACCTGAAGCAAAACTGTTTAGTAACGCAAATATTCGACTTTCTCGATTAAGGTTTAGGTCTGTGGGCAGCCAGTAACAGCGACTACCTTGATTAACCAGCAGGGTTCTTAAAAGCCAAGCACCAAAGTTACGTTCGTGAATAACAATTTCTGTTACCTTTACGATAGCACTGTGACGCCTGTCCTTTTTGATATGTTCATAGAGCGCTTCGACTTTTTCGCTTTCTCCTTCAAGCACTTGAAAAAAGTATTCACCATCGAATAACAAAATACCTGTAATGCCATTTGGCTCATTGTACGGTAGGGAGTCTGACATTATTTTCGATAAGTCTTCCTCACTAAATTTTTCCGTAGCTTTGCTTCGATAAACCAACTGCTTAAGCACGTGACACTCCGCGTATTAAAATAATGACACTCCTCTATTGTGGTTTTGACGATATATTTCCTGCTGAGCAAGCCTATATTTGTTCGCACTATCCGAGTATAGACAAGACTACCGCTTCACGACAAAGTTATAAGAAAAAACAACGTTAATTAGGCCTAAGGCTTCCTATCGCGGGCATGTTAGTGTAGGCATTATTAAATTTGTCCCTGTCATATCTATTAAGTTTCTTCATACTCTTTGCGCTCACCACTTGTACTAAAATCTAACGAAACTTTAGCGGTATGGATAATGGGCGGTAACTTCTATTACCTTAATCAATTAGCTTAACCTATAACCTCATCAACCTCCTATCTGGTAAAGTCGTTAAACTAAAGTCCATTGGCAAGAGACGTGAATCATACCTACGCTTTAATGAGTGCTAGAAAGTACAACTTTCTGGGAAGTCACGATTAGAACGTAAGTGAGTAAGACCATGCGAGTTTATTTAGCAACCGTTTTGCTGGGTGCCTCAGCTTATGCCTCTGGCGTTGGTGCAAAAGGAAATGCTCATCACTGGCAATCAACACCACACCATTTGTCTGCGCTTGTAGGCACAACCTACACAAAAGAGTGCGGCAACGCGTTTACGCTGGGTATCGATTACGAATACAGGCTTAATGACTTTTTAGGCGTTGGCTTTGTTGCAGAGTACGCATACGAAGACTTAGATGCCTATACCTACTTACTGGTTGCCGACCTTCATATTACTAACCACTTCATTGCACAAATTGGCCCAGGCCTAGAATTTCATGGCAGTCATAAAATGGAAGTCGCCCGCTTAGGCCTTTTGTACGAATTTGAAATGGCTGGCTTTACCGTGTCGCCCCAACTTCATTACGACTACCATCGAAACCATAAAAGTGCGGTGGTAGCGGGTTTGGCGATAGGTATGTCGTTTTAATGTTAGAGGCTGCAAATGAGGATCAGTAAAACGAATATATTTTATTATGAATGATTTTTACTTAATCTCACTCATTGGCTTTGCAAATTTGTATTTCATGAAGATGTTTTGATGTCTAGTGGTACTTAACTAATGAAGAATTCGTGGGTAAGCCAATCATCAGGAAGGCCCATAGGAAATATTGGGATTTCGGGATGAAGTGTAACCAGCGCTTTTACTTTCTTATGCCATTGACTATCTGGACTAACCTGTCTCATCAGGTGACCTAACATAAGTAACACCATATAGATACGACGCTTAGGCTGAACCTGGCTGGGCTCTAATCTATCTGGCATCTGCCAGTTATCACCATTGGGAATTTTGGGCTGAACAGACAACTCTCTATTCCAAAGCCGACTATGATGTGCGCAACAATTCCTCACAAAGTTTAGCGTATGCAACCAACTTTCAAGAACCTCTTGAGGTAAGTCAAATCTTCTAGCTATGTCTTTACGGTCGCTATCTCTTGCTAGCCCTCGATATAGGTGAGATATACTCCCGAGAGTTAGTTCTTCTACCATCGCCCAACCAGGCATAAGCTGAGGCGAATCATATGTATGTTGGTAAAAGCGGGCATAATTCTCTCTAACTCTTCTTTCAATCCGCCGTACTTTAATTTCTGCGGCAGCTGAAGTTCGTTCAATCTTTTTTACGTCTCTCTGAAGATCGTTGAATTCTTTTGATTGCTTGTCTTCGATTTCTTTTAACAGTCGTTTGTGCTGATATGATGATTTAAATAATGATTTATTCAAGTACCAGTGAGAACCACTACATATATCATCAGTTTGATACTTGTTAGCCATCACGTTGTTCAAGGTAGCTCGAATTGCAACTTCTACTCTCTCAATAGCGTCCATAATGAGCAATCGCAATTCTCTATCAAAAGAGTACAAGTTCACTATTTGTTTAAATTCAGTTCCATCTTTGAATTGATGGTCTACACCTCGTTTGTTTATATTCTTTTGGAAGGGGCGCATATATGCGCTAAGGCGAAAATAGCTTATTACTTCTAAATATCTTTCCGCACGCTCTGGAAATTGAATGGCTAGACCGCGATTTTTAAGAATGCTGATTTGTTCTGTAACACTAACCGCGGGTTTGTTGAATTGATTCATTATGCCTTATCTTCCATGACGTAAAATTCAGGCATAAAAAAGCCCGCACAATTTGAGCATTGTTAAGAGGCTTGGCGGGCGTGTTATTTTTAATATTAGTGATACGCTTACCGCCCGTCAACCACATTCATCTATTCTCCTTAGAGTATTAACCCAATACACTACGAAAATTTCAACATAACCCCTTTTATACCAGAGCAAAACAGTAATCCTTATTCAGTAATAAGAATACTGAACTTAAAGCCGGTTTTATATACGTAAAGCCTTGTTCCTGGCGATATGATCAAGCAGTGTACGTAGCCCAATTCCGTACAGCTCGCCCGTCAATGTCAGCTAATGCCGTTCACAGGGGATTAGTCCAGGGATATAGTAAGAGGCGCTTTTTGAGAACAAGAAGTAGAATTAGTATTTGGTAAATTAAACGCAGAAAACCGCTATGCATCAGGCCTTGAACAAAACCAACTGGTGCTAGCCTTGAGATTATGTTCTGTTAAGAAGTCACTCCACTCATAGCCTGTAAATTGACTCCCTTGATCTGAGTGTATGAGCACTTGATTCTTGGGTTTTCTTCGCCATACTGCTGCTAGCAGTGCCTGAGTAACGAGTTCTGATTCCATACGAGAACTCATCGACCAACCAACCACAGCGCGAGAGTATAAGTCTAAAACGACGGCGAGGTAGAGCCACCCTTCATGAGTTCGGATGTAGGTAATGTCAGTGACCCAGTATCTGTTCGGTGTAGCAACCGTAAACTGCCTATCAAGCACATTATCGGCAACAACCGCAGGCTTGCCGCTGAAGTGGCCTTTATGTTTTTTATAACCGACTTGTGCCTTTATACCTTCTAGCTTCATCAATTTAGCTACACGGTGCTTACTGCAAGCTTCGCCTAAATCCTTAAGGTCGCTCGTGACTTTTCTGTACCCATAGACACAGCCACTTTCTAGCCAAGAATGCTTAATTAACCCCATCAGGCGCTCATCTTCTAACTGTCGCTTTGATTTCGGCTTATCCACCCATGCATAAAAGCCACTTCGTTGTATTGAGAGTGCTTCACACATGAGTTTTATTGGGTAATTCTTGAGCCTGGCTTTTATGAACGCGTATTTTTCTTTGACTCGCCCGCGAAAAATACGGTGGCTTCCTTTAGGATGTCGCGTTCCATTGTTACGCGTTTAAGCTCTTTTTCTAGCTGCTTAATTCGGTCGGATTGTTCTCGAGATTGCTTATGTTCTTCACTATCTGGGCCGTAGGATTTTATCCAGTTATAAAGTGAACTGCTAGTCACTCCCAGCCTCTCAGACACACTTGCCACCGAATAACCTTGATCGATAACTTGTTTAACGGCTTGTATCTTAAATTCTTCTGTAAATCGCTGAGACATCTTTTCTCCTTAGTACACATAATTATAAAGCGATTAAGTGTCTAGAGAAGTCTGGTCGATTCATGGCTGACTCAGTATCAAAAGTTCAGGCTATTGATTTTTGCCTTATAAATCTACACAAATGACGAATGTTAGCCGATAGATACAAGTTAAGGTGAGCGCGCACAGTGAAATTGTGTTCTTCTTACAATTTTAAGTGTGTAAATAATTTAAAATACCACAGTCCCTAATGGTTTTGTCTTGGTCACACGATGACGCCATATTTTCGAGTGATGACTTTAATGCGTTTAGCTCTTCAATGCGAATAATGACGTCTGATAAATGCTTAGCTATTAACGTATTGATATTTGAACAGCTCTGATCTGGCCTCGAACGACTGTCCATTAGCGTTTTTACTTCCATGATAGACATATCTAATGAACGACACTGTTTGATAAACAGGAGTTGTTCAATAGTCCCCTTGTCGTAGACACGATAATTTCCACTTGAGCGCTTAAGCTCAGGCAAGAGCCCCTTCTTTTCATAAAAACGAATGGTCTGAATACTACAACCTGTCGTCTTTGCGACATCACCAATTTTCATTTTTTTCTCCTAACCGTTGACTCTATACCAAGTATAGACTTTATACTCATACTATTCATCAGTAAAGAGTGTGTTTCTAATGAGCGGATGTGGGTGCGAAGTTGAAATAAAAGACCAGTCTCAACGACAGGTTTTGTATTGGCTTTTGGGAATAAACGCGACAATGTTTGTTATAGAAATGGGGATCGGGTTGCTTGCTGATTCAACCGCATTAATAGCCGATTCACTTGATATGCTCGCCGACGCAGTTGTCTATGGTGTTGCCCTTTATGCTATTGGTAAATCGCTATTGCACAAAGCCAATGCGGCTAGAATTAGCGGCTTTTTTCAGATGGCACTGGGTGTGTTGATTATCATTGATATTGTAAGACGGTCAATTTACGGTAGCGAACCTGTATCGGGACTAATGATGGCTATGGGGGCAGTTGCACTGGTTGCTAATGTCATTTGTCTTGTGATCATACGCAAACAAAGAAATGAAGAAGTGCATATGCGGGCAAGCTGGATATTTTCAGCCAACGATGTGATTGCCAACTTAGGTGTTATCTTTGCTGGCGTTTTGGTGTTTTGGCTCGATTCTCGATGGCCTGATCTGGTTATCGGTGTGATAGTTTCGTGCGTTGTGTTGCGCGGGGCAAAAATGATCCTCGAAGATGCTGGAAATGAAAGACAGCGAGCGCTTAATGCGCAAAGTTGATAAGAAAATGCCAATTTTTAATTGCACATCAAAACTGCGTAGGTTGGCATGGCTACTTATTACTTTGCTCATGTGTCAATCGGGCTTTTCGTTCGCCGCTCAATGCGATGACTACCCTGCGGAGGTATCGTCAGTCCCTGAACAATCAAAGTCGATAGGCACTTATGATGTTCCCGAAAAAAATGTAAATGCTGGTGATAATACGTCGAGTGAAGAGTCTAAGTGTTTCCATTGTGTGCTGTGTCAATGTGGACAGATTAAGTTTCTGGCACAACACCCAATAAATGACGTATCTAAACCGTTATATACCAATCAATACAGTTATTCCCGCAACGTCACTGACGGCCTAGTCGAAGGCCTTTTGCGCCCACCTCAACATTAATCCATTCCCTCCTATATGTTTGCATGGGTGCTTTCCATGTATGTCGTTATCTTATGAACAAAAGGTTCTTTTATGAGTTCTTCACGCCCATTGGGCATAAAAAAAGCTAGCTCAGCGTATCTGAAATTGATATCTGCTGCACTGGTAACCATGAGCATATCTGTTCAATCTGCCAATGCGCAAAAGTCTTCAATCACGCTTGAAAATGCGCTCAAACGCACATTATCAAACAACCCAGATTTAGTTGTGTTCGAATTTAAATCTTCGGCTTTGGATGGTGAATCAAAAATGGCCAGCTTACGACCTGAAATATCTGTTGGGGTTGAAGTTGAAAATGTGTTGGGAACAGGCGAAGTGTCTGGTATCAAAGATGCCGAATTGACACTGACCTTATCGTCGGTCATCGAGCTTGGAGATAAAGTCAGCGGCCGAATGAATGTGGTGAGTTCAAAAAAAGCTCAACTGCTTACACAACGGCGCATTCGTACGCTGGACATCTTGGGTGAAACAACTCGACGATATATCAATGTCATTGTCCAACAAGCGTTGCACAAGACTGAGCAACGAGCTGAAATGCTGGCTCGCACAATGCTTCAGACAGTCTCTACACGGGTTGAAGCGGGGGCTTCTTCACCACTTGAGAAAAAACGTGCAGAGTCAGCGTTGTCGCAGGCGCGTTTGTCGTTATTGATAAGTGAACAAAAACTCAATGAGTATAAACGCGACCTGGCCATCATGTGGGGTGACACTAACGCTGCGTTTGCGGAAGTTGAAGGGACACTGTTATCGTTTCCAAATTCACTATCACTTGAACATATGCTTTCACAGCTTCAAAGCAATCCACACGTTCTGCTTTATGCTGATAACTATCGGGTACAAGAGGCCAGATTGAGAGTGGTTCAGGCCAGTCAGCAGTTCGACATTGCGTGGGAAGCCGGTATCCGAAGAATGCAGGGAATTAATGACACAGCGTTAGTCGCCAGTATTTCGGTGCCGTTAAATACCAAGCAGCGGAATCTAGGAGAATACGAACAACAGCGCGCATTGCTTGACAGTATCGACTATCAAAAACAAGCGAAAATTCGTGAACTCACTCGCCAATTAAATCAAGTCATTAGTGCAAAAGATCAAGCCTTGCTCACTGTTACGACCCTTCAAGACAATGTCGTTCCCACATTGGAATCTGCATTGAAATTGGCGCGGGATGGCTATGAAAGTGGTCGCTACAACTATATAGAGTGGGTGACAACGCAACAGCAACTCATAGATATGCAACGAACACTGATAAAAGCCGCAGGCTTAGTCCACCTTCGAAGCGCAGATCTAGAGGCACTTACGGGAATTCCCGTGTTTTCTGACTCTCCCTCGACGTCTGCTCAATCATCAGAATTACTAGAGAAAAAATAATGAATACATCACAATTTACATTACTCACTAGCGCACGTGACTTGCTTGGCGTGTTAGCCATGCTACTTACTTTATTGTTTGCTACTGTCGCCCTGGCTGATGATGACGATGAGGAAGCCGAAGAAAGACCCGAGTACGTAGTATTATCTCAAGAACGGATGCTTGAACACGATATCGTGACTGCTTCAGCCGCGTCAGGATCATTATCGCTCACAACCAGAACGTTTGGGCGGATAGTTCATGATCCTGCGTCACTGAGTCATATTCGTGCCCGCTTCGACGGTGTTGTAAAACGTATCATGGTGAATATTGGAGATAAAGTAGAAAAAGGTGACACGCTGGCAATCATTGAGTCAAACGAGAGTTTAAATCAATACTCAATCACCTCACCGATGTCTGGAAAAATCATAGCTAGACACGCCAATGATGGTGAGCTCACCAACGGTCAAGTGCTGCTTTCTGTTGCTAATTACTCTCGCGCAATTGCTCAATTGGCTATTTTCCCCAAACAACGTACTCATATTGCCGCTGATATGGAAGTCACTTTAAGGCTTGAGGAATTGCAGCAACAATCAAGTATAAGCCACATTACGTCCTCACCGGATGACAAACCCTATTCTATCGCGTTTGTGAACGTTGATAATGGCAGTGGTTATTGGCCTTTAGGCGCTATGGTAGAGGGTTATATTCAGATTGGTTTCCAAGAAGTCAATCTGGCACTCCCCAAAAGTTCAATACAAGAGTTAGATGGGCAAACCATTGTTTTTGTCAAAGAAGGGGAACGATTTTACCCCCGCCAAGTAAAACTTGGGAACACGGACAACCGTTTAGTAGAGATTGTGAAGGGCGTTCAAATAGGCCAGCAAGTCGTTGTAGAAAATAGCTATCTACTAAAAGCTGATTTATTAAAAATGGAGGCGGGCGATGATGACTAATTACCTGCGCATTTATTGTCAAAAGCAAAGCCAAGTCCATAAAAACGGTGAGGTGAGAGCATGATTGCACGAATACTCCGTCTGTCGATTGAGCGCCGTGGTGTCATGATGTTGTTCGCCTTGTTTGTCGCCTTTTTTGGTATGTACAGTTACAAACAACTGCCGATTGATGCTGTGCCTGATATCACCAACGTGCAAGTGCAGATAAATACCGCAACCCCAGGTTACTCGCCTTTGGAGACTGAGCAACGCATAACGTTTATAGTTGAAACCTCGCTGGCCGGTTTGCCTAATTTATCGTATACCCGCTCGATATCACGCTATGGCTTGTCGCAAGTCACAGTCGTGTTTAAAGAGGGCACCGATTTATATTTCGCACGAAATCTCGTCAACGAGCGTCTCACCGCCATCGCGGCGCAATTGCCAACAGGGTTAACCCCTGAAATGGGCCCTATCGCCACAGGCTTGGGTGAAATTTACATGTACTCGTTAAGTGCTGAGCCTCAGGCGCGACAGGACAACGGTCAACCCTATGATGCTATGGCATTAAGGGAGATCCATGATTGGGTAGTTAAGCCCCAATTGTCGCTTGTTGAGGGGGTGACCGAGGTTTATGCGATAGGCGGATTTGAAAAGCAATATCATGTGAATCCTAATCCAGTCGCAATGATAAACTTTGGGATAAGTACAGGTGACCTTCTCAGTGCGCTAGAACGCAACAATGCGAATCAAGGCGCTGGTTTTGTAGAACAAAATGGGCAACAAGTACTGATCAGATCGGAAGCCCAACTGAGGGGCATCGACGATATCGGCCAAGTGGTTGTTAAGATCATTGATGGCGTACCGGTAAAAATTCAAGACATCGCCCAAATCAACCTCGGTAAAGAGCTGCGCTCTGGAGCCGGCACGTTAAATGGCCAAGAAACAGTGATTGGCACGACAATGATGTTAGTGGGAGAAAACTCTCGTACGGTCGCCAAAGCTGTGGACAGTAAGCTCGAAACCATTAAAACAAGCTTACCCGAGGGCGTTATCCTTGAAGCGGTTTACGATAGAACAAGCCTCGTTGACAAAACCATCGACACAGTACAGAAAAACCTCGTCGAGGGCGCTTTACTTGTCATCGTTGTGCTATTCGTTTTGCTTGGGAATGTGCGAGCTGCACTTATTACAGCCGCTGTAATACCCCTGGCAATGCTTGCCACGATATCGGGTATGGTCAAAACCGATGTGTCTGCTAACTTAATGAGTTTAGGCGCACTGGATTTTGGCTTGATTGTCGATGGCGCAGTTATCATTGTTGAAAACTGTATCAGGCGATTATCCGAATCCCAGAAGCAAAACGGCGCAACTCTACCGCTCAAAGAAAGACTGAATGTTGTATATGAAGCCACTAATGAAGTCATACGTCCTAGTTTGTTTGGTGTATTGATCATTACCATTGTTTATATCCCCTTGTTCACGCTCACTGGCGTCGAAGGTAAAATGTTCCACCCCATGGCAGCGACCGTGATAATGGCTTTGCTTGCCGCAATGGTATTTTGTTTTACCGTAGTGCCTGCGGCGATAGCGATTTTCATGAGAGGTAAAATTAGCGAAAAAGAAAACTCAATTATTATTGGTGCAAAGGCAGTGTATCGTTCTATTTTAATGGGCGCGCTGCGTTTTAGGTGGCTAGTAGTAGTAGGTGCGAGTGCTTTGGTTATCGGCAGTCTATGGATGGGCAGCAAATTAGGCTCGGAGTTTATTCCTCAGCTCAATGAAGGTGATATCTTAGTACAGGCGATACGCATCCCTGGGACTGGGTTAGAACAAGCGGTTGAAATGCAAAAAGCACTTGAAGCGAAACTTATGCAGTATGAGCAAGTTCAGACGGTATTCGGTCGCACGGGTACGGGTGAGGTCGCTACCGATCCTATGCCGCCCAACATTACTGATACGTTTGTTATTTTGAAGCCTAGGGAACAATGGCCCGATCCATCAATGACTAAAGCCGAGCTAGTCGAAACGTTTGAAGAGGACTTGTTTACCTTGCCCGGCAATAATTATGAATTTACCCAACCTATTCAAATGCGTTTTAACGAATTGATTAGTGGCGTAAGGGCAGATTTGGGGATAAGGCTATTTGGGGATGACTTAGATACGCTCTTTGCATCTGCTTCTGACATTTTGTCCGTTATTTCAACGATTGAAGGGGCTGATGACGCGAGGCTTGAGCAGGTAGAAGGCATTCCAATCTTCACCGTCACACCAAAGCCTAATCAATTGGCACGCTTTGGTTTGGATATAGCCGACTTGCAGTTATGGCTCAATGCTGCGACAGGTGGAAAAACCGCTGGAATGATTTTTGAAGGCGACAGACGCTTTGAAATTGTCGTGCGATATGCCGACGACATTCGAAATGAACTCACTCAGCTTGAGACCATTCCCATAGTTACGCCCTCTGGTGAGCATGTACCGATAAGCGAATTAGCCACACTGGCATTTAAAGAAGTACCTAGCCAAATAAGCCGGGAGAATGGCAAACGTAGTATTGTTGTCACAGCAAATGTGCGTGACAGAGATATTGGCACTTTTGTTGAAGAAGCTCAGGTGAGAATTAATGATGAAGTAGATTTACCTGCTGGTTATTGGCTCGACTATGGTGGAACCTTTGAGCAGCTCGAAAGTGCGAGTCAACGATTGACGATTGTGGTACCGGTTACGTTGTTTGTGATTTTGACAATGCTGGTAATTGCGTTTGGTTCTATACGCGATGCGTTGATTATCTTCACAGGTATCCCTTTGGCATTAACAGGCGGTGTAATGTCTCTTTGGTTAAGGGATATGCCTTTATCCATATCCGCGTCGGTAGGATTTATCGCGTTGTCTGGGATTGCCGTATTAAACGGATTGGTAATGCTGTCCTTCATCAAGCAACGTTTGCTAGAAACCGGAGAATTAGTGAATAGCATTGTTGAAGGGGCACTTATTCGCTTGCGTCCGGTATTAATGACAGCACTAGTGGCAAGCCTTGGATTTGTGCCCATGGCGCTCAATACGGGCATAGGTGCAGAGGTGCAACGGCCTTTGGCCACGGTGGTCATCGGCGGGATAATATCGTCAACCTTGCTAACACTGGTAGTGCTGCCTGTACTCTATCGACTCGTGCATAGTAAAGGGGATCAGTAGTGTTCTTGGGCATTTATTCGTAAATGCCCAAGTTTTACCTGAACGATTTTTAGGTACCTATTGACTCTTTATTAAGTATAGACTTTACAATCATATTCTTAACGTCATGTACGATAAGGATAGATATGGTTTCGCTTATTTTAATTAGTAGTTTTTTGGCGCTAGCCGTCCTCGGTAGAAGCTTTGTTCAATATAAGAGAAATGGTGATTTTGGTATAAGAGCAGCATCTATAAACGCACCATTTATAGAAATTGTACCAGGGGCTATATTCGTGGTTACGTTTTGCTTTGCATTTGGTCTAGTTCTTTTTGGTTACTTAGGACGTGCGCCCCTACTATTTGTTCCTTCAATTCCATTTCAGCTTCTCGGCTCCTTGATTGGCGCCTGCGGAATTGCTGTAACTTTGTTGTCTTGTCCACTTCCCCTAAACTGAGACAGACTTAATTGGAGTTTTCTGCAATGATTAATGCAGGAGACGACTATGAAAAAATCACGATATACAGAATCTCAGATTATTGGGGTGTTAAAAGAAGTTGATGCAGGTATGAAGGTTGAGGAAGTCTGCCGTCAACACGGTATCAGCAGCGCAACCTATTACAATTGGAAGTCCAAGTACGGCGGCATGGAAGCGTCTGACGTCAAACGATTGAAAGAGCTTGAAGAAGAAAATGCCAAGCTTAAAAAGATGTTTGCAGATGTCAGCTTAGAAAATAATGCCATTAAGGAGCTTGTCGCAAAAAAGGGTTGGTGACAGCAGAGAAACGAGAGTGCGTCAGCATCCTAGTTGATGCGGGACTAAGTATCGTAAAGGCCTGTCTGTTTGTTGGTATTGGCCGTGCGACCTTTTATCGTCCAGAGAGAGACTGGCGCAAAGCGGATGCTGCTGTCATTGATGCCATCAATGCGGTTTTGGAGAAGTCGCCATGAGCGGGCTTCTGGAAGTGTTTTGGCCGAATGCGGTTCAAAGGCTTTCCCTTCAACCACAAGCGCGTCTATCGTGTTTACTGCCAAATGGGATTGAACCTGCGGCGCAGAACTAAACGGGTACTGCCCAAGCGAATAGCCCAGCCACTGGAAGTGCTGGATCAGGCTAATCATCAATGGGCGTTGGACTTTATGCATGACACGTTATATTGCGGTAAACGGTTCAGAACACTGAATGTGGTGGATGAAGGCACGAGGGAATGCCTTGCTATAGAGGTCGATACGTCTTTGCCCGCTGGCCGTGTCGTACGCGTGTTAGAACAACTTAAGGCTGAGCGAGGATTACCAACTCAGCTGCGTATGGATAATGGCCCAGAGCTAATTTCGGCGACGCTAACAGATTGGTGTGAAACCAATAATATTGAACTGGTATATATCCAGCCAGGTAAGCCACAGCAAAATGGCTTTGTTGAACGCTTTAACGGTTCATTCCGCAGAGAGTTTCTGGATGCTTACTTGTTTGAAAATCTCAATCAAGTAAGAGAAATGGCCTGGTTCTGGCGACTGGATTATAACGAAGAAAGAACACATGAAAGTCTCGGTAACCTGCCTCCGGCAGCTTACCGAGAAAAACTAGAAAACTCTAATTCAGCACTGTCTCATTAATGGGGAAGTGGACATTAAGACTGCATCAAAAGTGGCTAGGCGGCTCAAAGAAAAATAATCATTAACTGAATTAAGTTAGATTAGAGGTCACATAAGGCCAGTGTATAGGCATTGGCTTCGTTCTTTAATTAAAGCGTAGCTTCAAATTATTGTCGAATTGTTATTTACTTCTCCAGATATATAAATCTTTATCATTTTAACTCACAACTATCTACAGCTAAGAAACTAAATTGTCTTCGCTCTAATTTCATCTGTCTTCGTTTTAATTATTTCAGATCAAGTTTTAAACCACCTGCCCTGCTGCCCAGCCGCTGCTCCACGCCCATTGGAAATTAAAGCCGCCTAGCCAGCCAGTGACGTCTACCACTTCGCCAATGAAGTAGAGGCCTTCCACGTTTTTGGCCATCATGGTTTTAGACGATAACTCGTTGGTATCTACCCCGCCAATGGTGACTTCTGCGGTGCGGTAACCTTCGGTGCCATTGGGTTTCACCTGCCAATTCTCTAACGTATCAGCAATGGCATCACATTCGCTGTGGGTAAGCTGTTTTACCGGCACATTGCGCCAGTTATGATACTCAATAAAGCTTTGCACCATGCGCTTGGGGAATACTTTATTTAAAGAGGTAGCAAGCAGGGCATCGGGCGTTTCGTTACGCGCGGTTTGTATAAGCGCAGTGGCATCGTTATTGGGAAGCGTGTTGATACTTAAGCTGTCACCCGCTTCCCAGTAGCTAGATATTTGTAGCATGGCTGGGCCGCTTAAACCACGGTGGGTAAACAGCATGGCTTCTTTAAACGTGGTGTCGTTACAGCTTGCGTATACATCTACCGCGATACCGCTAAGTTCTGCCAAGATATCTTTGTCTTTATCGTGCAGGGTAAAGGGAACAAGGGCTGCCCGAGTAGGTAAAACCTTAAGACCAAATTGCTCGGCAACTTTGTAACCAAACGGTGTGGCCCCCAGCTTTGGCATGCTTAAACCGCCCGTCGCGATAACTAAAGATTCACAGCTATATTCGCCGCTCGACGTTGTAAGTGAATACCCACTTTCGTTTTTTTCTACGCTTAAAATTTCACAGCGGGTAGTAATGGTAACGCCCGCTTTACTACATTCATTAAGCAGTAAGTCAACGATGTCTTTGGCGCTATCATCACAAAATAATTGGCCCAATGTCTTCTCATGATAGGCAATGCCATGTTCGGCCACTAAACCGATAAAGTCCCATTGGGTATAGCGGCTAAGCGCCGACTTACAAAAATGGGGGTTTTGCGATAGAAAGTTTTCAGGCCCGGCATACATATTGGTAAAGTTACAACGACCGCCGCCCGACATAAGAATTTTACGCCCAACTTTTTTGGCATGGTCAAGCACCTCTACGCTGCGTCCGCGCGCGCCTGCCTGTGCTGCACAAAAAAGCCCAGCTGCGCCGGCCCCAATCACTATTACATCGCGCTTTATCACTATCGGTTTACCTTAATTCAAGCCAAATAACTTACGCCAGCCTCAGCGCTAATTAGGAATTCGGGATTATACGTAATAAGCCCCACCGCACAATGCAAAGCCTATTTTACCGAGAAATTTAATCTTGTTCTTTAGTCGACATTGATAAATTTTAATACTTTTTAACAATACTAAAGAAAAATCAATTCGCTTATAACTATGCGCCACAATTGAGGTGCAACTCAATTTGAACAAACAAACGAAATAGCGACGACTTCACAAATTACAGAGGATTGTATCCATGGAAGAGTTCTTAGCGTCACTCGATATTAATCAATACCTGCCTGCTGCGTTAGCATGGGCCACCAATATTTTACTTGCCCTAGCCATCCTTATTATTGGCCTTTGGATAGCAAGTAAGGTTTATAACGCCATTGCTGCTATTGCTAGCAGCCACCCTCAGCTTGATGATACGTTATTTAAGTTTTTTGGCAGTGTAGCGCGTTATACCATCTTGGCCTTTGTAGGTATTGCTGTTCTTAACCGCTTCGGTGTGCAAACCGCTTCTATCATCGCACTTTTAGGAGCAGCTGGCTTAGCTATTGGCCTTGCCCTTCAGGGAACGCTGTCTAATTTAGCGGCTGGGGTTATGTTACTTATCTTCCGCCCTTATAAAGTGAATGACTTTGTCGATGCAGCAGGTAAATTTGGTAAAGTTACCGAGATAGACTTATTCACGACTATCTTGCAAACCTTCGACAATAAGCAAATTATCATTCCAAATAGCCAAATTTGGGGCGAGCAAATCGTTAACCACTCGCACCATGAAATTCGTGGTGTAGATATGACGTTTGGTATTGCTTACAACGAAAACATTGATGCTGCTCGCGCGGTTATCGACAAAGTATTAGCAAACCACCCGCATGTACTTAAAGACCCTGCGCCATTTGTAGAAGTATCTACGCTTAACGACAGTTCTGTAGACTTTATTGTTCGGCCGTTTTGTCACGGCGAGCACTATTTCAACATTCTTTTCTCAGTACCTGAGCAAATTAAGAAAGCCCTAGATGAAGCGAACATCGAAATTCCATTCCCGCATCGCAAAGTCATTGTGGTTAACGAAAACGCATAGTGCGTATGTTATAAAGAATGTCTTAGTCAGTGAAAGGGCAGCCAAACGGCTGCCCTTGTTATATTCTGTCTTTAAGTCAGTTATTAAGCGCTACGCTTATTTAAAGAAGCGCTGCTAAACGTTTTTAGGAAACACCGCTAGCGGGTGCGTAGTAATTAACCGAACAAAAGCACGGGTACTGGGCTTAATCGCGTTTTCGTGGCTGACACGTACTTTAAGTTCATCACCGCTATCTAGCATAACCGCATACAATCGGCTTTCGCCTTCATAGCGCACCCATTCAACCGTACAGTTGGTCTCACTAAGCGTGGCATCTAGGCTTAAATCGTCAGGGCGCACGAGTAAATCTACATTACCGTTAGCACCTTGAAGCGGCGTGCCTGGCACCTTGCCAATTTCAGTAACAACCGTTTTGTCTGTATTTGCTTCACTAGCATCAAATGTTGCGCTCAAGAAACTTGCTTCGCCCATAAAGCGCGCAACAAAACGGCTAGCTGGTGATGAATAACAGGCTTCTGGTGTGTCTAACTGCTCTAATACGCCTTTATTTAAAATACCTACCCTATCACCGACGCTAAGCGCTTCTTCTTGATCATGGGTAACCCAGATAGCGGGCACACCCGCTTTCTTAAGCGCATCGCGAATTTCCCAACGCAGGCTGTCTTTTAACGCGGCATCTAGGTTTGAAAGCGGTTCATCAAGTAATACATAGGCCGGTTCGTGGGCTAAGGTTCTCGCCAAGGCTACGCGCTGCTTCTGACCGCCGGAAAGTCGCGCTGGCTTAACATCGCGGAAATTATCTAGGCCGAGTAAGGTAAGCCAGTGATCGGCAAGGGATGTATCTTTTAAACGAAAGCACACGTTTTGCTGAACAGTTAAGTGAGGAAAAAGTGCAAAATCTTGAAACACCATACCCACGTTGCGTTTTTCAGGCGGAACGTGCTTATTTGCACTACTTTCCCATTTACCTAAACGCATGGTGCCTTCAGAAATAGGAATAAGCCCCGCGAGCGCTTGTAAGATTGTGGTTTTACCGCACCCTGTCGGCCCAACCAACATGAGAATTTCGTCTTGCCCCAGTTCTAGATTTAACTTGTCGACTACGCGGGTAGACCCATAATTCACTGACAAATTACTTACACTTAGCATTACGAACGCTCATCCTCGGTAACGGTAAATTGGGCTTTTTTCTCGCCCGACAGCATGAGAATTAACCCCACGCCTGATAATAAAACTAATAATAACCCCGGTACGGCGGCACGACCAAAATAACCGGCTTCATACACACGCCACATGTAAGTGGCTAAGGTTTCAAACCCCGTTGGCCCAAGCATTAAAGTAGCGGGAAGTTCTCGCATTGCCTCTAAGAACACCAAGGCTGCGCCCGCTATCATACCACGAAGGGTTAACGGTAACGTAATACGCATAAATGCCTCGCGAGGACTTGCGCCTAGCACGCGGGCCGCCTTCACCAAACCAGAGTCGATATTCTCTGCTGTACTTCTTACGCTACCCACCGCAAGTGGAATAAAACGCAGCACATAGGCCATTACCAATAAACTTAACGTTTGATATAGCGCAGGTAAATATTTAAGCCCTACGTATACCAGCGCCGTTCCCATAACGATACCGGGTACACCAAAACCAAAATAAGTAATACGCTCCATAACGCGCCCTGCCTTACCCGCAATAGCGGCATGGGCAACTGGAATAGCCAGCAATACGGCAACAACCGCGGCAATAAAAGACGCGTGAGCAGAGTTCCATGCGTAGCTTAACTCGAACCCCCCAGTGCCTTCACGTATTAACCAAAGGGTAAAAATGGCTAACGGAAGCACAATAGCTAGCAGCACTATTGGCATAGTAGCAAGCAACATAAGGTTGCGCTGCCAACGACCTGGAAAGAGTGATAAATGCCTGCCGGGACGCTCTGAGGCGCCGCTGATGCGGCTTTCAATAAATAGAATTAGCCCGACAATAACCATAAGTTGTAAGCTCAACATGGCCGCCTGACTCAAGCCAAAGGCATTGTACTCAACAAAAATAACGCGGGTGAAAGTGTCAAAGCCCATAATGGCCGGCGTGCCAAAGTCAGATAGTGCATAAAGCGCAGCAAGTAAAGCGCCTGCCGCTACGCTATTTACCACGCGCGGTAGCACAACACGCCATAGGCTAGCGCCTAATGAGAGCCCTAACGTGCGAGCCGCATTCACCAAGCTTGCATCTAAGCTTAACAGGCTAGAACGGGTAGTCATCATCACAAAGGGGTAAGTGTAAAGACTCATCACTAACGCAGAGCCCCACAACCCGCTGATGGGCGGCGTGGTAATACCTAATATATTTTCTATTTCACCGCCTCTGCCAAATGAGAAGTACATAGCAAACGCGCCAATATAACTGGGTAGTGCCAGTGGCGCGGCAAGTAAAATTAACCAAAAGCGCTTAAACGGCATTTGCACATAGGCAGTGAGAAAGGCAAGCGGCACACCAATTAGCACCGAACCAATAATGGTAAGTACCACCAGTGAAACCGTGTTACCTAGAACATGAAGATTATGGGTATCGAAAAGTTGCGCACTGTCTTGGGCTAAAGAAAATAAAACACCGACGGGCAATAAAGCCATCAGCGCAATAAGCAGTGCCAGTGGATACGACTTTGGCCAGTTTGTCACAGTACGCCAACTTCCCTCATAAGGTTAAGTGTGGGGCGTAAATCAGCCAGCTTACGAAGGTCCATTTCAGGCGGCGAAAGCGTGCTCAAACTTGCTAAGCCTTGCGGCTGGTCGACGCCCTGAACAAGCGGTATTTCGTAGGCTTCACGAGCAAGATACGACTGCACTTCCTGCGACAGTAAGTAACGAATAAAGTTAACCGGTAAGTCGCCTTCGCTTAATGCCACAATACCAGACGCATTCACTAAGCAACCGGCATCGCCTTTAGTGTAAGCTAGCGCTACATTCGCATCGGGCTTGCCTGATTTAAGGCGCAGCGTGTAATAGTGATTAGCAAAACCAATATCCACTTCGCCACGCTCAACGCCCATTACCACGCCAAGTTCGCCCGCATACTTTTTAGAATGCTTATTGATGCCTTTAAGCCACGACTTTGTCGCTTTATCACCCTCTAAAATACGCATAGCAGTAACAAAAGATTGGAACGACGAATAAGCGGGTGCCCAACCTATTTTTAGGTCGCTATCAGCAAGCGCCATTACGCTTTCGGGTATCTGCTCTGGCTTAACGCGCTCGGTGTTGTACGGCAGCGTACGTACTCGGCCCGTTACCGGTGACCAGCTGGGATATTGAAAATCTTCACGAAGCTGTGCCGTTAAATCGTTAGGCAATGGCTTGGCGGCACCGATGTCCGTCACCACACCAATTGAGCCAGTATCTACTGCCCAAAAAAGGTCTGCGCGTTTAACGCCCGCTTTGGTTTCAGCCACAATCGTGTTCGCCAATGCTGCTGAGCCACCACGTCTTACCTTCAAATTTAACTTCGGGTTGCGCTTTTCAATGGCTTTAAGAACATTCTCATACAAGCCGCCTTCACCGCGCCCCAAGTACAAGGTGAGATCACCTTCTAATTTAGGTAGGGATTCTACTGACACACTACCGGTTTGTGTCATAGCGTTTGCAAAGCCTAGCGGCAAGCCAGATAAAACACCTGCTGCAGCTAAGCCTTGTAAGAATGTTCTACGTTGCATACACCTTCCTTTAAAAAACGTCTTTACGACTTTGCTCTACTTCAACTAAAAGTGCGCGAGCGCGGTCAAGCTTAGCCTGCATTGACTCCACTACCTTGCGCACTGCGTCTACGCCAGTATCTTTCGAAATGGCTTGAGGAAGCGTAACGTTAAAGTCTTTCTCTAGGTCTTCAACCAAGGCTGCGTCTTTGGCAATCAAATCACCTTCTACGCCTTCAAAACGCTGTAGATAAGTGTCGTGAACAAGCGTAGTTGCCACTTCGTGTAGCTGTTCTGCATATTTAGCTACCACGCGATCAAGACGGGTTTTAATATCGTCGATGACTTCAGGGCCAGTTGTCGGCTCTTTTTCAGTCGTTTGAACCTTGTTAACCAGACCTTTCTTTTGGTACTGGGACGCAAGTTTAACTGCGCCTAGCGCCTGCCACAAGGCATGATTTAGCTTCTCTTGCTCAACGCGTACATCTGCAACTGGCTTGCCTTCATCAATGGCGACTTTTACGCCGTAAATGCCCTGCCAAATAGACGCGTAAATAGGCACATATTGGGTTTCAATGGCAGAGTGAAAGTCCACTTCTTCCCAGTACTCGATTAACGCGTCTGTTTTTAACGATTTGTCTTTTGCTTCGTACCCATCAACAACACTGCCAAACTTGCTTTCTAGCCAGTGCACCTCTTCGGTGTACTCACCGATATGGGCATGAAGGTTGTTAACGTGATCGCCAATAGACCCGTTCGCAAGCGCTTGAGACGATAGCATAGAGAACGTCACGGCAGAGGCCAGCACCAACGCCCCCATTTTTTTCAGTGTTATTGTCATAATTATTCCTAAAACATTTGTCTTAATGCGCAAATGATACTTATTATCATTAAGCAAGTAAAGGTAACTAAACGAGGCTACATGCTACGTAACGCAGTACGTTAACCCTTCATTTTTCTGCATTTTCGATACAGAATATTGCATATCAGTTCATTAACCTTTGCTGAACACATTGATATTCAACGCAATTAGCAAACTGTCAGATCATAGTTGGGTTACATTTTAATGAAAATCACGGGCAAGTATACGCATATATAAATTAATGAATATTCACAAAAAGCTAAAAGAAAAAAGCCCGCAACACGTGTTGCGGGCTTTTGAACGAAACGTTTGGTGATGAAACGTATTTACAAGCTATCTAGCATGCTTTGCGCATCGCTCACATCAAAGCGACCCGGGTCTTCTACGTTTATTTTCTTCACTTCACCGTCTTCAATTAACATTGAATAACGCAATGAACGCAAGCCACCGAAGTTACTGGTATTCATATCCAAGCCAATTTGCTTTGTGAAATGACCATTCCCATCGGCTAGCATAATAATTTCTTCTGCATTATTAGCCTTACCCCATGCATCCATAACAAACGCATCGTTTACAGAAAGACAGATAATGCTATCAATACCTTTCGCTTTAATTTTGTCTGCTAGTGCCACATAGCCCGGCAAATGAGCCTGTGAACAGGTTGGCGTGAACGCCCCTGGTACTGCAAACAACACAACGCGCTTGTCCGAGAAAAGTTCATTAGTGCCTGGGTTTGTCATTTCTCCATCGACTAAAAGACCGAAATCCACCTCGGGCAAGGTGCTACCAACTTGTATCATGTTGCTCTCCTAGGGTTTTTGACACAAATACACATCAAATCTATGTTTTTTACTTTCTATTGCCATTGATGGTTTTTCTCCTGCCAGCACGTCTGCACTATTTGGGCGTTTAACGACTACCCGGTGCGTAGCTAGCTTAAGTGCTGGCGGTAACAGCGCATCGGCATCGGGGTCATGCCCAAGCAGTTGCTGAAACAGCCGCATTTCCTTTTTCACCAAGGCTGACTTCTTTTTATGTGGGAACATGGGGTCTAAATAAATAGCGTTCACATTCTCACCAGTGAAGTATTGCATTACCTCAGCGCTATTTCCATGTTGAAGCGACATTTTAGCTGCAAGTTCTGGAAAACTAAGCGCTAAACGGCGTATGCCGTCTTCAAGCAGCGCGGCCACAATAGGCGAACGCTCTATCATAGTTACTTTACAGCCAACACTTACTAAAACGAACGCATCACGACCTAGCCCAGGTGTGGCATCCACGACATGCCAGCCTTCATTACCTTTAAGGCCAATCGCCTTAACAATAGGCTCTTTACGTCCGCCGCCGTGTTGTTTGCGATACAAACTGGCCGGTGATGCAAAATCAACCTCAACCGGCAGCACTTTTTTCTCGCTTGCATCAGCAAGGCCCAACACACCATTTTGTATCTGAAGATAAAACCCTTCGGCAGGCTTTTCGCTGTGAGAAACAACGGGGAAGCCCCACTTATTCCCAATACTATTTAGTAGTGAAGTATCATCTTGAGTACTGTGTTGTGCGATAACTAAAGGCACACTGTTAAGCATGGCCGTATTGCTCCTTATGCCCTATCCATCTATTGATGATTGCTTGGGCGTGAGACGGGTATTTATCCCAAAGGGTATAGGCAATTTCTTGAACTTTTGGAATAAGGGCGGCGTCGCGTACAAGATCTGCTATTTTAAGTTCAGCCATTCCGGTTTGTTTCGTGCCCATGAATTCCCCCGGCCCGCGAATTTCTAAGTCGCGCTGTGCGATGTAAAACCCATCGTTCGACTCACGCAGTACCCCTAAGCGCTGAGTCGCCGTTTTAGATAAGGGGCTTTGATACATAAGTACGCACTGACTTTCTACCGCCCCCCGCCCTACTCGGCCTCTAAGCTGGTGGAGCTGGGCTAAGCCCAAACGCTCAGGGTTTTCAATAATCATAATGCTAGCGTTAGGCACATCTACGCCTACTTCAATAACCGTCGTTGCCACCAGTAAATCAAGCTTACCGTCTTTAAAATCAGCCATAACCTGGGCTTTTTCAGCGGGCTTTAACCGCCCGTGTACTAAGCCTACTTGTAAGTCTGGCAGCGCGGTACGCAGGGTAACCGCAGCGTCTTCAGCGGCCTGACACTCCAACACTTCGGACTCGTCAATAAGCGTACACACCCAATAGGCTTGGCGGCCGTTATCTTTACACGCTTGGCGCACGCGCTCTATCACATCCGCTCTGCGTGTATCAGGGAGCACCACGGTTTGTACGGGGGTTCTGCCCGGTGGCAGTTCGTCTATGACCGAGGTATCTAAATCGGCATAGGCTGTCATGGCCAGCGTTCTTGGAATAGGCGTTGCCGTCATGATCAACTGGTGCGGATAGCGGCCTTGTTGCTCGCCTTTATCGCGCAAAGCCAAACGCTGATGTACACCAAAGCGGTGCTGCTCATCCACAATAACCAGCGCTAGCTGCTGGTAGTTCACGCTTTCCTGGAAAATAGCGTGAGTGCCCACCAACATTTGAATGTCACCGGCTTCTAAGCGCTCTAAAACCTCATTGCGGGCCTTGCCTTTTAGCTTTCCAGCAAGCCAACCAACTTCTATACCGAGTGGCTCTAACCAACCGCGAAAGTTATTCGCGTGCTGTTCTGCCAAAAGTTCTGTCGGCGCCATTAACGCTACCTGATGCCCGGCACCAATGGCGGATAGTGCAGCCAATGCCGCAACTAAGGTTTTACCCGAACCTACGTCGCCTTGTACCAGGCGCATCATAGGCCGTGCGTGCTGCATATCTTTTTGAATATCTTCCACTACCCTTGCCTGAGCACCAGTGGGTGAAAACGGTAGCTGAGCGAGCATTTTATCGATAAGCGGCTGATTAACACTAATTGGAATACCGGGCTGTGCATCAGATAACTTGCGTACTTTCAACACACTTAAATGGTGTGACAACAACTCTTCAAGAATTAACCGATACTGAGCAGGATGAAGCCCCTCTTCCATTTCGTGTACATCGACATCTGGCGGCGGGCGATGGACCAAATGAAGGGCTTCGTTAAGGCTAATTTGATTATCGTATATACCTTCGGGCAGTAAATCGGCCAGCGCCCCTTTGTCCAAAAGCTTTAGCGCTTGGTCGGTTAAATTGCGAAGGGTTAGCTGCTTAACCCCGTCTGTGGTGGGGTAAACCGGTGTCAGTGATTCTTCTGTGGGTGGCGCGTCGTCGTCTACTAGCTTGAATTCGGGGTGCATCATTTCAATACCCCATTTGCCGGTGCGCACCTCACCAAAACAGCGTACCGTGTTACCCGGCGTCATCATCGACCGCTGTACAGCGCCAAAGTGGAAAAACCTTAGGGTTATAGTGCCCGTGCCATCACTAAGCTTTACCACCAACATGCGCTTTTTACCGTATTGAATGTCGGCGCTCATTACCTCCCCTTGCACGCTTACATGGGTAAACGGGCGGCACTCAGCCACGCTGTAAATACGGGTTCTGTCTTCGTAGCGATGAGGAAGGTGAAACAGTATATCTTGAAGGGTAAACAAGCCTATTTTATTGAGTTTTTCTGCCACCTTTGCGCCTACGCCTTTAAGCGCAGTTATGGGTGTAGTGGCCAGTGCTTGCATCAAGCGACATCCTTCTTTTAAAACCTACATTGCTTTCACGCTGGAAGGCGCAAGCGGGTGTTAATCAACGTATTATTAGAAAGGAAGTGTAAAGGATTGTTGCGGGGTTGGCGAGTACGCTTTAGGCCAGTTTTCTTAACTGGCCTAAACAAAACTAAAAGCGAAACCAGTTACTTAGCCTGCTTCTAATGCGTCAGCTTCCGCTTTGGTAATTTGCATTTCTCGCCACCAGCTATCGTCGGCATCCACTTCACCGATAGCGTTAATAGCGGGCAGAGGCAAGCCTTTGCGCTGGCAGAGTTTATACAAACGCGGGTAGCCATTTTGAAAGGCCAATGCCTGACATTCTTCTTCCGGCAACTGCTGGGTGTTGTACATACCCGCAATAGTGCGCTGGCGCTGCGCTTCATAAAGCACTAACGCTGCGGCCACCGACACGTTTAGCGACTGCACCATGCCCATCATAGGAATGACGATATCCTGATCGGCCAGCGCCTTGGCTTCATCAGTGGCACCGTATTTTTCTTGACCGAATAATATAGCGGTCGGCTTGGTGTAATCCACATCACGAAAATCTACCGCCGTATCAGATAAATGGGTAACCAACACCTGCATGCCTTGACCTTTAAGCTCAGCCATCGCATCGTTAATGCCGTCATGGTTAGTCTGGCGCACCCACTGCTGACTGCCCATTGCCGTACCGCGACGAAACTGATATTTCTTTTCCCATACGGTGTGAACCCTGTGAATACCCACGGCATCACAGGTTCGCACTATGGCAGAAACATTATGGGGCTTATGCACATTTTCAAGACATACCGTAAGGTCGGTTTGCCTTTTTTCCAGCACCTGTCTTATGCGCTGGTAACGCTCAGGTGACATGACTTACTCCGGCAGTTCCATTACACCATCAATTTCAATTTGTGCGTCCTTAGGCAATGCAGATACCTGAACGGCAGCGCGTGCTGGGTAAGGCTTGTTAAAATAGCGGCTCATAATTTCATTAACGGTGGCAAAGTGCCCAAGGTCGATCAGGAAGATGTTCACTTTCACCAAATCGTTAGTGGTACCGCCGGCTGCATCACATACCGCTTTGAGGTTTTCAAAAACTTGTACCGCTTGGGCTTCAAAATCGTCAGATACCATTTCCATGGTTTCAGCAACAAGAGGAATTTGGCCTGAAAGATAAACAGTAGTGCCAGCTTTAACCGCTTGGCTGTAAGTACCAATAGCAGCAGGTGCCTTATCGGTCTGAATAATAGACTTAGACATAGTAGTTCCTAAATTTTGTAGTAATTAGTGTCGTGATTGACTATGACGAGACACTTTCTGAACTTCCGGCATGGTGCGTATTTTCTTCATTACGCGGGCCAAGTGCACACGGTTGTGTGTGGTAAGTTCTAGGTCAATAAAGTAGATATTACTCTCTTTCTCTTCAGTTTGCAGACCAATGATGTTGGAATCGCAGCCTGAAATGGTGTTCGTTAAAGTTGCCAGTGTGCCCTGATGGTTAATTAATTCAATGCGTAACGACGCTTTGAATTCACCCTGCGGGTTGTCGTCCCACTGCATGGGCAGCACACGTTGCGGCTCTTCACGGGTGAGTTTGCGAATGTTATTACAACCAATCTGGTGAATGGTCATACCGCGCCCTGGGCTTAATACCGCCACAATTTCATCATCAGGAATAGGGTGGCAACAACGAGAGTAGTGCACAAGAAGGCCTTCTGTACCGCGAATAGCCACATTGCCCTTCTTGTCTGATAAATCAGTGGTGCTTTCGCCTAACAAACGGCGAGCAACAATAGCGCTTAGTTCGTTGCCAAGGCCAATGTCTACTAGCAGGTCGTCGAAGTTTGCATGCTTAGTTTCAGCCACTACACGCTCAATATCAGCATTAGGGATATCGTCTAGCTTAACACTGCCTAACGCATGACGAAGTAGGCGGTTACCCATATTCACCGCTTCTTGTGAATGCTGTTTACGCAGATACTGGCGAATACGGGTACGCGCGCGAGCACTCACCACAAAATTGAGCCAATTCGCATTCGGCTTCGCTTTTGGAGAGGTAATAATCTCGACGGTTTGCCCATTTTGCAGCGGCTTACTTAAGCTGAAGTTGCGCCGTTCAACGCGCACACCTACGCACGTGTTGCCCACGTCAGAGTGTACGGCGTAGGCAAAATCCACGGCCGTTGCGCCTGTAGGTAGTTCTATAATACGTCCGTCTGGCGTAAACACGTAAATTTCATCAGGGAAAAGGTCGGTTTTGACCGACTCGATGAATTCAAACGACGAGCTTGCCGACTGCTGCAGTTCTAACAAGCTTTGCATCCACTTACGTGCACGAAGCTGTGCAGTAGTGCCGTTGTCACCCGGCTCCTTGTAAAGCCAGTGTGCTGCTACTCCTTTATCCGCCATTTGGTCCATTTCCTGTGTTCGAATTTGAATTTCAACAGGAATACCATGCGGGCCAATCAGCGATGTATGTAACGACTGGTACCCGTTAGTACGCGGAATAGCGATATAGTCTTTAAAACGGTTTTCAATAGGCTTGTATAGCCCGTGCATAGCGCCTAGTGCGCGGTAGCAGTTGTCTACCGAACTCACCACAATGCGAAACGCATAAATGTCCATTACCTCATTGAACATCAGTTCTTTGTTTTTCATTTTGCGGTAAATGGAGTACAGGTGTTTTTCTCTGCCTATCACGTTTGATGTTATTTCGTAGGCATCTAGACGCGTATTCAGTTCTCCACGAATATTCTCGATAATCTCTTTGCGATTACCACGGGCTTGGCGTACCGCCGATTTCAATGCGCGATGGCGCATGGGGTACATGGCTTGGAAACCTAAATCTTCCAGCTCGTTTTTAATATCGTGAATACCCAAGCGATGAGCTATAGGGGCGTAAATCTCTAGCGTTTCTAGGGCAATGCGGCGGCGCTTATCAGGGCGCAGAGAGCCTAGCGTACGCATGTTATGTGTGCGATCGGCCAGTTTAATGAGGATAACTCGGATGTCTTGCACCATGGCCATCATCATTTTGCGGAAGTTTTCCGCCTGGGCTTCTTGTTTGGTGCTAAAGGCAAGCTTGTCGAGTTTACTGACCCCTTCTACCAGCTCAGCAACCGTATCGCCAAAGGCCTCGGCAAGGTCTTCTTGGCTATAATGGGTATCTTCTATGACATCGTGAAGCAGTGCCGCCATGATCGTTTCATGATCAAGGTGCATATCGGCAAGAATGCCTGCCACCGCTACCGGGTGAGTGATATACGGATCGCCGCTGGAGCGCATTTGGCCGTCATGGGCCTCTTGAGCGAGAACAAAAGCATCTTGCACCAGCTGAACACGGTCGGCTGATAAATACTCTAAAACTTTCTGCTTTAAACCTTCAAACAAATACACAGTGAAGCGCGACCCTTATATAACGTTACACCACTAAGAATACGTTTAATTGTGCTAGAAGCCAATACACCAAAACTAAAGCGCCAGTGCTTTTTTCAAAGCACTGGCGCCAAATAACTGATAAAAGCCCTTAAAAGCGGGTTTTACTGATCAGATAAAATATTTGCAACAGACGCAAATTCAGCGTGTTCTTGCTGTTCTTGCGCTTGAAGGTCTGCTTGTTCAAGCGTAGCAGCCGTTACTAAACCTTCTTCAATTTCACGAAGTGCTGTCACAGTTGGCTTGTCGTTTTGAACGTCAACCATAGGATCTTTGCCTTCAGTGGCAATTTGACGTGCACGGCGTGCAGCAACAAGCACTAGGTCAAAGCGGTTACCAATTTTATCTACGGCATCTTCTACAGTTACGCGAGCCATGTATTTCTCCGAAAATTAGGTTGAGCAAGTTATTCAAAAAACGGCCGCGTAGTATACACAAATACACCGCGCGATCCTAGTATTTTGTTTGAATTTGAAGCAGTCAGATCGTTATAGCTACGTGCTGATCGTCTGCCTTTAAACTAAAACACTTGTCTATGCTGATAAGCTTACGCGCTACCAAGCAATTCGTCCAATAGCACCTGATGACGCATTTGTTGTTTCATCGTACGAAGACGCTGCGCAGTCACTATCGCTTCTAAGTCACCTAGTGCTGTGGCAAAGTCATCGTTAACAATTACGCTATCGAACTCACTAAAGTGTGACATTTCCGCCACCGCTTGTGCCATGCGCCCAGCAATGACTTCTTCACTGTCCTGACCGCGGTTATTTAAACGCTGCTCAAGAACATCTAGCGACGGAGGAAGAATGAAAATACCACAGGTATCTGGCATAAGCTTTTTGACTTGGCGAGCACCTTGCCAATCGATATCCAAAAACACATCAATTCCGCGGTGAAGGGTTTGTTCAATGGTAACCCGTGATGTGCCGTAATAATTGCCGAACACCTCTGCGTACTCAAAAAATACGCCTTGTTCGATAAGCGCTTCAAACTGCTCTCGACTTACAAAGTGGTAGTGTACGCCGTCTACTTCACCCGGACGAGGCTGACGCGTGGTATGAGATACCGACACCTGCATAGGCGTAGTTTCATTACCTTCGTACTTTTCCATTAGCGCCTTTATAAGGCTAGATTTTCCCGCCCCTGAAGGAGCTGCAAGTATAAATAAATTGCCAAGTAGTGAAGCCATAGGATATTAAAAGTTTATCAAGATGTGGTGATTTCAAGTAGCAATGATAGCATATTAAGCCCTTGCGCCGTAACTGTGATTATCTGGTTTATGCATTGATGATCGATGATGACCTGTATTTAAGTTGCCGATCGGCGTTAGCAAAATACATAACAATAATAAGTTTCTAAGAATGGTGGGGCAGAAAAAGTACTCTGACCTCCCACCATTCTTGCGAAAGACAGAGATTGCCCGTGAGAAAAGATAACCATTGGTAATGAAGCAACAACAAAACTAGGAAATATAGAATGACTCAGCAACTTCTGCCGTGCGTAGAGATAAATCCGTCAACAGCGCCTGATGCCTGCGTTATCTGGCTTCACGGTCTTGGCGATTCAGGCCACGGCTTTGCTCCTATTGTGCCCGAGCTTAAATTACCAGATTCAATGGCCGTAAAATTCCTGTTTCCCCATGCACCGGAGCGCCCCATCACGATAAATGGCGGAATGCGCATGCGTGCTTGGTACGACATCAAATCGCTAGATTTTGAAAGCCGCGCAGATCTTGAAGGGGTAAAAGAGTCGGCAGAACAGGTTGAGCAACTTATCAAAGCGCAGATTGAAAGCGGCATTAAAGCAGAACGTATCGTTTTAGCAGGGTTCTCCCAAGGGGGCGTTATCGCCTTGCACCTTGCCCCTAGATTTTCGCAAAAACTGGCCGGCGTTATGGCGCTTTCTACCTACATGTGTGAACCCGCATTACTAAGTAGTGAAGCACTAGACGTAAACCGCGAGACACCCATAATGATGGCCCACGGTGAGCAGGACGAGGTTGTACCGGTTTTCATGGGCAACGCTGCTTTTAAGACACTAAACGAATGCGGTTTTAAGGCAACGTGGCAAACTTACACCATGCAACACAACGTTTGTATGCAAGAACTTAATGACATCAGTGCATGGTTACAAAAGTTGCTTAACTAACACTTGCTGTCGCTAATTTTTTCGAAACGCTGGCGTACCATTACTACCAGCGTTTGTTACTTGCTGTTGTGCTCGCCAAGACATATTTAAAGCATTAACGCTTTTTGCGTCTGTCATTCCATCACGCGGTTTCTGCCCGCATTTTTCGCTTTGTATAAGTTATCATCAGCCTGTTTTAAACTGGCATGTAGGTTGGTATTGGTTAACACTGTGGCAACACCAAAACTTGCGGTGATAGGGTGATTAATGTCTCCTGCTACAAAAGGTCTTTCTTCTATTAGCCTCCTCATTTTTTCAGCCAACTTAACCGCTTGCGTCAACGTAGCATGAGGAAAAAGCACCAAAAATTCTTCACCGCCAGTGCGTGCTACCACATCAGAAGATCTGACCGCTTCTTTCATCAAACTGGTAACATGAATAAGCACCTGATCGCCCACATCGTGACCATAGCTATCGTTAATCTTTTTAAAGTGATCGATATCTACCACTACCGCGCTTAAAGGAAAATATGTAGCAGGGTCTTGCATGGCCTTTTCAAAAAAAACGGCTTCTAGAAAACGGCGGTTGGGCAGTTTGGTTAACGGGTCGGTATTGGCTTGGCGCATACGCTCAAAGTTTTCTTTCAACATCTCCTTTCGGCTTTGATGCCAAAAATTTTCGCCAATAAAGGCCACACAAACAAAACAAAGCGTAGAGATTAGGAAGCGAGATACGTGTTCATCGGAATACTGAGCAATTATATTCTCTTGGTTGTATAGCATAAAAGTAGTGATGGCCAATGTTACCGGAACATAAATCAACGCGGGCCTAAAACGCACCACTATGATCTGCAAGAACAACAGCGGAAACACAAAGTAAAGGCCGGTATTATTTAATCCCCCGGTATACACCAAGCCGTTAACAGTAAACATTGCAACAAGGCCGCCAACGTAGTAAAACACGTCGACTCGCGGGAATATGTGAGACAACAACACGTTTATGTATACAACGGCTGCTGAGGCTGTAAGGGTTCCTACAAGGAGCGGTGTATTATTTCCCACATTAAGCCACGCCATAAAGGCCATGATGGTGCCGCCAACATAAGAAATAAAATACAGTGTCAGTCTTCTGCGTTTTGCCTCTGCTTCGTCTTGTTGAGCGCTTCTTAACAGTTTCCCTAACGACGAGTAGTCCATACTAGAACCTTCTCCACTTTTATTACCAGACACCCTTAGCCCAACTCAGCATAGTCTGAAAGTTAACGATTAACCAAGTAGAAAATCACCGCTATTTCCAAACATTAACCAAGAAAATGCGTATACTACAACGTATCTCGTATGACGTTCTGTGATACGTCGTTTTGTTTATCTTTTTAATAGTTTGGAATAAGCATGAGTCATCTCAACACCACCCGCACCGTTCGAATTGCTACTAGAAAAAGTGCCTTAGCGCTTTGGCAAGCAGAGTATGTGAAGGCAAAATTGTTGGAGCATTACCCATCAATGACCGTTGAGCTTGTGCCCATGAGCACCCAAGGCGATAAAATTCTCGATACGCCGCTGGCCAAAATTGGCGGCAAAGGCCTTTTTATCAAAGAGCTTGAAATTGCCATGCTTGAAGGCCGTGCCGATATTGCTGTGCACTCAATGAAAGACGTACCGGTAGAATTCCCGGAAGGCTTTGGGTTACACGCTATATGTGAGCGTGAGAATCCGTTCGATGCCTTCGTGTCTAACAACCACGACAGCCTAGATGCACTGCCAGAAGGCGCAATAGTGGGTACATCTAGCCTACGCAGACAATGTCAAATTCGCAAATACCGCCCTGATCTAATCATCAAGGACCTTCGCGGTAACGTAAATACCCGTTTAGCTAAGCTTGATGCAGGCGAATACGACGCCATTATTTTAGCCTCTGCAGGGCTTATTCGCCTTAAAATGCAATCGCGTATTCGCATGGCTCTGCCTGCTGACATCTCTCTTCCGGCTGTAGGCCAAGGCGCTGTAGGCATTGAATGTCGCAACGACGATGAAGAACTAATAGCGCTACTTCAAACATTAAACCACGCAGATACGCACACCCGTGTTACTGCAGAACGCGCCATGAATGAAAGGCTAGAAGGCGGATGCCAAGTCCCTATTGGCAGTTTTGCTACACTGGATAACGATGTGCTAACGCTCACTGGCATGGTAGGAAAGCCCGATGGCTCTGAGCTTCTTTTTGCCTCAGCTACCGCGTCTAGAGAGAAAGCCAAAGACATGGGTATTGAGGTAGCTGAAGCCCTTTTAGAGCAAGGTGCTGGCGAAATTTTGAAAGCACTTTATAGCTAAAATGCACGCTAAACGGGATAGGGATATTTTCTTATCCCGTTTACCTTCCCTTTTTTAAGCAGTATTTCGAAAACTAAAAGGATGAGGCTTCGTATTAATGCTACTGTTCACACGCCCTTTACCAAAATTAAAAGCGAGCGCGTTAGCTTTTGAAAATGCTGGAATTGATGCGGTAGGTGTAGCTACGTCTGATATTGTCCCAGTACTTTCAGAGCAATATGCTGCAGCTGAATTTTTATCTCACAACACGATAAACGTAATTATTGTTACCAGCGTATATGCTGTAGATACCGTCGTTTCGGGGTTGAAGAAAACAGCGGCAGCCCCTCCCCTTGTTGTTGCAGTGGGCGACGCCACCGCACATAAACTTCGTGCAGGGCTGAGCGAGCTATCATCCGTCAATATTGCCATTCCTAAGGTTCATACATCCGAAGGTATACTGGCAATGCACCAACTTAATGAGGCAAACTGTCAACAAGTCGTTATTATTAAAGGTGAAGGTGGAAGGGACGCTATCGCTAATGGATTAGACGAAAAAGGGATGTCAGTGAACAGCTTTTGCGTTTATAAAAGGGAACCACTTACGCGCCCAATTTACACAAAACGGTGGAAATTGGGCGAAGTTAGCGGCATTATCGCTACAAGCGAAGCAATGGCACTGCAGCTTATAGAACAATTTGGCAACGCGCTTTTAGCTTATCCATGGCTAACAGTAAGCAGCCGCATTGCTAAAACCCTCACCAATAAAGGTATTGAAGAGGTTGCCGTTTGTCAGCGAGCCACCGATCAGGCACTCATCGCCTGGGTAAAGGAAAACTGGGAGTATTGAATGGCCAACAATAATGAAAATAGCCCACACAAAGAGGAACTCGTGAAAGTGGATGCTGAAAAAGAAGTAATAGAGTCTTCTGCCACGCAGAGTGAATCTTCAAAGTCTGGCGCTAAACAAAAAAAATCATCGGGTAATGGTCTACTTTGGTTTGTTGTAATTATCCTGTTTTTACTTGTGCTCGGTATGGCAGGCGCAGGTTATTGGTATTACATGCAGCAGCAATCAGCAAGCCAAGAAACGGTTATTGCACAGCAAAATAACGCATCTCAGTTAAACGCGATTGAGCGCGAGCGCGCAGACATTTTGGCATCAATTGAAAACGTCACGCGAACAAACCAAACGCTAGAAAGTACAGTTGCGGAACTTAAGTCACAAAACGAACAGCTAGCGCTTCAAGCAGAATCAACCCTGCAGCAGCTTAACAATATGGAAGGCCGACGCCCAGCTGATTGGCTAATTGCTGAAGCTGACTACCTTGTGCGTATGGCAGGAAGAAAGCTATGGCTAGAAAACGACGTTCGCACGGCAATTCTATTGTTAGTTAATGCTGACAAGCGCCTAAAGTCACTGGCTGACCCATCGGTGTTACCGGTTCGCGCTACCCTTGCCGAAGATATTCAAACACTACAGCAGTTAAACCCCGTATCGCAAAGTTCGGTGGCGCTAGCACTTACCGGCATGATGGCGCAAATCGATAAGCTTCCTCTGGATACCTTTGAAAAACCAGAAGATAGCAATGCACAAGACACGACATTGTCGGAATCGGCTGACGATTGGCAAGAAAACCTTGCGAAGGTGTGGCGTTCATTGGTTGACGATTTTCTTACCGTAAAAAGCATTGAAGGCCCGGTAGAGCCAGTGCTTTCGCTAGAAGCGCAGTTCCTAGCAAAAGAGCAGCTTAGATTACAGCTTATGCATGCGCAAACAGCTGCCCTTCAGGGTGATGAAGGCCTGTACAGTCAGTCACTGCAATATGCGCAAACCCTACTTACTGAAAAGTTTGATACCGAAAAAAGCCAAGTTACCGGTTTTATGGATGCGCTACAAAACTTAATTGCTACCGATATTGCACGCCCTATTCCAACCGAGCTTGCGTCTCAAAAGCCGCTGGAGCGTTTACTTGATAGCCGTGTGAAACAGGTATTTGGACAAGGAGCTAGCGCACTATGAAATGGTTAGCTATTGCCCTTGCGGTATTAGCCGCATTCGTTGTTGCGTTAATTGTCGGCCCCATGCTACTTGGCGATAAAGGCTACGTACTAATTTCATTAGGTAGTACCGCCATTGAGATGACGGTGATCAGTTTTTGTATTCTGGTTATTGGTGCCGTTATTGCGTGGTACGTACTATCTCGCTTTGCACTGTGGGCGCTAAGCCTAATTACCGGCTCTCACAAGTGGTTTGGGACCCTTGGCGAACGCAAACGCAAACGTGCATTTTACGACGGTCTTCACGCTATGGCCGCAGGCGACTTTGAGAGTGCTCAAAAGTCTTTGGGTAAAACCACCAACGGTGATTTTGAAGGTGTAAACTACTTAGCATCTGCGCAAATTGCTTTTGCCAATAACGACTTGTCTAAAGCCCGGTACTTCCTGGTTCAAGCCACCGATTTTCCTAATGCTAAAGTCGCCGCTACGGTGATGCATGCGCGTATTGACGTGGCTGAAGAGAAATACGACGCGGCACTGGAAAAGCTTGACGAACTAGACGAAAAAGAGCGCGAGAACAAGCAAGTTGTGCAGTTAAAAGCGCAAATTCTTGCCAAGCTTGGCAAATGGCAAGTGCTTCAGGAAAACTTATCTACGTGGCGCAAAGCGCTGCCTAAAGCCGACTACACCGCCTGGAGCCAGCGAATTGCAAAAGGTAAATTTGCTGAAATTGCCAGTAAACAAGGCGCTGTCGAGCTGAAATCCTACTGGGATACACTGCCACGCAAACTGCGTCATGACGATGCCTATCGCGCCGCCTACGTTCAGCAACTGCTTGATCAAGGTATGCATGCCGACGCACAGCAACACCTCGTCGAGTGGCAAAAGCGCGGGCCTAATAGCGCTTTATTCCCGCTGTTTACACAGCTGAATTTACCTGATGCTTCACCCTCGCTTCGCTTACTAGAAAGTTGGATTAAGCAAGATGAAGAAAACGTGGCCCTTTACTCAACCCTAGGCCAAGTTGCGTTTAATTCGGGTGACGATGTATTGGCTGAGAAAGCCTTGCTTAAAGCCACTAAAATGAAGTCGCGCAAAGAAGACTTACTGCTTCTTTCAGCGATAAGTGAGCGCCAGCAAGATACAGCCACGGCCCTTCAGCTTTATAAAGAAGGCCAGCAGCTAGCGGGCTAAGTGAAATTTCATTTAGCCTAGCTGGTAGTACTTGTATTGTTCGTAAAATTGGCGATATAGTAAAAAGGAATTTTGAATTCGCACTTTAATTTACAACCTGCATAGGTGGTTATAAAGTGCGAATAGAAACAAATTACTTGTCGGAGTGCTTCACTGGTAACCCAGTAAGCTGAGACCGCGAAAGTGGGATCCGTAGAACCTGATCAGGCTAATACCTGCGAAGGGAACAAGAAAATACTATGTGCACAGTGCTTTTAATAAGCGTAACGCTGTGGTTTGAATGTGTAAGTAACAACGAGTGATGTAAATGGTAAGTGATTAGCGCAGCACAAGGCGCAAACATTTACTTCTTATCTGCGATAAGTTTTCACCACTCATTGTTAATTACCTTCTAGCTAGAATCGCGGTTAAAACCACTCAACCTCACACACTGTATTCTCCTTCACTCCTGACAAGCATTTTTAAACCTAAACGTAAAAGGCCAAAATGCTATGTCGAACAGACGCGAACAGCGCCAACAAGCGCAACAATTCATTAATGAACTAGCGGGCGAAGCCTACCCCAACTCAACACGCCATTATGAAAGTGGAAGTAGAGACGATATCCGTGTGGCCATGCGCCTTATTAATCAGCACGACAGCTTGGTAGGCGGCACAGAAGACAACCCTATCTTAGAACCCAACCCACCCATTCCGGTTTACGACACATCAGGCCCTTACGGCGACCCAAAGGAAAATATTGACGTGCACAAAGGTTTATCGCCTTTGCGTAAAACCTGGATTGAAGAGCGCAGCGATACCCGTGAGCTTGATGGCGTTTCATCAAGCTTTGCCAAAGAACGTGAAAACGACATTTTTACCGAAGACTTTCGCTTTATACGCAGTCGCAAACCGCTAAAAGCAAAAGCAGGCAAAAACGTTACACAGCTGCATTACGCCAGACAGGGCATTATTACCCCTGAAATGGAATACATTGCCATACGCGAAAACATGGGCCGCCAAGCCATTAAAGACGCCGAGCTAACTCAGCAGCACAAAGGCGAGCATTTTGGCGCCAATTTACCCGAGACGATAACCCCTGAATTTGTGCGACAAGAAGTGGCCGCAGGGCGCGCTATTATTCCGTGTAACATTAATCACCCCGAACTAGAGCCAATGATTATTGGCCGTAACTTCTTAGTGAAAATTAACGCCAACATTGGTAATTCTGCAGTAACGTCATCAATTGAAGAAGAGGTAGAAAAGCTGGTGTGGTCTACGCGCTGGGGCGCCGACACCATCATGGATTTATCCACCGGCAGGAATATTCACGAAACCCGCGAGTGGCTGCTGCGAAATAGCCCAGTCCCCCTTGGTACCGTACCTATTTACCAAGCGCTGGAAAAAGTGAATGGCGTAGCCGAAGACTTAACGTGGGAGGTGTTTAAAGACACGCTTATCGAACAAGCCGAGCAAGGGGTAGATTACTTCACTATTCACGCAGGCGTACTGCTTGAATATGTACACCTTACCGCAAAACGGGTAACCGGCATTGTATCTCGGGGCGGGTCGATTATGGCGAAGTGGTGTTTAAGTCATCACCAGCAAAGCTTTTTGTACGAGCACTTCCACGATATTTGCGAAATTTGCGCGAAATACGATGTAGCGCTGTCGCTAGGTGATGGCTTGCGCCCGGGCAGCGTAGCAGACGCTAACGACGATGCGCAGTTTTCTGAACTACGTACCCTTGGTGAGCTAACTAAAATTGCCTGGGAATACGATGTTCAGGTAATGATTGAAGGCCCAGGGCATGTGCCAATGCACATGATTAAAGAGAACATGGAAGAGCAGCTTAAGCACTGTCATGAAGCACCGTTTTATACCCTGGGGCCACTAACCACAGATATTGCACCGGGCTACGATCATTTCACATCCGGCATTGGTGCCGCCATGATTGGCTGGTATGGCTGCGCCATGCTTTGCTATGTAACCCCTAAAGAGCACCTTGGCTTACCTAACAAGGAAGACGTTAAACAAGGCTTAATTACCTACAAAATTGCTGCTCACGCCGCTGATTTAGCTAAAGGCCACCCGGGCGCGCAAATTCGCGACAACGCCATGTCGAAAGCGCGCTTTGAGTTTAGATGGGAAGATCAGTTCAATTTAGCGTTAGACCCACATACCGCGCGTGCGTATCACGATGAAACCCTTCCGCAAGCCTCTGGCAAAGTCGCACACTTCTGCTCTATGTGCGGGCCTAAATTCTGCAGCATGAAAATATCTCAGGAAGTACGGGATGTCGCTAAGCAGGCGGAAAACCTAGCTCCCGCACAAGCCGCAGAAAAAGAAAAGGAAAAAGGCATGAAGGACATGGCGAACGCATTTAATAAATCGGGCGCCGAGCTTTATCATACCGCCGACAGTAAGGTTGAATTGCCATGACAGAGAACGCCTTGCAGCAGCCTGCGGTTAAACAGCCGGTTGTATGGTGTATAGGCGGTATAGATTCTAGTGGCGGCGCGGGCATTACCCGCGATGCCATTACCCTTGCCGACTTAAACGCTCACGCCTGCGTCATTACTACGCAAACCACTGTGCAGTCGAATTCGATAATGCTAAGCAAAGAAAGTATGACGGCTTCAGCACTGAATCAACAGTGGCAGGTACTTAGCGAGAGCACACCAGCCAGCGCGATAAAAATTGGCGCTATTGCTAACGATGAACAAGCGCTGTTGTTGTGCGCGCGCATTCGCTCAATGGATAAACCTCGGCCATTTGTATTGTGGGACCCGGTAATACGCACATCGTCAGGTGGAAAGTTAAGCGAACTGTCTGAACCTGTAGTAGAAGAACTTTTAAATACCGTAGATTTAGTCACGCCTAATACTCAAGAGCTTTCGTGGTTAACTCGTCTATCGATAAAAAGCGAAGATAGCTTGCTTACTGCAGCCCACCAACTCATAACCAAGGGCGCGCACGCGATTTACATAAAAGGAGGCCACGCCAACTGGCAAGCACACGTATGCGATACCTTCATCAGCCCCACCCAAACCATACAGTTTAGTCAGCCAAGAAAAGAGACCGGCAAGCTTCGCGGTACGGGCTGCATGTTAGCCAGTGCCATTGCGGCTTTTGTGGTGAACGACTACTGCATTGAAGATGCCCTTACCCTTGCCAACGCTTATGTTAGCCAGGTTAGGCACGCTTCTTGTGCGAACACAGCGTATACCCTTACATCACAAACAAGCAGCCCTGCCTATGGACGCTGTATAGGTTTCCCCAACAACCCATTGTGCTTTCCTTCGGTAAAATTTTATCAACGGGAACACGCGCCCTCGCAGCCTTCATTGCTAAGCGCCGAACCGGTACCACATGTTCAAAGCCAAGCTATAGACCGCCCCTTTCCCGCCCTTACGCAAACCGAATTGGGCTTATACCCTGTGGTCGATAGCGTTGACTGGATAGCACGCTTATTACCTACCGGGGTTAACATCATTCAGCTTCGCGTAAAGCACGGAACGCAGGAAGAGATTCGCCAACAGATAAAAGAAGCCATAGCACTTACGAAAAATACACACTGCCAACTGTTCATTAACGACTACTGGGAGTTAGCTATTGCGCTAGGTGCGTACGGCGTTCACTTAGGGCAAGAAGATATCGACACCGCAAATTTAGAGGCCATTCGACAGGCAGGTTTACGGCTTGGTATTTCTACCCACGGCTTTGCTGAAATACAGCGCGTACGTGCTTTGCACCCTTCGTACATAGCCCTAGGGCACATATTTCCTACGAATACCAAAGACATGCCATCTAAGCCCCAAGGTGTTGAGAGGCTGCGTAAATACGTAGCCCTATGCGAAGGAATTCCTACGGTCGCGATAGGCGGTATCAATTTAGCGCGCATTGCCGATGTAGCAAAAACCGGGGTTAATAGTATTGCCGTCGTCAGTGCAATTACCCAAGCCGATGAACCGTTAAATGCGTATTGCAAACTATCGAAGGAGGCGGGTTTTGCATAGCCATTCATTTACCCAGCCCCTAGACAAACAAGATATCCAGCGATACAGCAGACAACTTATGCTTGAGAGCGTGGAAGAAGACGGCCAAGCTAAGCTTGCAAACTCACACGCCGTAGTAGTTGGCCTTGGTGGATTGGGCAGTTTAGTCGCCCGTTATTTGGTGGGTGCCGGTGTGGGAAGCATCACTTTGGTTGACGGTGACACGGTAGACATCAGCAATTTGCAGCGCCAGGTAACCTACAACGAGATGCACCTTGGAGAGCTTAAAGCCAAATCACTGTATAACGAGCTCCGCAAAGTTAACCCCAAGCTTAATATCAAATATAAAAGCCTTTATGTTGATAGTAATAACTTACCAACGCTGATTTCCTCAGCCAATTGCGTGCTTGACTGCACTGACAAAATTGACACGCGAAAATTGATTAATGCGGCTACGTACCGCGCCTCTACACCGCTATTTATTGCGGCAGCGAGCGGACTAAGCTGGCAAGCATTAAACCTACCGCAAAACTCAACAAGCGGTGGCTGTTACGCCTGTCTTGTTGAATACATCAATGTGCGCGAAGACTGCTTAAGCAAAGGCGTACTTGGCCCTGTGGTTGGCATGGCGGCTTGCCATCAGGCAACACAAGCTTTGTTGTTTTTAGCAAAAGGTTTCCATGCCGACATTAAGTGGGGGCACTACCTAACTGGGAATGCAGGCCTAGGTTCGCTACAAAGCTTTGCATTGCCCCCCTCTTCGACCTGCGAGGTTTGCAATGACGCAAATTAAAGTAAACGTAAACAATCAACCTATGAACGTGATCTCGCCCATCTCACTTAGCGAGTTAATTGCCCTTAAACAACTGAATGACGAGGGTACCGCCATTGCTAGAAATGCCGCCATAGTGAGTAAAAAAGAATGGTCGACCACTTACCTTAAAGACAACGACACCGTTGATATCTTCACCCTAGTTGCAGGAGGCTAATATGCTAACGCTTGCAAACCACACTTTTTCATCACGTCTTTTAACCGGTACAGGAAAGTTCAGCAACGCCACCACTATGAAAGACGCAGTGGCCGCTGCACAAAGTAACATTGTTACCCTGGCAATGAAGCGCGTGGCAAGTAATAGCGCGCAAGACGAGACGCTAACGGCGCTTCGAGAGTTAGGAGTTACCCTGCTGCCTAATACATCGGGAGCTAAAAATGCCCAAGAAGCCATATTTGCCGCAGAACTTTCTTATGAAGCGCTAGGTAGCCCATGGATAAAACTGGAAATTCACCCCGACCAGCGCTACCTGCTGCCCGACCCAATCGAAACTCTTCAGGCCGCCGAGGCTTTGGTAAAAAAAGGGTTTAACGTGCTGCCTTACTGTGGCGCAGACCCCGTTTTGTGTAAACGCCTAGAAGAAGTAGGCTGCGCCGCTGTTATGCCGTTAGGCGCTCCTATAGGCAGTAATCAAGGCTTACAAACTAAGCCTTTCTTGGAAATTATTGTTGAACAAGCCTCTATTCCGGTCATTGTAGATGCAGGTATTGGCAAGCCTAGTGAAGCTATGGCGGCAATGGAAATGGGCGTAGATGCGGTGTTGGTGAATACGGCTATTGCCACTGCCCAAAATCCTGTTGCCATGGCAGAGGCTTTTGCAAGCGCTGTAGAAACAGGCCGAAAAGCATTTGAAGCAGGGCTTGGTGCAACATCTGATTTGGCGCAGGCCTCTAGCCCGCTTACTGCCTTTTTGGAGCCTGCGGTATGAAGGTAGCACAAGCGCTAATGCAGCAAGACTTAGCTCATCTAGCTATGTCAATTAACAGTAAAACCACGAGCGATGTAGAGCGAGCGTTAAACGCAAATACACTTTCGTTATCCGACTTTATGGCGCTTATCTCGCCTGCCGGCTCACATTACTTGGAAGCCATGGCAAGTCGCGCGCAGGCACTCACCCGTCACCGCTTTGGCAATACCATGCAGCTATTTGTGCCTTTGTACCTGTCGAACCTGTGTGCCAACGAATGTACCTATTGCGGCTTTACCATGAGTAACAAAATAAAGCGTAAGACCCTATCTATAAGTGAAGTGCTTACCGAAATCGAAGCTATTAAGGATATGGGCTTTTCTCAGGTGTTGCTTGTGACTGGCGAACACGAAACCAAAGTGGGCATGGACTATTTTGAGCAAACCCTCAGCGCCATTCGCGACAAGGTAAGCTACCTTATGATGGAGGTGCAGCCATTAAAAAAAGAGCAATACGAAACGCTGAAACACCAAGGGCTAGATGCTGTTTTAGTGTATCAAGAAACCTATTCGCCCCAGCAATACGCCAACTACCATACCCGAGGTAAGAAACAGGATTTCTTATGGCGATTAGAAGCCAGCGACCGTATTGGGAAGGCGGGTATAGATAAAATAGGCATAGGTGCGCTACTTGGTTTAGGTGATTGGCGGGTTGATAGCGCTATGACCGCCCTTCACGGCAAATTAATCCAGCAGCATTATTGGCAAAGCCGTGTATCTATTGCCTTTCCGCGCCTTCGAAGCTGTGAGGGTAACAACACTGGCGGTAATGCGCTCACCAACAGCAAGCTGCCAAATGAGCAAGACTTGCTGCAGCTAATTTGCGCCCACCGCTTGTTTAACCCGCAAGCGGAATTATCCCTATCTACCCGCGAGTCGGCTGCGTTTAGAGACGGCGTAATGCCGCTTGGAATAACATCAATGAGTGCTGCATCTCAAACTCAACCGGGTGGCTATAGCGAACCCTCGCAGGCACTAAATCAGTTTGATATTGATGACAGTCGCTCGGTGCCAGAAGTGGTAAACGCGATTGCAAGGAAAGGACTAGAGCCAGTTTGGAAGGATTGGATGCCATTTAGCCTCTCGCTGACATAGCTTCCGCAAAAATTTTTTCTAAAGGTGACAAGTCAAAGTGGACTCCAGCAATGTTAGCTTCTATCCAAGCATTCTGAGAAATCTTAGGCCAGTTAATGTCATAGCCCAGAACAAATAGTAATTCTTCAAAATAGAATCGCTGTACTCTACCATTACCCTCTCTAAAAGGATGAATAATATTTATCTCGCATATTTTCGCTTTAAATCGACAATAGTCTTGCGCTCATTGGTTTTCTTTAACTCCAAACCTTCGTAACTGAGACTTACCTCGTAGTTTTGAATATTAGGAGCAAACCTTTCTTTCCGGTGGTTACTATTTTTTGAAACAGTATGTGACATATGCACCTCCTATAACTAATAACTCTACCTCGTTACAGTATAAATAGCTATTTTTGATGTTGATTCCAAGCTCTTAGTTTGAGAAAGAACATTAGTTTTTTTAGGGCAAAAAAAATAAAAAATTTGTTTTGCTTTCGTGTAAAACCCTCCGTAGAATCCGCCCAAATTTTAGCCAGACTCTTTTCCTATGCGTCTGGCTTTTTTGTCTTATTTATCTAATATTAAAGTTATCAAAACTTAAGGGCAGTGCGTTGGATACCGTTGAATTTATTCAAATTCGTAAGTTTATAGTGAAGCTAGGAAAAATGCTGCACAAGTACGGTACGCCTGCGTTCCGTCTTGAAGCTTACCTCGGTGAAGTCGCCAAATATCTGGGCGTACACGCTTCATTTATTTCGACGCCCACGTCACTAACTTTTGTTATCTGGAGCGACCGTCACGAAGACGAATACAACCATGCTGCGCGATTACAGCCTGGCGACCTAGACATGAATGCACTGTCGCTAACCGATGAATTAGCCAGCGAGTTGCTATCGGGAAACCTGTCGCTAACTGAAGCCGATAAGCGCCTAAATGAAATAGATGCCATGGGTAGCCCTTACGGTAAGTTATCTACCGGAACGGCGTTTGCCATGGCAACAGGTGCATTCGCTATGCTAATGGGTGCAAGCTGGAGTGAAATAGGTTGGTCTGCAGCACTGGGGATAGTGGCGTACTTATGGACCTTATGGGCACAGCAATCTAAACGGGTAAACCTGATGTTAGAGCCGGTCACCGCGTTCGTAGGCGGCATTCTAACTTGCGCAATCAGCCGATATATAGACCCGGGTATGAACATTCCCCTAGTTGTACTTTCGTCGGTGATTGTATTTGTGCCAGGCCTTGCCCTGACTATGGGATTAGCGGAACTATCTTCGCGCAATATGGTGTCGGGCACCGCTCGTACCATGGACGCCATTATGCAGTTATTCAAACTGTATTTTGGTGCATTTTTAGGTGTATCGGTAGGCTTTAGCGTGTTTGGTGAAAACGTGTATACCCCAGCAGAGTCACTACCTTACTGGGCGACTTGGCTTGCTGTATTCCTATTGTGTATTGCGCTAGTTGCAATATTTAGAACCCGCCTTAAGCACATACCTTGGGCATTGGCAGCGGCGTTTATCGCATACAGCGCAACGGCGTGGAGTTCAGATTACATGAGCCCGGGGCTAGGCGCTTTCGTAGGTGCATTTGCGTTGGGTATTTTTGCTAATGCGTTTACCCGCATTGCCAATCAGCCCGCTACTATTGTGGCGATGCACGGGCTAATTGTATTAGTGCCGGGGTCGAAAACCTACATTGGCTTAAACTCGTTTATGACGGGCCAAGACTTTGTAAAAGCCGATCATTTAGGCCAAGAAGTGTTTCTTATCTTCATGTCGTTAGTGGCAGGGCTGATATTTGCCAACGTTGTTATGCCTACGAAAAAGGCGCTATAACAAACATTATTATTTAAGCAGCTTGATCAGCGCCCGTCCTAAACGAGCGTTAAGTGCGCCAGCGGCAATGGCTTCAGCCGAATTTTCCATAAATTTCGCCGACAAGCTGCCACCGATTTGATTGGCTACTTCGTCGGTTGCTAAGTCGAATACCCCCTGCGCCGCAATGTTTTGCGCCAACACTTTTAGCAACTTCCAGTTCCCCGCGGTACTTGGTCTTAGCCCATACACGCGAGCCATGCGGCGAATAGTGCGAAAGCTGATCCACACCACAGCAAAGGTTTGAATAAGGTTATTGGGGCTAATGAACGCTAAACTCCCCGCCGTTACCGACTCTTTATTTAGCACCTTGTAGGCCTTTTCCTGCACCGGTTTTAGCACGGTATCTTCATAAAGACCTAATCGCTCTGGCCCGGTCATATCGTCTTGAAGTTGCTGTTGGTAACGGTCAAAACAATGTGCCGCGTAAGACCCTTGGGAAAAGCGCTTACCGTGTTGGTTTAACACGCGATCTATTTTGTCTGGCGAGGGCTGGTTTTCCGCTGAGGGCTGATTACCCGCTGAAGGCTCTGCGTCCTTATTAGCCAACAAATTTCGGATAACGCTAGCGTCTTCCATTGCCGTGTTAACTTGCTTATAGCCACGCCATTCTTTAAAACTTAAAAAGCTAAAGCAGCTAACAAAACCTATCAGCAGCGCACCTAATACACCGGTTCCAATGGGGTGTTCAGAAACATTTGCAACAAGGGTGGTATAGGCTTCGAAAACAAAGAAACCCAATAATGAAATTACACCGAAACCCAAGGTCGCTGCACCTAACGAGATGCCGCCTTTTCTTGCCTCGACTTCCCATACATCCTCAGTAACCTGCTGCGGTAGCTTGGTTTCAGGCTGCGCGATATCTAAGGTTTGTGTTTTAACTTTGGTTTTATACTGCGGTTTGTTTACCGTACTACTATTTTGTTCACCCTGAGACGCTGTTTGAGATTTCGTATTTGCTTCATCTTGCTGGTCGCTATTCGCGCCATAAAGCGCTTCGCTTCTGATATTGGGCGAGTTGCTAATATTAGACGATCGAGTCGGCTCTGGGCTTTCGTCAAATTTATAAGGTTTATCGCTCACTCTTGCTCTCCTTTGCCCAGTAAAAACTGAAGCAATCTGTCTACGCCTTTGCCGGCCAAAATACGTGCTTTGTAATCGCTTGGCACACATACATCTGGTACAGGGAAATGGCTGCCCTCTTCCATCTCTTTCAATGTGCTAGGAATAGGCTCGAACGTAGATTCAACATAGCGACCATCGGTGTCTTTATAGCGAATAGCATCTTCATTACTGCCATCGTCGGTCACTTGCATGCTCGACACTAAAAAATGTTCAAACTGGATAGGTTTACCATCGAACCGTGCTCTGGCCCCTTCGGTAATTTGCATTAACAAACTCAGTAAGTTGCCCCGCTGGCTAACCGGGATAAGATCGGATTTGGTGGCCACAAACGCCACTTTACCTATTTGCTCTTTCTTTAACACATTACGTGAAAACCACGTGCTTTGCCCGTACACGAACGTATCGGCCAAATGGCTTAGGGTTTCCTTTAACTGATACAAATGCTGCCTGCTGTGGTTAAGCCCTTCAAATAAATCTACCAGAATAATTTGTTTATCCGTTTCTTTAAAAATGGACTGTTTTAACGGCGTTAACCATCCATTTTGAAACTTAACAAAGTGCTTATCGAATATGTTGAACCACGGGTGCGACACGTCGCTGGTAATGCTGGACGGCAGTGGTGTAAACCCAAATGCCTGCCAATCAAAGTCGCTAGATTCCAACAAAAAACTGCCCGGCTGAAGTAAAGATATGCCGTTCGCTTTGGCGTCTACTAAATAATCGCGGTAAGCGTTAACCAGTAGCTGTATGCGCTGCTCCGTTGGCTCCTGCTCGAAATCGAATTGATTAACGAACGCTTTCCATTGACTGGCGAAATACTGCTGCGGCCCGCTACTAAGCTGTGCCCATGCAGAATCTGACCAGTGCGCATAGGTTTTACTTAACATAGGAATGTCGGTTACCCACTCACCGGGGTAATCGATAAATTCAAATACTACGTCGCTGTGCGGCAATACATGGCGCTTTAGTGAGGCTGTTTCTTTTAAGCGCACCACTAGTTTAAAGCCAAATGCTTCTTCAGTAGCCTTCGGCCACTGCCCGTTCTCCAGGTCTTCAATATTCTGGATATGAGGAAAAGGTTTATAGCCATCAATAGGCTCTATATGCATATCAAGCACTTGGGAGGGCGGTAAATAACGCAACAAAGGCAAACACGCATAGCCCTCTTCACTGCGGCTTTTAAGCATGGTAATAAGGCTGGTAAACAGCATAGATTTACCACTTCGACTAAGCCCCGTTATGGTGAAACGGTGCGTTTCTTTGTTAAACGCACTACTTAGTTTGTCGCCAGTTAGCGACGCTATTTCCCGAGTCTTGTCAAAAAACGTAGCGATATTTTTCTGCATTATTTGTTTGTATTCTGCCTTTGCAGCTTTAGTTCCTTTGCCATTCACCTAACGAAAAGGCTACACCTTCGCATAATCGTGAATATAGGGTTAAGTATAGATATAAAAGAGTAATGTGGTTGCTAGGTAATAAAAGCAAGGGCAGTGCCAGCTAAGTGGGCTTCACACGATAAAAAACGTCTACCGTTTTTAGTGTTCATTGGTTTGGTTAAACAGCTTCTTCTTTATACGATTTTTGCTGGAATGCCAGTGGTTCTTTGGCTTTCGAGGGGCATTATCCATTACATGCTCAAAATCAATATCGGCGCGTTTAGTGGGCGGTACGTGAGCACAAAAGAATGTATCAATTTGTGACTGCGCCAGTTTATGTAAACTTTCTCGGTATTGATTAGGGTGGCATAAAGGGTATGGCGGTACCAACTTGCCTTTCACTTTAACTAGCACATCAGCAATGTAAGCCTGCTGCGTGGGCGCATGCATTAGCGTTAAATCGTGATCGGTATGCCCAGGGGTATAGATAACCTGCCAGTCAGGGAAACCGGGTAATGTTTGGTTATCTTTAAGCGTGATATCTGGCGTAAGAATTGGGTTATACCAAATGGGTAAACGGGGCTTTCCTATACGGCTTGCCACCCACCACGTGAGCAGCAAATCGATACCGTGGGCCGTACGACCAGCAAGCCCTTTATACCAGTTAATCGCTTTGGGGTGACATGCCACCTGCGCCCCTGTGCGCACGCGAAGTTTGATGGCCCCACCGGCGTGATCAGGATGCATATGTGTAACCACAATCAGCTTTAAATCAGCCAGCGGGCGACCCAAGGTTTGTGTTATGTAATTACACACGGTGTCTACGTCAGCACGACTACACCCGTCCAGCAAAAGCAGACCTTTGCTATCTTCAGCTAGGTAAATATGTTGAATGTACCCTTTTAGCGTGTGAATCTTCATAACAACTTCCTTTTCACCCATTCTTTCACGGTGGTATACGCCGCTCTACGTCAGCACAACCGCGACGGTAGTAAACTCTACCAAAGACTATCTGGTAAGACCAGATTCAGCAAACAAGTGTAGCATTAAATCCCTCAACCACATTAGCCCTGGTTCGCCTTCTTGTTGACTATGCCAGTAAAGGTGTGTTTCCAATGCAGGTAGCTGATACGGCAGTTTGGTGCTAATCAAATTGTCGTCATTCACGGCATCGGCCACCGAACCCGGCAAGGTGAGTAAAGCGTTAGTATTAGCCACCACATCTGCTGCCGCGCGGTAATTTTGGCAACGCCACAAAGAGGGCCGGCTTACGCCTAATTGTTGCAGCGCAATTTCTTCCACCGACGCCCCCTTAGCGCGGTTAGACACCGTAATATGACGAGCCGCCACGTACTTTTTCTTATCTAAATTCTCCGCCAAGGGGTTTTGCTTATTCATAAGCACTTTGTAGGTATCCCGACGCAAAAGAGAATGGGAAATAGGCGCAGCAACAGCACGGCCAATATCAATAACTAAATGTAGCTTTCGATTGGTTAAATCAGCCAGCATGGTGTCACGATGTAAGCGAGTGCTTACTATTTCAATATTAGGCGCCTTCTTCTCAAGGGTTGAGAGTAATGCTGGCAACACACCTAACTCTAACGACTCTTGCATGGCGATAACAAAGCGCTGATGGCTGTGTAACGGATTGAAGTCAGCAAACTCCCCTAGCGCTTTTCGAATATCGCTCAAGGCTTTTAGAATAGCGGGCGCCAGTCTTTCGCAGGCAGCGGTAGGCAGCATACTTTGCTTTTCTTTTACAAAAAGCGGGTCGCCTAAAATATCCCTAAATCGGCGCATGGCATGGCTAACCGCCGACGGCGTAATGTGTAGCACCTCGGCAACGCGAGTCATGTTTCTGTGCTGCCAGAGTGCTTCAAACACCTTAAGCAGGTTTAGGTCTAGCTTTTCAAATTGTCTGTGCTCTAACACTCACAATACCATGAACAATATTCATACCATTTAAGGATTATATTTCATTTCATTCACTGAGCAAGTTTCTCTAGTATGAGCCTAACGAATTAGATAAGAGATGCCCTATGGACTTTTCACATAACGACAAAACCAAAGCCTTACTAGAAAAGCTCGATAACTTCATTGCTGAGCATGTAGCGCCAATTGAAAATGAAGTTTACGATTTTCATCATAAAGAAAATAACCACGGCGACTGGAAAAGCTGGAAGCTACATCCTGGCACTGAAGCACTAAAAGCCAAAGCACGTGAAGCAGGCTTAGCGAATTTATTTCTGCCAGATGCTGAACTAGGCCAGGGCCTTACCACACTTGAATATGCGCCAATGGCTGAGCGCATGGGGAAATACTTATTTGCGCCAGAAATCTTCAACTGTAATGCGCCTGATACCGGCAACATGGAAGTGCTGTATCACTTTGGTAGCGATGCACAAAAAGAAAAATGGCTAACACCATTACTGGCTGGCGAGATCCGCTCGGTGTTTGGCATGACCGAACCTGATGTTGCTTCGTCTGATGCTACCAACATGGCCGCCACCATCATTGAAGATGGTGACGATGTCGTTATTAACGGCAAGAAGTGGTGGTCGACAGGCTTGGGGCACCCTAACGCAGCATTTACCATCTTCATGGGTTTATCGAACCCAGATAACGACAAGCACAGCCGCCACAGCATGGTGATAGTGCCGCTAGACACACCCGGAATTACCATTAAGCGCATGCTAGATGCCTACGGCGATTACGATGCGCCTTACGGCCATGGCGAAATGCACTTTGATAATGTTCGTGTAAGTAAAGACAACATTATAATGGGTTTAGGCAAAGGGTTTGCGATAGCACAAGGTCGCTTGGGCCCGGGTCGTATCCACCACTGTATGCGCGCTATCGGCATGGCCGAAAAAGCATTAGAGCTTGCCCTTAAACGGGGTCACGAGCGCGTTGCTTTTGGTAAGCCCATTATCCGTTTAGGAGGTAACCTAGAGCGCGTTGCTGATGCTCGCATGGCAATAGAGCAAGCGCGTTTGCTTACCCTTCACGCAGCATGGAAGATAGATAACCTTGGCGTTAAACACGCTATGACAGAAATCTCAGCCATTAAAGTGGTTGTGCCTAACATGCTACAAAGCGTGGTGGATATGGCACTGCAAATTCACGGCGGCGCAGGCATGTGTAGCGACTTCCCACTAGCACGCTTTGCGGCTGGCGCAAGAGCCCTTCGCCTAGCTGACGGCCCTGACGAAGTACATAAAAGTATGGTGTCGCGCCTAGAGCTTAAAAAATATCAGTAGCAAAAACTAACACAAAAAAATGCGGCTTAATGCCGCATTTTTTATAGGTTCGAAGGGCCTAAAAACTAGTTATCTTCTTTACGCTGCTCAATGCGCTGATGCAGCGCGTCTAGCTTGCTAAAGCTGTCGAACAGTTCTGGGTGTGTGGCAACGAGCGCGGCCACGTGCTTAAAGGCATCTTTGCGCTGTTCCTTTGTAAGAAATACTATGTGATCATCTGTCGGAAGACGACTCATATTAAAGCCGGGGGAAGAAGAAGACATCAATGCCGTTTGCGTTGCGATAGCACGAAAATCTTTCAAATAACGTGGCTCACATTGTTTTTTGGCTATCTTCGACCCTATCGGACGATGATAGCTACACAGTACATCGTACTTAGCCGTCTCGTTGATGGTGTTATATAAATCTAAAAATTCGAAGCGTTGTTTATCAAACGCATTTTTAAGCTGAGCAATGGTTTTCTGCCCTGCAACCTCTATTCGCTCCATGCTCTCTTTATCCGATTCTGGCTTGTCTGTTTGGGCAAGCGCAAAGCCTGACGCAGAAAGTAAAAAAACAGTGCCAAGCGCCTTAAAAACAGACGAGAGTGAAGCCATTGATGCGTGTTTCATAAAAGGTCCTTTTTTTTTGGATGTAACACTACATTAGCAAGCGCCCAATTTTTAAGCAAGTCGCTTGTACTTTAGTCGATAGCAATTACATGTAGCTTTAAGCCAACTCTGTTATTTGCCATTCATTCCTCCTTCTTCACGCGCTTTAATACGTTCATGAAGTGCGTCTAGCTTCAAAAAGCTATCTAAAAGCTTTTGATTGGTTGCCACTAAGGCCGCTACATGTTGATAAGATTCCTCACGGGTGTCTTTGGTTAAAAAGCGCAGCGTATCGTCGTTAGGTAGGCGGTTAAAGTCGATGCCTGGCTGCGTTGACCAGGTCTGCACCGTTAAGGCACGAAAATCAATCATGTATCTGGGTTCGCATAACTTACGGGCAATTTGGCTACCGGTAAACTTGCGCCATTTACAAATTACGTCGAACTGGGAATCTGTATTAATGGAATTGTACAACTCAATAAAAGCCATCTGCTGCTTTTTAAATGCGCGCTTTAATTGAGGCGTGGTTTTCTCGCCCTGTACGTCGATAGTTTCAACAGACTGTTTATCGGGTTGAGCTAATACCGGCAAGTTCATACCAAGGCACAAAATAGCAGTACTAAAGAACAACAATACTTTTTTCATTGATTGCATAACGTTTTCCTTAATAACCCTCACTCTCATAACATTAGGCATTGGTTAATTTACAATCAAATTAATTAAGGTTAAGTCTGTGCTCTTCTTTATCTAACTTTTTAAAACGTCGCTGAATGTTAATCGTAGGCGTTTTTTGCGCTTGCACTTTAAGCTCGTCATTTAACGAATGCGTGAAAAGTAATATAAATTTTTATAAAAAGCTTCTCACTCTCGCAGTTTCTGAACCCTGTGCTATGTTTTTTTCATAGCTAGTGTAAAGGAGATGCCCCGTGTACGGCATGATAAACAAATTTATATCCACAACAGTGATTAATCGATACGGCCAATCTGCATGGGATGAAATAAAAACATCACTGGGGGATTACGAGTCGACCTTTTTAGAAGTACAGCCATATAGTGATGAAGTGACATTCGGTATTGTTGGTGCTTCTGTTGAGCATTTAAACGTAGACTTAGCCGTATTTCTTCGTCAAATGGGGGAAGACTGGGTAAAAGAAACATCGCAAGGCAGCTACAAAGAAATGTATTCGCTGGTCTCAGGCGGCGCATTTGAATTTATTTCCAATTTGAACAACATGCACCAAGTAATTTCAGCGCAGCTGGAAGAGCTAGTGCCTCCATCGTTTCTATGCGAGAAAAACGACGATGGCAGCATCACTATTCATTATCACTCCTCACGAGACGGCCTTGAGCCTTTTGTGGAAGGCCTATTAATGGGTGTGTGCGAACACTTTAATCAGCCGGCAACAGTCTCAACCGTTAAACTGCGAGACGAAAACAACCCGTTTAGCACTTTTCGCATCGACTTTAAATGAGCTAGACAGTGCAATCACAAACGTTTCAATTAGATTTAGATGACAAGCTCAACATCGTTGACTTTAGCAGCGCGTTTCGCAAAGTCTGCCCTGAACTAACGGTGGATGCGCCGTTTTCAGGGCTGTTCAAGCTTGTTGCGCCACAGCTGCCCTTAAGCACGCAAATTATAAAGATGTTCAACGGGCAACTCATTACCCTTTGCCCCATTGATAACCCTTCTTTTGTTTTTGGTGGCGCGTTCTACGAAGTAGATAACATTTATTGCTTCATGGGGTATCCGCAGCTAACCAACATGGGGCAGCTGTCGAAAATGAACCTGGCGTTAAACGACTTTGTGCATCACGACCCCATCAACTTCTACATTGGCACGCTTCAGCTAAAAGAAAGCATGTATCAGGAAATGATACAGCTAAATGACGAGTTAAAAGCTAGCGCTAAGCATTTAGAGCAATTAGTAGAACAGCGCACGCAGGAGCTATTACACTCAGAGAAAATGGCGTCGCTTGGTGTGCTGGCAGCCGGTGTAGCCCACGAAATAAATAACCCGATAGGCTTTTTGTTAAGCAACTTAAATACGCTGAAAAGTTACATGAACGAAATCGCCCCGCTTCTTACCAAGCTTAACAACATGTCAGACAACGATAAGGAGCAACTCGATACACTCACTAACATAACGGTGAACTGGGATAACATTGATTTTATATGCGACGATATTGGGCCTTTAATCGACCAAAGTATCGACGGCAGTAAACGGGTAGGTAAAACCGTGGCGGGGCTAAAAAGCTTTGCCCACCCGTCAGACTCAAAACAAGAAGTCATGTCGGTTCAGCAGGCCATCGATTTAACCTTGTCGCTACTGAATAATGAATTGAGACACAACGTAACCCTTTACTATGAACGGGAAGACGATGTGTATATTAAGGGTAATTTGACCGAGCTAAGCCAAGTTTTTATTAACCTTGTAATGAATGCTACACAAGCCGTGGAAAAAGGTGGGGTTGTTTCTATAAAAACAGAAAAACTCCACGACTCAGTAAAAATACATGTGGCCGACAATGGCTGCGGTATCTCGCCAGAACACTTACCTAAACTCTTTCAGCCTTTTTTTACAACAAAAGAAGTGGGCTCGGGGACAGGGCTTGGTTTAGCCATTAGCCACGGCATTATTGAAAATCACAATGGCAGTATTTCAGTACAAAGTAAGGAAGGGGTGGGCACCACGTTTACTATTGAACTGCCGCTTGCTGACAGCCAAGCTATGGCTGGTTAATCAAAGGAATTGCTTAATAACGTAAACAGTGAATAGCGCATTATGGCAAGGGGTTCTGTCGATACATCGCGCCCGTTGTGCTGCACTAAAACAATCAGTAACACAACGGGCGTAAAAGATAAATAAACAAGCCACTAGCCCTTTGAATAAGCATTGTTACTTGTGATCACTACTTACCTAACGACAACTCAATTAAAACGTATACGACGCACTTAACTGTGCATTAATGCCAGCGCCGTAGTAACCCACGGTATGTAGGCTGTTAATATACTTCTTATCGAAAATATTATTGATGTTCATGCGAACAGTAAGGTCGTCGGTAAACGCGCGAGACGCATACACGTTACCCAAGAAATACGCCCCTTGTTTAACGTTATAATCCACATTGCTTATCTCAGACTGCCAGCGGCCGCCAAAGCCCACTTCCACCTCTGGCGCTTGCGGTATTGTGTACCCTAGTTGGAAGGTAACCACATCGCGTGGCGCCCACAGGTTAGCGTCAGCGCCCTGCTCGTCTTCTACATCAATATTGGTGTAAGACGCATTAACACGCAGCGCATCAGTTACCTGGCCGGCCACTTCAACTTCAAAACCGTTAGACTCTACCGATACGCCTTCATAGTAATACTGTAGCGTATCTGGGTTGGTGCCTGCGTAGGCGGCCAAATTATCTTGCTCTGCAGTAAAGTACGCGAACGTGGTTAATAAACGGTCATCGAACCACTGGGCTTTCACGCCCGCCTCAAAGTTTTGGCCTTTGGTTGGGTCTAGATACTGACCGTTAATATCGTACTGCTCTTGCGGCTGGTACACGTCTGAATAGCTTACGTACGCGTTAATATCTTCAGTTACAGCATAAGTCGCGCCCACATAAGGGCTGGCTTCGCTTTCTGAGTTATCGATAGCCGCACCCGCGTTTTGCCCTGTACGCTCAAAATCAATAGCGTTGAAACCAGCGATAACATGCATGTCATCGGTAACGCTAAAACGGGCAGAACCAAAGTAACGAGTTAGGGTTTGTTCAATGTTTGAATACTCGGAAACGTCTAACCAGTCAGGTTCGGCTATGGCATCTAACGCATAAGGGAACGCTGGCGTGGGGCCATATGCAGGTGTGGTAGCATAATCAAACGCGTGAACAAAAGACACATCATCGCTGGTGGCGTGGCTTACACCAAAGTTCACTTCGTGGTTGCGACCAAATAATTCAAAATCGCCAAATACACGGCCTTCTACTAGGTGAGAATCGCGCTCTGAATCGTAGCGACCTGGCCAGCCAACAAGGCCTAGGCCGGTGTCTTTATCAATAGCGCCATAGGCGTAAAACAGCTTGCTCTGATCTTCAAAATCGCGGTAGTTATAGCTAAGCAGTAGCTGCCAGTCGTTGTCGAACACATAGTCTAGTTCAACAAACGCATTAGTCGTTTCGGTATCCCATTTCGTCCACTCTTGTGTGGTAGTGTCGTTAATGTCCCACTCGGCTTGCGTGCCGTCGGTGTAGTTAAACACTAGCCCGCCCCAGGTGTTGCCGTCGGTATTGGCATCTTGATACGACAGCCCAAACGTTACCGTGGCGTTATCGGTTAGCTGGCCGTCAATAACACCATAAACAAAGCTGCGGTCGTTCTCTAGGCCATCAAGGTGCGACTCTTTATCTTCAACACTACCCACTACGCGGGCTGCCCAGCTGCCGTCTTCGGTAAGCAGCATAGAATAGTCGCCCTGCACGCGCTTAAAGTTATAAGAGCCAATGCTTGCACCAATTTCACCGCCTTCTTCATTGGTGGGGCGCTTGCGCACATAGTTAATGGTACCCGACGCATTACCTACCCCCGTTAGCAGGCCGTTGGCACCACGAATCACTTCAATTTCTTCGTAGCCATACGCTTCTACCGAACCGGTAACAATACCCCAGTCGTTCGGCAGGCCCACACCGTCTATCTGGGTATTCTTAATTTCAAAACCACGGGCCGTGTAGTTGGTACGGTTGGTTTCCCACTCTTCTACGTTAATACCCGGCGCTAGCTTTAGCGCATCGTTAATATTAAACGCACCAAACGACTGCATTAAGTCTTCAGAAAGAATACTTATAGACTGCGGCGTTTCGCTGACTTCCATGGTTAAGCCCGTAGCACCGCGGCTTACGCGGTTTTGACGAACGCCAACAATACGAATTTTTTCTACGTCGGCTTCTTTAACGTCGTCAGTATTTGTTTGGGGTGTTTGCGCTTGTACTGACAGCGCAAGGGCAAGTGGCGTTAGTGCAAATAGGCTAGATAGTTTCATGGTTTTCTCTGTTTTTAACTTTTTCGTTAAGCGTGTTGGGTTATTTTTCGCACGCAGTATAAATTAAAGAAAACCAAATTTAAATGATAATTATTGCTATTTACATTACCGTGTTCAACTTGCTAACGCTACGCCATGCTGCCAATGGTGCTTTTAAAACGCTTTAAAGCGATAAAGTAAAATATGCACCCAATAGCAAATAGCGCAATAAGTTGAGGGTACACCACACTTAGCTCGGCACCGCGATACAGTACCCCTTGCGATACC